>Ga0315314_1004572_pt1 | contig 10337 bp, 10 predicted proteins | sample TDP9_MG_FD_203631 | JGI IMG/M metagenome (GOLD analysis project Ga0315314, IMG submission 203631) | Freshwater sediment microbial communities from Lake Towuti, South Sulawesi, Indonesia - TDP9 | ecosystem: Environmental > Aquatic > Freshwater > Lake > Sediment | place: Indonesia: South Sulawesi... | reverse complement strand
CAAATCGCCGCTTAAACCGCAGAAGAAACAAACGCGCACCTGCCAGTTGCGACGGGATGCCATTGTCATATCGTGTCTTTGCGGAAGGTTGCTGATTCTCAAGCGACCAAAAGTCGAAAAGGCAGATGCAGTGTATGATAATGATGTCTTGCAGAACGGAAGTCGAGCATGGAATTTGGTCGCTGAACGTGGTCAGATGATAGAAATCGATGCGAGGGAGTTCCGGGGTGACCTCGAAGCACTGGCAGACTTTCTACAAGAGAAGCTGAAGGTGCAGACAAGAGTGGATCGAGGTAAGGTCCGAATAGGAGGATCAGATGCACTTGGAACTCAGCCTAGCGTGCAGGGAGTCAAGGATCTTGTCAAGCGTGCGCTCCACCACATGAAAATGCGCGAGTACCATGTGGTGGTCCAAGCAGGAGTTGTCACCATCAGAGAGCGAAAGGTTCGTGAACGCTACGTACGAAGAAAGGGAACTGCCCCCTCCGCAAGGCAAACCGTGCCCTACTTCTTCCCTGGGTAGCACAAAGACCGTGCCCACGTTGCGTCCATTGCATGCGCTCGTCCATCGCGTGGTCAGGTGCCTATGAGAGCGCCCAGTCCAACGCCACTTTGTCGAGAGTGGCACCTGTCTTTCATGCGTATGTGGGTCCGCCCGTCGCAGAGGTCGTCATTTCTTTCAGCATAAGATCTGTCTGGGACTGGCTTCGTCATCCCCATGAATCATCGCATTGGATCCTTCATAATTCCTTTGCCCAGAGACACCTCCTTTCGGCGTTCGCTTGACATTGAAGGTCTTCAGTCACATGTGACGCGCCATACAGGCAACGGATGTTGACACAACGGTCGCCCTCAGCAAGTTCATGATCTAGGGTCGGAGCATTCACGTCGTTCTCTTGCTCGCCGAGAGGCCTGAAATACTGGTTCGTTCAATTATTGACCGTTGGGAACAACTTGGTCGGCTGGTTAGCTCCAGAGTACTTGGAAGCGCGGCTGAAGGAGCAGGAGCATCAAAGACGACTTTCCGAAATGGACGCTCGGCTTGTCGAGGTAACACGTACACCGTTTGTGGAGCGCTTGCGGAGGGTGGTGCGAAGCATTCTGAAGGAAGCATCCGACAACAGCGTGCGGAAAAACTCGGTCTGAGAGGTTGGAACTGATTTTCTGGATCGGGCCTTCAAGGACTGAGACGTAATCAACGAGCCAAATCCGTAGCAGTGTCCTTGCGATGGTCTCAGCAAGGAGAAACGTCCAGTCAGCGCCAGGAGTCTATCGGCACCTCAAGCGCAAGCCTCTTGAGGCCACGCTGCAGTGCGCTAGTCCTACCTGCGGTGATGAGCTTGGAGCGCAAGGACACAGATTTCCTTTCACGCTTGGTTGAGATCAACTCTGACTCAGATCTGAAGACAGGCTATGTGGAGTGTGCGAACCTAATCAAGAACGAAGCTGAGTCGATTGGACTGAAGACCGATGTCTACGACTCAGCAGGGTTGGCTGCTGACAAGCTGGCCAGACCAAACCTTGTCATACAGCTTGATGCGGGTCTACCTGAAATTATCGCGATTGCAACTCACTACGACGTGGTTGCAGCTGGCACCGGCTGGCGTCATGATCCATTCAGGCTTACGATCGAGGGTGACAAAGCATTCGGACGTGGAGCCGCCGATGATAAGGGGTCCATCGTATCCGCGATGGCCGCGTTGCGTGAACTTCGAACCATGACCCCAAAGGCGAACGTAGTCCTCCTTGCCTGTCCAGACGAGGAAGTGGGGGGAGAGCTAGGTCTTGGATATCTGACAAAACACGTGAAGGTTCGTGCCGACGCGGCCGTTGTCCTCGATGCTTCTCCGGACATGGTTTCCATAGGCGCAAGCGGCGTCCTGTGGGGCAAAATCACTGTCAAAGGAAAACAAGGCCACGGCGGATACCCCCACCTTGCAAAGAATGCGATAGATGAGGCTATCCCATTCCTGGGAAGGCTGTCCAAGTACTCCAAGAAACGCGAACGCGTCATATCAAAGATACTCGCGCCTCCCGGTTCACCCCGCAGACGGATATGGGGCAGATTCTCTGTGACCATGTTGAGAGCAGGCGCCAAGGAGAACATAATCCCTGGCGAATGCGAAGCGAGATTCGATCTTCGTGTATGCCCGGACGAGGACTACCAGAAAGCTAAGGCTGACTTTGAGAAACACTTCACTAAGCTTCGATCTTCACTGAGACTCGATGCAACACTTGAATACACGCAGCAAAACCCCTCGAACTACTACACAGACCCCAAACACCCATTCGTCAAAAGGTTCTGTAAGGCCGCGGAGGAAGTTTTCGAGCGAACAATCCCCATGGCTGGAGAACTCGGCGGAAACGACGGCCACAACTTCGCCAAAATCGGAATTCCCGTTGTCTCCTTTGGACCCATACGCGATGACTGCAACTTCCACGGCGTAGACGAGTTTGTGTACCTCAGAGACATAGAACTGGTCAAGAAAACGCTAGTGAACCTCGTGTGCACTTGGGGTTCCGAAAAAAGGTAGGCCGGCCCGGAGCCTCTGCATAGCGCCGGATGTTGTACTGAGCTTTGAATGAAGACTCGCGCAGACTGCTCGCACTAAGCATCTTCCACTGCATGAACGACGGATCTCTTGCAGTTTTCGTTTCAGCGTTGCCAGTCATGAGGGTGAGCTTGGAACTGGACTTCGTGCAGATCGGAACCATTCTCGCCTTGGGACTTGTGGCAACGATGCTCCTTCAGTTGGTCTTTGGCCAGTTGACAGACCAAGGGCACGCAAGATGGATTTTGATTCTCGGTTTCGCAGGAATAGTTGTCGCCGATCTGATCTTGCCAGTCAGTACTGTTTTCGTCCAAGTGCTTGTTTTCTATGTGCTGCTTCGTTCTGCAGCCGCCGTGTATCACCCTGTCAGTTTCTCTTCGATTGGACGTACATACGCTGAGAGGACAGCGGCTTTCGGCTACCAGGGAGCGATCGGCGATCTGGGATTGACTGTTGGGACTCTCTCGACAGGAATACTCGCCCAAACTTGGGGTTGGCGCCTTCCGTTCTGGTTCTGGAGCGGAGTCGGAGCAATCCTATTCGCTTACTTCTGCACGTCAGTCTTCCGACACAAAGTACGTTTCTACAGTCAGCCAATCCAAATCAGTAGCCAAATGGATGACCCGGGGAATTCGAGGTCACTGAAGGCTACCTTTGTCGTCTTGGCGGCGGTTTCTTCGATAACCACGACCACATTCATCCTTTTCACGGGGTACATGCCTTTGTATTTCAACATCATTCAAGGATTCAGTCCCGCCTACAGTACGGCTCTCGTGGCGGCTTGGATTGGAATAGGGGTCTTCGCAGGCTTCATGACCGGAAGAATCGTTGGAAAACTAGGCGGAGAAGCCAGAACCCTTCAAGCAACATTCGCAATCGAGGCCATCCTATTCCTGATTGCAAATGCCGTGGTTTCTTACGCAGGTTCAGCCGATTCATGGCGGATGATCGGATACGCTGCGCTCGTTCTAACCGGAATTCCGGTCTTCGTCACTTTCCCAGCCGTGAATGGCTTGCTCGGCTTGAGAATGCCGCACAAGAGACTGGGATTGACCTACGCCCTCAACTTGAGCTTGGGCTTGATGATTGCTTCCCTAGCCACGTATCTTACCGGCTATCTGGCATCGTTGACAAGCGCGGCCGTTATCGTTCCCGCGCTGCTCGTTGTGGCAATACTGGGAGCGGCGGCCTCTCTACTGCTCTAAGCCCGACTTGTTTCAGAGCGCCCCGAATGGCGACGACATGATTCAACGAGGTGCCAGGATGCAACATTGCATCTTGGTCACTTGGATTGACGGTATCGCTGAACGTGAGCCCCTAGTCCTTTGATGGTTCCGGACGAGCGAAACACCACCGCCGAAACGGGGTTGCCGTCAATCTGCGTCATCAGTGCAAGTGCGGCACGCAATTTCTCCGTGAATGCGGACCTACAACGAAAGACAGCTCGGCTTCGCGTTTCGTCAAAGCCGACCATGCGAACATGCGCTTCAGCGGCCCCAAGCCTACCAAGCAGGTTCTCAAAGGAACGATGAGCGTTCTGTTCGACGGCTTTGGCCGATAGGCCGCTGTCTGCGAAGAAGTTGACAAGCAGGTATCTCTGTCGACTGCTACTCATGTTTCGCCGACCTTCTCAACACCTTCACCCCTTCTTCTAGTCGCGACTCGCGGAGTCTGACGCGATTCGTTTCGACCATGTCGATCGGGATACCGGATACAGCTTGCAGCGCTGCATCGAGGGGAAGCCCAAACGTGTGCATTACGGCAGCGACATCTCTGGGAGATCTCAACTCGAACGCATTTGATGCATTGGTGGAGCCAATCACTCGTATGCCAGCGTCTGCCGCAGTTTCGATTTCTCGTCTTAGGAGATATAGCCTCGTCTCAAGACTTGTTCCGGAGATCAGCTCTGACAGGTTGAATTCGAGAGCAACCCGGCACGTTTTCGCAAGGTTCTCTCGAAATGCATTACTTGGCTTTTGTTTCGGAAAGTGGACAATATCAACTCGCCGGTCCCTGACTGCTACGGTCGAGACGGATGGGACGCGGCATTCAACCGAGATGATTTCATATTTGCTTCTGAATGTACGCAGGCCTCTCAGCAATTCCTCACGAGACTTCGGTTTTAGATCCAGTCTCCTTGCGACATCGAGACCCGCGTGCTTGAGCACATCAGCCACTGGTAGCGTTGATGAGGTGCGTTCCGGAGGCACGACCAAGCCGACGAGTTGTGTGTTGACTTCGGCTAGAAGGCTTGCCATTGACCGGCCGTTCACCACATCGTCTAGCGGAGGGCACAGATGCAGGTCAGCATACGTTCTCATATGACAAGTCCACTCTCTCGGCAGACTCTGACTATTTCTTCGGGGTCCCGTGTCAATGAGAACTTCAGTTTCATTCGGATAGGATCTCCTTGATAGAGCCTGGCCCTTTTCAAGTAAGCCTCCTGTTTATCGAACCTGAGATAGAGATTGCCTTCCTCGTCAATGCAGCCGCCTATGCCATCGGAGAGAAAAAGCTTGTCCGATTCAGGGAGTGCTTGTGATATTCTCCTGAGGTAATCGGAGCCGAGCTCCCCTGATGACAACTTTGCTGAAATCGTCGCGATCATGTTTCCGTGATGCCCCTTCAGGTACTGTCGGGTCAGGTTGATCTTCGCTGTCGAGACTAGGGCCGTGAGAAACGCCACTCCCTGCTCCGCTTTTCGGATGTCTTCTGTCGCGTGAGCAATCGTCGCGAAACGTGCTGAGAGGAAGAGTGATTCTTGGGGAGCCATGCTTCAGCCCATAGTGAGCGCTTGCGGAATGCTCATGTCTAGGTGACTTTTACTAGTTGCTGGATTCATGGTTTCGCCCTCTGCCCTAGGTGCCCCACCGTGAGCGAGTTCCAGTTCAAGCAAGTCGTCGCCGTGAGACGCGATTTGGACATGGGAAAGGGCAAAGTTGCGGTACAAGTGGCTCACGCCGCCGTTTCAGCCGCTGAGGAGGCTCGAAAGAGGTTCACGGAGTGGTGGCAAGCGTGGCTAAGCGAAGGCCAATGCAAGGTAGCCGTGAGGGTTGACTCTGAAGAGGAGATCATTCAACTTCAGAACAAAGTGAGAGAGCTTCGAATTCCATTTGCCCTAGTAACTGATCGGGGTCTCACTCAGGTGGAGCCTGGAACGATAACATGTTTGGGGATAGGCCCGGCGCCATCTTCGCTTGTCGACGGCCTGACGCGACATCTAAGCTTACTATGATCTCCTTGCCGGAAGTATTCTTGTCCACTTTCCCTGTCTGCCCTCGATTATCAAGTGAAGATCTTTGGGTCTTGTAAGGTTCATAATGATTACCTCCACGCCTTTCTTGCATGCTCTCTCGGCTTCGAGGATCTTGCCCCGCATTCCTGCGGTGACATCCGGGCTCGTGGACCCGAAGGCTGATCTTGCGACGGACCGCATATCTCGACATGCGACTCTCGTAATCAGTGTGGCGTTCGGACAAGTCTTAGGATCAGAGGTGTGCAGTCCATCCACGTCCGTTCCGTAGATAATCATTGATGCACCGATTCGAGGCGCAATCCATGATATCATCTGGTCAGCGGAGACCACCCTCCAGCCGTCGTCAAGATCCGGGACCAGGTCCCCGCCGAATAGAGGAACAAGGCCCATGTCCATGAAGGCGCAGATCGCGGTCAGGTTGACTTTGATGAGTCTCCCTGAACGGGCCGTCATGAAGCTAGAGGGATTCAGTGGCACGATGGGAACTCCGTAACTGCAGAGGACCGATGTGAGGATTTGCTGCAGCCTCAGCAGTTGCAATTTCGTCTTCGAAAATCCATCCGTCTTTCGTCTGCTGAAACCCTCGTCCAACCCGTAGCGTCTGACTGGGATGTGTCCAAAGGAGCCGGCTCCGTTGAGAAGGACTAGCTTTTCCTCGCGTCTTGCAAGTTCTCTAGCCATTCGATGCATTATCCGATAGTTCGCTCTGAAGGCGCGTTTCTTGTCTGTGATTACCGATCCGCCGAGCTTGATGACTACTATTCTGCGCTTTCTGGGCAATCAGTGCTTCCCACTAGAACTGTCACGACGAACAGGAAATAAGCGCTATGATGCGCGACTACGTCTTCCGTTTCTTGGCTCGGGCGGTTCGGGAACGTCTGACCTTCTTCCTCTCCTCGGATACGACTTCCTTCTTGACTTCAGGTCCTTCTGACACCTGCTCTGCCTTAGAAGACGTTGCACTTGTCTTCGGTAGCGACAAGAACCCTTTCAACGCGGTCACGTTATGGGCGTGGACGGTCGATCTTCGTTCATCCGTTCTGATGCCCATGGAACGAGCCTGATACTGATAGAGTCCGGCTTCTTTCAGTTCGCCAAGCGAGAATCCGCGAGCCTTCCTGAGCTTATGCCTGCTTCCTATAGGCCGGAAGACCGTCGGAATCGGAAGTGATGAACTCGCCAAGCTTGCTCATCTCGGTTACGCGTTAATCTCCAGCGCGACGGCGACAGCTTTGTCTCTCCTGACAGCGGGATGGTCCGGATCGACCAGCAAGACCTCAAACCACTTGTTTGTACCGTCTTCCCAAACGTAATAGGAATTCAGGACCGAGAGGTTTGGGTATTTCCTGGCTGCCCGTTCCTCGGCAATCTGTTTGAGGCTCTTTCCTCTGGTGAACTTGGTAACGCCGAGTGCTTTTGGCCTCCGCCCTGACGATGGGCGATACTTTCTGGCACCTCCTTTCCTGACGCGGACTCTGGCCACGACGAAGCCCTGCTTTCTGCGATATCCCAAGCTTCTCGCACGATCCACGCGTGTTGGGAACTCAAGGCGCTTGATGACATGGTCTCTTCTCCATACAATAGCCGCTTGACGAAGATACCGGTTGAGATCGGAACTCTCACGTTTCTTCCACGCACTCGACAGATACTTGTATGCACCCATCTGTTGTCACCAACCGTCTTCCTTGCTGCTTGACAATCGCAGACCCCAAACAGACCAGAACACCGCTCGATAAAGCTTGTCCCATCCGTTGATGAAGATAATGCTCTGAAATCTGCGCCGTAGGTTTCGGTGAAGATGGTCTGCTCTACGCTGAATGAAGCTTGAATAGATAACTGGCACATATGTGGACGCAGGCAAGTGATGGGGTGTGGGCTTTTCCGTAGGTGTTGTGGGGAAACCTAACGTTGGAAAGAGCACCTTCTTCAGCGCCGCGACTTTGGCGCATGTTGCGATCGCGAACTATCCGTTCACGACGATCAAACCAAACAGAGGAATCGGATATGTAAGAACAGCTTGCGTGTGCAAGGAGTTTGAGGTCCAGGACAATCCTGCGAATTCCGCATGTATTGGCGGAACTCGACTCATACCTGTCGAACTAGTCGATTGCGCAGGACTCGTTCCTGGAGCATGGCAGGGAAGAGGTCTCGGCAACCAGTTCCTAGACGAGATTAGGCAGGCAGACGCTCTCATTCACATAGTCGATGCAGCAGGAGCCACGGATATCGAGGGAAAACCGTGCGATGTAGGCGCGCACGATCCACGGGAAGATGTCCGGTTCCTCGAAAGCGAACTGGACATGTGGCTGCTTCAAATCATGAAGAAGGACTGGGACAAGACCGTCAGGAGAGTCGAAGGCACAAAGGAAGACATAGGAGCCGTCCTCGAAGAGAGACTAAGTGGACTCGGCGTAAGAAGAGCCTACGTTTTGAAGGTACTCTCCGACCTTCGATTGGATTCCACTAGGCCGAGCGCATGGGGAGAAGATCAGCTACTCCGTTTCCTACATGAAATACGACGCATAACCAAGCCGATGCTTATTGCGGCAAACAAGATCGACATACCGCTCGCGAAAGAAAACGTAGATGCGCTGGGCAAACTGGGTTATCCTGTGATTCCATGCTGCGCGGAAGCAGAGCTGGCCTTGCGAAGAACTGCAGAAAAACGCCTGACCGACTACCGGCCTGGCGACAGCAACTTCAAAGTCACAGACCAGACCTTGTCGGCCGAACAGAAGAACGCTCTTGATCGAATACGGGAGAAGATACTTATTCCGTGGGGTTCCACCGGAGTCCAAGCTGCGATCGACTATGCATTCTTCAAGATGCTCAGAATGATCGCCGTATATCCGGTCGAGAATCCAGAGAACCTGACAGATCACAAGGGTCGTGTACTTCCCGACGTGTATCTCGTTCCCTACGGCACCACGGCGAAAGAGTTCGCTGGAATGATCCACTCTGACCTCGGAGAGGGCTTCCTGTATGGAGTTGAGGTTAGGTCAAGAATGAGGATCGGCGAGGAGCATGTTTTGAAAGACCGCGACGTCATTTCAATCATAAGCGCAAAGAAGAGAGGATGAGAGACTTGACTCCTCCAGCAAGTCAGCCTATGCGGAGATAATGTCCGTAGAGACCACAGAGCCCGCGGGGACTACAGCTCTAGAAGCAATCCGGACGCCCGGCATGATCGATGAATTGATGCCAGTCCTGACCCTGTCGCCAGTAATTGTGCCCAGCTTTCGGAGGTTGCTATCTTCTAGCCTATCCCTTATTCTCATCCGGACAGTCCTGTCGTTGGATTTCACGTTTGCAACTATCGTGCCCGCTCCGAAGTTGCATTCTTCTCCAATGATGCTGTCTCCCACATAGGAGAGGTGATGAATGTGCGTTCCGTCCATCACTATGCTGTTCTTGATCTCGCAGAAGTTGCCGATCACGGCGCCTCTTCCCACGCTGGTTCCAGCGCGTATGTGCGCAAGTGGCCCTATGACCGCGTCCTTTCCAATCCAAGCTGGTCCTTCGATGACCGTTCCGGTTCTGACAGCCGCCCCTTTTTCTATTGTGACGCGGCCGACTATTGTCACATTTCTCTCTATGCTTCCATTGACCGAGCGTTGGGATCGGGCTAGCAGACTTGCATTAGCTGAGAGAAGATCCCATGGTCTGCCTATGTCTTGCCAGTCAGCGGACGGAATAGTTGTCCAAGCGACCTGTGTCCCGCTTCGAGCGAGAGACGATATGGCGTCTGTTATCTCGAACTCTCCCCTTCCTGATCGAGAGGTAGCCTGCAGACGATCGAATATGGCCGAATTCAGGACATAGATCCCTGTGTTGGCTAGGTTGCTTGGGCTTTCCGACCGCTGCGGTTTTTCGACAATCTCTGTGAGCCACTCTCCCGAGGTTCTGGCCATTCCGTAAGATTCAGGATTCGAAACAGGAACAAGTCCCACAGTGAGCCTGCAATCTTTCATTCTATGCGTACTAAGGACCTTCTCGATTGCGGCGGGACTGACGACGACATCGCCGTATACTACGAGGAAGTCACGTTCTCCCACTTTCTCTTGCGTTACGGAGACTGCATTCGCTGTTCCAGAAACGTCTGGCTGGCGCACATGCTCGATCTTTACTCCCAGTTTTGCGCCGTTGCCCAAATGGGACTTGATCAGCTCGTCTCGGTAGCCGGTCACTAGAACCAGCTTGCGAATTCCCAACGCCTTGATGGCCGATATCACATGTTCAATTATCGGTCTGCCCGCGATCGGGATCATGTGCTTTGATCTGTTCTCCGTAAGCGGCCACAGACGCACTCCCTTCCCAGCGGCCAGGACCACCGCTTTTTGGACATGGTGTGTAGGCTTCGCAGTCAGCGTTTCCAGCCCCTCTCTTGGTTGTCTGCCAGATGTGTTTCTCGCATCATCCGACCGTGGCTCTTAAAAGCGTCGCAAGTTCAAACCGTGCCTCAGCCGGAAAGAGATGCGGCTTGACGTTTGATTTTGCTTCATTCGCGACCGGTCTTGTCGCAGGAGGCT
>Ga0315314_1004571_pt1 | contig 10338 bp, 8 predicted proteins | sample TDP9_MG_FD_203631 | JGI IMG/M metagenome (GOLD analysis project Ga0315314, IMG submission 203631) | Freshwater sediment microbial communities from Lake Towuti, South Sulawesi, Indonesia - TDP9 | ecosystem: Environmental > Aquatic > Freshwater > Lake > Sediment | place: Indonesia: South Sulawesi... | reverse complement strand
GACCCGCCTTTTACCATCAAGGGACTGCATCGGGCCCATTTGAATTGATTCGTCTAGCCCGTAACCCACCTTTATCCGCCGCGCCGCCTCAACAAACTTCTCCAGAAAATTACGGTGGAAGGTATCGTCTTTGCCCACGATGACCAGATTAGCGCCAGAAAGGCACCGCTGACCGGTATTACCGAAGAAGGAAGTCATCAGCGCCGGAATGGTCGCGTCAACAAAGGCGTCCGGCATCACAACCATGAAATTCTTGGCGGCACCCTGAACGATGGCTCTTTTGCCGGTCTCGCCACACTTGCGGTAAATCTCTTTGCCTATCTGGCTGGTGCCGACAAAGGTGATTCCTTTGATGTCAGGGTGCTCAAGCAAAAATGAGGCGACGTCAGCACCACCGTGGACAACATTGTATACTCCGGGTGGAAAGCCAGCCTCTTCAATCAATTCGGCAAGCTTTACCTGGCTGATGGGGTCGCGTGGCGATGGCTTGACGATAAAGGTATTGCCGGTCGCCAGAGCGAAAGGGGAGTACCATAGTGGTACCATGAAGGGGAAGTTGAAGGGGGCGATGTGCCCAAATACCCCAAGCGGCTGATAAATGACATACTCGTCAATGCCGCTGGCGATGTCTTCCAGATTGAACCCCATCATTAGCGAGGGGATGCCAGTGGCAACTTCCACCATCTCAACACCCCGCCTCGTCTCCCCCCGCGACTCGTCAATCGTCTTGCCGTGCTCCATCGTCTGCACGCGGCTCAATCTCTCAAAATTTTGCTCCAGTAACTCCTTTAATCGGAAGAGATAGCGGGCGCGAGCCAGTGGCGGTGTCCGGCGCCACTCTGGAAAAGCTTCTTTCGCCGACTTTACTGCGACAGCGACTTCCTCTCTGGTGGACATGGGCACCCGGGCGAGAGTACGCTGGGTGGCGGGATTAATTACATCCAGAGTCTGGTCAGATGCCGAGGCAACCCACTCGCCATTGATGTAGTTCTTTAAATTGAGGGTTTCTTTTATTACTTCTTCAAGAAGTGCCATTGTTTGGTGGGACCTCTATCAGAAAGTCTACTCGGCAATTTGTCGGTATTATAACATCGGAGACCAAGATGTTCAAGACAATGTACCACTTCGGTGAGTGATACGTTTGAGTAGCGTGCGATAGACGACCCGCCAGGACTGGCGCAGTCTTTCTTTTCCCTCTTGTCCCAGATTTTTCTGTCCAAACTCGCTTTTGAGATAAGCCCAAGTGATGTTGCTGATATCATTGGCTTGTGCCGGGAGAGCAGTAGCCAGCCTGGCGCAGTATTCCAGTGGCGTCAGGTGGGGGTAAGGACGTAACTTGACCAATGAGGCAAGCCGGCACAGTCGGGCATATACTTTGGCTGGGTCATCCACATTCCCAAAGCGCTTGAGCCAGCGGTAGATGAGGACAAACAGGAGTAGCAGGGACGCTACAATACCACCTATCTTGAGGAACGCTTGCCATGGTTGTGCTACCGGCGGCAATACGCTGGCATCGTCTACCCAGCCTTCCGGGCTGACAACGTCAGCAGTCTGGTTCTGGGCTTCACTTGAGCTATCAGCTTCGTTTAGTGCCATGTCAAGAGCACTGCCATCATCGCCACCTGCCGGGACAACGTCAGCAATTGCGGCACTAAGAGCCCTGTCCTCCCGCTCAATATTTATTGGCTCGGGAATAGGGGTTGCCTCAAACTCCACCCATCCGTAACCCGGGAAATAGACCTCGGGTCGGGTGTGGTAGTCCATGGCACGGAGGTTCAACGCTCCGTTCTCATCGCGCTCGTGCAGGAGATAGCCGGTGGACAGTCGCGCCGGAACCCCAGCAACACGGAGCATCACCACCATCGCCGAAGCAAAATTGTTGCAGTTGCCGGACTGGGAAGTCGTCAGGAAGTACTCTACAGCGTCTGAACCAGTGGGAGGGACAGTACCCTCGCTCACGTAGGAAAAGCGGGCAAGAAACTTAACGATGGCTACTGCTTTATCATAGGGAGTACGGGCATTCCTGGTTATCGTCTGGCTCATTGACCGAACGCGTCTGGGGAGGTCCGGGGGCAACTGGAGATAATGCGCGGTGATATTTTGGGGATAGTTCAATCCGGCTTGGGACAGCTCGGCAGGGGTGGTATTATTGAGAACGGTCCTGACCGAATAGCTGTCGTTTGGTTTCAGCAGGTGCTGGCTACTCACGGCGACGATATCACCCTGAGATGGATTGAGCTGGTGTAGTGCCACCGGAATATCCGAAGATATGAATTCCCCGATGGTCAGGAGGACGTCAGTCTTAATTTTACTGGTCACTTTATAGGTAAGCTCAGTGCGATTGGGTGACATCTCAGTTCCGGTCACTGGCGTATTGCGTTTGAGGTCAATCTCATTTATCCGGCTGATGGTCCAGCCCCATGAGTTGTAAACATCGTATCGTCGTGTCCGCCAGTAGGCTAGAGGTTTATCGGCGGTGATGACGAATTGCACCTCTTTGCTTAGATTAGGTGGGGCAAAGGATAACTGGTCCTGATATTCATTGCGCAGGACTGACCACTTTGCTGGTACGGCGGCAAAGATATTTATGCGGTGATTGTCGATCACTTTTTCCAGATTCTTCGTATTAATCAGGGTCTGCAGGTGGTTGGCTCGGATTTCGGGCAGGACCCAGGAGCCAGTAATGGCAAAGATACTCAGGCAGAGCACTGACGCCATAAAGCCAATCATGCTCTGACTGGGGTATCGGGCGCCAATTTTTCTAAACGAGCGGTACTGTTTTGCTAAGGTGGATTGCCCGATTAGCAGCCCCGCCATCAGCAGGTAAAGCAGGAAATAGCCATAGTGTTCCTCAGATAAGTTGCTGAGGTTGACCAGAATCGCCGCCGCACCCAGTAAGACTCCCAGCCAGGCATTTCCTTTGCGGAGAAGATACCATGTGGCAATGTAAGCAACGAGCCAGGTGAAGATGGCGAGAAAAATGGTGAAGTGCAAGGTGCTCTGATTAGGCTGGGCAAGCCTTACTGTCCACCACAACGATTGCAGGGCACTTCTGAGCGTTTCTGACTGAGGCAGGAGGTCCAGTAGCCGCCAGATGATAACTATGCTTCCGGCGGCAAGGGAAAGGAGGTGTGTTGCCACTGCCGGGAGGGGGCTCTTCCCCAGCGTCAGTCCAGCGATAATCGCCAAGCCAAAAATGAGCATCAGAGAGGGCTGCGGGTTAATCCACTGCGATTGCTCAATAGAGTAAATAGCGATGCTCAGCGTCCCTGTCATTAGAAGCAGGCTTACCCATTCTTGCCAGCCACTCCGCCGGTTGAGGGACGCCTGAGGATGCTGATAGTTTTTCGTTTCCCGGTCTGCGTTCAAAGTCTACTTCTCCAGACTGCTGGCGACTGGCGGTGGCTCTTTTGCGCTCAGTATCGGACGGTTTCGTCGGCTGTTAAGCGCCAAAGCGACGTTATCGCCACGCCGCACGACATAAACCTGCGCCCCGATTGAAATCAGCATGCGCGCCATATTCCCGCCATCAAACAAAATGGCAATCACCAGCCCCTCCCGGCTTGTTATCTGGCGGAGAGCGGTTGACAGCCGTTCGCTCTGGGAGGGGGTGATGACAATTACAATGGAATCACTGCCAAACCGTCCGGGTTCGCCAGCAATAGTTTGCTCAATTGGCACGTCACCCTCCGCCTGCATCAAAGCTAGTGCCGTCAGCATATTCCAGAAGGGCTGCGAGCCCCACTCCGGCGTAAAGCAGTAATTTTGTTCGGCAGAAGCGATTAATCCCACGGAAGCACCATTGTCCATATACTTCTTGATGAGTGTGGTAGCGATGGTAACGGTGTATTCCTCGGTGCTTTTATCACCGTCACCAGTGTGGACGCACTGCTGCATATCCACCACAATCCAGACATTCTTCGCCGTGTTGCGGGAGTGGTCCGGGTCAAAGATTTTGACCATGAGCTTGCCGGTGTGAGCAGTGCTGTGCCAGTGCAGGTGCTTCAGGCTATCGCCATTGGTGTACTCGCGCACGCTGGCGACATTGGTGCTCATCTGCCCCGCCAGCTTGCCTTTCGTGCCATAGCCATAAGCGTGATACGCCATCGGGTCAAAGTGAGGTAGTTCAATGGTTTCCGGACAGACTAGAATACTCTGTGGCGAACCGAGTTGAATCTGGCGCTGGAAAAAACCAAAGGGGTCGCTGGCGGTGATGGTATAAGAACCCAAGCGGTATCGCCCCCGCCGGTGGAAACGAACTTTGTTCCGCCAGGTATAGGCGCCGTGGGGAGATAAATTCACCGCTGTTAGGTTGCGGTGCTCCGGCAGGTCAGTGTTTTCCCGAGCTTGGAGGAAGAGTTTCGGCAGATTGCTTTGGTTAAGTAAAGTAACCTCCTCATCTATAGTTTCGCCAACCTGGCACCGCTGGGGCAGTTGTTTTACCTGAGCCTCAATGTTCCGAATGCCCAGAAAGACCCACCAATAGCTTATGAGAAGCATCAGCACGGCAAGAATAAAAAGCCGCCACAGCAGAGAGAAGCCCGTGGCTAATGCTAGCGCCAGAATGGTAAGCAGAACCAGAATGACGAATACTTTGTTCTTCATTGGAATCTTTGATTAAAATTGGTGACTAGAACCTAGCGCTTGGGGATAGCTCCAGGAACGGGAACTGATTCCAGTAGCTCGGCGATAAGAGACCGACCGCTCCTTTGCGAACCATCGGTCGGGTGCAGGACAAGGCGATGCGCTAAAACATATTCGGCTAAAGCCTTGACGTCATCGGGCAGGGCAAAGTCGCGACCCTGTATCAGCGCCCGCGCCTGCGCCGTTCGGAAGAGAGCCAGTGAGCCGCGTGGCGAGGCACCAAGATAAATTTCTGGGTGATGGCGCGTGGCTTCCACTAGCGAGGCAATATACTGCTTGACCAGCGAATCAACATAAATCCCCTTGACCGTTTCCTGGAGCCTGAGAAGGTCAGCTGCTTCGGCCACGGCGCTGATTTGCTCAATCGGGCGACGGTACTGCTGTCTTTCCATAATGACAACCTCGTCAGAAGCGGACGGATAGCCCAGGCTGATTCGCATCAGAAATCTATCAAGCTGAGTCTCCGGAAGCGGGAAGGTGCCTTCGTATTCAATGGGGTTCTGAGTTGCCAGCACGTGAAAGGGGGAGGGCATGGCGTAGGTGATGCCGTCAACGGTAATTTGTCTTTCCTCCATGCATTCCAGAAGGGCGGACTGGACGCGTGGGGTGGCGCGATTAATCTCATCAGCAAGAACAACCTGCGCCATTATCGGACCGGGTCGGAATTCAAAGTCATAGGTCTTCTGATTGTAAACGGAGACGCCGATGATATCGCCGGGAAGCATGTCCGGAGTGAACTGAATGCGTTTGAAAGTGCAGTTTATTGATTTTGCCAGACTGCGGGCAAGCATCGTTTTACCGACGCCGGGCGCATCTTCAATGAGCAGGTGGCCCTGACTGGTTAAAGCGATTACGGCGAGTTCAATTACTTTTGGTTTGCCGACGATGACCTTTTCCACGTTGCGGACGATTTGCTCGGCGAGGCGCTGATAAGTGATGACAGAATCTGAAACCATTTTCTCTCTCCCCACAGCCCCAGGGGTCACCGTACCCAGAGACCCAACCCCACGGACTAACTAATACGACACTCCCATTATAACACGGATGTTAGGAAAGACAAAATGGAGGCTAGATGAACCTGCCGATGGACCTGGCGATTTGCTTTAGCTCTGCCATCAGTTTAGAAAAATCGGCGGGGGTGAGCGATTGTAGACCGTCAACCAGAGCTTCTTTGGGATTGGGGTGGACTTCAATCAGCAGCCCATCCGCTCCCGCCGCCACCGCCGCCTTGGCTAGGGCGGGGACAACAGCATGGTGTCCGGCAGCGTGGGAGGGGTCAACGATGACGGGGAGATGGCTGAACCGTTTGATTACCGGGATGGAGGAAATATCCAGTGAAAAGCGGGTGCTGTCTTCAAAGGTGCGGATGCCTCGCTCACAGAGAATGACCTGATTGTTGCCGCCAGCGAGGAGGTAGTCGGCGGCGGTGAGCCACTCAGTTACGGTACAGGAGAAGCCGCGCTTGAGGACGACCGGACATTGGCACTTGCCGATGGCGCTGAGGAGGGCAAAGTTCTGCATATTGCGTGAGCCGACCTGCAGGACATCGGCGTATTTGACGACGAGGCTGACATCGTGCGGGTCAACGACTTCGGTAATCACCGGCAGGCTAAATTGATGTCGGGCGTTTGATAGAAGTTCCAGTCCATCCTGCCCCAGCCCCTGGAAGCTGAAGGGAGAGGTGCGGGGTTTAAACGCTCCGCCCCTGAGGATGACAGCGCCGGCTTCCTTAACCGCTTGAGCCGCTTCAAAGAGTTGTTCCTTACTTTCCACGGCGCAGGGTCCCGCCATCACCACGACGCGCTTGCCGCCTATGTCTATACCCTTAACCGAGACGGTAGTGTCCTCGCTCTTGAACTCTCGTGAGGCGAGCTTGTAGGGCTTCATAATGCGGCTGACGCTCTCCACCCCGGGGAGCACGGCAAAGACCTCCGTGGATATCTGCCCGGTGTGACTGCCAAGGATGGCGACGACCGTTTTATCCGTGCCGAGATTGAGCTGGGTCTTCAGCCCGAGTGAGTTTGCCCTTTCTACCACACTGCGCACTTCTTCTACCGTGGCACCCTTTTTCATTTCCACAATCATATGAGTATATTATAGCACGAAGGGGAAAAGGAATGGCATTAAGTGTTCTCGTATCGGCAAGAAGATAAGTTTAGCCTTGGAGCGCCTGTATGATGGAACTCAGTTTCTTGGCACCAATTCCCGGTACCGTAGCCAGTTGTGGCCAATCCCTGAAGCTACCCAGCTCTTGCCGGCGGTTCACTATTCTCTGCGCAACTCGTATACTTAAGGCTTTGCGCCCGAAGTCTGCGGCGATTGCCCTGACAATTTCTTCTGGCGAGTTCAAGGAGTTTAGCCTATCCAAAGCCCTGGCTTGGTTTTCCAAGAGAGTTCTTTTACATAGACTGGGGGTCATGGTTGTTTACTTCACATTAATTGCTTTGAGACTGGCACCAATACAGGAACACCTGATGGAAAATATTTTAGCGCTCCTGAGATAACGTTCACAATGGCTGGAAAGTCATGTTGTACCAGACCCTTTAGTACCAACTGAGTGCTACATTTTAGTCAAAAAACACACCCAAAGCAGTGAATAGAAAAAAGCAAAAAGCACAGTCTTTTCGCTGTGCCTAATCTTCGCTGGTAGCGCATACCGGATTCGAACCGGCGATCTCCGCCTTGAGAGGGCGGTGTCCTAAGCCGCTAGACGAATGCGCCACCTCAAACTGGCTGGGGAAGAAGGATTCGAACCTTCCCAGACGGATCCAGAGTCCGTTGTCCTACCGCTAGACGATTCCCCAGCGCCATTGTTATTCTATCGGTAACACCTATTGACGTCAAGTGTTTGGTAACATCACCCTCAGACATCTGATTATTTTATCGCTCCACAAATATGATATTATAAAGCTATTAGCACACTGGAAAGGGGATTAGGATGAAAATCATTGACCTGCGTAGCGATACGGTAACCCTGCCCACTGATGAGATGCGGAAAGCAATGTATGAAGCTGAACTTGGTGATGACGTCTGGGGCGAAGACCCCACTACAAATCGTCTGGAGGCGATGGCAGCAGAGTGGATGGGCAAAGAAGCCGCCCTCTTCACCGCTAGCGGCACCATGTCTAACCTCATCGCCGTGCTCACTCACACACGACCCGGCGATGAAATTATCCTTGGTAGTGAAGCCCACATGTTCTGGTATGAGGTGGGTGGTGCCTCAGCGCTGGGCGGTGTCGTCATGCGCACGGTGCCCAATGATGAGGAAGGGCGATTAGCCCCCCGGCTGGTTGAGCAAGCCATCCGTACCAGAAACATCCATTTCCCTCCTACCACCCTCCTTTGCCTGGAAAACACGCACAATCGCTGTGGTGGTGCTGCCCTGACTCCGGAATACACGGCTGAGATTGCCGACCTGGCTCACCGCAATGGTCTTAAAGTCCATCTGGATGGAGCGCGTATCTTTAACGCCGCTATCTACCTGAATATTCCTGCCAAGGAGCTGGCAAAGCCTGCCGAGTCGGTCTGTTTCTGTCTCTCCAAGGGTCTCAGCTGCCCCATCGGCTCACTAATCTGCGGCAGTAAGGAATTTATTGAGCGAGCGCGTAAATGGCGCAAGATGCTTGGGGGTGGGATGCGGCAGGTGGGAGTTATCGCCGCAGCCGGCATTGTTGCCCTGGAGAAAATGATTGACCGTCTGGCGGAAGACCATGCTAACGCGGCAAAACTGGCTCGTGGCTTGGCTCAGATTCCTGGCATTACTATTCAGCCGGAAAAATTCAAGACCAACATCGTCATTTTTGAGTCGCCGGCGATAATGTCTGGGCCGGAGTTTATTCAGGAGATGAATGCTCGGGGTGTCAAGATGAGCAATCGTGGTGGGCGTGTAGTGCGGGCAGTTACTCACCGGATGATAAGTTCGGCAGATATTGATGAAGCTCTCAAGCGCATTGCCCGTCTGGTGCGGGAGAAAAGCTAGACTGAACCACCCTGGTGAGTGGGTCAAGGAGTCCACCTTGGTTGACATAACGAATTTGCCGAATATCTTGAAGGTTTCCTTTAAGAATCCGTCACTCCTTGAGCAAGCGATGGTCCATAGCTCCTACGTCAACGAGAACCCTGGTCTGAGACTGGAGGCAAATGAGAGATTTGAGTTTCTCGGTGATGCTATTCTGGGTCTGATTATTGCCGAAAAATTATATGAAGACTACCCCGACCTTACCGAAGGGCAGATGACCCGGCTCCGTTCGGCTCTTGTCCGCCGGGATACGCTCGCTCATATCGCCCGCACCCTTAAACTCGGCGACTATCTCTTTCTGGGCAGGGGGGAGGCAGCGAGTGGTGGGCGACATAAGACGGCTAATCTGGCGCGAGCCTTTGAAGCCCTGATTGCGGCGGTATTTCTTGACCGCGGGTTAATTGTGACGCGGCGGCTTGTCTTAAAGCTGTTCCAAGGAGAGCTGGCTAAATTAATCCAACAGGGCAGGGTCACCGATTACAAATCCCAACTGCAGGAGCTTATCCAGTCCAAATATCGTTCATCACCTTACTATCGTGTCATTGAGGCGGAAGGTCCAGACCACGCCAGATTGTTTACGGTTGAAGTGATTGGGGGAGGGGTGGTGCTGGGGAAAGGCTCGGGGAAAAGCAAAAAGCTAGCCGAGGCAGAAGCCGCCCGGAATGCTCTGGAACGTCTGATTGACTTTACACCCTAGAGCCTATTTGTTAAACTATGAGTGGAGCATCTTTTTGGGACTGAAGAGGTGATGCTATATGGGCAGTAAAGACTACCGATGGCGGGAACCGAAGAAACCAAAAAAGGGTGGCAAGAAAATTGAGCCGGTTACTATTCTGCCTCAATCAGTAGAGGTTGAAGTAATTGGCAAGCGTAAGAAGAAGCGAGAGGAAGAGGCAGTTGAGGAGGAGGCAGAGGAATAGTTGCGTCCTACCAAGAGCTTTACCGTACGGGTGAACTGAAGACCCGCGTTGAAAAAGCCAGAGCCATTCTGGAGAACTGCCATCTTTGCCCCCGCCGCTGTGGGGTTAATCGTCTGAAGGGAGAAAGCGGCAAGTGCCGCGCCACTGACCGGGCGGTGGTTTCTAGCTTCGGACCCCATTTTGGCGAAGAAGCACCGTTGGTGGGCAGGTTTGGTTCGGGGACTATCTTTTTTACCCACTGTAACCTGCGCTGTCGCTATTGCCAGAACTATGCTATAAGTCAGCTGGGTGATGGTAGCGCCGTTACCAGCGATGAAGTGGCCGGAATGATGCTTTCCCTTCAAGCCAAGGGCTGTCACAATATCAATCTGGTCAGTCCCACCCACGTTGTTACCTTTATCCTGGAAGCGCTGGAAGTGGCGGCAGGCAAGGGGCTCAATATTCCGCTGGTCTATAATACCGGCGGCTATGATTCTCTGGAGACAATTGAACTACTTGATGGCATTGTTGACATCTATATGCCGGATATGAAGTACTCCGATGCCAGAATCGCTGAGGAGCTATCCGGAATAAAGAATTACCCGGAAGAGAATAAAGCCGGGGTAAAAGCAGAGCACCGTCAGGTAGGCGACCTGCAGACTGATGCTGACGGTGTGGCTCAGAGGGGTCTGCTGGTGCGGCACCTCGTTTTACCTAATCGTTTGTCAGGAACGGAAGAGGTGGTCAGGTTCCTTGCTGAAGAGATATCACAGGACA
>Ga0315314_1004570_pt1 | contig 10338 bp, 6 predicted proteins | sample TDP9_MG_FD_203631 | JGI IMG/M metagenome (GOLD analysis project Ga0315314, IMG submission 203631) | Freshwater sediment microbial communities from Lake Towuti, South Sulawesi, Indonesia - TDP9 | ecosystem: Environmental > Aquatic > Freshwater > Lake > Sediment | place: Indonesia: South Sulawesi... | reverse complement strand
AAGAGAAGTCATTCGCCTCCTCACGCCGGGGACAGTGGTGGAGGACTGGCTGCTGGAGGAAAGGGCGAGCAACTATCTCCTCAGCCTCGCCAGGGAGAATCAGACCTTCGGGCTTGCCGCGGTGGAATCCTCCACGGGCGATTTTCTCCTTTCCCAGACTTCCTCACTTTCCAGGCTCCTGGAAGAGGCCTCTCGCTTTCAGCCGGCGGAGGTTCTCCTTTCTCCCGAATTGAGCGCGGACGAAGCCTTCTGCGGTTCGCTCCGCAGCGCCCATTGCTGTGCTCTCAGCCCGGCCTCAGAGGAGCAGTTCCTCGCCGCTTCTCCGGGGCAAATCCTCTGCCGCCATTTCCAGGTCTCTTCCCTGGCCGGTTTTGGCTGTGAGGAAATGCCGGCGGCAGTGCGGGCTGCGGCAAACGCGCTGCTTTATCTGCAAGAAACCCACAAATCCGCCCTCCAGCAAATCCGCTCCCTGCGCACCTATTCCCTTTCCGGTTTCCTGGTCCTTGATGCGACTACCCGCAGGAACCTGGAACTCTTTGCTAATCTGCGTGATGGCGGCCGCGCCAATACCCTGCTTTCCCTGCTTGATCTCACAATCACGCCCATGGGAGGCAGGCTGCTGCGTTCCTGGATGGCCGCGCCCCTCTTGCAGGTGGAGGAAATTCGCTCCCGCCAACAGGCCGTGGGCGCGTTTGTAAATGACCCCGCCTGCCGGGAGAAAGTTCGCGAAACCCTCAAGCGAATCTCTGACATAGAAAGGCTGGTGGCGCGCGCCGCCGCGGCCGCCGCGCATGGCCGCGATCTGGCGGCCCTGCGAGATTCGCTGACCGCGGCGCCTAAACTTCTCTCTGTATTGATCAACTCGGCGGGGGCCCCTTCGGCTCCGCTCAGGGCGAGCGGCACCCCCGCCCTACACATGCTCGCAGAAGGGGCCGATGTAGTTGGAGATTTGCACGAGGTGCTCACTTCCGCACTAACAGATTCTCCTCCGGCCTCTCTGCGAGAGGGAAACCTCATCCGCGCTGGCTACAATGCCGAACTTGACCAGTTGCGAAAAGCGCAAAAGGAGGGCAAGGAGTGGATTGCCTCCCTGGAGGCCAAGGAACGGGAGCGCACCGGCATAAAATCCCTCCGCGTGGGCTATAACCAGGTCTTCGGCTACTACCTGGAGGTTACTAAACCCAATCTCCACCTCGTTCCCCAGGACTATATTCGCAAACAGACCCTGGCCAATGGGGAACGCTTCATCACCCCGGCGCTGAAAGAATACGAGGCCCTGGTGCTCGGGGCAGAGGAAAAGATAACCGAACTGGAACTGGAACTTTTCTGCGAACTGCGGACAAGAGTCGCTGCGGAGGCGCAGAGGCTTCAGAAACTGGCGCGGCTGATTGCCCAGGTAGATGTCCTTTCCGCGCTCGCCGAGGTCGCCTCCCGACGGGGCTATGTTTCTCCAGAAGTTGACGAAGGCGAGATCATTGAGATTCAGCAGGGCCGCCATCCTGTGGTAGAGACCAGCCAGGAAGAGCCTTTTGTTCCCAATGACTGTCGGCTGGGCAGTGATGACCACCAGATTCTCATCATCACCGGCCCCAATATGGCGGGAAAATCCACCTATCTGCGCCAGGTCGCCCTCATCGTGCTGTTGGCCCAGATGGGTTCATTTGTGCCCGCGAAAGAGGCCCGCATCGGCCTGGTTGACCGCATCTTTACCCGCGTCGGCGCCGCCGATGACCTCGCCTCCGGCCGCTCCACCTTCATGGTGGAAATGACGGAAACCGCAAATATCCTGCATAACGCAACTTCTCGCTCCCTCATCATCCTGGATGAAATGGGCCGCGGCACCTCCACCTTTGACGGCCTCTCCATCGCCTGGGCGGTGGCGGAGTTTATCCATAATGCCCTCCCAGGAGCGAAAACGCTTTTCGCCACCCATTACCACCATCTCAATGAACTCGCGGAAACCCTCCCCCGCATCAAGAACTATCGCATCGCCGTGAAGGAGAAGGGAGATAACATCGTTTTTCTGCGCAAGGTCGTCCCCGGCGGCACGGATCGCTCCTATGGCATCCAGGTAGCCCGCCTCGCCGGCCTTCCCCTGGAGGTCTTGGAAAGGGCCAAAGAGGTGCTCTGGAGCCTGGAGCAATCCGACCATGTCGGATTACCGCGCAAAGCACCAAGCCTGCCGCCCGCCACAATCCCCGCGCCCTTCCAACTCACCCTGTTTGAACCCGCCGAGAACCCCCTCCTCAGCGAACTCGCCTCCCTGGACATTGATTCCATGACCCCCCGCGAGGCGCTCAACAAACTCGCCGAAATCCAGGCCCGCCTGAAGGCGGGAAAAAATTCGGGAACAGAGAAACCGCAGATTGACGCAGATTAGCGCAGATGCAGATGACTGTAGGGCGGGGCTGCCAGCCCCGCCGAATGGGTTTTCGCACACCTGCGGCGGGCGTGGGCACGCCCACCCTACAAAATTTCCCGAAAAACACAACGCGCGATACGAAAAACAGCACTAGCCCGCATTATTCATGATGTGCTTGAAACGCTTGCACTGTGTAAAGTTGGCAGGCCTTGGGAGCGGGGTTCTCCAACCCCGCTCAGGGCGGCCCTGGAGAGGGCCGCCCCCAACCCCTCGTTTCTCCTCGGCGATGATTCATGAATAATCTCGGCTAGGCAGGAGATTGCCTCCTGCCCATAGTCTGTGTCCATCCGCGTTCCCGCCTTCGCTGGGGCTTCGGCAGGCAAGCATCTGCGGCTAGAGAATGATTTCGGGCGGCTGCAAAGCCGCCCCTACAATTCCCCTGTGTTCATCCGCGTTCATCTGCGGTTCCTGCCTTTACTTTTCCTCCTTTTACTCTTCTTTCACGCGTGGTATAAATAGGTGCCATGAAACTCACCATCGCCCAGGCCGGGATTCGTCGGGAGAGAACACGGGTATGTCGCAAAACGACCTGACGTTTGAGATTTATCCCAAAGTAGTGAGAGCCGGCGCAGAGATGGAATTCACCGTTCAGCCGAAGCCCAAGGGCCGCTTTGATCCCCAAACCCGCTACGAAATAGAGGCCTTCCCCCGGGAAGAAGCCGCGGGAATAGATGACCACGGTCAGATAATTGATGGGACAATCGCGCCGGACGGGAGTTTGCACTTTCGCCATTGCTTCTCCGGCGAGCAGGAACACGCCCTCCCCCTTTATGCGCTGGAGCCGGCGGAGCGGAGATTTCTGGCGGAACTGCGGGTTTATTCCTTGCCCCACGATCTTCACACCCTTCGCCCCTACAAGGGCGATTTCCACCTTCACAGCAAGCACTCCGATGGCCAGGAGTCTCCCGCCCAGGTCGCCGCCGCCTGCCGCCGCATCGGGCTGGATTTCATGGCGGTTACCGACCACAGCCAGTATGCCCCTTCCCTGGAAGCGATTGCCGCTTTCGCGGATGTGCCGATTGATTTGCGCATCTATCCCGGAGAGGAAGTGCATCTCCCCGAGAACTCCAAGATTCACATCATCAATTTCGGCGGCCGCTTCAGTATCAACGAACTTTCCTCCCATCTCCCTACTTATACGCAGGAGGTTGAGGAGATTGAGAAAGGGCTGCCCGCGGAACTTTCCTGCCGGGAGCGCTACCTCTATGCCTCCGGCCTATGGGGCTATGAGAAGATCCGCGCCGCGGGAGGCCTGGCGATCTTCTGTCATCCCTACTGGATCACGCGGAATCGCTATTGTGTCCCGGAGGCGGTGCTGGCGCGCCATTTTTCCGACCTGCCCTTTGACGCCCTGGAGTTGATTAGCGGCTATTATCTCTTCCAGGTTGAATCCAATGTCCTCCAGGTCGCTCGTTATCAGGAGGAGCGGGCGAAAGGCCGGTATATACCCATCGTCGGGGCCAGCGATGCCCATGGCTGTGAGCGCGGAGAACTTTTCGGCTGGTATTACACCATTGTGTTCTCCAATTCGCCGGAGTTGCCGGACCTACGCCAGGCGATTGCAAATCTAAATTCCGTCGCGGTGGAGGCCTTGCCGAATACCGCCCCCCGGGTGCACGGTCCTTTCCGATTGGCAAAATATGCCGCTTTTTTGCTGCGGGAAGTATTTCCGGCCCACGATGCCCTCTGCCGCGCCGAAGGGGAGTTGATGCTGGCCCACCTTGCCGGAGAGGCAACCGCCAAAGCCCGACTCCAGCAACTCAAAGGACAAACGGAGAAACTCCGGCGGCGCTATTGGGGAGAAGAATAAAACAGGAGTCAAGCTCTTGCCCGGCGAAAAAAATCCATTACCTTTTTGCCAGTGAAGAATGGTCGTGAAGCAAGCGCTCTTGTATTGAGGCAACGGATATGAAAGGTTATACGAATGAAGGAACGCGGGCGTAAGCGCGATATTATGGCCGATATTTTCGCCCGTGTGCGGCAACTTCATCCGCGGGGCCCGTTGATCTTTGACAACGACCTGGTCAAAGCAGTTACGGGGAAAACTTTTTCCAATCAATTTGACGCTACCAAGTTTGACAGGTCTGAGGTTTTGCCTCAGGTGTTGAGGGATGAAGACTATTTCGTTGTTCACCTGGGTCAAGGTAAACATCAGTTTGTCAAAGGGATAAAAAGTGGTATCATGAACTGGAGGCAATTGAGCCTGGGGAGATACAAGGATGGCAATACAGATCTGCGCTCCTCAACGGAATTGGGGAGAGCGAATCTGCAGCACTGTCAATAGCATTCAACCAACGCGTCCTACAGCATTTTCTGTGGACCATGGGTGCCAATCCAAGCATTCACATTCCGCGACGCATGCGAGCAAGTTTCGATTACTCAATCTCTGAGACGAGAATTGAGGTTGTTTCGCTGCAAATTGAAACGGACCTCGTTGTTGAATCAAATTCGGATGTTGTAGTCTGTGAGGCCAAGAGCCGCCCGCAAAGCGATTTTGCCGTGGGGCAATTGTACCTTCCTTTCCGATATTACGATGACTTGAGAGAGAAAGGCGAAATTCCAGGGTGCCGCGGGGTGCGCTGCCTGTATGTAGTTCGCGCGGGCACATCGCTTGAACCGAGCTTGCGCATGTACGAATATGCGTTTCCTGATAAGATGCGGCCGGAATCCATGAGTTTGGTCAAGAAGGCTCAGTATGACCTTCGCGTGAGGTGAGAGAAAATGGAGAGGCGCGAGTTCTTTCCTCTCGACCAGCTGCTTGATACGGTGTTCCACGCAGACATCATGGATGTTATACGGCGAATCCCAGATGCCACTGTGGATTGTATCTTTGCCGACCCGGACTATAATGTAGGCGTGAAATACAACAACCAGACTTACCGCAAAGCGTTTGAGGAGTACATAGATTGGTGCATCGGATGGGCAAAAGAATCGCACCGTGTACTCAAGGATACAGGAAACTTTTTCATCATCAATTATCCTAGAAACAATGCTTACCTCCGAGTGCGCTATCTGGATGAGGCCTTCTACGAAGTCCACGATTACTGTTGGGTGTATAATACGAACGTGGGCCATAGTAGGAACAAGTTCACAACGGCTCATAGAAGCATTCTTCACTGCGCGAAGTCAAAACATAACAAGTTCTTCAAGGAACACGTGGCTCAGCCGTTTCAAAACCCCACTGACCGACGCATAAGGCAACTCATCCGGAGCGGCTCCAAAGGCAGAATGCCATACAGCTGGCTTTACTTTGACCTCGTGAAAAACGTCAGCCGGGAGAAAACCTTTCACTCCTGTCAGATTCCGCAAAGGCTTTCGGAAACGCTGATTGCCTCCTGCACCGAGCCCAGTGATTTGGTCTTGATCCTTTTTGGGGGCAGCGGGGCGGAGGCGGCAGTTTGCCGTCAACTTGATCGGCGGTTCATCACCGCTGAGATTGATGAGACTTACTACAAGATGATACTGGATCGTCTGAAATATGCTGGAGCCGTACCCGATAAGTACCGACTAGCAACTCTCATGAAGCGCAAAGAGAGAAAAGCGGTCTTTGCCAATTCCCTTTTTGACGCCGACATCGGCGCCCCGCGTTTTGAACAGTTCATCTATTCGGGGCAGGCCTAGCCTTGCCATCTATTGTTCACCTCTCCCGCGTTCATCTGCGGCTCATTGCGGCCCCTTTGCGCCCTTTGCGTCTTTGCGGTTAGGTTATTCGCGTGGTATAAATAAGCGGAGAGAAGATGAAACTCACCATCGCGCAGGCGCAAATCCGTCCGAAAAAACATGACTACGCCTACAATCTCTGGCTTGTCGGCGACCTCTTTGCGCAGATAGCCGATGATTTGCCCGATGTCCTCGCCCTGCCGGAGACCTGTCTTTCCGGCTATTTTTTGGAAGGAGGCGTCATAGAGGCCTCCCGGACTGCCGAGCAGGTCCTCGCCGATCTTCAAGGAGAGTTCCGCCGAAGCGTTCATCCTGAGCGCAGCCGAAGGATAAGCATAGAAAAGCCCCTGGATATCGTTGTCGGCTTCTACGAGCGCGCCGACGGCAATCTTTATAATTCCAGCCTCTATGCCACCCTCGGCCCCGATCCGCGTATCGTCCACATTCATCGTAAATTCTTCTTGCCTACCTACGGAGTGTTTGACGAAAAACGCTTCGTCTCCCGGGGGCGCGCTTTTCGCACCTTCAACGCTCGCTATGGAAAAGCAGGGATGCTGATTTGCGAGGACCTCTGGCATTCCGTCTCCGCCGCTCTCCTGGCTCTCAAGGGCGCACTCATCATCTATGTCGGCGCGGCTTCTCCGGCGCGCGGTTTTCGCAGTGAAGAGATTGACAACATCGCCCACTGGCGCCGTTTGCTGACGACCTGCGCGGAGGAACACAATCTCTTTATTGCTTTCACTAGCCTGGTGGGATTTGAGGGCGGCCGCGGCCTGGTGGGCAACTCCGCCCTGGTCGGCCCCAGCGGAGAAATCCTCAACCAGGCCCCGGCGGGAAAAGACGCCTTGCTGCGGACAACTATTGACCTTGAGGACATCACTGTTACCAGGGCGCGCTCTCCCATGGTCTCCGACCTGAAGGCCGTTCTCGGAGATATAGCCCAAGAGTTTGGGAGCCTTGCCAAAGGAGGAGAGGAACCTAGCGATGAGCCGCAAGAGTAAGTCCTCAGAATCTCCGCAGGAGCGAAGGCGGATTGAGGAAGTCCATGTCGGCCTTCCTGACCCGGAAAGCGATGAGCCTCTCCGGCTGAGCCTCCCACTGGTGGCCTCCTGGCTGGAGGAGTTCCTGCGGGATGAACTCACCCGCCGCCGCGGTTTTCAGAACGCCATCGTTGGCCTTTCCGGCGGAGTGGATTCCTCCACAACCACATTCCTTTGCGCTCGCGCCCTGGGCGCTGAACATGTGATAGCCCTTCGCCTGCCCTACAAAACCTCTAGCCCGGAAAGCCTCGCCCATGCCCAACTCGTGATTGATCAACTCGGAATCCGCTCTGATACCATTGACATCACCCCCGCGGTTGACGGCTATCTCGCCAATGTCCCCGATGCCGACGGCCGGCGCCGGGGAAATGTCATGGCGCGGATGCGCATGATTGCCCTTTTTGACCAGAGCGAGAAATGCAAAGCCCTTCCCATCGGCACCGGCAATAAGACCGAGCGCCTGCTGGGCTATTTCACCTGGCATGGGGATGACGCCCCGCCCATCAATCCCCTCGGCGACCTCTTCAAGACCCAGGTATGGGATTTGGCCCGTTATCTGGGTGTTCCCGAAATCATCATCGGAAAAGTGCCCACCGCCGACCTGGTTGTGGGCCAGACCGATGAGGCTGATTTGGGCATTACCTACATAAAGGCCGACCGCATCCTGCATTATCTTCTCCAGGGCTATTCCGTAGAACAGTTGGCGGAGCGGGGCTTCCCGATGGCTGACCTTCTGACAGTAAAAAAGCGGCTGGACGCAACCCACTGGAAGCGCGCCCTGCCGACCACCGCCCTGCTCTCCCAGACCGCCATCGGCCAGTTCTACCTGCGCCCGGTGGATTATTGATTCTCACCGCAGAGACGCAAAGAACACAAAGGAGGTGTAGGGCGGGGTCTCCGAACCCCGCCGAAAATGAGTGCCGCAGATGAACGCGGATAAACACGGGTAAAAACACAGTAGGGGCGGATTTTCAATCCGCCCGCAATTGTAGGGCGGGCGTTCCTACGCCCGCCGGATTAGTTCTGGGGGGCGGGCTTCCCTTCGGCTGTGCTCAGGGCAAGCGCAAAGCCCGCGATAGGTTCGCTGGGCAGGAGTTCACCTCCTGCCTTGTGTCGTCTTCGCTTTCATCCGCGTGAATCTGCGGCCAAGGATTTTGCGGGCGCATAACATGCGCCCCTACAGTTTCTCTTTTCGCCAATCTGCGCAATCTGCGGATAATATCACTTTCCTCCGCTGTGCTATAATGACCTCGGGGTTTCCATGTCTGAGCAGGGATCATCCTCATTTCATCATTCTCCTCGCGCCGCCGCGGACTTGTCCGCCGAAGCCTTGGCGAAGGCGGAAATCCTCGCCGGCCTGAATGACCGCCAGCAGGAGGCGGTTCTCCACGGCGACGGCCCTCTCCTCATCTTCGCTGGCGCGGGAAGCGGAAAAACCCGCGTGCTTACCCATCGCGCCGCTTTTCTGATTCGCTGCCGCAATATCCCTCCTCACAATCTCCTCTGCGTAACTTTCACCAACAAGGCCGCCAATGAAATGAAAGAACGGCTCGCCCGCCTCCTGGGGCGGCTGCGTTGGGACCTCTGGGTGGGCACTTTCCACGCCATCTGCGCCCGCCTCTTGCGCCATTATGCCGAGAAAGCAAACCTCCCCCGCAACTTCTCCATTTTTGATGAATCCGAACAATCCACCCTCGTCAAGGACTGTATCAAGGAACTGGGCTACAGCCCGGACATCCTCCAGCCCGGCCGGGTGCTCAACAGAATCAGCAGCGCCAAGAACGAACTCATCGGCCCCCGCCGCTTCCAGCAGACCGCGGGCAATCTCTTTGAAAATCAGGCGGCCGAAGTCTATTTCCTCTACCAAGAGAAACTGGAGAGCAACCAGGCGCTGGATTTTGATGACCTCATCATGAAATGCGTGGAACTATTGGAGGACAATCCCGAAATCCTGGAGGAACTCCAGGAGAGATTCCGCTATATCCTGGTGGATGAATACCAGGACATCAACTTCGCCCAGTATCGGCTGGTGAGCCTTCTGGCACAGAAATATCGCAACCTCTGTGTGGTCGGGGATGATGACCAATCCATTTACGGCTGGCGGGGCGCGGATATGCGCATCATCCTCAAGTTTGACCAGGATTTCGCCGATGCTAAAGTCGTCAAATTGGAACAGAACTATCGCTCCACCGCCAATATCCTCTCCGCCGCCTGGGAGGTCATCCGCCACAACCGCATCCGGCGGGAGAAGAAACTCTGGACCACCGCTGCGGAAGGAAAGCCCATCTTCTGTATGCCCTGCGCGGAAGAACACCAGGAAGCCGTCTTTGTGGCTTCCTGCGTAGAGAGACTGCGCGCCGAAGAGGGCCGTTCCCTGTCGGATTTTGCCGTGCTTTACCGGGTGAATGCCCAGTCCCGCGTGTTTGAGAAGGTTTTCATCTCCTATGCCCTGCCGTATCGCATTGTCGGCGGCCTGCGCTTCTACGACCGCGCGGAAATCAAGGATGTCCTCGCCTACCTGCGCTTACTCGTCAATCCCCGCGACACGGTGAGTCTGAAGCGAATCCTCAATGTCCCACCCCGCGGCATCGGCGACAAGACCCTCGCCGTTCTTGAGGCCTTTGCCGCAGAGCACAGGAAGAGCCTACTGGAAGCGGCCTTGAACCCGGAGGAAGTGGAGGGTCTGGCGACGCGCTCGCGCCAGGCCCTGGGCCAGTTCGCTGCTCTTTTCAATCTTCTAAAAGAGAGAGTCAACTACACCGGCATCACTGACCTCACCCGCCTGGTGATTGAGGAAAGCGGCTATCGTCTCTACCTGGAAGAAGAAGCCACTCCCCAGGCCCGCACCCGGCTGGAGAATATCAACGAACTCCTCACCGCCACCCAGGAGTATGAGAACCAAGCGGAAGAGCCATCTCTTCAGGGATTCCTGGAGAATGTCGCCCTTCTCACCGATATTGACACCCTTGAGGAGAATGTTGAGGCTGTTCCCCTGATGACCCTTCATTCTGCCAAGGGGCTGGAGTTCCCCGTGGTCTTCATGGTGGGAATGGAGGAGGGGTTATTTCCGCTGCTGCGCGCCGCCCTCTCAGTTGACCACAACGAACTGGAAGAGGAGCGCCGCCTCTGCTATGTGGGAATGACGCGGGCGAAACAGCAACTCTATCTTTCCTGGGCGAGGATGCGCACCATCTTCGGTTTCACCACCCCGAACAA
>Ga0315314_1004569_pt1 | contig 10339 bp, 7 predicted proteins | sample TDP9_MG_FD_203631 | JGI IMG/M metagenome (GOLD analysis project Ga0315314, IMG submission 203631) | Freshwater sediment microbial communities from Lake Towuti, South Sulawesi, Indonesia - TDP9 | ecosystem: Environmental > Aquatic > Freshwater > Lake > Sediment | place: Indonesia: South Sulawesi... | reverse complement strand
AGTGACCTTGGCTGGAATGCTTGCAGTGACAACTGCCGAAATCTTAGGAGGCATCTGCATAATCCAGCTGTTGTATCCAGGCACCCAGACAATTATCAGTCATAGTCCAGCTGCCTTTGACATGAAACATGGTCAATGGGCAGCGGGTGCCCCAGAGGAATCGCTCTTGAACGCTGCTTCGGTGGAAATCGCTAGGTATTATGGCCTTACCGATGTCGTTATGGGCTTGGTTACCTCGGCCAAAATGCCTGGGCCTCAGGCTTGTTATGAGAAGATGATGAGCGGCATTTTGCCGATTCTTGCCGGCGCAGACATGGTTGGGGGGGCTGGAGGCCTCGCTTGTTCAATGACAGCTTCTCTCGTAGAACTAGTAGTCGATGACGAGCTTTGCAAAGCTATGATCACTTCTATTCGCGGGGTGGAGATTAACGATGAAACTTTGGCTCTCGACGTTATTCATAAGGTGGGTCCGGGAGGCCATTACCTAGCCCAAAAACACACCATGAACCACTTCATGAAGGAGCAGTTCATACCCGAGCTCATAGACAGAAGCAGCTATGACGAGTGGAAGAAGAACGGGGAGAAAAGCCTTGTTGACAGAGCGAAAGAGAAAGTGAAGAAGATACTGAAGGAGCATTCAGTACCACCATTGGACAAGGACATCCAAAAGGAACTCGACAGCATAATCAAAAGGGCTGAAAAAGAACTGCCGAAAAAGTTTCCAAATCTCAGCGTGTAAGTTTCATCAGCATGCACAAATCTTCATCCGAGCAGGTCATACTTCAGCTTTCGAGCCAGTTCTTGCATGCTGCATGCATGCCTTGCCATATTTGTCCCCGGAGAGTTCAACAACAGCACAGGCAAATTAACGCTCACATATGCGCGCGCGTTGCACTTAAAATTTAAGCCCCACACACTTTCCAGTGAATGTTTAAAATTGCGTGCAGTAAATGAAATAAGCAGAATGCGAGATTACCAATGGGGGATTCGTTTGGCGTTTGGGCGTCTAGTGCTGTTGTCTGATGATGAGATTGCAAGTATCCATGAAACGAGTTTGAAAGTACTACTGGAAATTGGGATAAAAGTTGTCAGCAGAAAAGTGCAGAGTCTGCTCGCTGAGAATGGTGCAAGAGTAGATGCCTCTAGTTCAATTGTGAAGATTCCAAGCTCTCTCGTTGAAGAAGCGATTAAGAAAGCGCCGAAGGAAATGGTTCTTTGCGGAAGGAATCCAAAATTCGACCTTGAACTCCCTGCGAAAGATTTTCCTTTCGTTGCCACAAGCGGTTTCTCGGTTTTCATGAGGGACCTCGAAACTGGGGAAAAGCGGATGACGAATTCGTCGGATCTGAAAGACTTTGCAGTTTTGAGTGACTATCTCCGCCAGGTTGACTTTTTCTGGCCGATTGTGACTCCGACGGAGTTATCGCCACCCGTTCAAACAGTTCATGGCCTAGCTATTTCATTTGAAAACACAGAGAAACATGTCCAGTATCAAGCTTTAAGTGAGAAGCAGGCGAAATGGCAGATCAAATTGGCTGTTGCCGTTGTCGGCGGCGAAGATAAGCTTAGAAAAAGACCCGTATTCTCTTCAGTGAATTGTCCTGTCAGTCCTCTTGTATTTGAAGAAGGTTCATCCGAAGCCATGGTTGAGCTAGCAAAGGCAGGAATTCCGGTTGTCCCCATGTCCATGGCCTTGTGCGGTAGCACGTCTCCTGCAACAATTGCAGGGACATTAACCATAATTAATGCTGAAAACCTTGCAGCTCTCGTCATTCTCCAATGCGCCAACCCAGGCGCCCCAGTTATCTACTGCGCGGAATCAACCTCAGCAGACATGAAAACGGGTGAAATTAACTATGAGGCACCAGAATTTCCTCTCATTGCGGCTGGAGCCACTCAGATGGGAAGGCTGTACAAGCTTCCTTGTTATACAGCGCCGATAGGGCTCCTTACGCAGATGGGCCGTGGCGACATCTCCGCTGACTTTGGCTCACTGGAAAATGCTGAAAGCGCGGCTCTGGAACAGGTGATCCTTGACGTTGAGGCGTGGGAGCAGGCTAAGGCTTACTTGCGTCGATTTAAATTTAACGAAGAAACCTTGGGCTTCGACGCGATCAAAAAGGTTGGTCCGGGAGGTAACTTTTTGGGACTTAAGCACACTTTAGAACATTTCCGAGAAGAAATATGGCTTAGGAAAGAGGCTGCAGTCCTGCCTTCTACGGGTGGCTCGCTTGTTGAAAGGGCGAAAGAGAAAGTTAGACAAATACTTTCGTCGTATGTACCACCTCAGCTCGATGAGGAAGTGAAGAAGGAAATAGACCAGATTCTCCGTAACTGTGAAAAAGACATGTTGTAGAGTTCAATAAACTCAGAAGTGGAGATATCCCCCCCGCAAAGCCCCTTTTTTCTGATATTTCTTCCAAAATTCTATCAGTTCGTGTGTGTGTTTGGGGTTTGGGTTTGGGGATTAAAATTTAACTTTTAACCACACACACAAAAAAATGTGCGCGCAACTAGCTTTTAGAAATGGTTAGGGTGTACGAGTATCTGAAAGATCTGGGCAAATTGCTAAAAAACTGATCAAGATTTACTTATGTATCACTGAAAACGCAAAGCTCTTCTTTGTATCGTCGATCAAGAGTTTGTTCAGCTTGTAGACGCCTCAATTTTTTCTTAGAGAGGTGTTCAAGAAGAAGCTTGTTTGCTTCTTTTGAATCCATGCTAAGCCACTCTATAGGCACGTTCACAAAAAGAGGGCGGGCTGGAATCACGTGACGCGTTGACTTGTACACAAACGTCTCTCCAGAGAGAGCTGTGGTGACGACCTCCCTTTTTGTGATTCGTGGTACAATAATCGCAGCTAATGCTCTATCCGATTTGACTTTGTTCAAAGCATCGCTTTCTGTTTTGTAATCTATGTTATAACCAACCGACGTAAGGTTTTTTTCGATTTGCTTGATGTATTCATAGATTTCTTTTATGCTCTCAATCTTCTTAGAGACGTAATAGCACTTCCTCGAAGTGGCTATTCCTATCATGATTTCTCTCTCATGCAGTTTTCTCTTCAGATCATTCTCTGCAATCTCCTTAAGGTTGTAACCGGCCTTTTCTAGGTCTTCCCTTACGTTTTCGCCCGTTTTTTGTCCGTTTTCTATGGTTCTGAACCAGCTTTCCACCCTTATGCTTGGGTTGTTATAATTCACTAGACAGACAGGGATTAGCTTGCAATCAAGAAGCTGAAGAGCGGCTACTCTGTGCATCCCATCTAAAACCACAAACGTTTCTTTGTCAACAATCACTGGATCTCTGCAAATTCCCTGGTTGATTTCACGAGATAGCAATTTAACAATGCTTGGGATAATCTCCTCATGGATGTATAACTTCTTAATTTCCTCAAGTTTAATTTCAAGCTTCAACCTAGGATGTGAAATAATGTGCCCCATTTTCGCACCACTACATCAGATTTGCGCGCGCAAAAGTAAGCAATTTGAGCAAAAGCACTAAAATCCACAGAAGAAGAGAGAAACCTAAGTTTTCTCTGAAGTGAAGACGTAGGCTACATAGTCACCTGTGTGAACAGCTTGGACGCCAGTGGCTGTACCAAGAGCTTCACCGAAAGGATATGCCCATACGTATCCGTCAACAGGCATCTTGACTTCTTCGACCAAATCACCATGCAGATTATATATGCATGCAATGACCTCGCCCTTCTTTATTTTTTCACCTGGTTCTTTCTCTGGGTGTAACAAGCCCCCTCGGTTGGAATAGACTACACCGTAAAACTTGTTTCGACCCGGCAAAACTCGTATTCCCTTCTGTTTCTCTATTTCCCCTTCTATCATTCCCAGGGCCTTCATAACATTTAAAACGCCGCGGACACCAGTCTCGACAGACAGCTTCGAAATCCTCTTGCCATTAAAAAGTTCCACAAGCAGAACAGGTATCCCCTTCATCATAGCCAAGTTTCCAAGCGTTGGAGGACCTTTGTCCGGCAGGGGCTCTTCTTCGGTCTCGATAGCTGTCACTCCGAAGGCTGCAATCATCTTTTCAAGCTTTTCCTTCGTCTTTGAAAACCGCAGATCCCCTGATTGATATGCAAGCGCGTTTTCATTGACATTACAGTGAATGTTAAGGATGTAATCCGCCTTTGAAAACGCTTGTTCCCAAATCGCGTTTGCAAGCCTCTCTGTTGTAGTGCCCTCTGGTCTGTCGGCTCTTACCACACCTACGTCTGCGTTGTCTACCCACGAGGTATACAAGCCATGCTGGAACGCCAGCGGGTTGCCAACAGGGATACCTATTATACTTCCGTTTAGCTTCTTCGGATCCACCCTTACTCTCGCAACTTGTCTAATCACCTCAATTCCTTGTATCTCATCACCATGCTGAGTCGACATCAAAAGAAGAACTGGCCCATCCTTCACGCCATTCACAACAATGACAGGTATGTCAACCTTTGTCCCGTCCCATAGCTCTATTCCTTTGATGAAGCCAAGCTTCATTTCTCCTCTATTCACCGAAACATTACCCACTTCCAAAGATTCGACCAAACTACATCCCCTAACAATATTTTGTTTTGAATCGCCAAAGTAACATAAGAAGCTTGTGGTGTCAAGTTTTCACCATGTGTCTTCTAGCCTCACAAAGCGAGACGTGAGATTTAGGGTTAGAGGCACCTCTATCAAGAAAACACACTAGTACCTAAATCCAGTATACAGGTTACAGGTCGTCCATTAGCCGTTGGTCGTCGTTTCGTCCGTCGTTTTTTGGTTGGTTGGTTGGATTAAAATTTAACTCTCAAAAAAGAGGGGGTTTGCGGGGGACATCTCCATTTGTCGCCGGTTCAAGTCCGGCCCGCGGCACCACAGACAGACCCGAGACATATGAAAAAGCTGATAAGCGTTCTTCAGGTTTATTTTCTGCGCACTCTAACCATATCGAAACAGGAGCGCCCAGATGGAATTCACACGGATTGTAATCCAGCCAATACCGCCCTTCAACTTTGATGGCACGGTGTATGTCCCCCACTATTTTCCCACACCTTTTTCCCACACCTGACTTTGAATGGCAACCGAACGTGATGTGGCAAACTCTGAATTTGGATAAAAGATTGTTTGGGTTAAGAATGGAAAACAGAGGTTCTATCAACGAGCCGAAGGTCAGACTGACAGTCTATTCCAAGAACAAGCTTACTCCCAACATGATGGAGAGGGTTGTGGAAGAAATAAACTGGAGATATGGATTCAACGAAGACATTTCAGAATTCTTCGAGGAATTCAAGGACGACAAATTTCTCAAGCCAGTATTCAAACGTTGGAAAGGGATGAGATCCAATTGTGCAAATTCCCTTTACGAACTCATGATAATTTCAATAGTCCTGCAGAATGCCACAGTCAAAAGAACCATTCAAATGATGAACAACTTGTTCAACGCTTATGGTTCAAAACTGAAATTCGACGACAAGGAGTTATTTGCCTACTGGAATCCAGAAGACTTGAACGCGGCTGATGAAGAAGAGCTGAGAGCTTTGAAAGTCGGCTACAGAGCCAAAATGATTAAACGTGTGTCGGAAGCTTTTGCACATGGCGAAATAGATGAGTTGAAACTAAGGAAAATGAATGCTGAAGACGCAAAACAGGAGCTAATGAAACTATACGGAGTAGGACCCGCAACAGCACAAATTATTCTGGGGGGATACTTGAGAAAATACGACTCTTTCGACTTGAAAGGTAGGCTTTGGGAACAAAAAATACTCTCAAAAATAATGTTCAGCAAGAAGCTGGTTCCAGCGGATGAGATAACAAACGAACTCAACAAAAGGTATGGAAAATGGAGAGGGCTCGCCTTTCATTACATATTCACCGACGTGTTCTGGAGGCACAGAGAAAAGAAAATTCCTTGGCTGGAAAAACAAATCAGAATGTAAGCATGCAGGTAAGAATGGCGCACTATGGAATAAAAAAAGTTGCCGGGGGATACCTCCACTGGTCAGCGGTTCAAGTCCGGCCCGCGGCACCACACCCGCCTAGGAAAGATTTTTAGAATCCCTCATAGAACAGTAGTTTTGGCTACTTGCGGCCGTAGTCTAGTTTGGTTAGGACATCAGCCTGCCACGCTGACAGCCCGGGTTCAAATCCCGGCGGCCGCACCAATGCTGCTCATGGAACACGCTTGCATGTCAATAATAACTCTGGTTGCCCCAGTTTGTTAAAGCGGTTGAGGAGGGCCCACTGAAAAGAGAAAGGAGTTGGATAGGGTCTAACCGTACGAGAAACTCGCTCCTCCCCAACCACCAAAATATGGTGTAAATCTGAGGTTATAAAAGTTTCGGCACAAAGCTGGTTAGTCCATAGGAGGCAGCCGCAACGTTGCAGAGTGTTTTAAAGTATGGAGAATGCATAGCTTTGCTACGGAGCTAGATGGGCACATCTCCCAAGTATGTCAGAGAAAACCTCTTGAACTCCCCTTCCCCAATGCTAATGATGAAACTTTGGACATCCTCAGTAAAATCTTTCCAGTCAACCCTCAGCATATTCACCTTCTTATGATAGTCCGTATAGTCTTGGTGAAAAGAAATGATCACCCCAGTCATACCCAAACCTTCCCCAGTAGAGGCAAATATTGCATTGGGAAACTTTGCAGCATATTTTTTGGCTTGCTCCATCATTTCCGGCGAAAGAATCTGAGGCCGCATTTTAACAAAGGTTAGAGCCAGTATTTCAAAACCCATCTTCCTAAAATCTGGTATGATTGTATAGTCCTGAACCACTCTGCTCTGTTCAAGTTTGTGACGAGTTCGAGTTATGGTTGGCTGAGAAACCTTAAGAACCTTAGCAAGATCCCTGTCACTTCGTTTCGAATTCTTAAGAAGCTCTCGCAACAATTGCTGAGCTAATTCTTTTCGCATAAATTACACTCATGAGACCACGGTTTAAAAGCTTATTGTATTTCATAGCCAAGAATGAGTTGAATGCAACATCCAACACTAGACATGCCACAGCAAAGAAAGACCACTATGGCGTCAAGCTTCACCTTGACTTCCTGAAACTTGTCTGGGCAACCAAGACGTATACGTGCAAATGATTTGGACTAAAGTGGTACATAGGGGAGTTCATATGAGCCTATTCTCCCGAAGACTCGAGGTCTTCATAAGATATTTCTCAGCGTTGTTTATAAAGATATCTTAAATATTGAGACTTAATACATATTTGAAAGAACGACAACCCCATTCTTAACATTCATTATCCCATGCCCTAAACCCGGGTCAACAGATATTAACTTCCATCTCTCATTAGTAAAAACGTCAAGCGAACTAGGAAATAAACATGAAACTACTATTGTCGTCGTTGCTCATGTACTCGGTGAGTCTTGGGATAATTCTCTACGTCATCCCCTTGTATTCCACAAGTCTTGGTGCCGACAAAATGTTTGTTGGACTCATCACTTCAGCCTATGCAATAGCATATACCGTATCGGCACCCCTATGGGGCAAGGCATCTGACCACCTGGGCAGAAAGTTAGCGCTCACCCTTGGAATGTTAGGGTATTCTCTCGTCGCCTTTCTCTTCGCCTTCGCCAGCAACCCAGCCCAAGTTTTCATTATTCGGCTACTAGGAGGCCTTACAGACTCTTCCTTCTGGACTGTGCCACCAGCTCTCATTGCAGACATGTACGCACCCCAAGACAGAGGTATAGCCCTTGGCAAGATTGGAACCGCCCAATTAGCAGGGCTCATAGCTGGACCACTTCTGGGAGGAATTCTAATCAAAGAAATCAACTACAGCACTGTATTTTACATCTGCTCAGCCATCATATTGTCCACAGTTCTTCTAGTTTTCTTTAGCGTCCAAGAAAAGAAGTCTTCTAGCCTAGAGATTGAGAGCTCTTCGGAAACCGGGCATGAGATCAGAGGAAAAACGAAAAAAGGCTTCACCGTGACCTATGTCAACATGGGGTTCTCAGCCATAGCCTTCGGAGTCCTAGTTTCTCAGTTTGTTGTGCATGCCAACGAAATGTTGGGGCCTGGAAAAGAAGACTTAGGTGGTCTCTTCTTGACCAGTTATTACGTGGCAGAGGCGTTCATCCAACCTCCGGCTGGCAAATTGTCAGATATTATTGGTCGATATCGTGCAACTCAGTTGGCTTATATCATGTGTACTCTTGGTTTTTTCGTTTTGACTTTTGCTCCGTCCCCAGTGTTTCTTTTGATTGCTGTTATTATTGCAGGGTTAGGAATTGGGACGCTCTACGTTACGTTGACGGTGTCCCTCATGGATATGGCTCCTTCCTCTAAGCGAGGGCTGGTCTCTGGTGTCCAGAACATAGCTTGGGGAGTTGGCTACTTTGTTGGGCCAATGGTTGGAGGCATGGTGGCTACCTATTCTGTTGGCGCTCCTTACATGTTTTGTGCAATCGCATCAGTAGCAGGAGGTGTTCTGACCTCCCTATACTTGAAATCAGATTAGCAGCTTCATCCTCAATTAGCGAAGTACGCATGCCCGCGCAAAAGCATGGGACATTAGAGTAACAAACCTGGCTATACCGTTAAGTAAACCTTTATCGGATATGATATAAATCAACATCTATGGGTTTGGCCCAATATGAATGAAAAATTAACAGTCGCCGTAAAAAAATTGGCTCGTAGCCTAGGCGCGGATTTGGTTGGCGTCGCTCAAGCAGAGGCATTTAGGGAAGCGCCAAAGGGACATCGTCCGGAAGAACTGCTACCAGGAGCCCAAAGCGTTATTGTAATGGCAATTCATCTGCTCGATGCATCTCTTGAGTCAGCGCCAAACAGGGAGTATTCGGTTACCTACAGCGTCGTGAATCAGGAACTGAATCGAATAGCCTTCCGTGTTGCTAGGTTCCTTCAAGACAAGGGCTACCGGGCACTTCAGGTTCCAGCCTCTCCACCGTACGACGTTTCTCGTAACATGGGAGACTTATCCCATAGACACGCTGGATATCTAGCTGGCCTCGGGGTTTTTGGGAAGAACAGTCTCTTGCTCTCTACCAAGTTTGGCCCAAGAATTCGACTGGTTTCAGTTGTTACAGACGCCCCTTTGGCGGCTGGCAAACCTTTAGACGTAGACCTTTGCAAGGACTGTGACAAGTGCATTCGGGCGTGTCCTGCGGGAGCCCTTAAGGGAGAGCGGGTGGTAGACAAACTCAGATGTGACACGCATCACGCTGAAGTTGGCAAACAACTACAACTCGAAGATTGGGACCAAATCTGCGGCGTCTGTATTCGAGTTTGTCCGGTTGGCCAAAAAAAGCCTGACAAGTCTTAACAGTCCAAGAAGCCAAAGATTCCTGTAGGGGAAGGTTACTTTTTGAGTTGCAGCCTTGAGCTTTTCTCGTTTCACACTGAATTATTTTATGGTCTTTGCAACGAGTTCCGTGAGGTCGTAGAATTTCAGCTGCGAACCGCTCTTTTGAATGGCTTCTTTGAGGTTGTGGGCGCAGAAGGGACATGTTGACACGATGGACTCCGCTCCAACATCTTTGGCTTCTTCAAGTCTTCTCAGGGCTGCTTGTATGGCAAAGTCTGGGAAACCAGCCTTCACTCCCCCGCCAGCCCCACAGCATAGAGCGTTTTCTCTGTTCTTTAGCATTTCAACAAGTTTTATTGCTGGAATTGACTCTAAGACTTCTCTAGGCTGTTCGTAGATTCCTGTGTGCCTACCTAGGTGGCATGGATCGTGGTACGTGACCGTTTCAGGCACTTCTTTTGATAGTTTTAGTCTGCCTTCCTTGATTAGTTCTGCTAAGAGTTCGGATGTATGGACAACTTTGAACGGTGTTTCACCGACAGACTCTGGATAGTCTTGGCTGAGGGCTCGGTAACATCCGGCGCAGGAGGTAACCACCCTTGTCACGCCAACTCTTCTTATTGCGTCCATGTTGTGCCTAGCTAGCTCAAGAAACAGGTCTCTCCTCCCAACTCTTAGGGCAGGTGAACCACAGCACCATTCTTCTGGATGGAGCATTACGAAATCTACGCCCGCAGCATTCAATATTTCCACGGTGGCTTCAGCGATTTCGGGTCTTCTATGAGCTGTCGTGCAACCAACGAAGTAGGCGGTGTCTGCCTTCTCTGCAATTTTGGCTTTTGGGGGCAACCATTTCAGTCTTTCTTCGTGGGGTTCGCCGTAGGGGTTGTGAACCGTTTCAATGCGTTTGATGAACATCTCGTGTTCGGATCTTGTGAAGCCCTTCTTCACGAGTTCAGCTCTTATGTTTTCATTTATTTTGACGCTGTCTACTTCGAGGGGGCACCTTTCTTTGCAGAATCCACAAGTGGTGCAGAGGAAAAACCTCTCTGCCAAACCCTGTGAGA
>Ga0315314_1004568_pt1 | contig 10339 bp, 7 predicted proteins | sample TDP9_MG_FD_203631 | JGI IMG/M metagenome (GOLD analysis project Ga0315314, IMG submission 203631) | Freshwater sediment microbial communities from Lake Towuti, South Sulawesi, Indonesia - TDP9 | ecosystem: Environmental > Aquatic > Freshwater > Lake > Sediment | place: Indonesia: South Sulawesi... | reverse complement strand
TTCATTCTCATATTGATTGGGGCTAATATAGGCATCTCTTGTGGCAGGGCTTTCTATTAGGGCCTTCACCAGACCCCTGGCCCCCTCGGTAGGGAATAAAGGACATAACTCATCTGCGGCCTCCCTTACCCTGGCCCCCAGGAACCTTAACATGATCTTTTTCTCATCGGGAATTCTCTCGGGGACAGCTATCTCCACCGGTATCCCCCAAGCATTGGCCACGCAAGCTAACGCAATGCCTGTATTGCCGGATGATGGCTCTATGATGGTTCTATCACCTACATCCAGAGCGCTCAGCATCTCATAGGCTATCCTGTCCTTAACCGAACCAAACGGGTTATACCTTTCCAGCTTCAGATAGAGCCGGAAGTCTTTATTAGGGTTGATTCTGTTTAACCTAACTAATGGTGTTGGATTCTGGGGGCTGGCTATCAGTTGGGTTATATCAGAATAAACCCTTAATCGATGGTTGAACGCCTTGCCTCGCGTTCTATACCCCGAAGACCTCACTTGATCCTTCATTTGAGTCTTTGAGTGTGTATGCCACACTCTCCTCCGCATTTGATAGTATCCCTCCATCGCCCGTCCCGCTCAAGTTCTCCCCCCGGATGTGTGCATGGTGCACAGCCCAGAGAGCGATAACCTTTCCCATACCATGGATGGGGTTCAATACCCCTGGTGGCTATATATCTCCATATATCCGCTTCGCTAAATGTTAGAATGGGGTTTAACTTGATCAAACCACCTTTGTTTTCTATTTCCTGATAATCTTGCCTGGTCCTCCCCTCCGTGTTCCTCAAACCGCAGATCCAAGCGTCCAGACTGCTCACCGCCACTTTTGTAGGTTCTACTTTAAGAAGTCTGCAGCATTCGTCCGGGCTTACCTCGTAAATCTTCCGACCTGTCTGAGCTTCGACTTGAGAGGCTTCCTGATTGAATTCTTCGGCAGGCAGCAGCCTCACCTCTAAAGAATCATCTTGCAGAGCAGCTGGAATGCTGTCGCCCACCAGGTATACGACAGCGCCAAGATTCCATTTCCTGTTCATTTTTTTGAGATACTCAAAGGTCTCCCTCGGCTTGTACTGCGTCATCACTGAGAAAACCTCGATGTTCGGGTTGACTTCTCTCGCTATGTGGAGAGTAACCATGCTGTCTTTGCCGAAGGAACAAGCTACTGCCACTCTTGGATAGTTCTGGAGAGAATATTTGATCAATTCTTTTGCGTACTGAACCTTTTCTTCCATTTTCATCTCCTCCCGAGGGTTTCCATGATGACCAATCATTCTTTGTAGATGTTTCCTTCGGCCCAGAATCTTCTCCTCGCCTCGGGTTTTTCGATAACTTCCAAGCCCAAGGGCTTTACCACCTCGTCGAGGTAGTTACCAAGGCCCTGACGCCCGAGTGTAGCCCCAATCCTCTCTCTGCCTTTTCCATTTGTCTTGTACCACTCCAGGGTTCTCTCCAGGAGAAGGAAACACGCTTCGTTAGAAACAAACTGAGCGATCTCATAGGCGTAAATAGGATGTTTCCCATGCTTCCCGCCCACACGGACGAGCCATCCATTCCTGGCTACCACCATCGCATCTGTGGGGCAGACCTTAATACAATCGGCACAATATATACACTTGCCAGGATCCCTTACCGGGAGAGTACCCACAAGAGTGAGGACTTTTTCGTCGCAGCTAGAAAGGCAAAGCCCGCAGCCATTGCACAGTTCCTCCACCAGTTTAGGTTCGGCTATTGCCTGAAAACCTAAATCCATCTCCCTGGTTCGCGCACAGTCTATCGGACAGCCTGAAAAAGAGACCTTAAACTTATGATGCCCGGTGGGAGTTCCAAAAAAACGTCTATCCACCTCCAGACACATCCTCTGAGTATCCATGAGCCCATTGGGGTTCCAGGTACAGCCAGCACAGGCAGTGGGCACCCTCATCCGCGGCCCACAGGAGGCGACGGACCAATTTATCTCCTTAAGCTCAGTAAGAATAGCGTCGAAGTTCTGATAGTGCACATGTGGGATCTCTATCGACTGGCGCACCGAAGTGTGGACCTCCCCCTGCCCATATTTCTCGGCAAGTTCTGCAGCTTTCCGCAATTGTTGCGAAGTCAGTTTCCCTCCAGGACATCGCAACCTGACCGTGAAGAGGTCCTGCTGCGTTTGTTTGATAAACCCTCCACTCTTCAGAGCCTCGTAATCCATTTTCAAATGGCCAGCTTCCCTGCTCAGCTTCGTACCCATCTTTTCCTCCTCAATCATTTGGCATATATGATATATTTGATAGAAATGATACCACCCGATTTGCTCCCAGTCAACAGAAATTTGTCCCTTATCTGATGAAGGGTGGGCAAGAAATGCGATCCTTGCCCTCTGCTGCCTGATGGGCGGGCGAATGGGGAAGGTGGAATAGAAAAGGGCCAGAAGGGGAGCCATATCCGGGCCCCGGCCCCATCATGTGAGGTTCCTTTCCTGGCCTTCCAGATTGCCCTCCCGCGGCAGGGGAAATGGCATGCGCATTCCGTATCCGATCATCTGGGACATGCCTTCCTGCTTGATGCTTTGCTTATCTCAACAGGCGAAGCGCATTGACGATCACAGCCAGACCTCCAGCCTCATTGATCAAGAGTCCGGGCACCATACCTACCCAGCCAGCGAGGGCCGCAGGCACAAGAAATGCAATGATCGCAAGGGAAAGTATAATGTTTTGGCGAATGTTCTGGACGGTTCGCTTGCTCAGGTTGAACGCGACGGGAAGTTTGGAGAGGTCGTCAGACATCAGGGCAATGTCAGCTGTTTCCAGGGCTATATCCGTTCCAGCGGCGCCCATGGCGATCCCCAGGTCCGAGACTGCCATGGCCGGGGCATCGTTGATTCCATCGCCCACCACGGCAATTCGACCGGCCTCAAGCCTTAACTGTTTAACCCTTTCCACCTTGTCCTCCGGCAGAAGTCGGGCGAAATACCGATCGAGCCCTGCTTCTCTGGCGATTGCCTTCGCCGTTCCTTCATTATCGCCGGTGAGCATGGCCGCCTGGCTGATTCCGATCTCCTTCAACCGTCGAATCGCCTCTTTGGTCTCGGATCGGAGTCGATCGGAGACCGCGATTACCCCGAGGATTCCCCCCCTGGTTCCCAGAAGAACGGCGGTCTTGCCTTGTTCTTCAAGGGAAGCAACGACAGCTCGAATCGGCTCCACCGACATGTTTCGCTCGAGAAAGAGTCTCATCCCGCCCACAAGGAACTCCTCGCCCCTTATTTTTCCTCTTGCCCCGAGCCCCACCAGCGCATCAAACTCCTCGGCCAGGCAGAATGGGATCTCCTCTTCCCGGGCCTTTCGGACGATAGCTTCGCCCAACGGGTGCTCAGAGCGAGATTCAAGAGAAGCGGCAATCGCAAGGAGTTCATGGCGAGCACAATCCCCAATGGGAACAACATCTGTGACCTGAGGTCTGCCGATCGTCAGGGTGCCGGTCTTATCAAAAGCAATGGCTCGGATGGTTGCGGCGCCCTCCAGGTGCACACCACCCTTGAAGAGGATGCCGTTGCGGGCTGCATTTCCGATGGCAGCGACAACAGCGACCGGAATGGAAAGGGCAATCCCGCAGGAACAAGAGACCACCAGCACGACCAGGCCTCTATAGAACCATTGGGACCAGACACCTCCCAGGACCCAAACGGGAACCAGCATCACCGTGAGGGCAAGGACGAAGATGGAGGGGGTGTAGATTCTGCCAAAGGCCTCGCCAAACCGCTGAAAACTGGACTTTTTGGCCTGTGCCTCTTCAACCGAATGGATGATCCGAGCCAGCATGGTATCCCGGGAGAGTCTGGTGGTTTCTACCTCCAAGATCCCTCGCTGGTTTATGGTCCCAGCAAAAACCTCCGCCCCTTTCTCCTTGATCACAGGAACTGCCTCGCCGGTAATGGAAGCTTCGTCCACGGCTGAAGACCCAAAGATCACCCGGCCATCCAGGGGGATCCTCTCGCCGGGCCTGATGAGGATCGTTTCTCCCAGCCGAATCTCTTCCACAGGGAGAACCATTTCTTCTCCGTTTCTTCTGACCATGGCCTCTTTGGGCATTAATCCCATGAGCCCCTTCAGGGCTCCTCGGGCATGATCCACGGCATAGGCTTCCAGGACATCTCCCAGAGAGTAGATCAATACCAGGAGGGCCGCCTCCTCCCATAGTCCCAGGATGATGGCTCCGATGGCACCGGAAACCATGAGCGTGCGGATATTCAGCGTCAAGGTCCTCAGCGCGGCAAGACCCATCCGCGCGGGATAATATCCGCCGAAGGAGACAGCGATGGCATAGAGGATCTTGCTCGCCGTCTCGATCCCAACCCTTTCCAGGAGGAACCCGGTGGCTGTGAGGAGGCCACAGAGGAGGAGAGCGAGGATTCTCAGTTCTTTCCACCAGGCTCTCCCCTTTCCCCTTTACTCTTGGGAGCCTGGCCTTCATCCCAACTTCAGCGACGGACTTGATGAGCTCCTGAAGGGAAAGCAAAGCTGGATCGTATTGGACACGGAGGCTTTGAGAGATCAGGTCAACCTGGAAAGACTCCAGTCCCTTCAAGCTTTTCATCTTCCTCTTGATTACCGATACCTCGTCTTCGCAGTCCATCCCTTCGACAAGGAGCACCGCGGACTTCCTCTCCTTTTCCACCTCTCCCCCGTAATAATCCTGAGGGTCGAGGAGGGATTCGCCATGGACGGAATCTTTGAAGCTGGACTCATTTATTGGGTTTTTGAGCATAGAAGATTGCCCCTTCGGTATAAGGGGAACTCTTGAACCCGGTGTAGGCGCGCAATTTCGGGTGCAAAAAGCCAACTTTTGCCATGAGAGCCAGGAAATCCTTTCCTGGTATGGTGCCGCCGACTCACTGGAACCAGTTCTCGATCTTGCCCGCCCGCTCTTGAGGGAGTGGCTCCACCAGGACCATGTCGGCGATCATGAACCGACCGCCTGTCCTGATGCTACCCCTAATGCACCAGTGCCTCCCTCTGAGCAGCGATCCTTCTCTCGAAGATATCGTTGGTGGGATTCATGATCCGGGTGTAGATATTCCCGAACTCCTTCAGGGCAAAGAGGCTTGCTGCATGGCCTGCATTCTTGAAAACATAGGAGGTGGTCTGGTAAATGGGAACCGCCCTGGCTCCGGTCGCTGGATCAGGATTTCCCTGGCCAGCATGAATCGCTAAGGTGTTCAATCTTTTTGTGAAAAATTAGACCCCCTCCTTGTCAGCAAAATAAAAAGCCCACTACCATTTGCTTTCTCTGGTAGTGGGTGGCCTGGGCTGCGAATCGTATTTGAATGATGGGTCACATAGCCAGGCCTCCCTCGCCAGAGAAAGGCAGCAGACTCATGCAACACATCATCAGGGATCTGGTATTCCTCCGGCAATCCAGATGTATTGGCTTTTTCATGCTGCCTTTTCTCATCTAACGTTTAACGCTCCGCAAGGGGGCGGGCCTCTTCTGCCATCGGACTGGCCCACACGAAATAGCGGCACCTTCGGCAATCACCATCCTGGTATCGGCAGACGCGAAGATCTGATCCCGAGAACCTCCAACAGTAGCGGGCGTGGCTCAGCCGTACCTCGCATTCTTCGCAAAGAGCCGCCTCCTGTCCAAGCAATTGGCGATACTCCCAGCAGTGGAGCCATTGCCCTTTCAGTGGGGCTTGGATGCCCGCGGCTGCCATCCCGCAGGAGGCGATGAAAGAGAGCATCTCCTTCTCGGGGATGCGCCGGAATCCCGATCCGGGAAGCCGGTAGCCTTTGATCAGGCCTGCATCGAAGAGCTTGGCGATGGTGCGGTGGCTGAGGCCGCAGATCTTCGCCGCCTGACTGGTGGTGTAATACCCCTTGGAGGGTGTCACCGATGGTTTCTTGGCAGATTTCTTCTCCATCTCTCAGGTTTCTGCGGAAGGGGCCAGGCGACCAGAGGCAACCAGGACCTCGTTCATGGATCCCGTGCGGTACCCCTGGAGGTCGAGGGTGATGTAAGAGAAACCCAGTTCCTTCAACTTGCCCACGATCTGATCTCGGATCCCGGGACGCGAGATCCTCTCGAAATCCGCCGGATCGATCTCCAATCGGGCAATGGTCTGGTGATGTCGAACCCGAAACTGGTGAAATCCCAGCGAGCGAAGGAAATCCTCAGCCAGATCGACCTGGGTCAGCTTCTTTCGGGTGATCTCCTCCCCGTAGGGGAAGCGGGAGGACAAACAGGCAAAGGCGGGCTTGTTCCAGGTGGGCAGTCCCAGATGCTGGGAGAGAATCCGGATCTCCGCCTTGGTCAGACCTGCCTCCTGCAGGGGGGACCGGGCCCCCTTCTCCCTGGCGGCTCTGGTTCCAGGCCGGAAATCCCCGAGATCATCGTGGTTAAGACCCAGCAGGATATGTTCCAGCCCTTCCCTTTTCGCGACTTCCTGAAGCTTGTCGATCAGTTCGGCCTTGCAGAAATAGCAGCGGTTGGGGGGGTTCTTGCTGAACCCAGGGATATCCAGCTCCTCGGAGTGGACCAGGATCTGGCGGATCCCGATGAACTCGGCAAGATCCTTCGCGGCCTTCAATTCCGCCGAGGGATAGGTCTCCGAAAGGGCAGTGACTACCACCGCCCTTTCCCCCAGGGTATCCCTGGCTACCTTGGCGAGCAGGGTGCTATCCACCCCTCCGGAGAAGGCAATCAGCACCGAGCCCATTTCCCGTAGGATCTCCTGCAGGTGGGCGTACTTCCTTTCCAGTTCGGGGCTCAAGTTGGCGTTTTCCATGACCATCCTCCCTTGCAGAGCAGTAAGTCAAATCAATATATTTGATAAAAATGATAAATTATACGACGCTGGATGTCAAGAAAAATCTTGACCCGTATCCGATCTGGGAACCCGTTGGGAGTCTGGAGATTCCAGGAAGGCTCAGGCGTGTGGCTCGAGATGATCGGTCTGTTCTCTGCTCGACCGAGATTTGAGAGGGTGACGAATCCAGCCCCAGGGGGTCGTGCGGTAGTGCTCCACCAGCCCGTAGAGGCTGGGCAGGACGATCAGGGTAAGGATGGTAGAGGTGATGAGGCCGCCGATCAGGACGATGGCCATCGGTTGCTGCATCTCCGCCCCCGCGCCCCAGCCGATGGCCAGGGGCAGGACGGCCAGGGAGGCACAGGAGGCGGTCATGAGGACCGGCCGCATACGCACCCTCCCTCCCTGCAGGGTAACCTCGGACAGAGGCAGGTTCTGGGCCTTCAACTGGTTAAGGTAGTCCACCAGGATGACGCCCGTCTGCACCGAGAGCCCAAAATGAACGACCAACCCGATGAGGGAGGAGACATTGAAGGTGTGGCGAGTGATGAGCAAGGCTAAGATTCCTCCCATCAGGCCCAAGGGGATGGTAAAGATGATGAGGAATGCCTGGCGGAAGGAGCTAAATCCGACATAGAGGAGCATGAAGACCAGGAGAGCTGACATCGCAAAGACCATGATCATCTGGCGCATGAGCTCCTGCTGCTTTTCATATTTGCCTCCAAAGACGGCGAAGTATTCCCTGGGGAATTCCACCGCCTTCAGTCGCTCTTTGATCTCCTCCACCACAGATCCCATATCCCTTCCGGATACATTGCAAAGGACTTGAGACAGTCGCACCATATTCTCCCGCTGAATGCTACTCGGTCCGGTTGTCTGGGTGATCTGGGCCACTTCGCTCAAGGGAACCCGGGCCCCGATGGGCGTATCGATCAGGAGGGAGCCGATCTTGTCGATATCGTCCCGGAACCTCTCCTCCACGCGAACGAATACCTTGTATTCCTTCTGATCTTTGAGGACGGTGGTAACTGCCCTGCCTTCCAGGGCGGTCTCCACATCCTCCTTGATCTTTTCCACGCTGAGGCCATATCGGCTGGCCTGGGCTCGATTCACTTGCACGGTCAATTGCGGAGCTCCTGCGGTTTGTCGAATCCTCGAATCCACGATCCCTCGGACCCCCTTCACGATGGCCTCTACTTCCCTGGCCTTTTGCTGAAGGGTATCCAGATTGGGGCCGAAGATCTTGATGGTCAAGGGGGCAGAAACCCCGGCCATAGCCTCCTCGATGCGGAGGGCCAGGGGTTGGGTGAAAGAGACGCCGACGCCTGGGACATTCTTCGTCCGTTGTCGAATCCAGTCCGTGATCTCCTCGATGCAGTGAGTCCTTTTGTAGAAGGGTACGAGTTGGCCATGGATCTCGGCTACATTCACTCCGTGGGCGCACTCAGCTTGTTCGGCCCAGCCAGATCTTTGCACCACCGTCTCCATGTCGGGAGCCTTGGCCATGACCTGGGAGATTTGTTGGGTGACCTCGGCCATCTCCGGCAAGGAGGTCCCGGGCGGCATCACCGCCTGCACCATGACCGCCCCCTCATCGAGGCTGGGCAGAAGCTCGGTGCCAATGAAGGGAATCAGAAACAGGGTTAAAGCAAAGAGGCCATAGACACCCAGGGCCACCTTCCTGGGATTACGGATCGAATACCGGAGCAGCGGATCGTAAGCCCTGAGACAGCTCCGGGTGAGCCAGCTTTCCTCGCTCCGCTTCGCCACCGCCTTCCCCAGCAGCAGATAACATAGGACCGGGGTGAGGGTGAGGGAGAGGATCAGGCCGATCACCATGGAGACCACCACGGTGAAGGCAAACGGGCCGAACATCTTGCCCTCTAACCCGGTTAGGAAAAGGAGTGGTAGGAAGACCGCGATAATCATGAAAGTGGTATAAACGATGGGGCGCCTGACCTCCACCGAGCCTTCGATGGTGGCGGTATACTGATCCTCGTGTCGGATGCGCATGTGGCGGTAGATATTTTCCGTGACCACGATGGAGTCGTCCACCATGATTCCCAGCACCACCGCCAACCCGCCCAGGGACATGATATTGATGGTAATATGGAAGAGCTTCATGAAGATGAAGGTGATGAGGAAGGCCACGGGAATGGTGATGGAGGGGACGAAGGTGGGGCGAACGCTCCCCAAGAAGAGGAGGATGATGAAGATCACTGCAAGTGCGCCAATCAGGAGGGCCTCTACCAGATTGCGTATGGCCAGATTAATGAGGTTGGACTGGTCAAAAAAGATCTTCAGGTTGACCCCCTTGGGCAGGTATCCTCGCGTCTCTTCCAGCACCTTCTTGATATCCTTGATGACCGGCATGGTATCCAGGCCATATTGCTTGAACACGGTGACCGCCACCACCTCCTCGCCCTTTACCGTGGCTACGCCCCTTCGGATCTGCCCCCCCTCTTGAATGGTGGCCACGTCGCGTAGATACACAGGGGTGGAGCTATGAGTGGCAACCACCACCTCGTTCAGATCCGTCAGCCTGTTCAATCTCCCCAGGCCTCGGACCGTGAATTCCAGCGGACCATCGACTATGATGCCTCCGGAGAAATTCTCGTTGTTCTCGCGCAGCGCTTCCACCACTTCGTCAACGGTGATCCCGTGGCCTTTCAATTTATTCAAATCCAGCAGTACCTGGAATTGGCGGATTTCTCCTCCGAAATTCGATAGTTTCGATACTCCTGGTATGCTCTGTAATTGATTCCGGATGAAATAGTCTGCCAACTCCCGCTTATCTCGGGGCGAGAGATTCCCCTCGATGTAAAACTCCAATACCTCGCTAAGGCGGGACTGAGCGGAGCCGATGACTGGGGGTTCCGTCCCAGCTGGGAAAAGAGGACTCACTGCGGCGAGCTTCTCTGCCAGCCATTGTCGGGCCAGATAGTAATTGGTGCCCCATTTGAACTCCGCCGTTATGGTAGCGATCTCGATTCCCGAAACGGAGCGAACCCGGGTCACATTGGGCATGGCGCGCAGGGCGCTCTCCAGGGGGCGCGCGATGAGGGTCTCCATGTCCTGAGGGGCCATTCCATGATTTTCAATGATCACATTGATGACGGGAGAGCTGAGATCGGGAAGCAGGTCGGTGGAAAGGGAGAGGAACGCCCCCAACCCGATGGCGGAAACCAGGCCCACCAGCATGAGGAGCAGCACCCGATGTTCCAGGGAGTAAATGATGATTTTTTTCAGCATGAGTTGACCTTGAACGAACCGGGCTCATCCGGCTCGTGTGATCTAATGTTCGTGGCCTTCGTGCTCGGCATGGGTTCCCGCAACTCCTGCACCCTTCATAGCCTGGGCCCTCAATTGAAAGGCTCCAGTGGTAACTACTTCCTCCTCTTCCCCGAGGCCACTGGCGATCTCCACTCTTCCCTCGAACTTGGTGCCCACCTCCACCATCCTCTTCAAGAACCCATGTCCCACCTTGACGAAGACCGCCTTTTCCCCCTCTTCGTCCACCACGGATTTCTCAGGGACACTAAT
>Ga0315314_1004567_pt1 | contig 10341 bp, 10 predicted proteins | sample TDP9_MG_FD_203631 | JGI IMG/M metagenome (GOLD analysis project Ga0315314, IMG submission 203631) | Freshwater sediment microbial communities from Lake Towuti, South Sulawesi, Indonesia - TDP9 | ecosystem: Environmental > Aquatic > Freshwater > Lake > Sediment | place: Indonesia: South Sulawesi... | reverse complement strand
CCCCTAGTACGAGAGGAACGGGGTATCGCAGCCTCTAGTGTACCGGTTGTCCGATAGGGCACTGCCGGGCAGCCACGCTGTCGAGAATAAGAGCTGAAAGCATCTAAGCTCGAAGTCTCTCCCGAAAAGAGGCAGCCGATCCAGCCCAAGAGGCTCGGTAACGAGTCTAAGGTGCTGGACGAGGGCTCCCATAGAAGATGGGGTTGATGGAGCAGGAGTGTACGCGCCAAGGCTTCGGCCGAGGCGTTTAGCTTGCTGCCCCCAATCGCTCAAGGTGCTGAGTCTGGAGTGAATCCACACTTGTGCGAAATTGCAAGGCCTTAAGCACGGCTCAAAAGTCCTGACAGGATACTCTCTAGACGAGAGGGTGAACTATTCGCCGGTCCTCTTCTTTCCGGTGACCTTCTCCAAAGCTATCAGGAAGACAGCCGCCTCGTCAACGCAGTCTTTGAAGTCTATCTTTCTTCTTCTCTCGGTGGGATACTTCTCAACCAAGCTTCTCAAAACCTTGAGTTTGATCTCCTTGTCTTCTGTTTTCTCTATCCTCCCGAAAACCAGTACGCTCTTGTATTCTGTGATCTCTTGATTCGCCTCGTCTACTTCGAAGCAGACCCGTTGATCCCTGTTGAAGGATTCTACTTTCCGCCCCTTGTACGATGAGTGGAAACCGATCTTTCCATCTTCGTACACGTACCCTAGAGGAATCACATATGGACCCTCGTCTGTAAGGACGGCCAGGCGGCCGACCGTACTTCTCTTCAGCAGGTCTTCGATCTCACTCGGATCCATGCCGGTGGTAACCACCGTGATCACCGGGTCTTCGGCTCTTGAAAGACGGCTTTCGGAATCCTCGGAGGATACCCTAGATCCAGAAACAGCGGCACAGTCAGACCGTTCTTGTTCGATTCCTGAAGCCCCTCAACAAACATCTCAATGTCTTTGAATGGAAAGAAAAAGATGAGATCGCCCTTCTCGAATTTGCCATATCTTCTGGCTCCAGAACATGCAGTGACGAGATTTGGCCTCCCTGAGTTGTATACGTAGACGGCGCCGTAGGCACATGGTATTGCGGCAGGGCCAGTCACAAACTGCACGTTCAATCCATCCTGAAACGTATATGCATGTATGCATCTGGTGGCTTGCCAAGCGTTAACTGTGAGTGCAAGGACATCAGGCTCGTCCTTCATTTTGCTGAGAGGCCCAACTATCAGCCCTAGACACTTGGTCCTTGGCACCTGAGTCTCAAACCACTTTCTTGCAACCTCTCTGTCCGACACGTATGTTGTCTGCCTCTCAACGTCCTCATCGGTGACAGCAGCCATTCCGAAGACTATCCTCTCATGTGGGCAAGAGAGTTCTTGCTGCGTTGCAGAGTGAAGATAGCCGCCTTGCCCAGCGATCTTGAGCATTTGGCAGGAGTACAGACGCCTCTTTGCTCTGGCCACCCCTTCAAACTCCCGATCGTCGTGTACGAATCTCAATCCTACAGGGAATTCGTCAAGTCTCAACAGCTCACTCATCGTTTTCTCGAAGTCAACATACGACGCCATCGTCAAAGACACCAATGAGCGGATTACTTGCTTACCCATAAAATCCTTTGCGAAAAGTTTGAATTGGACCGGACAGGAATGTATATTGGTCGGCGAGCCGGTGGGCAGCTTCCGAGCCTTCAGAGGCTTGAGGAAACTCCGTCCACCATGCGGAGGCGTGGTGCCGCAAGGCATCAGATGAGAGTCTGGGCTCTGGCACAGAAAAGGAACCTTTCGCCAGCGGATGCCCATGATGCGGAAACGTTGAGAAGGCTGGCGGATGAGGATGAAAAGTCATCCCACGCGGTGAAAGGGAACATAGACGCCTATGAGCTCCGCACAAGGCGCGGGTATCCCGATCAGACAAATGCTGCCTAAAACAGAAGGCGGGTTACGGCCGGCACGCCGACCCACTCTAAGTTTTGCACTGAACTGACAGTCATTATGACTCTTGAACCAGATGCATCGCTGACCTGAGGCTGACACGCAGCTCAGCTGCGGCCGGACAGCGCATAGAGCCTCTTGCCTAGAGGCGTTCTGGATCAACGATTACAATTTGTTTTGTCCAAACTCCATGGAGATTCCTACCTCGCTCAGAATAGGGGTTGCAGAAGCAAATCCCATGAATAGGAAATTGAAAGGGGGGTAGGGGGTGATATCACCTTCTTGGGAGGCTTAGTTCGAAATACAAATCTACGGAGGAATTGAGGAGAGGCGGCGTCACCGAACAAAGCGTACTCTCAAGTTACCATAACCCGTTCTCTGTGCCAATCTGAAGGCCTTGGCATTGGCCAATCTGCTGAGAGATTCATGCAAGCGTGCATCAACGCGGGCGAGATCTCAGGTATCCTCGGGCTGCTTGCTCAGACGAATCAGGGACAGGTGCTGGCGAAGCAGCTCAAGCTGAAGAGGCTGTTGGTCAGTCTCGAGGTTTCAGTCGCTAACGGGAATGCCTACGAAGTCTAGAACGGGATGATGGCGGTGGAAAAGGCACTTCCGCAAGTCGAGAGCGTTGAACTATGAGAAAAGGCGAAGCAACTACTCGAGGCTGCGATGAGTTTCTATCGTAGAGCCACCATCAAGAGTCAGAAGTAGCTTCTCTGAATCTCTTCGACATCACCCGCATTCCTAGCTCTCGCATAGTCGCATAATGGTTCCCGGTTGAGCGTCAGAAAGGTTGGGCCCCACTTAAACAAGGATAATATTTCCGTCGCCCGTCTCCTCACGCCAAGAATGCTAAGGGCGGCCGCAAGCGCCTCAACTGAACTTAACAGGCCTGCTTGCGCATAGCTCGTAGGATTCGCTGCCAAAAGGATCGGCAGTTTTCGCTCACATCTTGAGAACCGCCTCTTGAACACTGGCTCTGCCCTTTCCCAAGAGCAATCAATTGCGCAGACTCCATGCCTGACGGCGACATCACGGTCAGATGGCAGGAGAATTGTGGCTGCAAAGGGATTCAATACCACAGTGAGACTGGGAATCTCTGAGGGCCTAGTGACGGCGGTCGCATAACCGAATCTGAACAATTTCGCAGAGGTGCACTTCCTCGGGTCGTCCTGCCTCATCAGATAGACGAAGAGCCTCGGCGCCTTCCTGTCCAACTGACGCATCACTTCCGGATCAAATCGAGTCCGCCTCTGAAAGGCGTTACATCAAGATCGAATGAAGAAGGCTCCAAGAGAGCTCTATTTCAGCTGCGAACCTCCGGCCCTATGTTCTGAAGCAACTTGAGACCTCTATGAGACATGGGGTCATCCATAACTGAAGGGATCTTCTCGATGAGGTCCGTGGCAACCATGTGGTATCCTTTCTCCGAGTAGACGAAGTCTCCCGCTGCACCGTTGATGAACGCACCAGCACAAGATGCATGAAAAGGATCATATCCCTGGGATAGAAACGCGCCTACCACGCCGGAAAGAACATCGCCTGTGCCGCCCACGGTCATGCCTGGGTTCCCTGTCCTATTCAGTTTCCAGCGGACCCCATCTGAGATTACGTCCACGTGGGATTTCAAGAGAATAGTGGACTTGAGCTCATGTGCCAGAGTGTGAACCTCCCTTACCTTTTCCTGCGGATCCGCGGATGGCTCGTGTCCTGACATAGCCTTGAACTCGCCTGCGTGAGGTGTCAAAACGACAGACGTTTCGAACCTGCGTCGATGTTTGCCAAAGGCTTTGATGGCATCTGCATCCAGGAGAAGAGGACGTTCGGCGCGTTCTACAATGTCTAAGAACTCGTCAATCGCGGAGATAGTTTCTGAGTGAACCCCGAGACCCGGGCCGATCACAAGGCCTGTGGCCTTTTCCAGCCACGGTTGGACTTCGTCGAAATTGTCTGAAGAGAAGTGGTCTCCCTTCATCTTGATCGCTATGAGATTCGGCGAAAACGAAGAGACAGTGAGGGCAGCCCGCTCCGGCGCCGCGACGTACGCCAAGTCTACGCCGGTTCTGAGAGCTGCCAAAGCGACATAAGTTGGAGCGCCGGTGTACGTCTCGCTTCCACCCACGATCAGGAGCCGTCCGAAGTCTCCCTTACGTGATTCTGGTAGACGCGCCTTCGTTACTAGGGTTACGTCTCCAGGGCCGGTGAACAGCTCAGCTTCCGGAGGAATTCCAACAGATGCTACTATCAGCTCGCCAACATACTTCTTCGCCTTCGAAAGCCCGAGCTTCTCCTTGTGAAATGTGATCGTTAAGTCCGCCCTGACTGCCTCGCCCTCGATTTCACCTGAATCAGCGTTCACTCCTGTTGGGACGTCAACCGCGACCTTGAAGCCCTCGGATTCGTTGATCGCCTCCACTGCCTGCAAGATCGGAGGCCTAGGGGGGCCTTTCGCTCCAATCCCCAATAGCGCGTCCACTATGACATCAGAGTCATCGACCGTGATCAAAGAGGAGTCGGAGATGACCCTCAGATTTATTGATGCTTGCATCCCTTTGATCGCACGCCAGTTCGCAATGACAGCCTCATCCTTGACACTGTCTTCATTTCCAACGAGAACAAGCGACACGTTGTAGCCAAGTGACGATAGGTGCCTCGCTACCACCATGCCATCACCCCCGTTCTTTCCTGTCCCACTGTAGACAAGTACTCGAGAGGGAAGCTTGATTCTGGAGGCGATCTCGGACGCCACTGCTCGACCAGCGTTTTCCATCAGCTGCAGAGTTGAGATCCCAAGATATTCGCTGTTGAGCTCAATTGACCTCATCTCCTCTGCAGACACCTGGTCCTTCTTCGTGTGCATCATATTCGTCACTTAGTAGAGAACTACGGTGAAGATTGCCTTGCCGATTGAATAAGGCTTCCGTACTCAGACCCCGACGGCGAGCCTAACTAGGATGTAGACCACGTAGAATAGAATGTCACCAATAATCAGCGCTGTAAGAAAACCCAAAGAGACGAAAACCATCATGGGGAGACCTGGCGTTGCCCAGACATGGCTTTGAACTAATCCTTCTGAGCTATGTCTGGCAAGGCGCTCCACTACCACGTTCCGATCTTCCTCAGCCCCGACAAAGATCCTCATCTTCCTTAGAGGGGCTTCTCCACTCTCGTCCACATCCTCAAGGGGAATCAAGTGTATGCTCTTCCTGAGCTGAGCAAGTTCGACTTTGTATCCAGACAGCAGGACGAGGAACTTCTTCGAGAGGGGCTCTTGTTCGAATCCGCTGAAGAAGGGGTGTCTAGTTTGAAGCCTCCAAGCCAGATTTCTACAGACTACATAGGCAATGCTGAGAAGCGATAGAAGAAAGGAGTTGGTTAGAACGACAAGCGGAAAGAATGGATGAAAATACCCAAGGACCGGACGAAAGATTTCTGGGAAGAGGGGCAGAGCCACCCCCACGCTGATCATGGCTTTCGCATCAGCGCCACCAAAAAATCCGACCTCAAAGATGACCAATGATACGACGATCGAAAGAGATATTGAAAGTACGTAAAGGATCAGCAGCCCTGAGGAGAGGTAGATCTTGATGGCTGTGATGACAGAGGCTACTGGAAGCGACACGGCCCAAACCTTGTCGGGCACCTCACGGGTCCTCAAATCAGTCCATGAACCCAATGTCAAGAACGCAGCGCATACTATGGCTGACAAAGAATCTAAGTAGACAAGCATGATTCAAAGCCTCCATCAGAGACTCTCGCAGCCTTCATAAGACTAGTCGCCATAAACCCCCGTCCCTAGGGTATACACATAGCCTTTATGGGCCAAGCAGACCCCAGTTGGCAAGCTTCATATGTCATGATGCATGGGCAAAGAGCAGGAACCTAGATGTCAAGCGGAAGAAGATCGGCATCCCTCGAGGTGGCGGCCTCCGCCACCTGTGCCGTCTTGTATGCTATGGGATCTTACCTCACTGCTTACATTTCGTCCCCGTGGGGCTCAGGCCAGTTCAGACCTGCTGTAGTGATCCCATCGATTTTCTCCACATTGTTTGGACCTCTGGCCGGTGGTGTAGGTGCAGCCGTTGGAACGTTGATCGTGGACTCAGCAAAGCATGGGCAGATCTACATTCGAAGCCTGGTGTCTTCAGTTCCTGGTAACTTTGTGGGATTCTACCTCTTTGGATGGATCATCAAGAGGAAATTCAGTTGGGAGAACTTCATCAAAGCTTCGCAAGTCACCCTTCTCATCTCGAACATCATTGTCGCATTCCTCTACGTGTATTTCCGCGCCTTTGTCGACGTCTCTTACCCTGTGGCCTTCAGGGAAGCATGGATATACGTCTCGTTAGGGCTTGTGGCATGGTGGTACGTGACGATGCTTCCGTTCGTCTTGCTACTAGGGCCTCCGCTGATTCGATCGGTCGCCTCGGCATTCCCTGGGCTGGTTTCTGAGGAGATCAGGTCTTCGACTCTGAAGGGCGAGGTACCTAGGAGAAGCTTCTCTATGGCGATGGTCGTTCCGGGATCACTTATGTTGCTGATTGGTATCGCGATAACGCTCGGAGACCCAGGCCAAATAGTGACCCTGAACTTGGCGCCGTCGCCACTGATACTTGCGGGCATGCAGGTAATGTTTCTTGCCAGCGGCGCCCTCCTTCTGATTCTTGGCTTGCTAGTTCAAGGAACTGGAAGGCTCATTGTAAGGGCCAAGTGAGACTAAGGACCCCCGGAGATTGATGCTGCCAATCCAAAGTTTTTTACCTTCAAGGAAGGTAACGTGTGATGGATGGAGGAGTCGGGAAGGTGCCAGCGGCATTCGTCTTGATAAACGCTGAGATCGGTTCTGAAGATGAGGTTCTGAAGGAACTCAGGAAGATGGACAATGTTAAGGAAGCTTATGTTGTGTACGGAGTCTATGACATCGTGGCCAAGGTCGAAGCAGAAACAATGGATAAGCTAAAGGAAGTCGTGACTTGGAAGGTTCGCAGACTCAGCAAGGTTAGATCAACCCTAACAATGATAGTTGTAGAAGGATCCTAGAACCCTTCTCTTTTTAGACCCGTAATCGCTACGAACCCCGGAATCAAGACATCCGGGAGACTCCGCGTTGGGCCAACTACTACATGTGGGTGTGGATGACACAGACTCGCCGAGGATGGGATGCACAACCTACGTCGCAGCATTGCTTGTCGATCATTTGACAAAAAGGCGCTGCACCTTTGTCGATTATCCGAATCTGGTAAGGTTGAACCCTAATGTTCCTTGGAAAACTAGAGGAAACGGAGCGGTCTGCTTAAGGTTCACTTGTAGCGACGAGAACATCAGTTCATTAGTGGAGTCCGTTGTTGGGATAGTGAAGAGAAACTCTGACTTAGCTCACGGAAGAACAGATCCAGCGGTCGCCTGTCTAAGGGGTCCCGTCCCAAGTGAACTGTCCCTGTTCTCAAAAAAAGTGATTCGCGGCCTAGTTAGGATCAAGGAGGTTCAGAAAGTCGCTGCGAAATTCAGGATCTCCTGCATTCCTCTTAAAGGACGAAAAGGAATCATCGGGGCGACCGCCGCCATCGGAGAAAACCTTCAAGGCGATCATACGTATGAGCTGATCGCCTACAGAATCTCACGCAACAGGTCAACTCCTAGAAGGGTGGACGCGGAATCGGTCTCCAAAATGGCTAAAGAAACTGAACCGCTGACCTTCAACAACATGGATCCGGAAACGGGTCGAATCCTAATAACCCCACGAGGAAAGGACCCCATACTTTACGGAATTCGAGGCGAAACCCCTGAAGTCGTCCTGCGAAGCCACAGAATCGTCAAGGCAACCGAAAAGGTCGAACGGTGGGTGATCTTCAGAACGAACCATGGAACAGATGATCACTTCTCTCAGCTCTCAAGGATCTCAAACATTTGTCCATTTCGACCGGCCTTTGTTACTGGCAGGGTCTCAGCAAACCCTCGGACGATTCCGGGTGGACATGTGATACTCGAACTCAGCGACGGTTCAGGTTCGATCGACTGCGCAGCGTACGAACCGACTGGCAGCTTCAGACATACAGTCAGAAAACTCGTGAGGGGAGATCTGGTCGAAGCCTACGGTGGAGTCAGAAGAGGCACAAAGACGCATGCGTGTACGTTGAATCTGGAAAAGATTAGAATCATGGATTTGGCGGAAAACATTGCATTTCAGAATCCCCTTTGCCTGAAATGTGGCAAACGAATGGAATCAGCTGGTAGAGGCCAAAAATTCAGATGTCCGAACTGCAAGACAACCAGCCGAGCCGCCTCCAAGATACCAGTCGTGAACCCCAGAGAACTCGCTCTTGGAATGTATATACCTCCTGCAAGAGCTCACAGACACCTAACAAAGCCAGCTTCGAGATACGGAAGAGAAAAGACCGGCCCCCCTATGCCCCTCATTCAGCCTTGGCACTGGCCTTGAACTGCAGGCTCAAATCTTGATCTCAGCAACTTTGTACAGGAAAGAGAGAAGACTCGCAACGGCTGCATCGTCGGATTCCGGTTCGGCCAGTGAACCGAGCATCAACATCGCGGCCAATTCGTGAAAACGAGATAACCCCAAGAACATGCTCGGAGTAGGAGGTAACGCGACTTCCTTCAGGACTTTAGCCCCGTGTCGATGAGCTTTCCTAACTAGCTTTGGATCTGTGGCAGCTACTTGGATATCGCTTTCTTCTCCCTCGACGCTGACTGTTCCGTCAAGCACATACGCGACATGGATACCAAGGCTCCTGGAGAATCGCACGAGTTCATCGAATGTTGAGTAGTAGGCTTCTGGGTCTTCGGACATAACCCCCGCAACTCCACTGAGAATCACCATGTTTGGAATGGCCTTCGAGCTTTCATGAAGAACCCAGCGAGGAAGCCTGCACAGACCGCTATTGTCAACGAAGGCTAGATCCGGAAAGAACTCACTATAGTATTCCGCAAATCTCTTAGCACCAAGAGTCTTCGCAAGCCTCTTCGCACACAAGTATCCTAGGTCCGTGTTACTGCGAAGACCGATGATCATTACAGGCTTTGAGAGAGAAGGAACATAGTGCTGATCAAAATAGCCCATGACAGGACACCTCGGCCTACCTATGACATAACGCTCATCCTGCCAGTTAGCTCCGCTTGAATGAAAAGATGTCGATGTTTCACACAGAGTTGAGGGGGACTCGCCAAAGAAACAGTAGGGATCAGCGAAGGAGAGAAAACAAGTTTGGTAGCGGGGGGTGGATGTTCGGGCCGGGCGGACCTTTCGAACCACCGGTTGAGCGCTCGATAGTCTCAAGCGAATCTCAGGGTTATGAGCCGTCCGCCTTTCGTCTGCGGGTTAAACCTGGCTACCCCACCCCGCTACGCGGGTTAAGTGGCCAAAACGCCCTTCTATATGACGGCCATCTTGGCCACAGCTAGGAGATTGATGTCGCAGATATTAAAACTAATCTTCCTTTTTCCTTCCTTCGGCAATTGGCTTCGTAATAGGCTCCTTTTCTGGCGTTGTCCTGGGTTTCTTAGTCAACAGATGGAAGCAAAAGCGTGATGACGAAAAGCTCAGGGAGGAATACACAAGGGGTTTGGAAGTGAGATCGCGCATGCTGCTAGCCTTCTAGAAAACCGCAAACTGCAACTTGCTCCCAGCGACCTTCGGGCATCAGCTGTGAACTCTGGTAACTTGCCTCTTCTGCTTAAGTCAGAAGAACGACCTTAGGGCTGCGTATTTTGGAATAAGCAACTATAACTACGAGGCAAAGAGGGCGAGGGACCAAGGAGAGCTATACAGGTCGGAGGCCGACTCTGAAGGAAAACAACATATCCGCTTAGCTTGGGCGGCCGCATCGGACCATGCAATGCAAATGCGAGATGGACCACTAAGTGCACTGGAAAATCTGTTGAAGAAGGGATGGCTCAAGAAAAATTCTAAGCGCGAGAGGCATAGTTTTTGTCGCTTTCCTATTTTCTTATTTTGTCGATATGCGGCGCCGGTCAATACCCCAGCATCTCCTCGACCACTCGTGGTAGTAATCGAGGAAAGGTTTGAGAAGTATGATTAGCCGGCGTTTCAGCCTGGCCGCTTGCGCTTATCGATTCCTCTGAACGGGTATTCTTGGTACACGAACCTTGTGCTGGCGCTCGGGCCAATATGCTCGGTAACCATAATCGCGGCCCGAGGAACACCTATAACCATGTATTTCATTTTCGCGTTCACTCTCTCCAACTTCAATGTGTCATGTTTGGTCTTTTCAAAGATATTCTTAAGTTCGTATTCACCTCTTTTTGGTTCGGAAAAATACATCTCTATGGCCAAGTCGGGGGATATTGTCCGATCCTCACCTTTCCAGCCTAAGCAATCGTAGTAATCCTCTCCGCACTTCCATCTGTTAGCCAAATCCCATCCTGAAGGCTCAAGATGCTTCTTCAGATG
>Ga0315314_1004566_pt1 | contig 10342 bp, 9 predicted proteins | sample TDP9_MG_FD_203631 | JGI IMG/M metagenome (GOLD analysis project Ga0315314, IMG submission 203631) | Freshwater sediment microbial communities from Lake Towuti, South Sulawesi, Indonesia - TDP9 | ecosystem: Environmental > Aquatic > Freshwater > Lake > Sediment | place: Indonesia: South Sulawesi... | reverse complement strand
CACTGCTACCAAGGTTTTTGAAGGGTCCAGGGTGGAAGGCGGGAACAATCATCATGGCTTTAACCATTCCTTTGGCGCTGCGGAACGACAGAACCGACAATTGTATATTACGTTCCTGACTGAATCGTTCAAAAAGATGCTCAAAGGGGGCGTTGTGACCCTCGGTCCAAGTGGCCATGAAGGCCTTTAGAACAGAAAAGGAATTGACTCCTAGGATTCCTTCACCGACGCGGTTTATGGAAAACATGAATACAAAAATGGCGGCGATTGTGACAGCGATGGAAAGAAAAAAAAAGGTCAACAAAGACACGTCTAAACGAAGCGCGTTCACCGCCAATGTAGTGTAAACAACAGGCACAATGTAGAAAACTGGCAGCAACACCGCAAAAACAGCAATTTTTCCAACTCCAGCGAATGAGACAGCAGAAAACACAAGGAGTCGAAGTGCTAACGTTGCACAAAACCCAAGCAAAAAGAACTTGAACCAAACACCGGTGTAGAAATTATTGGAGACGACGCCGACAAGAATGAAGGCAAACCACAGTAGGAGAGAGTAAAGGGACAATGCTGAACATCGCCTCAGGTTGAAAACGGGGTCTGTCTTCAAGCTGCTAAACTGTATTATAACGTCGGCTACCAAGGTTAATGCGAAAAGAGTTGTTCCCAGAACCAAACCGAGGGTTATCCAGTAGGGCGGTGAAAATTTCAATGCAGCGGCTATTAGAATTCCGTTGAGCAAGCATATTGCAAGGAGCAGCATCAGCAGTGTTTTGTGCGATGGCAGCGTGAACAGTGACGAATAGCGCTTGACCGCCCTGTTGATGTAGTCGTTCATGGAGGAGTTGTTTGCAGCCAACATTCATACTCTCATTTTGGTTCTTACTCATAGCATTGAATGATATTCAAAAAGGTTACTGGACGTTCGCCAAATCACCTTTAGATTGTGTAGGTCTACCATGGGTGAGATAGAGTTTTATCCCAGAAACACTGTACTAATACTTTTGCTGGTAACCATTTTGGAAAACAGCGGTCTTCCTCCAAGCGTGTTCCACATGCTCGAGAAAAATGTGGGACGCAGGGTGCTGGTCATCGTCGAGCCTCAATATGGCTATGAAGGAGTCTTAGCCGCTGTTACACATGAACCGCCTGGAATTTGGTTGTCCAACGCTGACGCCGTTATTCTTAGAGCAACTATAGCCCAGCCGTTTCCTCAAGTGGTGAGCAAAGAGAATCGAAGCGAAATCTTCGTTAACGTCAAAAACATCCAACGGCTTGAAGTCTTGCACAAGGGTAAGTAAAATTTCAAAAAGAAACGCAGATTGTTAGAAAGGAAAATAATATTCTTCGATACTGGAGGCATTGTTGTTTTTTAAACTGCGAAGAACAGTCTACCTAAAACCGCAGCGAGTATAAGCGCCACTGTTAACACAACAATGATTTCTGGACGTATCTTGATCCCTTGGGTCTCTTCCTCAAAGAAGCGTAGCAAGCCAGCGCTCGCGGCAGGCATGGGCGCCCTTTTTTCACGTTTCTTTTGTCGACTCAACCTCTGTTCGCCTTCGGAGTTCCATCAATATAGGTTTATATTTCGTTAATTAACGTTGCGTCTGCTCCAAAGTTTTATTATTCTTCAGGCATTTTGATATAGACACGCATTGGAGAGGTGTTGTTGTGCTCTCGGCTCGTGAATCCTATAATAGGACGTTTGAGTTGCTTCAGAGGCATCACAAATGGTTTCAGGAATCTATTCCGCTCATAGCCAGTGAAAACGTTCCTAGCCCAGCGGTCAGAGAAGCTTTATTGACTGACTTCGGAAACCGCTACGCTGAGGGTTGGCCTGGTGAACGCGTTTACGCGGGCTGCGTGTACATTGACCAAGTGGAACTCCTCTGCAGTGACTTGATGAAACGATTGTTTAAGGCAGAGTTTGTGGATGTTCGCCCTATTTCGGGTGTGGTCGCTAACTTGGTTGTTTACACGGCTTTCACCGAACCCGGCGACACCATGTTGGCGTTGTCAATTCCCAGCGGCGGCCACATAACAATGGGCAAGAAAGAGCTTGGAGGAACAGCCGGCGCCGTTCACGGTCTGGTTGTGGAGTATCTGCCCCTTGATTACAAGGAAATGAATATTGATGTTGACAAAGCCAAAGAGAGGGTGGCAAAACTAACAAAGGACGAGAAACCGCCGAAGCTTGTGATGTTTGGCGGCAGTGTTTTCCCATTTCCCCATCCGGTGAAAGAGCTAGCTCCGGTTTTTCAGGAGGTTGGTGCAACTGTTGGTTACGATGCCGCGCATGTGGCTGGCTTGATTGCAGGGGGAGTTTTCCAAGATCCGTTGCGCGAAGGAGCCGATGTGGTCTCTATGAGCACTCACAAGACTTTTTTTGGGCCTCAACATGGAGGCGTGCTGTCATGGGACAAGCACGCGGACAAGATTAAACGGGCTACTTTTCCGGGTATGGTTAGCAATCATCATTTGCACGCGTTGGCTGGGGTGACCATAGCCTGTGCTGAGATGCAGGAGTTCGGCAGAGACTATGTCGGCCAAATTGTTAAGAATTCGAAGGCGTTGGGGCAGGCGCTTTATGAACGTGGCTTTAACGTGTTGGCTGAGCACAAGGGCTTCACTGAATCTCACGTGATTGTCATTGACGTAACCAAGCTTGGAGACGGCGGAACCACAGAGAAGCAGTTGGAGAAGGCTAACGTGATTGTCAATAGGAATCTTCTCCCATGGGATATCAAGGAGGGACGCCACTTCATGAACCCAGGTGGAATACGACTGGGCACATCAGAGGTTACGAGGTTGGGAATGAAAGAAAACGAGATGAAGGAAATCGCCCAGTTCATAAAAAGAGTTGTTATCGACAAGGAAGACGTGGAAAGAGTGAAGGCTAATGTGGCAGAATTCAGGAAAGACTACCAAAAGGTGCACTACTGCTTTGAAAACGCAACCGAAGCCTACAACTACATCAAAATCCGATGATGCAATCACAATGACTGTAGGGCACAGCAACAAGTCATTGGAAGCGTTCTTGGAGTTACTCAAAGAGCACAACATTGAAGTTCTCGTTGATGTACGAAGTTTTCCAACATCCAAGATTGGGTATTTTAAACGCGAAGAGATGGAGCGCTGGCTGCCAGAATATGGAATTGAATATGTTTGGTTGGGCAAGGAATTGGGCGGCTACCGCCGAGGAGGCTACAGAGCACACGTGAGAACCAAACTGTTCAAAGAAGGAATCAAGAAACTGCTCGGAATAGCCTCACAAAAGAGACCATGCATAATGTGTATGGAACCAAACCCAAAATACTGCCACAGACGCTACATATCGGCTCACCTAAAACAAAAAGGAATTGAAGTGCAACACATTGTAGCAAAAGGACAGACAAGCATTCTAAAGTTTTAAGTTTCTTATCATTTAGAGTTCTTTTATTGTTGGCAGATTGACCTATGAAACAATCTAAAACAAAAGAGGAAGTGGATGTGCACATTCAAGAGTTTCAGAACATGATGAAAGGGATTTATTTTCACCGAGACTCCAAGCGTGGAGCGGTTGGAACGTTCAATTGGTTGGTTGAAGAAGTGGGTGAGTTAGGTGACGCTATGAAGAAAGGCGGAGAGAAAGCGTTGCGAGACGAGTTTGCCGATGTTCTCGCTTGGTTGGCTTCTTTGGCAAACGTGGTCAACGTTGATTTGGAAGCTGCTGCTTTGCAGAAGTATAATGGTAAATGCCCGAAATGCTTAGAGACTCCCTGCAACTGCCCGACTTGAAGCCCAATAGTTTTGTAATTAGCTTTACTGACTCTTTTTGTTCCTGTTTTAAGGTTCAAAGCAGCCGAAACCAAGATTAGCGCGGCGCCGACGTATTGCATTTCTGAAATGTACTGTCCAAATAGCAGTGTCCCCCATATTGTATGGAGCAGCGGGTCGCCTAAGAGAAGCAACCCCTCCGTGGTCGGTGAGACCTCTTCCACTTTAACGTAGTTCAGTAAGCCGTATGGAAGCACTGTGCTGAAAAGAGCGAACAGAAACAGCAAAATTAACTGATAACTATCGAGTGTGATCATTCCAACAAACAACGGGTTTTCATTAAAGAAATTTCTAAGCACCAGCCAAAAGAGCACGAGAAAAGGGACGGCAAACATGAAAGTATTGAACAAAACCTGATAAGGCGTATATTCCTCCAATGGCGTCGCTTGCCTTTTCAACCAAAGATAAACTGCGTAGAAAAAGCCAGCTAGAATTGGAAAGACTATGCCCAAATGAATCTGCGGATTCGCTGTCGGTATATCCGATACTAGAAGGGCTCCGACTATACTGAGAAGAATCACCGCTGTTTTGGCTGCCGATACCTTCTCTTTTCGAGTCAGCCGGGAAATGGCGGCCGTGAAAATCGGCTGAGTATAAACCAAAGCCACAGCTACTGGAATTGGCGTGCCAAACGCTATGGCAGACAAGCCTGACAACGTGAACAAAGCATAAGTTAAGCCTATGGCTGCAAAAAAAGGAACGTTTTTCCTTCTCGTGAAGTGCAACTTGCGCCTTAATGTCATAATGAATAGAAGAATGAGAAAGCCGAAACCCAAACGAAAAAACAATTGCTCAAAACTTGACACCCCCGTATCTTTAAGCAAAGTGGAGAATACCAATATGAAACTAAAGCCAAAAGTCGCCAGAACAACGTAGCCTTGACTTTGATTCAATTAGAAGCCTTCTCAAAGGCAGGGATGCAAATTCTACTGTCCTCTTGCTTCGCCCTCATACCAACGGATGACACCGCTTCCCACCATAGAGATTCCAATCAACACGAGGAAGACAGGCCAATAACTTATGAGCAATTCAATCGCGCGTTGTGAGAACCTTTGGTTTTCAGGCAGACTAATCCAGACCTGCCAGAAGACATAACCGATTATAATGAGGCTGAGGCCTCCCCAAACGCCGCCCCACAGTGCCTGCCAGTCACGCCTTCTCTTAACGCTGGTCTGTTCCGCCATAGGTTTGAACCTCAAATCAATCATATTACAGTTAAATTTACTATTTAAAATACCTGTCCAAGCCAATGCTGATAGTGCGAAAGGCTTTTCTCTCATCCAAATGCAAATAGAGCTCTTGGGTGGGTGAAAGACACATGGCTGAAAAAGAAGGAGAAGGCCAGCTGAGCTTTGGGGCGCCATTTGGGTCGGTGTACTCCTAATGGGCATCGGCATTCTGTTCTATCTTGACAGCCAACACATCATAGGTTTCTTTCCGGGAATACTTATACTGGTGGGCATACTGATACTCATCGGCGGCATCATAAGGTGGACAACTGGTGGAAGTTAAGCCAACACATCCGCCGGAAGATAGATATTTCGACATACCATAAATTATAACAAAAATTCACAAACACTTTATTATTCATTTTTCCTTCAAATTAACCAAACGTTGTTGACCAACGCCGGTTAACTCCCAAGTAAAGGGTCTCTTGTCACTCTTTCTAACAACAACTCGTTCAGCTTCAAGCAGATGCATATGATGAAAAACAACATTATAGTTAAGGCCACTCAAATTTACAATGCTTCTAACGCTAGACTCTTGTTTCTCCAAAACCTGTAATATGCGAGTTCTCGCGTTCAGACCCAACCGCACGTTTCGTTTGCGCGACAAGAACGCTCTGGGATGAAAAACGCCCTTCAAACCACACACCTTCTAAGCCACAAAATCCTTCAGACTCACCTGCTTTGGTTTTTTGCCCTCAAACAAAGAATCAATCTCTTCATGCACCATAACCAAGCGCTGAGAGTAATAGGGCGGTAAGCCATACTTGCGAATCAAATGCTCCGCTGCCTCCAAGTACTTCTCAATGCCGCCTCGATAAACCGTTAAGGTCAAGGAGCCACCGCATTCAGTGCATTTGCCCTTCAGAGGCATGCGCCTAAACTTTTTGTTGCATCCCTTGCAGCGAAAACCTTGTGTGGAAAAGGCGCGCAGATTGCCCGCTATATCGCGCATGAAATGGTTGGTCAAGACTTTCCATGCCACTCTTTTAGCATCAACAGCATCAATTTTTTCCGTCAACGTTAACTGGCTGTTCAGTTTGTCTATCATTCGGCCCAATTTCTTGTACATGCTGTCCTTGTTGCCCATGTTAATATCCGAAACTGGTATGGTGTAACCGTAACCTTCAAACTGGGCTTCCGAACCCAAGCGATGCTCAACCATGTCAATGAGGCTACTGACCATTTGAGGCGAAGCTCGCTCCCAAGTTTTCTCATAAAACGCCATGGGATAAAGGGAAGCCACATCAACCTCATGGGCTTGGCGCTGAACCTCAAGAGGATTCACCACAGGAATGATGAATAAGGGCGCATCCATTATTCCGCCTATCTGAGCAGGTAAATAAGCCCTTGAAAAGTTTAGAATAGTATCGAGTGCCAACATTAAAGTGTCTTCGTCCCCGTCGCAGTCACGGCGCTTTGCCGAATGCCATAGGGGATGGGCGTAACACAGGTTTAGGTCTGTGAAACCTATTATTTTACCCAAAATGCCGACAGATGTGTGCGGTGCCAAACCAATTATGAGGTGTCCTACCAAGTTGTTGACGCGTTTGACACGGTAGCATGGAGGCAGACCATACACTTTCTCCAATAATTCATCTACGAAATTGGCTATGGAAATGAAGTATTCGGCACATTTCATAGGAATGATAACGTCTTGAGTCTTCAACTCGCAGATTTGTTCAGGCTGGTTTAAAGGCTGGCCATCATAGTCGTAGTAATATCCTAACTCTCTAATTTTCTCAACCGACACGCCTATTTCAACAGGTTTGAAATGTGTCAAGGGAGCATTTGTAGCGTCAAACCTTATGGTGCCGTCCTTAAAAACCGACAAGTCATGCTTGGCTCTTAAAAGCCCCTTTTCTAAAAACTCAGCCGTTTTCGTCTCGTTGGTTAGGCCTTTGACACCCTTCACCAACTCTGGTGGTGAAATGTTCAACCTTTCACACGCCTCACCAACCAATTGCTTCAAGTCAACCGTCTGTTTCTCAAAACTTCTGGCCTGGCCGCCACAAGAATGGCACACATTTTCCTTAACAGCTCGTTTACACTGTGAACAAAATCTTTCAAGAACGGTTTCAACTTTACACTTAGAGCATCTAGTTTTGAAGGTAACTTGATGACAAATTGGACATCGCCTCTTAGCAAGGTCCACGGTAATGTTGCCTTTTTCCATCGCCGCAATCAGGTTGCGCTGAGAACCACCAATTAATCCCACAGGAAATAGAGCATGAACCAACGGGCGCATTTCTCTTCGTTTAGCTTTTTCAGGACGCCCCATTCTTGCTCCGAGAAATATGGGAACTTTTTCCCGTACAATTATCCCGGAAAGTTCCTTAATTATCTCATTGGTGCTCTTTGAATGAGACACCCTTAACTTAGGTGCATTCCAACCCAAGCATGTTGCAAAGATGCGGGCATCATCGTCTGCAATCTTTATCTTGCCGGCTAAAAGCGTATGTGGGATACAGATTTTTTCCAGCAATCTCTTTACAGTCTCTTCCTTCTCTCCGATTATTCTGTGAACTGTGTCGTTTTCAACCTCAACTTGAGAATCGAGAAGCCATCTTCGCAGCTGACTAATATCTTCTGAAGAAATGTTGTTCCAAAAATATGTGTAGCGAGGATGAAGAGGAACCTTAAGGGTTAAGGCCAGAGTCAAGGCTTCACGTGCGCTGATGTGAGTGGCAAAAACATCATTCACTAAGTTAGCGAGTAAGGTTAGAGAAAGCTGCATCTTAGATGCCGCTTCTTCAAAATTACCATCAAAACTTTGCTGAATGGCAACTCGCAGTTCTTGAGCCCACCACTCTTCAGTTATGCCCGCTGGATACAGGGGTTTGTTGTTGTATAAGAAGTCGCCAAAACTCACCAAAATGTCTCCGAGAAACAGGATTCTGTCAATCTGGTCCTTGATATGTTCAAAATTCTCAAGCGAAGCGCGAACAACCGAACCATCTTTAAGACGCACAATGGGCGTTTCAATGCAATCTACTGGAAGCACTACACCAGCTTTGCCTGGAGCCTCAATGCGCAGCTGAGTGCCCGCGGCGAGGAAACGCTGAAGAACCAGCATAGTAGCTGGGTGCACACCCAATGCAGCCAACCCTGTGTTTCTGGCTCTCCCATAGCGAAGCCTGAAGCCACCTGACCGAGACGGAAAAGAGAACACAGGTCTTCCCGCGATGACGTCTTCCATGAAGCCCACTGTTCTTTTCTCTTTAATCTCTCTGATTCTTTTCAGCCACTCCCATCCTTCAATGCCTAGTTTTTCTATGACTGTCCATGCCTTCATTGAGCGTCCTATGACTCCGTCGTTGACAACTCGTAGGGCTCCGCCTCTCACGTGGTTTGTTTCGATGCGCGGCAGATTGCGAAAAGACGAAACCTCAAAGGGGTCGGATTCAATGCCTGTGACTTCTACTGGAAGAGATTCTAAGGCTTTTCTCAATTCTTCATCCGAAACCTTATATTGGAAACGTCCGAGCGTTCGCTCAAAAAGCCGTACTTCTTCTATGAAGCGTGCAATCTCGTCGGGCATTGGCTTGTAACGGTCTAACCCTAGTAAACGGCGCACGAAGTCGGCTATAACTAAAGTTAATGCCTGTTCAGTTCCGCCAGCTGACCTAATAGGACCCGCAAAATACACAGCCAAATACTTTGTTTTGTCTAAATTATCCTTGATGGCTACTCTAGCCACGCCTTGAAGAGGTGCGGCTGTTATTCCTTCAGTTAAGATGGCTAAGGCTGTTCTTATGGCGTGTTCTGCCGCCTCTTGAGCGTGAAGATGACCAAATTTTCCATACACAATTTCTTCGGCAATCTTGAAGGCTAATTCTTCTCGCGGCATTGTCTTGCTAAGTTGACGTATGCTTTCTGCCACGCCATGAGGACCTACGAGCCCCTCCACGAGACCGGCAAGATCTCTTGCAACATCCATTTCAGGTGAAGAAACTGGATCAAGTCCATTTTGGCGCGCCTTTCTTGCAACGTCATACAGTTGTTGGAGTTGATTTTCTAGAGAGGCGGCGTATTCTTGGTATTCTTTGCTCATCTTAACGCTCAAAAAGTTCCTCCACTGAGAGTTACACGAGACAACTATCTGATCTTTACGTTCTTTACCAACTCTCTAAGTTTGCCTCTCATGTTGCCTTCTTCTTCGGCGATCGTGCCAGTAACCACGACATTAGCTCCGGCGCCAACAATTTCCTGAATTTGTTCATCGCTTCTTATACCGCCTCCAACAATCAAGGGAACGCTAACAAAACTCTTCACCATTCTAATCATATTAGGAGGCACAGACTTCCTTACGCCTGACCCAGCCTCCAGATACACAAAATGCATACCAAGATACTCAGCTGCCAGAGCGTGCGCAGCTACAAGTTCAGGTTTGTTAAACGGAATGGGGAGCGCACGTCCAACAACGCTTGCTGCGCCACCCTCACCGACAATAATGTAGCCTAATGGGATAGGCTCCAACCCAAACTTCTTGACGAGAGGCGCACCCAAGACTTGGGCGCCAAATATGAAATATGGGTCAGATGAGTTGAGAAGCGACAAAAACCATATGGCGTCAGCGTATCGGCAGACTCCTGTTACGTTATTTGGAAAAAGAATTACAGGAATCTTTACCGCTTTCTTTATGGCTTTTACTGTTTCCTCAAGCTGTGAGGTTAATGTTATTGTTGACCCGCCAACCATGATTGCCGAGGTTCCGCATTTCTCAGCCTCGTATGCGGTTCTCGCAGCCGCTTCGAGCAATGTCTTTTCCGGGTCAAGAAGCGTAATGTGAATAGCTCCATCATGCCGAATCTTGTTCAGAAGGTACTTTTCGACCCTTGCAGTCATTTTTGACCCGGCTTTGGCTCAGTGGCAGTGGCGATATTGGCTTTTCCTGAATACCATTGGTCCATAAACTGACTGTAAACATCAACCTCCCCGTAGGCTGGCTTCGTGGGCAGCTCACTCTTTAATCCGCAGCTCCCGCATCTTAGAATGGCATGTTGTTCGCTTCTCAATAATTGAACTCTAATGGCCTCCTTACCACATTTAGGACAGGTAAAAACCCTAGGTAATCTCTTCTTTGGAATACGAACTACTTTTCTGCGTCGTCTCCCCAAATCTCACACTCTCCAAACATCAATTAAAGGCTCGTCAATCCAAACTAACTGTTCAGTATAAATCACAACTTAAATATTTGCGCACTCACCCAACATACTTCACTATAGTAACAGGTGAAGAGGACGCGTCTCCAATGATATTAACAAAAGAAGCCTTGAAACTCGACTTACCTTTAACCA
>Ga0315314_1004565_pt1 | contig 10342 bp, 7 predicted proteins | sample TDP9_MG_FD_203631 | JGI IMG/M metagenome (GOLD analysis project Ga0315314, IMG submission 203631) | Freshwater sediment microbial communities from Lake Towuti, South Sulawesi, Indonesia - TDP9 | ecosystem: Environmental > Aquatic > Freshwater > Lake > Sediment | place: Indonesia: South Sulawesi... | reverse complement strand
TCCAGGACCAGCCTCCAGTTGTGGCAGAACGGACAGCGCAGGTTGCAGCCCGGCGTGAACAGCACTGTGGCTATCCTGTCCGGAAAGTCTATGAGGCTGGTCTTCTGGAGTCCACCGAACTCCACCTTATTCACCTGACAGACGCTGTCAAGACCAGGGGCTCCTCGAGGGCCTCGCGCGTCAAGACCACGGACTGGTCGAAGGATCTGCGTATGCTGAACTCCGCCTGCTTGCCGTCGTTCCACTGGTCAACCGGCCTGAGGTAGCCCACCACCCTGGAGTAGACCTCACACTTGGCCACGCAGATCGGACATTCCCTGTGCTCCCCCTTGAGGTATCCGTGGGTTGGGCAGACGCTGAACGTCGGGGTGAGCGTGAAGTAGGGTAAGTGGGAGCTCTCGGCCACCCGCCTCACCAGTTTAGCCGTTGCCTTCCACGAGGGAACCCGTTCACCCAGGTATATGTGAAACACCGTCCCCCCGGTGTACAGCGTCTGGAGCCTGTCCTGGTGCTCCAGGGCCTCGAAGAGATCGCCCGTGTAGTCGACGGGCAACTGGGAGGAGTTGGTGTAAAACGGCTCGGCGCCCTTTGAAAGGTATTTTTCATTGGCAACGATGATCCCTGGATATTTCTTCTTGTCGATGCGCGCGAGCCGGTAGGACGTCCCTTCCGCAGGGGTCGCCTCAAGGTTATATATGTTCCCCGTCTCTTCTTGATAGCCTGAGAGCCTATCCCGCATGAAGTTCAGGATCTTCACAGCAAAATCTTGCCCCTCGCACGCAGCTATGCTGCATCCAAGAAGGTTGAGAAGCGCCTCATTCATCCCAACCAAGCCGATGGTCGAAAAGTGGTCCTTCCAGTATTTGCCGCACGCTTCTTTTGTGAGATGCAGGTAATGCCGGGAGTAGGGATACAGCCCCTTCTCGGTAAACTGTTCAAGCACCTTCCTCTTTATCTCCAGGCTGTCTCGGGCTATGTCCATCTGGTTGCCCAGTCGCTCAAAGAACGTGTCTTCGTCCCTTTGAAGGTAGCCAATTCGCGGGAGGTTGATCGTAACCACCCCGATGGAGCCCGTGAGGGGGTTGGCTCCGAAAAACCCGCCACCGCGCTTCCGCAGCTCCCTGTTGTCTATCCTCAAGTGGCAGCACATGCTCCGCACATCCTCAGGCTTCATGTCACTGTTTATGAAGTTAGAGAAGTACGGCACACCGTACTTGGCGGTCATCTCGAATATCCCCCGGGCAACGGGGGATTCCCAGTCAAAGTCAGGGGTTATGCTGTATGTTGGTATCGGGAAAGTGAACACCCTGCCCTTAGCGTCACCCCCAGTCATAACCTCTGCAAACGCGGCGTTGAACACATTCATCTCGTTCTCAAGGTCGCCGTAGGTATCATCAAGTATTTTTCCGCCGAATATCACCGGCTCATCCCTCATGAAGCCCGGGACGTTCAGGTCGATCGTTACGTTGGTGAACGGGGTCTGGAACCCGACTCGCGTCGGGATGTTTATGTTGAAAAGGAACTCCTGGAGTGCCTGCTTTACATCTTGTTCGTTTAGCCCGTCGTAACGGATGAACGGCGCAAGATAGGTATCGAAGTTGCTGAATGCCTGGGCGCCCGCCGCCTCTCCCTGCAGGGTATAGAAGAAGTTGACTATCTGACCCAGTGCCGTCCTAAAGTGCCTTGCAGGCCTACTCTCTATCTTTCCGGCCACACCGCCGAAGCCTGAGAGTAGGAGGTCCCTCAAGTCCCAACCGACGCAGTAGGCGCCGAGCACCCCAAGGTCGTGAATGTGCAGGTCTCCGCAGTAATGCGCCTCCCCGATGTTTGGCGGGTATATCCTCATAATCCAGTATTTGGCTATTACCGTGGAAGAGAGGTAGTTGTTCAAGCCCTGAAGCGAGTAGCTCATGTTGGAGTTCTCACGGACACGCCAGTCCTCAACCTCCAGGTACTGATCTATCAAATCGGAGGAGCTCAGGAGGGAAGCTAACTCCCTCAGATCCTGATGCTGCTTTCGATACAGGATGTAAGCCTTAGCGGTCCTCGCGTGGCCGTTCTCTATGAGCGTCTTTTCCACTAAGTCCTGAATCTCCTCAACCGTCGGGACACCCTCGTCTCCAAAACGTTTCTCCAGCTCGGCCACCACCTGGTCACTCAACCGCCTGGCGGTGTCCCTGTCTTTACCGCCGACGGCCCTGGCCGCCTTCCAGATGGCGTTGGTTATACGGTCCCGGTCGAACTCCTCCAGCCTCCCGTCCCTCTTCCTGACGTACTTCACCCTCTCAGCCTCCATACGCCCTCAATGAGATGCTTCCCAGTGGTATCCACCCTCACGGCACAAGACACGGAGGGTGGTTTCGTTAGAGATTTAAATTTTTATAACATGTTAGTTCAATTTTTTAGATGCGTTCTGTTTACAAATCGTGTGCTATCTCTGCGGGGAGTGCCGGAGATCTGTTACCTTCTGAACTCTCTCCGTTCCTCCCTGAAGTGAGGCAACTTACCGTTCTGCGCTTGAAATTGACCGGTTAGGTGCGCCCTGTTCGGACGCTTAGAAACAATTATATGAGTGTGGCGTGAATGGAGAGGCCTAGGCGGTTGTCTTATGGAAGAGGACGAAGAGCTCAAAAGGATACGGGAGAGGAAGCTGGGGCAACTGATGAGGGGGGCCGGTGAAACCGGGAAGGAGGGATCAACTCCGAATAAACCCGTCGAGATGACCGACGCGACGTTCACGGAGGTGATTCAGAGCCATCCCCTGGTGGTGGTTGACTGTTGGGCCCCCTGGTGTGCTCCATGCCACATGGTCGCCCCCATCGTGGAGGAATTGGCGCGGGACTACGCCGGGAGGATCCTGTTCGGGAAACTGAACGTGGACGAGAACCGAGAGGTCGCCACGCAGTACCAGATAATGAGCATCCCCACGCTACTGGTCTTCAAGGACGGGAAACTCGCAGATATGATCATCGGTGCCATGCCGAGAAAACTGCTGGAGCCGAAGATCACACGCTACATGGGCTAAAAGAATCATTGTTTATTAACTATTAAAATAGGGAGTCGGGCCTCTCCAAATTCGAAAATCGAAACCGATAGAGTGTCCCTACTGCGGTTCCCTATCCAATCATCTTTCGAAACTGTTTTTTCTCTCCAGATAGATGGTACATTTTTCCCATTGAAGTTTGTGGGTACACCTGAATCTCTTCTGAGAGCTGTATTTGCGCTCAGTGTTGTATTCGGAGCACGTTTTAAGGAGTGAGCACAGCAAAGTGGCCCAACCCTTTCAGCATTGTTTATTAACTATTAAAAAAGATTTGCGAATTCGCAGCATTATCTGTGGGTTCATAACAATTCTACGAACAAATAGAAGCGAATATTCAAAAATAGGGGGAACCCTGTGGTAGGATCTAGCTTGGGATCCCATAACTTTTTTTCATCTACCCTTCCCATAGACTTTCACTAAGCCTAGCTCAACCATCCTCTTCACATAGTTTCGATGTGCGCTGTCCACAACCGGCTTCGAGATGAGTCTGCAATGTGCTTCTGAGTAAGAGTGGAGCCCCGGGCGGGATTCGAACCCGCGATCGACGGCTTTCCTTCCGCAGGGGTACGAGGCCGTTGCTCTAGCCGCTGAGCCACCGGGGCTCCCGGAGTACCTAGAGGGCGCATATTCTTAAGGGATTCGGAGACAGCCAGAACCAAGACTAGGGCCCTCACTAGGCGATGGGCTTTATAATATTTGAGCCGACAAAGGGCGGGGTCAGAGCGGTTAAAATATGTGCTGTGTTATTAGTTGTTCGGGGGATCCTCGCGTGGGTGCGCTGTCGAGGGGGCTTCCGTTTGCCTCGTGTGGAGGAGCTCGGTGAGCGCCGGGTGATCGAGGCTATCCTCCGCCGCCTAGACGTCATGCCCGGGTCCCCGGTTCCGCTGGGGGATGACGCCTCGGCCGTGGACCTCGGTGGCGGCAGGCTGGCCGTGATCAAGGCCGACATGCTCGTGGGAAAGACCGACGTCCCGCCCGGCATGACCGTCCGGCAGGCGGCCCGCAAGGCCGTGGTGATGAACGTGAGCGACCTGGTCGCCAAGGGGGCCCGGCCGGTGGCGGTGCTCGCCTCCCTCGGGATCCCGGGACGGCTGACGGAGGGGGACGTGGAGGAGATCGCGACTGGGCTGAATGAGAGCGCCCGCGAGTACGGTGCCTACGTCCTCGGGGGGGACACCAACGAGGCCTCGGACCTGGTGATCAGCTGCGCCGCCCTCGGGACCTGCGAGGAGGGGCGTTTCATGAGGCGTAGCGGCGCGAGGCCCGGCGACATCCTGGCGGTCACGGGCTCCTTCGGGGGGGCGGCGGCGGGCCTGAGGATCCTGCTGGAGAACCTTCCGGCGCCCCGGGGCACGAGGAGGCCCCTGGTTGACGCCGTCCTTACGCCCCGGGCGAGGCTCCGGGAGGGGTTGGCCCTCTCCCAGACTGGGGCGGTGACCGCCTCCATCGACTCCAGCGACGGGCTGGCCTGGAGCCTCCACGAGCTGGCGCGGGCGAGCGGCGTGGGCTTCCTGGTGGACACCCTGCCCGTCGCCCGTGAGGCCGAGGTCTTCGCGGAGGCCCACGGCCTCGACGCGGCGGAGCTGGCCCTCTACGGGGGGGAGGAGTACGAGCTCGTGATAACCGTGAGGCCCGGAGGCTGGGAGGGGGTGGAGGACGCCATGAGGCGCCTGGGGACGCCCGTGACTAGGGTCGGTCGGGCCACGGGAGAGCCTACCGTCCTCCTCAAAAAGGGGGACAGTGTGGAGCCGATAGAGCCCCGTGGGTGGGAGCACTTCAAGAGTTCCAGAAGAGGAAACTGATCTACGACTGGAAGAGGGGGCGTTCACGGTGGAGGTCTACGACGTGGGAAGCCTCCCCCTCGCGGGGGACTTCAGAAGATTTCAGGAGGGCGCCGCCGCGCGCCTCAGGCCTTCGCCTACGGGGCGCGAACCCGCCGAGTATTTTGAGAGGCGGGTGGTGGAGGGCTTCCTAGACAAGGTGAGGGCGGGCGTGGACATCCCCAACTACCCCCAGTTAAGGGACATGAACGAGATGTTCCTGGAGCTGATGGAGGGCGTGGAGCGGGTGAAGGGCGGGTACATGGAGACCGGAATCCTGTCCGTCCCGGCGGGGAGGGCCCAGATCCCGGAGGTCGCCGTCCTGGAGGACCACGCGGGGGAGATCCGCGAGGAGGCCGGCGGGCCCTTCGGGGTCAAGGTCTGCGTCACGGGCCCCTACACGCTGGCCAGCCTCTTCGTCTACCGGGACGGCGGGACCTTCCGGAGGCTGGGGGAGGCCCTCTCCCGGATCGTGGAGGCCAGCATCTTCGACGGAAGGGACGGGGGGGTCCGCCTGGTCGCCCTGGACGAGCCGACCTTCGGGCTGAGGGACGACCCCATGCTGGACCACGGCTCACCGGGGAGGGAGGGCCTCAGGGAGGCCTGGGAGTCCATCCTCAGGCGGGCCGCGGCGAGGGGCGTCCGGACGTGCATGCACCTCCACAGCACCGTGGACGGCCTCTTCTGGGACGTGGAGTCGCTGGACGTGGTGGAGTCCCACGTGGACGACCCCCTCTACCGGTCGGAGGCGACGAGGAGGGCCCTAGAGTCCACGGACAAGTTCCTGAGGGCCAGCGTCGCCGTCTCAGACTTCGACAGGCTGATCCGCCAACGGGTGGCCGCCCGCCTGCCCAAGGGAACCGAGGCGGCCGTCACCGAGAGGGTCGTCGAGACCTGGAAGAAGGTCACCAGGGGAGAGACGGACCCCGCCGGCTTCCTCGAGGATGTCGAGACCATGAGGGCGAGGCTGGATAGGGCCATCGACCTGTTCGGCGCCGAGAGGATACCATACGCCGGCCCCGAGTGCGGACTGAAAAGCTTCCCCACCTACGAGTGCGCCATGGAGTGCCTGAGACGAGTGGCCAACGCGGTTAAAGTCACTGCCCGCGGGGACTAGGGGTTGTCGCGTCCCTCGAAATCCAGTTTGCTCAGGAACCCCCTGTTTTTCGCAGGACTGGCTGTGTTTCTCGCCGTGCTCCCCGCGGCGGCGGTCTACGTCTGCCACAGATACTCGGCCTATGTCATGCTTTTCTTTCTGTCCCTAGTGGCGGCCGTGGCGGGCTTTTCCCTCTTCGACACGGACGTTTCCAAGCTGATCGCCGGCTTCACGTTGTACGTTCCCCTGGTGGCTCCCTTCTTCTTGGCGTACAGTCAGCTGACCTCCCGGGTGAACCTGGCCCTCATGCAGGGGTATGCGATGGTCTTCATCACGGCGACGATGTTCGCGGCCATCCTGGCGGACGACCTCCTCCTGGGCTCGACCCTGGTCAAGCTGTTCCAGTTGGCGAAGAGGTTCATGATGGTCAGACGGTTTCGTTTCTTTCTCTCCCTGCTCTCGGTGGCCCTGTTCGCGGCCGGGGTGACCTCGCTCGCCCTCATCCTTCCCCTCTACGCGCTGGTGGTTCCCTTCGGGATCGTCGTGTGCGAGCTGGCCATACCCATCTTCGGCAACGTCCTCCAGCGCAGGAGGGAGATGCTCGCCCTGGCCGCGGTGGGCCTGAACCCCGACTACCTCAGCGGCATCTCGATGGCGGAAGCGGTCATCCTCGGCTTCCTCGGAGGAGGCGTGGGCTACGCCCTGGGGCTGACCCTCTCGCTCTCGGCGTCATTGCCACTCACGGCCCTGGGGCTCTCCACCGGGTGGATGGTGACCGTCATACTTCTCTCCCTGGCGGCCGCCCTGACCGCCGCCATCCTGCCCTCCGCGAAGGCCTCGATGCTCGCCACGCCGTCCCTCCTCCGGAGGTGGTGGCGAGAGGCTCCCCCCTTTGTGGGCTGGCCGCCGACCTGGACGGTTGAGATCCCGGTGAGGCTGCGGGAAGGCGATGTGGACTCTTTCATCAGCTTCTTCCATGAGTACGCCAGAACGCTGGAGGGGTTTCGCTATGGCTCCATGGAGAGGGCTGAGGAGGTCCGGGTTTTCGGACCCGAAACCGTGGGTGAGGGGGAGGCGCGGGGGCTCAGGTTCAGGTATATCTTCAACGAGGGCTCGACCCCCATGATCGTGGCGGAGAACGAGCTCAGGGTCTCCAAGAGCCCGCGGTCCGAGGAGCACACCGTGCACTTCACGGTGAGGGTGACGAAACACGAGAGCGTGCCGGACATATACCGGGCCCTAGAGCACATCGTCTCCACCTACCGCCTGCTGGCCTTCGAGTGGACCAGGGTTAGGCGAAGGCCTCATACCCCGAGTGACATGTGAGCGCGCGTAATGATCTATGCCTGCTTATCAGTTCAGGTATTATCGAAGATTAGTCTCCTTGGATTTGAATGACCCTTAGGGACAGTTTTGGCATTTGTATGTTTATTTTGGGCGAGGGCTGCATCTCCTCTCCTTCCACGAGCTCCTTCACTCTTGTAACTCTCCTCATTCCCAGTTCCTCGATCCGTATTTCAATTGTGGTCTCCTTGTCGGTTCCTGTGGGATTGTACGCCGTGAAGTAGAACTCCCTCCCGTTGTCCGCGCCGAACCTTTCCACCATCACTTCCCTGTCCGAAGAAAAGGCCTGTGTAACGGGCTCCCAGCCAGCCGCAGACAACTTCTTTAGGAGAGGCAGATACAAATCTAGTAGATCCCTGTCCCTTTCGAAGTAGTCCTTGTTCAGCCAATAGTCCCTCTTCCCCATACTTGGGAATAGACCGTACAGGACAGCCCTCTTGACGCAGTTCTCTATGGTCTCTCTTCTGTAGTCGTAACAGAGGATTAGGAAGGGCTTCTGATAGGCGCAGGTTCTGTAGAAGCGGCATTGCGCGAGGTCGGGGCACGCCTCCACCTCTAGTACGTCGAGCAGAACCCCGTCAAAGAACCTCCCCGGCCTCACACCGTTCGCGGAAAGCAGTCTGCCCTGTTCATGGAGGAATGTGCGAAGTTGGCGGAGCAGTTCTATGAGGGAGAACTCGTTCTTGATCGCAACCTCGTTCTTAACGCTCTGGTGTACGTATCCCAAAGACAGTTCTTTGTACTTAGGCGTGTACGTCAGTGGGATGTCGGCGTACCTGAAGTGCTCCACGCGCTGATTGTAGAACTCTCCCCACCTCCATAGAGAGTCAACATGGATCCCTTCGAAACTCGGGTTCTCCTCTAGAAATTCCTTGGAGAAATCGATCATGGCCCTCCCCTGCGTGGGTTTGTCCTCATCGGAGTAGAGGTCTGGGTCTGGGTTCATCACAAAGGAAACCCTTCCATCCTGCTCGATGTCGCGGACCACACGCACGTAGCCCCCCTTATCATCGCAAAGAACGGAGTTTTTGATTATCTCCTCCTTCACCTCTCTGCTCTCCTCGCCGAGTCTAGGGCCATCACTCCTTTGACCGGGATTAATGTACCGAAACGTATCGATGTTGAGCTTCTCGTCTCCTTGTTCATGCCCAGGGTTAGTAACCACGTGGTAGGCGAAGTAGGCTGGGAGCTCCGGTGTCACGTCGAGGAACGAGCCTAGTTTATGGGCTATGAGGCCGTCCTTGAGGGCCCGTCTCGCAAAGAACCGGCTGAAGAAGGTGTAGTATCTTTTGGCCGTGTGCCTGAACCCCCACCTCGGATCGTTTCGGTAGATTATGAGGTGGAATGGGGCCCTGCTTCCCAGCTTCGACTCGGGGTGGAGGCCGAAGCGGAAGCAGGCGTGGAAGAGGGCCGCCGGGCTGTAACCGAGTTCGAATATGCACGGTTGGTCTGGGGGTATGGCTATGGAGATCCCGGCTTTTTCGCTGTTGATGCAGGCAAAGGGATAGTTCTCTGTGTCGTAGGTTCCCCCGTCCTTAATCTCCCTTGGGGTTCCGATGTCGTCCCACCAGATCCAGTCGACAGCGCTCACTGGAAGCTTGAAGTAGAGGTTGACCGCCCGGGGTTCGGGGGCGGAGGACGCCAGCTCTCCATCCACCGCCAGGTAGCCGCCCCTTGAAACGAAGGTTGCGTCCAGCGTCAAGTCCAGTGAATCGATAGAGGCCCGCAGGCGGAACCCGTTGTCGCGTGCTTGCAGCGTCCCGGCAACCCTGGAGGCCTCTCCTCTGCGCACGTCTTCAGCGAAGAAGCCCGAGCCCTCCCCCCAAACTTCCTCTCGTGGTCTTTCGATTTCCTTGAGCTTGTATTCCTCGCCATCGACATTAACCTTCTCGATGAACCCATCGGATCGAAGCGTTATGCTTAACCCGTCGTCGGTTGACACAACATATTCATTCTTGATTGCTATCACCCTCTCAACCTTTCATAAGCTTGCCGTTACCTCATGGGCCAATGGAACGCTCGGAGACCTTTGTGGAAAGACTGAATGTTGTAGTCCAGGTGACCCCTTTCAGTCTTGTAGTGTGGGTCTTCGGCCTGGGCGCGTAGCCACCTAAAGAAGAAGCCGAACAGACCGGAATCGAGCCAGTCGTCCTCATCCAGGGTTTTGCCGTCAAACGGGTGGAATTTTCCGCCTACTAGAAAGGGCCAAACCTTCTGTTCCAGGGCGATCTCCCGCCAGCGTGGGAGGGCTTCGCGCAGAATCTTGTATGCTTTGCTGTAGCTCTCTGCGGACTTGTCTCTGTCCCCTTTTATTAGGTACTCTTCTTCGCCCTTGTATAGTTGTTCTATGCCTTGAAGATATCTTTTCTCCACTTTGAACCATTCCAGCAGGGCAGCCAGCTTACCGTTGCCAGCATCTTTCCTTAACGCTTGCTCCAGGTCATTCATGTTCTGATCCAGCAGGGTGTACGCCTTTTTCAGGTTGTCCACGAATATGGGATAATCCTCATAGTTGTATACGAACGCTTCGTGCAGCATCGTCGTTAGATTCCTAGTGGAGTCGCGAAGGGGCCAAAGCGTCAGGACAACGTCAAACGGGAAGGGATATGGATACGCCAGCCCCTTCCCGGCCTTATAAGAATATGATAAGTAATCCCTGTAAGACGGGTTTTCTTTCTCTCTTATCTTAGGCCCTAGGCGCCATATTCGGCCCGCCCTCTTTAGGCACTGTCTGGCCACCTCCGCGCTCTTGGCGCCGTAGACCCGTCGGGTCCACCTGTTCCACAGGGCCTCAAGGTCTTCTCTGTACGGGTTCCAGAGTAGCTTCCAGTGTAGGTAGAGGTTGACGCCGAAGCCGATGTTGTAGGCCATCTCCTTGTGGCCGGTGAGCGTTTCACCCGTCCACCAGCCGCCCAGAAGGACGGTGCCATAAACTCCGATCTCCGCCCACTCCTTGTAAAACCTCTGCACGCGGTCGTCCAACGCGTTGGGGAAAGGATTCATCCTTGGATGCTGCTCTAGGAGCTGGTCCGCCTTGGG
>Ga0315314_1004564_pt1 | contig 10344 bp, 11 predicted proteins | sample TDP9_MG_FD_203631 | JGI IMG/M metagenome (GOLD analysis project Ga0315314, IMG submission 203631) | Freshwater sediment microbial communities from Lake Towuti, South Sulawesi, Indonesia - TDP9 | ecosystem: Environmental > Aquatic > Freshwater > Lake > Sediment | place: Indonesia: South Sulawesi... | reverse complement strand
CAACAGTCTGATCTACTCGGGTAGCGCCCCCACAATAGCCAACAAGTTTGCCTTAACTACCGAAGCTCTAAGAGAGCTCTTGCCAAAGATTCATGATAAAACCGACCAACTTGGGATGAAGTTCATTTGGTACACGCCCACACAATACTGTCAGCTTAACCCCGTCAACCTAGAACTGGGTGTGAAGTCTTGCACCGCCGCGAGGGTGAACATGTGCGTTGGGCCAGGAGGCGAAGTTTATCCATGCCAGAGCTACTTCGAGAGCGTTGGCAACATTCTCACTGACACTTGGGAAAAAATATGGGATAACCCCCTCTGCGTGAGCATTAGAAAAAGAGAATACGCCCTAGAGAAATGCACGAAATGCCCAGAATTATCTGTTTGTGGCGGGGGTTGTCCGCTAGAACTGCAGGCTCAGAAATATATCTGCGCCGAGGCGCAATAAAGCCTCTTTTCGTTTTATCAAGATATGGAACTAATGTAGCCAAAGCTTAAAAGCAAGATCATGAAAATTATGGTTACCCGTCTAAATGCAACCGGAGGTGAAACAGACCTGTCTAAGGAGACAAAGGAAAGCGCACCTAAAAAGCCCTCAAAGCCGGCGGAGAAAGCGGAAAAGAACATCGTTTACGTGGGGAATAAGCCTTCGATGGCATACGTCATGGCTGCCCTTTTCCAGCTGCAACAAGGAACCAAGGAACTCATATTCAAGGCACGAGGTCGAGCGATTTCAAGGGCAGTTGATGTGGCAGAAATCACTCGTCGCCGCTTCATGAAAGACGAACTGGCGGTTAAGGACATAAAGATCGGCACAGAAACCGTTGGCGAAGAGGGAGATCAGCGGAACGTTTCAACGATCGAGATAACAATTGAAAGCGCAAGCTAAAATAAGCAAGCAACCTTTCCACCATTCATAAAATTTGCCAGCCGGAAAGATTATGTAGAGGTATTAGTGTGAGCCTTTATATTTAAACTTAATTCCGTTTGTGGCTCCTCATATTCTAAGAAAAAGAAACAAAAAGGAGAGAGAATATTATTCGGTTGAGCGATGAAATTACCCTTTTTGAGTTATTTCTCTGATTACTCCAGCGGCGACGGTTCTTCCCATGTCACGTACTGCAAATCGACCCATTTCAGGAAACTCAGCGTAACTTTCAACAGAAATTGGCTGAAGCGGCTCAAATCGAACGATTGCGCCATCTCCGGTCTTTAGAAAAGCGGGTTTCTCCTCGACGACCCTCCCTGTTCTAGGATCAAGTTTCTTGATTAGCTCCTTAAACTGGCATGCAATCTGAGCTGTGTGGGCATGCAGCACAGGTGTGTATCCCGCTGCAATGGCTGTTGGATGATAGATTACAATTATTTGTCCAATGAACTCCTTTGCAACTGTCGGCGGCTTGTCTGGCAGTCCGCATACGTCTCCCCTTCCAATGTCCTTTTTATCCACGCCTCGAACGTTAAATCCAATGTTGTCGCCGGGCTCCGCCTTTGGAATTCTTACATGATGAGTTTCAATGGATTTGACCTCTCCCTTAACGTTAGACGGCATGAACACGATGGTGTCGCCTTCTTTCAGCACGCCTGTTTCCACCCGTCCAACCGGGACGGTTCCAACACCGGTGATGGTGTAAACGTCCTGTATTGGGAGGCGAAGCGGTTTCTCAATTGGCTTGGGCCGCGTTTCAAAGATGTCGAAGGATTGAAATAGGGTTTGTCCCTTGTACCAAGGCATCTTTTCGCTGGGCTTATATAGGTTGTCTCCTGTCCATCCAGAGGTAGGCACAAACGGTATCTTCTCAACTTTGTATCCAACTGTTTTGAGCATTCGAGAAACTTCGTTTTTGATTTCCTCGTATCTCTCTTTGCTCCAGTTGACGGAAGCATCGTCCATTTTGTTCACTGCGACTACTAATTGGTTTACCCCCAGCGTAAAGGCGAGGAAGGCGTGTTCTGTGGTTTGTCCTCCTGGACCGATTCCTGCTTCGAATTCTCCCTTTTTCGCGGATACGAAGAGGACAGCAGCATCGGCTTGACTGGCTCCGGTAACCATGTTTTTAACAAAGTCTCGGTGTCCAGGTGCATCGATGATGGTGAAGAAGAACTTGGGCGTTTCAAACTTCCAGAAGGCTAGGTCAATGGTTAGTCCTCTTTCGCGCTCTTCCTTCAACTTGTCAAGGACCCACGCAAACTTGAAGGCTTCTTTGCCCATTTTTTTGGCTTCTTCCTCGTATGTCTTGATGGTTCGTTCGTCAACGTTGCCTGTAAGATAGAAGAGGTGACCTATTGTAGTAGATTTCCCGTGGTCTACGTGTCCCATGATGATTAGGTTCAAGTGGGGCTTCTCTGCTTTGCTCATTTTTCTCTCCTCCTAGGTTTTGTTAAACCATTTCCTCCAATTGTGGTGAATTCGTAGAACAAACAGTTAATTCCATTATTTAAATTCTTCTAGAAACAAAATGCCGAAGAAGAAATAAGTAGGAGTTGCTGCATCATGAAAGACATTGGCAAAAGCGAAAGCTGGGTTAGACCTTGAAGCCGACCCTCTGGTTCACACTCTATAAGTTGGCGGAGATGGGTGCTTGTGGTCGAACAATAAAGGTTTCCACAGAGTACTTAGCTGAAAAAATTGGTTGCTCTCAGCAAACGGCTTCCCGCCGCCTCATCGAACTAGAAAAGAAAGGATTAATTGAAAGAACCATCAGCGCGGAAGGCTGCCTAATCAAAATCGCCGAGCCAGGAATGGCTGAATTGAAAAAAGTTCATTCCAGCTTGCATTCTGTAATCGAGGCAACGTATCCCCCTAAAATAATCTTGGAAGGAGAAGTCTTCACCGGAATTGGAGAGGGCGCTTACTATATTACGCGCGAAGGATATCACAAGCAGCTCACCGAGAAACTGGGGTTCGATCCTTACCCTGGAACGCTCAACCTTAAGCTGATAAGTGAATACGACCTGAAAACGAGAGCCGAAATGGAGACTTACCCCGCCATAGAAATAGCTGGCTTCAAAGACGAGGCGAGAACCTTCGGGCCGGCAAAGTGTTATCGAGCCATCATAAATAATAAAGTTGAGTGCGCAGTTGTGACCGCCATGCGAAGCCATTACAATGCCTCAGTTTTAGAGGTTATCGCCCCAATATTTCTACGCGGGCGCCTCAAATTAAAGGATGGAAACAAAGTTAGGGTGGAGGTCCTCATCCCCAGGCCTAAATGACCTTTTCTTAATACCTCCCTAGTGTACGTCGCAAAGGTGCATGCAGATAATAGCTCCCTTATAGACCTCCTATAATTTTTTCAACATACCAAACAACATTGTTCCAACACTTGCGGTCAGCCACCATAAACAAGGCTTTTCGCCCTTATTATGTTCGGAGAAGAACGCGCAAAAATGAAAGAATCATGATGAGAAAGAATAATCAGCGATACCTTTCGAAACGGGTTAAGATGGAGGTCTTCACCTCCAAGCCTCAATAATTTTTCGCTTTATTTTCGAAGAACTATTCAATTCGTCTTTTCCGAATTTTTCAATCTTCACAATCTGAATTTTAAGCCCCTTTCTTGCCATGGCCTCTCTTACCTTCCTTTCTATGTCGTTTTCGTCATACCCTAAAGCTACCACGTCAGGTTTTATTTTTTCAATAACTCCGTCTATGTCGGCCTCTTCGAAACCCAATATCGCCTCGTCAACAACTTTTAAAGCCTCAACGAGAGCCCTCCGCTGATCTTCGGGCATAATTGGTTTTTTCCCCTTTCTTTTTTCGGCTGTAGTGTCCCTGGTTACGATAACGACAAGTTTTGCGTTTTCCCCACCCGCTTTCTTTGCCTCTTCCAAGTACTTCACGTGTTCTAAATGTAACAAATCAAAGGTACCTGAGGCCAAAACAATCTTTTTCTTCATTTTATCACCATGAAAATTCCACGAGCCCCAAAAATCGTAAGGCATCAAGTAAGCCCTCACAATAGGCAACTGACGCAAGGCTTGTTTCAAGTTTTCTTCTATCCCGATAGTATCTAGCGTCTTCTAGGTATTGCCTCACAGTTTGGATCACGTATTCAATTTTTTCTTTTTCAATTGTCATTGAGCCTTGAGTGATTTTTATTTCGTTGAAAACTCTTTCGGTGTTTTGAACATACTTTGCCACTAATTCTTCTAACGTCATTTAACCGTCTCCCTTATTTTTTCAGAAGCCTTAGCGAGAGTAATGAGCGCTTCGGCTTCCATGAAGTGAAGCTTGCTAGGAAAAACGATTGAGTGCGGGGGAGCCCCAAAGTCATGGTTTAATATCTCCTTTACGTATCCTGCTTTGACGGCTGGCTCTTGGGATCCAGCCCTCGCGATGCCCACAACGAGCGTGTCTAAAGTGACAGCCCCTTGCCTCTTGCGTTTCTCCATAGCTAATAGTTGTTGTAGCCCTTCTTTAATGGTCATGTACCGCTTTTCTTCCGCCTTAATGTCTAGGAAGCAGAGGGTGTGAAGCCCAATCTTCTTATTTTCCGCAATTACCTTGTAAGGTGTTTCTGGGATGAGCATCTCAGGGAACGGAATGGTTACGCTTCTTCCACATTTGTAATTTTGCAGCCCTGACAAGCCGATGACGGCTGAAATAATTGATGCTCCATGCACGACGCGGGTTTTTATTCCGTGTTTTTCTGCGCGAATGCGCAAATCCACGTGGGTTGTCGCAATTAGGGGATCGCCTGGAACCAGCAATGCAACCTTGCCCTTTCTAGCACTTTGCAGAATTAATTGTCCTTCCTCTTCTTCTAGGGCTTGTCTCGAAAGGACTGAAACCTTTTTTCCGACGAGTTTCTCGAGCTCTTTAACTGACAATCCAGCCATTAGGCTCGTGTAGAACTCTGCGAAAACAGCATCTGCGCTTTTCACTTCTTCTATTCCTCGAAGCGAAATGCCTTTCTCATCATGTAAACCCAAACCCACGAAGATGAGTTCACCCAAGGCAACCGTCTCCCTCTAAGATTCGCACTACTCTGCAATGAAAGATAATTCATGTTCTTTATAAATACGAAAAGTTTTGATAGGCGGGCTTACTGCAAGCCGCGATTAATGAAGTAGACGGCTAAGAGACCAAAGGCTACTCCAATCCAAACTTCCATAGAATACCTAGTCTTTAGAAGAACAGAGTCCAAAATGAATGTGAGAATCAAGGTTAAAATTGTTATGGCCGTGATAAGCTGTGTGATACCCATGTAGCCAGTTGGAACTATGCTTGCGAAGCGTGCAACAAACATAAGGAAAAGAGCTGTAAATACCATGGGACTAAAAACCGTTTGAATGTCCCACTTAATGTCTAAAAGCTTTTCCCACGAAAGTAGTTCAATACGGTTACTTGCCACCTTCCAAAGTATGTTACTAAAGGAGCCAACCAACGAAACAAGTACGATGAGAACCCAGATAACCCACCTATCCAACCAGATCACACTCCTGCCTAGGTTGCTTTCGAGCTTAAAGCATTAAAACCTTTCCAGACAACACTGAAAAAAGACACCTAGCCTTCGAAAAGAAATATTAAGACATCCACGCACTCACTTTAAGTAGGCGCAAGGATAAGGGGCCCGTAGCTCAGTAAGGCAGAGCGGCGGACTAGCATTGGGCTAGGTTGAGGCTCTTAACCCGAAGGTCCCGGGTTCAATTCCCGGCGGGCCCGCCATATTACAACCGTAGGTTTGTCCATTTCCTTTTTCTGCCACTAGAACTTTGCCGTCCTTTTCCAAGCATGTTTTGGCTTTTCTCAAGATTTTTCTTTCATCAGCATAAGCTAAGATTTGAAGAGCTTTTGAGATAGGGAACCATTGGACTTTGTCTACCTCAGAATCATGACTATTCATGGGGCTCCAGGAATATTTTAAAAGGTAAAAATGGACTGTTTTGAAAAAATGTTTCCCTTTTTCGAAGAAATCATAATTGATTTGCCCAATCTTCTTGATAATTTCGCCTTCTAAACCTGTTTCCTCTTTAACTTCTCTTAAAGCTGACTTTTCTGCTGTTTCCCCTTGCTCAATCAAGCCCTTAGGTAAACACCAAATCTTCCCTCTCCTCTTAAAACACAATGCTACCTCAAACTGATTTTTAATTGTTCGGAAAATCACTCCCCCTGAGGCCATAAGTCGTTGAGTTCTCAACCCGCTACTGCGCTTACTTTCATTCCGCCTTTGCATGCTGAATAAAGATTGCATTTACCTTTTAAATCCGTTCGGATTTGGCATAAACACATAAGGAACGCTGGCACATTTCTTTATTCTTTTTCTGATTAATTGTGACTTTTGCATTAACTGACAGGGCCCAACGCGGGGAATTTAAACGGGGTTTGAATCTACGCGGGCCCACCAAAGCCTTCTGGAGAAGACTACACGCCGATTGGTTTAAACTAAACTTAAGACTGAAGCGTTATGCGCTCTATTCAAGAAGGAACAAAAATTTAAGTTCGAAATCATTATGGGATATGCGTGTTTAAGGCGCCTTGTTTGAAGGTTCCTAAGGTTCTTGGCGAGGAAGCCATAATTCTCACTAGAAGACTCGCTCTTTTTAATCGAGAGCTGAAAGTTCAGCTATTAGACGATGCCTTGTACATACCATTAGTAAGTGAGCCCACATCCGCGCACATCAAAGAAATTAAGCGTGCCCTTCCAGAATTCGAAATTTTAGCCCACGATTTTCCAGAGCAGATAAAGCGTCCGCCTGGGCTTATTGACATGCTAGCGGATAAGTTGCCTCCCCATCTGTTGGCGAGCCTCCCGCGCTCCATAGATTTTATCGGAGAAATCGCCGTTGTTGAGGTTCCTCCCGAGCTTGAAAGCTACAAAAAAGTCTTAGGGGAGGCAATAATGGCGACCCATAAGCGGACGAACACGGTTTTGGCAAAATTGGGCGCAGTTAAAGGCGACTTCCGCCTAAGAGAATTCGAAGTCTTGGCTGGAGAAGGAAAAACTGAAACCATCCACAAAGAACACGGCTGCACTTACCACTTAGACATAGCCAAAGTTTATTTTTCGCCTAGGCTCGCCAACGAGCACAACCGCGTTGCATCCCAAGTTAAAGAAGGGGAAACAGTTATCGACATGTTCGCTGGAGTAGGACCCTTCTCCATTTTAATCGCCAAGAAACACGTAAATGTGAAGGTTTACGCCATTGACATGAACCCAGACGCCATAACCTACCTAAAAAGAAACATCGAAGCGAATAGAGTTCAGGGAAAGGTTACTCCAATTTTAGGCGACGCAAAAGAAATCGTTGAGGAGAGGCTTAAGGGAAAAGCGGACCGCGTCATCATGAACCTGCCGGAAAAAGCCATAGAATACGTTGACGCAGCCTGCGAAGCCATCAAACCTAAAGGCGGAATCATACATTACTACGAATTCTCTAATTCGCCAAACCCGATGGAAACAGCAAAAAGCCGTTTCATTGAAGCCACAGAAAAGGCAGGTCGCAACGTCAAAGAAGTTCTGTCAGTAAGAATCGTTCGAGAAGCCGCACCCTTCACTTGGCAAATAGCGGTGGACGTCGAAATTCAGTGATGTTCCAACGCGAAGGTTATCTTAATCTCTTGACTAGGATTCTGCATCTTTCTGATGAGCCCCCTAGAAAAGTCAGCCGCAGCTTTGTCCGCTTTTATGGCTATTGTTCGACCGCAAATGTAATCGCTTTTTCTAACCACCATGTCCGAAGGATGAAGAAACATTAGTTGAGGACTTCCCTCCGCTTTGACGACTTCCTTCACATCGCCAGCTTCAATGGTTATCATTATTCGTGCGCCCTCCCTTTTCGCGGCTTCCTTAAATTCGGGGCATAGATCGGCGGCCCCTTTCGTTGCGCCTACGGCAATTACGCAATCGCCACGCTTTGTAAGGGTTGATTCCTTAGTTATTTCAAAGGTTGTTTCGTGGGTTGAACGAATGTTCCCGTGACCCCTCGCCTTCACAACCTCGATTATTTTCATAGACTCTGGAGACAGCCCCCCGCATATCCCCTTTTTTCTGTCTGTAAGTAGGCATTGCTTTTGGATAGACCTATTGAATGCCACCCATTTCTAGCAATTCTCGCTTAAGTTTTTCTTCTTGTTCTTTCAATTCTTTGCTACAACGGCAGTTTTAGGCCTTACCAGAAAAGATTAAGATTTCTGATGCACGCATTGTTTGATCAGAAGCCCAACTCCAAGTTCCTTCTCGTTTCTCTAATAAGCCATCGCTGCCTCTTTTTAACTTCCTTTTCCGTCCAGTTTGACTCCTTTGTTATTCTTTCAGTTATTTTGAACCCAGTTGTTCCATCCTTGCCTTTGCCATTGTAGATTTTTCTTTTTACAGGAAATGCTTCATTACTCGCTCTGATGTTCTTAGTACCTGACAATAACGTAAGGTTGCCAATTTTGTTTAGCCAAATGTCTGCTTTCTCTTTTTTCCATTTTCTTTTCCAATAACTCTGCTTTTCCCATTCCTCAGGTAGAATATGATCAACGTGAAGATTTCTGCCATACTCTATGATTGCAGATTCATCTGTTTGACCATACTCGATTAAAATCAATAGTGGCTTCAACCAACTGTTCCCATAAGCGTCGTATTCCAAATCTTCTTTGATCCACTTAATCACATTATCCTCTTTCATTTTCTTATTGATTTCATCTTCGATTTTACTGAGGGGCACTCCCTTTTTTATCAGCCTTATGAGCTTAAACGAGAAATCCCTTGTTTTGGCTGTCGTGTAATTAGCAACCCAGTAGGAATAATATAACCTTCTCAATCGCTTACACAGCTCCTTGAACTTTGTTACCCCTCTTTTCTTAGCAGTTATGAGGACTGTCTTCCAAAACACCTTATCTGGCAAATACCGTAAGGAGTAAATCTCTTTTGACTTTATGTTTACAACCTCATCATAATACTCTGCAAATGTCTTGATTTCATAAACAATCTTGTTTGGATCTTTCCCTTTGAATGTCTTCTCAAATTCTTCATATAAAGATCTTCTGGGCTTGCTTGCAAGCAAGTAGTATCCGTAGTAAGTAAGCAACTCTGTTGCAGACTCGCTATTATTTTCAGCTATTTTTTCGATCTCATGCCATGACGCCATGAATTGTTCCCGTCTTTTGCGATCTGCTAATCTGCTTAGTAGAGAACTCTTGGTTAAGTCTGCAAGACTTAATTCCAATCCTCTTGTATTGAGAGTCTGGAAAAGTTTGATTGCAGAAACTCTGCTTGAGCAAGTTATAGTTATCATTACAACTTTCTCGAAGATATAACGAACGAGATTTTTTATTTGGCTAATTCCAGATTTGCGATTTACCTCATCTAACTTATCCTTTAAAATTAATGCAGCGTTCATGTACTTAAACTTCGGTTGTTGCTTCTCTTTCTTCGTAAGGATATTTTTGGGGAGCGTAACTTTCTTCAATATTTCATTTTCAAATTGGATGTGATACTGAGCTTGGGTTATCAACGTTAATCTATGTTTTCTATCAACCATACTCTGAATTGCGTTGACAACTTGATTCTTTAGCAACTCGTCTTTTCCTTTCAAACTCTTTAGGTGAAAATCCCTTAAGACGCAAAACAAGATCGTTAAAGTAGTAAGTCTTTGTTGCCCATCAACTACTTCAAGCGACCCGTCTTCCGTTTGAGCTAATATAACTGGCCCCAAGAAATAGTACTCGTCTCCACTTTCGAAAGACGAATATATATCGCCCCAAAGTTGCCCAATTTCCTCATCTCCCCAATCATACGGTCTTTGATAATCAGGTATTTGATAATAATTGGTGCCATCAAAAATGCCTCTTACAGTTTTTGCGCTCGGTTTGAAATCGCCCAATATTTCACTCATGATTTGACACCGTTTTCACATAAAAGAGGCAAAGCTTATTTGATTTTCGCATATTAAGTCCCTTGAGAAGGAATTGCGCAGAATAGAAAGAGAAAAGGTTGTAGACATCTAAGGATAGTTAAATGGGTTTGGGAATGATAACAAATCTCAGAATAAAATGCTCGAAGCTTCACATAGCAATGAGATAGATTATGGAGAGCAAATGTTTGCCTAAGAAAAGACCAAGAATACCAAATAAGACTGAAGATGAACTCTTAGTTAAATGTAAACATAGTTGTTGTATGTGCGAAAGATTTGGCGTAGAAGTACATCACATTGATGGAAATCCCAGTAATAACCGAGAGGATAATCTGATACCCTTGTGCAGCAACTGTGCAAACCTTGCTCATGTAAATTTTCCACCAGCCGCTAGAATTCATGGCATAAGTCCAGCCCAACTTCGCCTTTATAAGAAAAATTGGATTGAAAAATGTAATTCATTAAAACCAACGATTGCTGTTGACGACATTAGAGAACTCA
>Ga0315314_1004563_pt1 | contig 10344 bp, 7 predicted proteins | sample TDP9_MG_FD_203631 | JGI IMG/M metagenome (GOLD analysis project Ga0315314, IMG submission 203631) | Freshwater sediment microbial communities from Lake Towuti, South Sulawesi, Indonesia - TDP9 | ecosystem: Environmental > Aquatic > Freshwater > Lake > Sediment | place: Indonesia: South Sulawesi... | reverse complement strand
CTTAGGACCGAGTCTCCTCCAACTTCGGCCATACACAAGATCGACGAGATGTACCCTCCCGAAACGGGCGAGTTTGGTGAGTTCAAGATACTCAGAAGCGATGGGGCACGACTTCATGCGGGATCGGTGATCCCGCCAGACATCGGAATATGCGATAACTGCCTGAGAGAGTTGCGAGACCATGAAGACCGCAGGCACGACTACTTCTTCATCACGTGCACAGATTGCGGCCCACGCTACACCATCATTGATGCGCTACCCTACGATCGCCCACGCACCACAATGAGGTATTTTCAGATGTGCGACAAGTGCTTAGCCGAATACACTGATCCACGCAACCGCCGATTTCACGCGCAGACAGTCGCTTGCGGCCAATGTGGACCCTCAGTGACATTGTTTACCAATGAAGGAAAGCCGGTTCAGTTTGCTGACCCCATACGTGAAGCCGGTAGGCTTCTAGAGCGCGGTCATGTCTTGGCAATCAAAGGCAATGGTGGATTTCATCTCGCGTCATCCACAATGCTGACCGACCCGATAGTGAGACTACGAAAGAGAAAGTTCAGGTTGCAGAAACCCCTCGCCGTCATGGCGAGGGATCTTCAGTCTGCTAGATCGTTTGCCGAAGTCACTCCGGCTGAAGCCAGACTGATGACTTCATACGCGAAGCCCATCGTTCTCCTTCGAAAACGTTCTGATTTCGACCTCTCCGATCAGATTGCTCCTGGCCTCCACAACATCGGCGTCATGCTCCCGTATACCGGCCTTCACACCATGCTGTTCGATGATACACATGAGCGAGCGTTCATCATGACTAGTGCCAACCCTCCTAACGAGCCGATCATCAAGGACAATGAGGAAGCCTTCACGAGGCTGAGGGATATCGTCGACTACTTCCTAGCCCACAATCGCAGGATCTCACAGAGATGCGATGATTCCGTTGTGAGATGCTTCGATGGTACGACCGCTATTCTGAGAAGGTCAAGAGGTTATGCGCCTGCACCGATTCCGGTTGGGGTGACAAAGAATGCTTGTTCGCTTGGGGTTGGAGGAGAACTGAATGTCACGTCTTGTCTTGTGTACGAAGGGCGAGCATACGTGACGCAGCATATCGGCGATGTAGAGACTCTTCAGACAATTGAATTCCAGAAGAAAGCGACGCGCCACCTGCTAATGCTGACAGGGTGCAAGCCGCGATCAATCGGTCGAGATCTACATCCCATGTTCAGCACAACAAGATTCGCAGACGAGCTGGCGGAGGAGTGGGGTGTTCCAGTAGTTCCTGTGCAGCATCACTACGCGCATGTCGCAGGCCTGATGGCCGAACAGAATGTCGACGAAATCGTCGGGATATGCTGTGACGGCTACGGATACGGTGACGATGGATCCGCGTGGGGTGGTGAAATCATTTTTGCGAACCTCTCCGAGCGCAAGCGAGTGGGGCACTTGGAACCGCAGCCAATGATTGGCGGGGATCTAGCGACCAAATATCCTCTCAGGATGGTTGCCGGCATCCTTCGAGATCAGCCAGAGATCATGAGCTGGCTGATTGAGAGGCGAGACCGGTTCCCACACAGGACAGAAGAGATCGAGATGATCATGAAGCAACTTCGCTCTGGCAAGCCCCTCACGACTACTAGCTGCGGGCGTGTGCTTGACGCCGTTTCGGCTATTCTAGGCCTGTGTTATGAGCGCACCTACGAAGGCGAGCCGGCGATGAAACTTGAGTCTGCCGCTCAAGGTGGAAAGGATTCTCTCGGCATCATGCCAGGAGTCCGAGGCGCGATCATCGAGACTAGCCCGATGGTTCGTGAGATATTCGAGCATCTAGAACGCATCCCCACTCGAGATCTCGCATTCTCCGCACAATCGTATATCGCGAGATCACTAGCCGTAGGCGCTATTGCGACGGCGAGAAACCAAGGAGTCAAAGCAATAGGCCTCACGGGCGGCGTCGCATGTAACGAACTGATCACTCAGACCATAGAAAATGAAGTGAAGCACGCAGGACTTCGCCTTCTAGTTCATCAGACTGTTCCGCCAGGAGACGGAGGCCTGTCTTTCGGACAAGCAGTAGTTGCAGCTCAGAGTTCCTAGGGGCACGCAGGCTGAGCTGGCTGCGCAATCCGACTACTCGTCTTGAAACCGAACTCTTGCCGTTAGGCTTATTAGCTGTCGCTTTTTCCTCAACGAGGAGAGATGTAGTTTGGTTCTGAGGCACATAACAACCATACACGATGTCTCGGAGAAAGACATAGACACGTTTTTCAGGAGGACTAGACAGCTGAAAGCTGGACTAAAACGGGGAAAGCGGCCTCCTCTACTGGCTAGTAAGACCTTGGCCATGGTCTTTGAGCGACCGTCACTGCGTACCAGGGTATCTTTCGAAACTGGTATGACGCAACTGGGCGGACACGCTATGATGTTGAAGGCATACCCAAAAGAGGCAGCGGACATAATCTTCGGTGAGGACCCGAGAGATCAGGCAGTGGTTCTCAGCAGCATGGCTGACATAATAATGGCGCGAACCTACAGTCACAGCACCATTGAAAAGCTGGCGAAGTACGCTACTGTTCCTGTGATGAACGGCATGACGGACGAGGCGCATCCAATCCAGATAATGACCGACCTGTACACAATACTGGAGGAGAAGAAGAAACTGAAAGGCCTCAACCTAGCATACATGGGAGAACCCTCCGGAAACACAGCCCAAGACATGGCCATGGGCTGCGCAAAGATGGGGGTCAACTTTAGGCTGGGATGCCCCAACTACGATGACGAGGAAGTCAAGAGTAAGTTGCCTGCCACTTTCAGTTACATGGCGGACAAATACTGGAACTGGGCCAAGGAGGATGCCGCAAGGACCGGAGCCGAACTCGTTATCGAACATGATCCCCTAGAAACTGTCAAAGATGCCGACGTAATTTACACCGACTCATGGATCGCCTACGATGTCCCTGAAGAGAAGTCCCGCGAAGCTGCAATAAAAAGTGTCTTCATGCCGTACCAAGTCAATAAGGAACTTATCTCGCAAGCGAAGGAAGACCTTATCGTAATGCACTGCTTGCCAGCCTACAAAGGGAATGAAATCACTGCGGACATGTTTGACGACCCACATGCCCGCATGTATCAACAGGCCGAGAACAGACTGCACGTGCAGAAAGGAATCATGGTGACTCTGCTAGGAGCCTGACTTCCCCGTCAATCGAGCGCTGTCAGCAGAATTACGCGAAGCATCATCCAACCACTACTGACGACATGGCTTAAGGTTACAATATCAGCCTCCGAAAGCTCGGTCACAAGACCGCCCAGTTGGCAGTACTCATCGTTCACAAAGACTACCTAGTCGAACCGCGACGTGTGTTCGGCGAAGGCCTCTCGTCGAAGCCGACACCGCGAATGGTCAGCTACGCAGATCTGTCACGTCATGATACCATTGTTTCTTGGGGCCGACCTTGGCCCTCATCTTCCACCCGAAGGTTTTCGGCTCGTTCTCGATGATCGAAAGCAGTGTGTCGATCTTGGTTCTGACATCCAGTCGATCTTCTTCGGTCAGGACTTCATACGCCGGCAGGAAATCCTTTGCCTTACCCAAGTTCGTGGTCGTAGTGTAGTAGAAACCCCAGTCATCGGAGAATCTCTTAGATATGTATTCAGCATCAATAGTCTCCCTCTCCTGATCGCCTAGGTCGTGCTCCCTCAATACAACTATGAGATCCTTTACATCTTTCTCAGTTATCTTGACAATCTGCAGCTTTTCAAGTAGGAAATCTGCGAGCGTAATAGTTGGATAGTCCAGCTCTAGCCTTTTTCTAAAGTCGACCTTGTGACACATATCTAACTGATCGATGAAGATATCGACTGTCCTCCTGTTCACCTCATCGATAAAGATCTGCCTCACGGTTCCATGCAATACGTTGAATCTATCATTCGCGATGTATCCGCGCTGAGCTAGCAACGATCTGAGTCCCTTAACGAACTTTGCATAAGTCACAAAGTCAATGTCTGAAAGCTCCCTCTTCAACGCATCATGTAAATGACCAGTCTTGTGACAATGCAACCTGATTACGCACGCGCCCGCGACCCTCAGAATGAGCCCCCGATCCCTAGCGGCGTCAACGATGCTGACTGCCTCCTCTATGAAGCCGGATTTCGATCCTCTGGGCAGTTCGGCCACAATGTCTCCCCGCCAAACAGATTCATGTGTGAGGAGTCTGGAGCGAGAGATAAATACTTGGGTGCTGTCCATTTGTGAGCTACGTTTGCGCTGTCAATAGCGTTGTCTTGATCGAGTCCTAATCGATGTGGTCTCGCCAGTACTCTTCGTATAGGGCTGGGTTTGTGTAGTGGACAAGTACGAGGGTTAGGATATTCTTGAGCCCTTCGTCACTCCAGTGAGGCCATCTATTGCTACAAGTACTTGGTTGAATCCTCCTCTCTGGATGCTTCGTACTTCTGTCCCATTTGGCAGGATCACCGGCTTCCGAGGTTGACTGGCTGCAGCGGCGTTAAGGTTGGCGTCGAGAATGTCTGGTGCAATCCCCCGTGTGAGGCCATGTACGCTGGACTTGGGTATCCGTACCCCCTCGGCGCGTTCTCTTGGAGAAGCCGATTGAGACTATTGAAGTCCTCGTAGATGCGACCAAACCTGACGATGTGAAAGATATCGCGGACATTCGAGAATACTTGCGAGAGTTCAGGGAAAGACTGCTCGAAGCTGGAGGTCTAGGAAAGCAAGGGAACGCAGGATGCTAGAAGGTTAACTAAGGCTAGCACTCGCTAAGTTAACAGAGCACCAACGGGGAAGGGGGCTCTGTTAAGTTAAGGGGGATCCTTCGGTCCTCGTATGATTTGGCTGAGTAGAATAATCGGCGATGGCTTGAACGCTTCTCGACGTTTGAAAAGGTTGAAGCTCAACATGTAGTAGCTGAGCCAACCATTCACATGCTCGAGGCGGCAACGTATCATGCAGCATGGAAAGTAATCGTCGAACCCCTCGGTCCGATCCTTCACATACTGCACGAAACGCTCCATCAAATTGCCGCGAGCAGCATCGTAGACGTGATGCTCCAGTCCCAGCGAGCGGCATGCGGCAGGATACCAGTCGGCCCCATCCGAGTACACCGGACGCCTCCCATACCGATTGACTAGGCTCTACAGGAACAGCTCAGTCGTCGAGATGATACGTGCCCGCAACACATGGAAGCCTCAAAAGAACATCCCGTAGGGCTCGAAGGCCAACCACAACCACGCCTCCTGCCTCTCAGCCATCAGCCAAGTCTCGTCCACGAGTAAACACCGAACACGCTCGACAGCGAAGAGCTCGTTGAATATGAGAGGATTCCTTCTGAAGTCAACAGAGCGTTGTTGCCGGAAAGATAATCACTTTTCGAGAGTCACGGAGAAAGGATTGGTCGGGGTTATCTCCTTCTGAACGGGATGGTCAGGGCGGATGGAGACTTCGTCCCCTTGTGGAAGAAGAGTATGGCCACGACAGCCAAAATGTAGGGGAACATCAGGAGAAGATAGTACGGAACAGCCACGCCCGCGCCCATCAGTGTCGATGCTATGGAATACCCCAAGCCGAAGATGAAACTGCCCATTGTCGCCCTCAACGGGCTCCATCTAGCGAGAATAACAACCACTATCGCAATCCAGCCCCTCCCTGCGACGATGCCGCTCTGGTATATCCCTAGGTAACCCAGGCTCATGGAAGCCCCGCCTAGTCCAGCCATGGTTCCACTCAGGATCGCGCACACATGACGAACCCTGTTCACGTCGATTCCCGCAGCATCGCAAGCATCTGGGTTCTCTCCGGCTGCTCTGATCTTCAATCCCCACGAGGTCCTATAGAGTATGAAGCCCATGGCCATCGCCAGGAAGAATGACAGGTAGACAAGCGCGTTCTGCCGAAATAGTATCTCTCCGAGGACAGGTATCTGGCTCAGGAGACCAAAATCGAGGCGCGCGAGCGGTGTCACGGTCGGCAGCTTCACGTTGGATGCCATTCTGTAACTGAAGTTGGCTATGCCGTCCGCAAGCGAATAGATCATCAGACCAGCTATCAGCTGGTTAATCCCTACCGTCACGCAGGCGAAGCTATGAATCGCTCCCATTGCGCTTCCAACAATGATTGCGGCCAAAAGACCAAGCAGGTATGACCCAGGAAACGAAAGCAGCGAGCGCCATTATTCCCTCGATTCCCATGTTCAACACTCCAGCCTTCTCGTCGAAGGCCTCCCCAATCGCGGAGAACAGAATCGGCGTGGAAAGCATTACCGCTGCTGACAGAATTGAAGTAATTATGTCAAGCATACCTCTTCCTTCTCGTCGAAATCCACATCTGGACAATCAGGACTGAAAGCACAACAACGGCCTGAAGAACAAAGATCAACTCAATCGGAACGCCAGCACCTCGCTGCATAGTCTCACCTCCGATGAGTAGTATTGAAAAGAAGAAAGAAGCAATGATAGCACCGATCGGGTGGAAGCCTCCAACTGCGGCTATCCCTATCCCCTGATAGCCGAAGCCTGGAGAGAAGCCCTGAGCGAGGAGATGGCTTGTACCGGTTACCTCGATCATCCCGGCCAATCCGGCCAAGCCTCCGCTGAGGAGCCCTACGCTCGCGATCGCGCGCGTCATGTTGACGCCTCCGTGGATCGCCGCTCTCGGGTTCAGCCCTACCGCCCTTATCTCGTACCCAAGTACTGTCTTGTAGAGAATCATGAAGAGCACCAGAGCGAGAAGAATTGCTATGAAGAACCCTAGGTGGAACCTCGTCTGCGGCACGAGCAGAAGGAGCCAAGTCGACTGCGGTATTGGAGGCGTTTGAGGGTTGATCGCGTACGGGTCCTTTATCGGTCCTGTCGTGAGCCAGCTGATTATCAGAACCGCTACAAAATTCATCACAAGCGTGGGAAAGAGCTCATTCACTTCGAGCTTGATCCTCATCAGAAGCGGGATGGCCAGCCACGCCGCCCCCCCGAGGAAAGCTGCTAGTGCGACAATCGGGATGGAAATCGGACCCGGCACTCCTCCTAGCACGGAGGCTGTGAAGTAAGCTATCAGCGCCCCGATGTAGAGCTGTCCCTCTGCACCTATGTTGAAGAACCTGGCCTTGAACCCGACTAGGAACGCTAGAGCAGTCAAGAGGAGGGGAGGAATTCTGATTAGTGTTTCAGATGCGCTGAATATGCTCCCGAAAGAGCCGTAAGCGATCGCCTGGAAGCTAAGAATTGGACTGAATCCCATGATGACAAGAAGAATTGTGAAGATTGCCAGAGAAGCTGATATGCCAATCAGGTAAGATGTATACTTCTCTGGATCAAAGGCCACTAAGAGTCACCGGTCACCCGTATTTCTCGCCAAACGCCTTCAGCGCCGCTTTGAAGGCCTCCATTGGGGCACTCGCTATGCCTGTTCCGATTATGGGATGACTCGCACGCTTGTGCGCCATTCCCGTGTCGATCTTTGGGACGATGCCTCTGGCGACTATCTTCCTGATGTCAATTCCAACCGGAACACCCGCGAAGTCCATGTAGGGAATTCTGAACGCGGGATCCTCGGCGAGCGAGACCTCCCTCATATCGTTCGTGTGCTTCACAGCATCTTGGAGGCTCTTTCCCATCAGCCTGGCTTGGGACGGCGAGGCAGGCATCGCTGTTCCTCCCAAACCCTGCTCTCAGAGATGGCGCTGTCTCCTATGTCCAGCGTCGAGTCCTCCTCCTTGAAACCAGGGAAGGTGAAGCCTTTGATTTCGCCGGCCGGACCGGTGAACCATTGGTCGTCCAAGCCGCTGACCTGTATCCCAAACTCTACTCCGTTGCGTGACATAGCCGTCACAACCGAACTATACTTGATGCCCCTCGCTGTATCCATCATCACCTTGCAGGCACCCATCATGAGATTCCCGCAATACCACCTTCCCTCTCTCGACATGAAGTAGTCGCCGACCTGAGCCAAGATGTCCTTTGCGAAGTCTGTCCTGAGAATGTGAGGGAAGATCCAGTTTACCAGTATTCCTCTGCTCGCGTCGAAAGTGCCGTGAAGTTCATCTCCCATTTGAAGCCCCATGACCAACAATTGCTTGACGTTGATCCCCTTGGCTTCCTTAATTGCCACCTTCATAACGGGCGCGAGAATTTTCTTCACGAAGTCTATCTCAGAGGCTCGTTCATACACATCGCCAAACGCTGTCATGTCCGTCTGCTGCCAGTCAAATGCTGTGTTCCCGTGGACTTTGTTCTCTATGACGAAGACAGGAAAGGAAGCGGCGGTGACACCACACATCCCGCTCACGTTGCCATACTTGTGGTTCGGCTCGACGAGGATCTCGCCTCTTTCGATCAGCTGCTCTGCTTTCTCGGGAGACTCCGCCAGCCCCTCGTACACGGTCACATTCTTTATCGCGAACTTCTGCGTGAAGCACATCCTCTTCCATTCAATTGGCGGGCCGGCATAAGTGATCAAGTTCTCCTTGTACCCCGGTATTGCCTCTATGGCCGGCTTCATGTCGATGAGCTCGGCCTCCGCAGCAAGAATCCTTTCGACCGCTTTCTTGTTCGCTTCGTCGATGTCTGAAGCTATGCTCTTTGGCATTTTGCGTTCTTCCGAAGCCCTTGAATTTTGTGCCTAGTAATATAAGGTAACCCGTAACACAGTCAAATTAAATTCCTCCTTAAGTTAACAGAGTCACGGGCCTAGGCGCAAGGCTTATCACTTTAGTCCGGTGGGGATTCGTACGAGAACTTGTTTGCACGAAATCATAGGATATGATGAAGCATGGGTAATTTGATTGAACGGTATGTGGCTATCGCATGCCAATACCGACAGCACAAGTTGCTGGAAACCGAAAGAACTCGCAAAGCGATAGACGCTAACCTGGAACGAATGGAAAGTTATGCTGAGTGGGGGTACACGCAGTATAGCTACGGTTTTCCGGTTAAACTCTTGGCGTTTCCTGAGTACTGTGTGTCAGGGTATACCGCTAGCAGCATAAAAGAAGGGTTGAGGATGGCAGAGTCGATCCCTGGGGAGTCAACCGACCGCCTCGGGGACATATGCAAGAAATACGGAATCTACCTAGTTGCCGGCATAGCTGAAATCCACAAGGACTTTCCGAAGACGATCTTCGATTCAGCCCCGCTCATCAGTCCTGAAGGCAAAGTACTGATCACGTACCGCAAGGTGAACCCTTGGCTTCCGGACGAGTTTTGGCCAAGTCCTTCCGATTTCCTTTCGGTCGGATGGAAGGATGAGATGTTTCCTGTAGCGAAAACGGACATTGGTAACATCGGGATCTATATCTGCAACGATGGGACGACTCCCGAGACAGCGAGACAGCTCGCGTTTAATGGTGCAGAGGTGCTTGTTCACCCAACGTTGTTGATGGATCCTTGGATCATTCCGCCACAAGACGTTTATGATCTACAGTGCAGGTGGCATTCGTTCTCCAATATGTGCTACGGTGTGAATGTGAATGCGCCATGGGAACCTGAGCATGCCCCACCGTACCCAATGCAAGGCGGATCGAATATTTGCGATTTTCAGGGCCGCATACTTTCCGCTTGCCCGAAGGCCGCTGTTGAGGCCTTCTGTTTCGAACCCCTGGATATCGGCATGCTGAGGGCCTACAGAACGTCAATGCCAACCCACAACGGACTAGCCAATTTCCGGGCAGTATACAACTACTGGAAGAGACCTATCACGTTCCCGCTGAACGCTCAGATCAAGGACAGGTCAGAAGATTGGGACTTCAGAACGTCCAGAGACTACGTGAAGGAAGCGCACAAGAAATTCTGGGCAGACTACTACAAGGACTCCGTGAAATAGCGTACCAGGAAACAGGGTCGTCACCTAGGTCATGTGACGGCCCATTCCCTTGTCGTTAACTTAGCAGTTCTTCGCAGCTTTTTTATCGGGAGTCGACATCTACTCAATCACTGGGAAAGGGATGATTCATGGCTAGAAGGATATTGATAGCGTTAGGTGGAAATGCGATAAAGGGGGCGGATCAGGCGGGCACAACCCAGGAGCAGTTCAGTAACTGCATGATAACCGCAAGGACCATAATAGATTTGATGGGAGGCATGGGCGAGGATGACAGAGTATCCATAACTCACGGCAACGGACCACAGGCAGGGAATCTACTCGTCCAACAGGAAGAAGGTGCGAGATTGGTAGCGCCACAAGATCTCGATGTCGTGGGAGCCATGACGCAGGGGCAGATAGGCTACATGCTTTCACAGGCCATACAGAACACGCTTCGGGGGTGCTCAGACTGGCGAAGAGAGATGGGTGAGAAGGGCTCGGTATTTGAGATAACCAACCAAGTCCTAGTGGACGCT
>Ga0315314_1004562_pt1 | contig 10344 bp, 10 predicted proteins | sample TDP9_MG_FD_203631 | JGI IMG/M metagenome (GOLD analysis project Ga0315314, IMG submission 203631) | Freshwater sediment microbial communities from Lake Towuti, South Sulawesi, Indonesia - TDP9 | ecosystem: Environmental > Aquatic > Freshwater > Lake > Sediment | place: Indonesia: South Sulawesi... | reverse complement strand
GAATCCGTGGCGAGACCAGCAATACCACCAGAGGAAGTGAGAGTCCTCGACCTGAATTCATCGTATCTCGGCGTGCGGACCCTGACCCTCATGGAGAACGCCGGGGGAGCAGTCGCGCGGAATGTCCTGAGCATCTGCAAGCCCAATGCGAGAGTTGCTGTTGTGTGCGGCAGAGGTAACAACGGTGGCGACGGATTCGTGGCTGCGAGACACATCGCACATACGATCAGACCCGATGTCTTTCTCGTGGAGCCCGAACAGGAGGTCTCCAGCGAAATCGCAAGGATGAACCTCGAGAGAGCTAAAGAGCTCATCAAACCGCTCAGCAGCTTCGATGCTGGAGTCTATGACATCATCGTGGACGCGCTTCTCGGGGTCGGGCTTCGTGGCAGGCCGAGGGACCCCTACGCACGTTACATCAAACTCCTAAACGAATCGAGGAAAACTATCGTCTCCGTAGACGTGCCCTCGGGCTGGCCGTCAGATGTCCAGGTCCGACCAGACATCACAGTCACATTTCATGCTGCCAAGATCGGGATGGACAACAGGAATTCCGGCAAGATCGTCATCGAGGACATCGGAATTCCTTCGGAAGCCGAAACATACTGTGGCCCTGGGGAATTCGCGCTTCTCCCCAGAAGGAGAAAGGATGCTCACAAGGGAGATGCTGGGAGAGTCCTCGTGATAGGCGGTGGCCCGTATACTGGAGCGCCCGCGTTCACAGGCATGGCCGCCATGAGGTCTGGCATCGACTTGGCATTTGTGGCAACGCCCGAGCCCGCCTTCTTGCCAGTCTCAATCTACTCTCCAAATCTCATCGTCAGGCTGCTCAAGGGCGAAACTCTGTCCGAGGAACACGTCAAGCAGCTGCTGGAGTTCTCAAGAAGCGTCGACGTCGTCGCCATCGGCCCTGGGCTCGGAAGCGCTCCCGAGACAATCAGTGCCGTTCAGTCTTTTGTTTCGGAGTGCGACAGGCCTCTCGTGATAGATGCTGACGCCATTGCCGCATGTGGGGCGAAGCAGAAGATACTCAAAGGAAAGTATGGAGTCATTACGCCTCATGCAGGGGAGTTCAAGAAACTGACTGGAAAATCCGTTCCAGACGATCCGGAAAAGAAGATCAGAACAGTGAGAGAGGCTGCGACAAGGCTGAAGATGACAGTCCTTCTGAAAGGACCTCTGGACGTCATAAGCGATGGCAGGTACGTGAGGCTGAACCGCGTCCACAATGATGCGATGACAGTGGGGGGAACGGGAGACGTGCTCACCGGCCTCGTGGCGGGGATGATGGCGCAGAAGGCAACGCCTTTTGCCGCTGCTAGGATAGGGGCATTTGCCAACGGCGTTGCGGGCAATCTCGCATTCGAGGAGAAGAGCTACGGGCTTCTCACAACAGACATAATCGATAAGATACCTTTGGTGCTGAGGAGGTATCTGTGAAGCTGGCAATCATCGCAGATGTCCACTCGAACCTGCACGCTCTTGAGGCAATCTCGAAGGCCATCGAGGATTCCGCTCCCGACATGATTGTCTGCGCTGGCGACATCGTTGGATATGGCGCATTCCCCAACGAATGCTGCGAAGAGGTCAACAAGCTTGCAGACCACACAGTCCAGGGAAACCATGATGTGTCTGCGTTGACCGGAGATACCGCATGGATGAACCCCTACGCGGCTGCTGCGTCCAACTGGACATCGCACGAGATGTCCACGAGGACTAGATCGTTTCTGGGCTCGTTGAAGACGGAGGAGAGATTCGAAATCCCGAATCTGAAGGCTACGATGTGCCATGGATCTCCAACAAGCGTGGAGGAGTACGTCTATGAAGAGGACTCGAGTGAGACAATGCTCTCAGTCGCGAGATGTGATCTCCTAATCCTCGGACATACCCACATCCCGTTCGTGAAGAGGTTCCCTTCCGGACTGATCGTGAACCCCGGCTCGGTTGGGCAGCCACGAGACAGGGACCCAAGGGCGAGCTACGCCCTCCTCGATTCGGAAAGCTTGCGATGCACAGTCCACAGAGTCGATTACGACATCGAGGCCGCCTCGGATGCGATCTTGTCTGCAGGGCTGCCAACACTCCTCGCGGACAGGCTGTTCATGGGCATGTAGGGGAGGGTATTTATTTGGCAAAACGTCATCGAGGACCGTGGACCTCGAACCAGTTCCGGACACACCCGCCCTTATCATGAAAGGCAGGCGGAGATGGGTCTGTGTCGCGGACCTGCACCTCGGCATTGAGGTGCAGCTTCACAGGGCTGGCTTCAACATTCCATCTCAGGCACCCAAGATGCTTGCAGCCCTCGAGGAGATGAGGATCCACGGAGAACGACTCCTCATCTTGGGAGATGTGAAGCACAGAATACCTTCCGTTGGCTACCATGAGGACAGGGTGGTAAAGCCATTCTTGGAGAAGCTGTCAAAGGCGTACGATGCTATCACCGTTGTTTCGGGGAATCACGACGGAGGGCTCTCCTCGATTCTGCCCAAGGATCTTCGGGCCGTCCCCGGGCATGGTCTCAGGATTGACGACCTGGGAGCATTCCATGGTCATGTATGGCCCTCGAAGGATGTCATGATGGGCAGGAAGATCGTGATGGGCCACATCCATCCTTCGGTCCTGCTCACGGATACCCTTGGCTCAAGGATCAATGAAAAGTGCTGGCTCAGGGGAAAATTGAGGAAGAGGCTCGTCCTGGAAAGATATGAGACCTGTCCTGAAGAGCTGGTGGTGGTTCCCGCATTCAATCCTCTTCTCACGGGGACCCCGATCAACTCACCCTCGGCCGCCATGCTCGGACCAATGTTCAGAAACAACCTCGTTGACCAGAAAAGCCTCTCGGCATACTTGCTGGACGGAACGAATCTGGGCCTTCCGAAGGCCAAGTTCTAGATTCACTTCTTGGGTCTGTCAAAGAAGATGTTCTTCCCTGTCGCCGATAGCGGGATTCCATGGATGATCCTGGAGTTGCCCAGGCCGAGCCGTTTCGCCGACACGCCGACCCTGTACATCACCCTGTTGTCCACGTTCAGCTCGGATGCGAGCTTCACAGCGGACCCTATTGCTATGCCAAGGTCGAGCAGCCGTATCGCGCAATTCGGGCCCTCGAAATCGCCAGAGAACGATTTTGTGTTGAACTCCTCGCAGCTCGCGAATCCGCACGCGCCGCAGTTCTGTCCGGCGCCCTTGTGGGCCAACAGGCCGATGAGAACGACGGCATCGGAGTCGAGCACATTCTGGCCATCCCTTTCGAATCCCCAGATCCCTCGCTCCTTGCCGACCCGGATCATGTCTGAGCCAAGAGCCACTTTCTCCGACTCTGAGAGCACCTTGATCTCGATAAAATCTTGTCCGACCGCCTTCGGGGCCGTCCTCGCAGCGACGGCCATCAGCTCGGCCACCATCTTGACTGCTTCCCTGACCGCCATGGTTGAGGTGAATCACATGTTGGTCTTTTATAGTAGTTGGAGGCCATGCGCCCTTGAGCCGGAGGAGAATGAATTGCCAAGCAGCTCGCGCCGACGGCCATCTGGTCCGAGACTGATCAAGGTCCCCAAGGGACAGATCAGGCGCGCAGGTGCAAGGATGATGAAGATGCGCACCCGCCCTCAGGTCAAGGTTGTCAGAGTGAAGGGCCAGATAAAGTGCGACATCTGCCTCGGCATGATCAAGCCTGACCTGCCGAGCGTTCTCTGCGGATGCGGGAAGCAGTTCCACAACTCATGTGCGATGCGGGTGGAGACGTGTCCGATCTGCGGAAAGGAACTGGGCTACTCGAAACAGAAGCCACACGTGATCGATTCGGAGAGGCCTGTCATTAGGTCCATGCCTCTTTCCAAGAGGGACAAGCTGTTGCTCCTGGAGGAACGATTCCTCCTGGGAGAGATGACCGAGCGCACATATCTCAGCATGAAGGAACAGGTCCAGCGTTCTCCCGACGGCGCGACTTTCTGCAGCGTATGTGGGCGAAGGCTGCTGGAGGGTGAGAGCTGTGACTGTACTATGTACAAGCGTCTGTTGCAGTGCCCTGAGTGCGGTGCGAACCTGAGCGACGAGGACATGTTCTGCAGCAGATGCGGGGTCGTCTTCTCAACGGACTTCTCGAAGGACTTGTTCCAGTGCCCGGCGTGTGGCAGAATAGTTGCGGGGGACGAGCGGCAGTGCGCATGTGGTGCTTTGCTGGTTGGCGAGGGCAATATGATCTGCCGAGGGTGCGGAAAGGAAATCCCGCAGACCTCCAATGAGTGTCCGAACTGCGGCGAATCCTTCGTGGAGTTCATCTCCGAGTGCCCAGCATGCGGACGCAGAGTTGACAAGGATGCCTTCGCCTGTCTGTGCGGCGTCATATTCTCAGATAGAGTGGCTGGCGCAGAATGTTCAGTCTGCGGAGGAGATGTTGAGGTCACAGACCGCTTCTGTCCAATATGCGGAGCGAGATTCGCAGACGAGCCCAGACTCGAAGGCAAGCTTGAGAGAAAAGTCAGACGCTAGGTGGACAGGAGCGCCGTCCACCCTGTGAGGTTTCTGTCGGTCTGCAGGCCTGCGCGTTCATCTGACGAAGTCGATCGTCTCGTCATCTCGTCCGTAAGACCTCGCCACGGCCGTTCTTCCGCGCGCGGTCGAAGCGGTCGCCGGGACCGCGGACGACCCCTGACCCATCAGAAGCTCCGACTTCGCACCGGTGACGATGAGCAGTATCTTCACCTGTCCCTCGAGGGATGGGTCGATGCTGCATCCCCATATCAGCCGTGCATGCCTGCTTATTCTCTGACCCACGACCTCCGCGGCCTTCTGGGCCTCAGACACCGTCATATCTGGCCCACCGACAACTCTGACGAGCGCACCCTTGGCATCCTTCAGATCGATCTGTCCAAGCAAGGGCGAGTTAAGAGCCTCCTCAATGGCGGACTGGACTCTGTCCTCAGGGTCCGATTCGTCAGACTCACCGATGCCGACGAAGGCAACACCGCCCTCGTTCATGACGGTCATTATGTCGCTGTAGTCGAGGTTGACCAAGCCAGGCTTGGTGATGATTTCAGTGAGACCTCTAATCGTCTGCATGAGCACCTCATCCGCGACCTTGAACGCTGCGTCCACGGGCAGCTTCGGGACCAGCTCCAGGAGCCTGTCGTTCGGAATCACAATGGTTGTATCACACAGTCTTCTGAGCCTCTCGAGGCCGTCGAGTGCGTTCTCCATCCTCACTTCGCCCTCTGCGTTGAACGGCAACGTGACGACTCCGATTGTCAGGGCCTTCTGCTCCTTGGCCAAACGTGCGGCGAAGTGAGCTGACCCCGTTCCGGTGCCTCCGCCCATGCCCGCTGTAACGAACACTATGTTCGCTCCCTGGAGGAAGTCCTTGATCTCCCTCTCGTTCTCTTTGGCGGCGGCCTCGCCGACCTGCGGCAGGGCTCCTGCGCCAAGACCTTTTGTCACGTTCTTCCCGATCAGTATCTTCTTGGGCGCGTGGATTGCCAGCAGGTGTTTCGCGTCGGTATTGATCGCGCACAGCTGGGCGCCAGAGATATGGGCCTCAACACATCTGTTGATTGTGTTGGACCCTCCACCGCCGCAGCCAATGATCTTGATACAGACATCCAGTTGCGCCGCGATCTTTGCTATCTCTTCGTCGTCCGCGGACGGGGACGCAGGTGTTGATACGGCTTTCACTTGCGCTGCGGGCTGAGAAGAAGACTTCTCGATCAGTTCCTCTGCGTCTTTTCCCAATGCTTCTTTCACTAGAGACTTCGGCATGAGTGCACCCCATAGGACTAGATTAGTAATCAGGAATCCAGAATATAAATATTGCTAGTCTGGGGCCCAAGCCAGTCATCTCGATTCTTTTCCTTCGGAAAAGGGCACACTAGCAGTCGCGGCCGTCGAGAGGACAAGGAGAAGTGTCTGCGTTCAACAAGCGAACGGTTTTGACCTCGTCTCCCGAATCACGGAGTCACGTCACGTATTGGCTCGATACAGCGCGCCTCTTGAGGCCGGAGCCAGCATACTCGACGGATGCGACTGGCCGGGCTGCATTTATATAGTACAGTGTATAATACGTAGTCGCAAACGTCTTTGGATGGGATGACATGAAGTCGCTTATTGATGATGCTCTGGAAAGGCACGAGCTAGGACAGGGCCTGAAGTCTGATCTTGGAACACCGGATGACGAGGAACTCGCGAAGATCGTCGAGAAGCTCAAGGTCAATATCGCAATCGTGGGCTGTGGCGGCGGCGGCTCGAACACAGTGAACAGGCTCAGCCAAGCAGGGGTGTTTGGAGCGGAACTAGTGGCCGCGAACAGCGATGCGAAGCATCTGCTGCACGTGCATGCGCCGCACAAGATACTCCTGGGCCGGGCGACCACACGCGGGCTTGGCGCGGGAGCGCTCCCTGAGGTGGGAGAGAGGGCCGCTCAGGAAGCGGAGGATGAGCTGAAGAGCTACGTAAAAGGCCCAAACATTGTTTTCGTGACCGCCGGCATGGGGGGCGGAACGGGCACGGGGACTGCGCCCATCGTGGCCAGGCTAGCGCGTGAGTCGGGGGCGCTCGTTGTTGGCATTGTCACACTGCCCTTCAAGGCAGAAGGAAAGGTGAGGATGGACAATGCCTTGAGAGGTCTGGAGAAGCTGCGAATGAATTGCGACACGACTGCGGTCATACCGAATGATAGGCTCCTTGAGCTGGTGCCAAAGCTCCCACTCGATGCGGCATTCAGAGTCGCGGATGAAGTCCTCATGGAGTCCATCAAAGGTCTGACAGAGATCATCACGAAGCCCGGACTGGTGAATCTGGATTTCAACGACGTCATGACGATCATGAAGAATGGCGGCGTGGCGATGATTGGCATGGGAGAGGCCAACAATAAAACCGCGAAGGGTGACAGGATAGACTCCGCAGTCGGCCAGGCTCTCGAGTCGCCCCTCCTTGGTGATATCGACCTGTCAACCGCGAGAGGGGCTCTTATACGCGTCACGGGCGGCAACGACATGACGGTGACCGAGGCGGAGAAGGCAGCGGAACTCATAAGCGCGAAGATCAACCCCAATGCAAGGATAATCTGGGGATGCAGTGTTGACCCATCCATGGCAGGCCTGGTCAGAGTCATGGTGGTGCTCACGGGTGTGAAGGGGCCAAACCTGTTGTCTCCCGAGTCCGAGCCCGTCAAGACCCACGGTGTGGATTTCGTACACTGAGCGTGCACATGTCTTCCAAGAGCCCGGGCGAGAAGTGGCGGTACATTGCGTTCAAGATCGAGTCAGGGGGGCCTTTCGCCCGGAGCGATTTCCTGAGCGCGATTCTGACCTCATCGAAGGGCACGGCCGTGGAGAACTCTTTCAGGATAACCGTGTTTGAGGGCGATTTCGGGATAATCAAGGTGCCCCACATGCTCAAGGATGAGGCGCTGAACGTGCTCTCCTCAATCAGGTCAATAAGAGGCTCAGACTGCAGAGTCGTCACACTCAAGACTTCCGGCACGATCAAGACCCTGAAGGAGAAGTACCGTGACTTCATCGGGAAGGATGACGAAAGAGTAGGATGAGCGCCTCACAAACAGCATCTGGATGGACGCTTCGAGTGCCACGGACGTCCGCCGAAAACCTTTATATCGAGTTACCGCGTTAGGCGAAATCCAGTCAGAGCCTCGGCAGCTCTATTTGTATCACGCTCAGAGGTGTCACACAAATGCAACCAGGACAAATGGCGTACGACAGGGCGATTACCGTGTTCTCGCCCGACGGAAGACTGTTCCAGGTGGAATATGCCCGAGAGGCGGTCAAGAGGGGAACCACCACAGTCGGCCTGAAGTTCAAGGACGGCGTCGCGCTGATAGTGGATAAGAGGATTGCGAGCAAGCTTATCGAGTCCAGGTCAATAGAGAAGATCTTCCAGATCGACGAGCACATTGGGTGCGCGACCTCCGGCCTGGTGGCCGACGCTCGAGTTCTTGTGGACTATGCCAGGATGCTGGCGCAGATCAACAAGGTCACCTACGCAGAGAAGATGGACATAGAGACGCTCGTGAAGAGGCTTTGCGACTTCAAGCAGAACTACACGCAATACGGCGGTGTGAGGCCTTTTGGCACGGCGCTGCTCGTCGCCGGAGTCGACGATCAGGGATGCCACCTGTTCGAGACGGACCCAAGCGGAGCTCTCGTGGCGTACAAGGCAGGCTCCATAGGTGCTGGCAAGAACGCGATCATGGATGTTTTCGAGGAGGAATACAAGGAAGATATGAGCATGGACGACGCCATACTGCTCGGTCTCAAGGCCCTCCAGAAAGCGACCGAAGAGAACCTCAACACGAAGGCCGTCGAGATAGGCCTCGTGAGAGTAGGTGACAAGTTCAGGAGGCTCTCGGACGCCGAGGTGGAGGCCTACGTGAAGAAGCTGGCCGCCTGAGCGGAGACCTATGGTCGACCTCGACGAGGCGATAGTCGCAAGGTTCGAATCCCACGGAGAGAGCTTCGAGATTCTCATCGATCCCGCCGTTGTGCAGAAGATGAAGGACGGCAAGGAGGTCGACCTGCTGGACCACATGGTCATAGATACCATCTTCAGGAACGCCAAGAAGGGGACCAGGGCTCCTGAGGAGAAGATCAAGGAGATCTTCGGGACGACAGATCCCGTGGAGGTCGCGAAGGCGATCGTCCTGAAGGGCGAGGTCCAGCTTACGACTGAGCAGCGCAAGATCATGCAGGAGAACAAGCGCAGGAGGATCGTGGAGTACATCGCGCGCCATGCGATGAACCCGCAGACGGGGGCTCCTCACCCCCCGACCAGGATCGAGACCGCGATGGAGGAGGCGAAGGTGCACATCGATGCGTTCAAGCCGGTCGAGGCACAGGTGCCTGCCATCATGGACGCCATCAGGCCGCTGATTCCGATACGTTTCGACAAGGTCCGGATCGCAGTGAAGATCTCAGGCGAGAACTACGGCAGATGCTTCGAGGACTTCAAGCATTTTGGGAAGCTCACAAAAGAGGAGTGGCAGAAGGACGGCTCGTGGATAGGCATACTCGAAATGCCTGCGGGCCTTCAGACGGACTTCCTCGAGAGAATCAGCAACAAGACACACGGCGAGGCGGAGACGAGGATTCTCAAGTGATTCGGCGTGTCTGGCTCATGCCGAAGTGGCGTCCGATGGCCTGCATGTTACGACCAAAAGATTTAAGGGAGGAACACGTTTCCGCCCTTCGACGAGAGACAAGGGTAAATGCACTGCGAGCCGCGTAGTAGATCTTTGTGATTGAACCCTCGCTGGCAGCGTGTTTATCGCGAAACATGCGAGTGAGTTAGATGCAAGAGAGTGATTCTAAAGAGAGCACGAGAGAGATAGTGGTCCCTGGAGACCTTTTGGCGATATCGGGCAAGAAGGCGGGCCCGGGAGCGTACTCCGAGGGCGGCAAGATATTCGCCGCTCAGCTGGGGATCAAGACGGTGAGGCCGGATTCGATAGGCGTTGTGCCCCTCTCCGGGCAATACATCCCAATGAGAGGAGACCTCGTGATAGGCAAGATAATGGACATAAGCGCTTCGAACTGGTTGGTCGACATCAACTCGCCCTACCCGGCGCCCCTGCACGTGAACGAGGTGCCCTGGCGGGTGGAGTTCGGCGAGACCGGGAAGTTCATGTCTGTTGGCGACGTGGTCCTGCTGAAGGTAGTAGGCGTAGACGAGATGAAGAGGATTCAGGTGTCAATGCAGGACCATGGCCTGAGAAAGCTCACGGGCGGGATGGTCATTGAGGTGTCACCTTCGAAGGTCCCACGGGTGATCGGCCGGAACGGCTCGATGATACAGACTCTGAAGAACGAGACGGGCTGCAGGATCTATGTTGGACAGAACGGACGCATCTGGATAGACGGCGAGCTGGACAACATTCTGAAGGCCATCGAGGCCATCAAGATGATCGAAGAAGAGGCGCACAGCCTCGGACTGACTGAGAAGGTCAAGAGGTTCCTTGAGGCGGAATCGAGGAGAGGAGCGTGAGCGACATGGGTGGAACGCCCACAGACATCAAGTTGATCGACGAGAGCGGCAGGAGGGTGGACGGACGCCTCCCAGACGAGATGAGGCCGCTCAGGATAGAAGCGGGGGTGCTCAAGCGGGCCGATGGCTCGGCGTACGTGGAGTGGGGGCTCAACAAGGTCATGGCTGCTGTGTACGGACCGCGCGAGTGCCATCCGAGACACCTGCAGAACCCAGAGAGGGCACTCGTCCAATGCGCATACAACATGGCCTCGTTCTCCGTGGAGGACAGGAAGAAGCCCGGCCCAGACAGGAGATCGCACGAGATCTCGAAGATCATATCAGAGGCTCTGACACACGTCGTGTTCACTG
>Ga0315314_1004561_pt1 | contig 10345 bp, 10 predicted proteins | sample TDP9_MG_FD_203631 | JGI IMG/M metagenome (GOLD analysis project Ga0315314, IMG submission 203631) | Freshwater sediment microbial communities from Lake Towuti, South Sulawesi, Indonesia - TDP9 | ecosystem: Environmental > Aquatic > Freshwater > Lake > Sediment | place: Indonesia: South Sulawesi... | reverse complement strand
GCCTCAGTTCTTGTTCCCTCGTGGAGTATAATAAGGCAGGTATAGTTGGTTCGATTTCGTTGTTTTCCGTTCTTGTTTCCAGGGCCTGAAAGTTCCGCGTATGACGCATCTGTTAACTGAGACTTTAACCAATAGATGATGCCCCCCGGTATTTTCTGGCTTTTATGGCTTATGATGCCGTGCTCCTTTCGCTTCCATAACTGGTTCCAAGTCGACTGGATCCGCTATGCTCTTCAGGTTTGGGGGTCTTATCATCTGGTGAGAAGGAATAACTCTGATGTTACGGTGATCGTTCCAACCCTTAACGAGGAAGAGGGCATAGGCCCCACTATACGGGAGCTTAGGGACGTTCTGGGCGATCCCCATCTTCTCGTTGTTGACGGCAACAGCGTCGACGACACTGTCAAGATCGCCAAGGAACTAGGCACCGAAGTCGAAGATCGTCGATCTATCAATCTGTTCTTCCTTAGCGATCTGTTCCAATTCGTCAGCCGATGATTTAGGAAATCTAGCCGCTATAACTTTCATTTCCTTCCTTGGCGTTGCAGACATGTTAAAGCCCGTTTACAATATTAAACAAAGTTTACAATGCAAATTTTATGCTTAGTCCGTTTTTGGTCTAAGGTGTCTTTAAAGTGAAGATTCCGTTGGCAAAGCAGGTTTTCAATAAGGGAGATGAGAAGTGCGAGAATGGATGCTTCGCAGAATGATAGGTTAGTGTTGCATGATAGATGCATTTATCCTAGCGTCCTCGCCCAAGTGAAGCGGGTTTTAGTCATGAATGATCCGATTACCTTGAGTATTATCATTCCTGCGTATAATGAGGGAAGAAATATCGCTGAATGCATAAAAAATATCGCCAAGATTATGGCTGATTTGAAGCTTGATTATGAGGTAATAGTGGTTGATGACGGAAGTAACGATTATACGTATAACATTGCTAGTGCTTTAGCAAGAAAAAATATGAGGGTCAAAGTTGTAAAAAATATTCTAAACATGGGTAAGGGCCATGCCATAAAGACAGGATTCCAGCGTAGCAAAGGTAAAATCGTATCCTGCTTAGATGTGGATATGTTGATAAGCCTCAAACAAGTGACCGATGGTCTCCATAAATTGAGGGAAGCCAGCGTTGTTATCGCGTCTAAGAGACACCCAAGATCAAAAATCAACTACTCTAGATATAGAAGCTTCCTTAGCAGGTGCTTTAACCTGCTAGTCAAGATAATGTTCAGGCTTCCTTTTTCAGACACACAATGTGGCTTCAAGCTATTCAGAAGAGAGGTGTTAGAAGAAGTAATCTACATGCTCCTTGTCAAGAGATACGCCTTTGACGTGGAACTCTTGGTAAACGCTCACCGTAAAGGCTACAGAATAGTTGAAATCCCGATCATAATGAGGAATAGAGAGAAGCAAGTCTATCTAAAAAACATTTTGAGGATGGCCGTTGATCTCTTGATCATCTTCTTTCGCTCATATTTCTTAAGCGCACGCGTTTGATGATCGACATGGAAACACTTAACATTCTTATATTAAACTGGAGGGATCCCAGCCATCCGCAAAGTGGAGGCGCGGAAAAATTTACTTATGAGATAGCTAAACGTTGGGTTAGGCTGGGTCATGGGGTTCACTTGATATCCGGAAACTACCCAAACGGACAGAGACGTGGCAATATAGGCGGTATAGAAGTAACCCGACTAGGGGGAAAATATTCCGTCTACCCATTTGCAGCTTTATATTACCAAAGGGAACTGAGAAGAAAATATGATACAGTTATAGACGAAATAAACACCGTTCCTTTTTTAACTCCACTATATGTGAAAGAGCAAAAAGTAGCACTCATACATCAACTGGCGGCTGATATACTTTGCGAAGAACTGCCGCGGATTCAAGCTGCGTTCTGGGGTTTTATGGAATCGCGAGTTCTGAGGTTATACCGAAACATACCACTAGTCACTGTCTCCCAAAGTACGAAAAAAGATTTGGTCAAGATAGCCTTGCATAAAGGCAATATACACGTAATTACCCAGGGGCTAGATCATAGCCTATACAAACTTGGCGATAAGGCGTCGAACCCTCAGATCCTCTATGTAGGAAGATTAAAGCGTTTTAAAGGTATACATTTCTTAATTGAGGCAATGAAGCAAGTGATCCAGGTCTTGCCTAACGCTAAGTTATCTGTAGCTGGAAGAGGCGAGCCTAAACTCAAGGCAGAGTTAAGGTTGCTAACAAAGAAAATGAATCTCGAAAATGAAGTTGCTTTTCTTGACTATGTAAGCGATGAGAAGAAAGTTAAACTCATGCAGGAGGCTCATACTCTGGTTCTTCCTTCACGGCGTGAAGGTTTTGGATTAGTAGCTATAGAGGCAAATGCTTGTGGAACACCAGTGATAGCAACTGATGTACCAGGCTTGAGAGACGCTGTCATCGATGGCAAAACTGGATTACTTGTGCCCTATGGAGATGTGGGAGCGCTAGCTACAGCAATTAAAAAAGTGCTCATAGACGAAGAGTTAAGAAAAAGCCTGTCGCAAAACGCCGTTAAATGGGCGAAAAATTTCAATTGGGATAGAACTGCAAATGAACTGATGGACATAATTAAAGAATCGCTATCAAATTAACTGATTGCGGAATTGCTCAGTCATATTTGGCAATTCTAGCTGCATAAATGGTCCTCCCAAATGTTAGAAGGTTAACACATAGTTGAGGAATGAAAGTGCGAATTGCTATGCTGACAGAATCCTTTTATCCAACAATTGGAGGAGGAGAAAAAAGGTACTATGAAATAGCAAAGCGGTTATCACATAGACATGAAATCCATGTCTATACTGTGTGTTTTTGTGGTCTCAAGCAGGAGGAAACAATTGATGGTATACATATACATCGATGTACTAGAGTTTCAAGTCGTTTTGATGAAAAGGGTGAACACGCTTATACTCACGGACCTAAATTTTCATATGAAATCTTATCGAAACAAGCAAAAAACTTAATTAACTATGATATTATTGACTTTAACCAGTGGCCAATCTTTTTACCAAGCTTTCTATCTTTGTTATTAAGGTTAAACAAAATACCTTCCATTTTAACGTGGCATGAGGTACGGCAAGGAGTATATTCTGATTGGAATTCGATGGAGGCCCTTATCGGACGCCTTTTCGATTTATTAAATTCCAAAATCCCAGCTTTGCATATGACTGTTTCTAATGTAATAAAAAATCAGTTAGTCTCATCTTTAAGAATTTCACCCCAAAAAATTTTTGTAATATCAAACGGGGTCGACCTTAAGTGTTTTCGCAAGAATTACACCAAAATTTTTGGGAGAATAACTTATGCCGGACAACTGTTAAGGCATAAGCACGTTGATTGGCTTATCCTTGCGTATACAAAAATTAAGAAGGTGTTTCCGGAGGCGGAACTACACATTGTTGGAGAAGGGCCCATGTTTCCTAGCCTTAAAGCTTTAGCGGAAGAATTGCAGATTGAAGGAATAACATTTCATGGGTACATTCCTTATGCGAAACTGGTTGAAATGCTAAAGACATCGTGGATTTTTGTTCTTCCCTCCACCAGAGAAGGCCAGGGCATAACTCTTCTTGAAGCCATGGCTGCTGGAACCCCACCGATCTCCGTGGATACGGAGTATAGCGGAGTTAAGGATGTAATAAAAGACTGTTGGAACGGTTTTTTGGCCCAGCCTAACGTAAATTCTCTAGCTAAGAAAATAATGTTTCTTTTAAACTCCAAAGATATCCATAAAAAAGTATCAAAAAACGGGCTAAATTATGTGAAAGCCTTCGATTGGGACATCATAAGCAGAAGAGTTGAACACCTGTATGAATATGTTGTCAAATAGACCCTTCGTAGTTAAGGTCAAAGAAAAATGCATCGATCTTATCCTACTTTATAGCTATAAAGATAATTAGTATAAACATTAACCAATAATGCATAATCTATCAACGAAAACTTTAGAGTAGAAACATCTTTGCCATTAACCATGGTTCTCCTCTTGGATTTTAACTCTTTCATGCGCGCCTGATCCAGAAAAAGGTGAAGAATTTGAAGCTGCCTAATCGGGATCTCTTAAGGAATACAGATGGACTGTTTCTTTATGACTATGACATTAAAGAGCTTTTTAATCCAAACCCTCGGGACGTCAGTAGGTTTAACTATGAATCTCGATTTCTGCTAATGATGAACAACATAACCAAAACCCTTTCAAGCGGAAAGATCTTAGACGTGGGTTGCGCCCAGGCAAACTATACCATCGTTCTTGCAGCCATGGGATATCACATGGTTGGCTTGGATTTGAGGCGGTCCTTTATCAAATACGCAAAAATGAAGGTTGAAGAGGAAGAGAACGGAAATCTAAGTTTTATGGTTGGCAATGCCGAGTATCTCCCGATCAAATCTGAGAGTTTTGATGGGGTTATCTTGGGTGAGTTACTTGAGCATACATCTAAGCCGGAGAAGATGATTGGCGAAGCAAAGCGAGTTCTGAAGCGGAGGGGCTACTTGTTCATCTCCACTCCAAACGGGGAGCGATTGAGCCTAAGCAAAAGAAGAACCTATAGAGATCTTAAAGACCCCGGGAGAAGTTGGAGTGGGGCTGAATTCGCAGCCAACACCCATGTGTTCGAGTTCTTAAAAGAGGAGCTGGTGCATTTAGTTTCAATCGCGAATCTCGAGTTAATTTATTCAAATTACATGAACTTAACGAAAATCTTCACCTCAATCCTTTGTAGGGTCCCTATTCCTATACGCTTTCTTAGGAAAATCGACGATATTTTTGTCAGTATACCCATAATAAGACGAAAAATCGCGGTGGGGATTACGTGTACTTGCAGAAAGCGGGAAACCTGATCCAGATTGCCAAGACCTGAACCCCAAAGTCAAAAAAGGAATTCTTAGCGCGAGCGGGCATAAGTACTTTAAGTCAAATGGGACCTGCGTACACAAAGTTCGATCTCAAGATAACAAATACATTGACATGTTTTATATCAAAAACCTAGTATAGGAGTTCGCATCATGCAAGAGGTAAGCGTTATCGTGGTAACACGTAATCGTGCTAAAGACTTGGATCGATGTTTAAAATCTCTTACAACCCAAGATTATCCGAATTTTGAGGTCATAGTAGTTGATGGTCACTCCATAGATAACACATATGAGCTTGCTAAAAAATACAGAGCGAAAATCATTCAACAAGATGGAATAGGCAGGTGTAATGCGAGGAACTGTGGACTAAAAGTTGCGTCAGGCGAAATCGTCGCATTTCTCGACGATGATTGCAGGGCACATCCCAGCTGGATTTCGGAACTTGTTGCATGCTATGCTTCTGGAGTGGCTGGTGTTGGAGGTAAACCTATGCCTTTTAATCCAAAGTTTCAAGATAACCCGCCAATTAAGTTTGGAAGAATTGTAGGGGGGCTTGTTGACAGATCAAAAGAGGACATTGGGAAAATCCACGCCAGTGGTTGGGCAACAGCAAATTTTGAGAAGGGCTTTCGAATATGTGAGGTAGATCACATGCCTGGCTGTAATATGTCTTTTCGAAATAGTCTTTTATCTCGCGTTGGTTTCGATGAAAACTATACTGGCACATGCTTCAGGGAGGAAACAGACCCCTGTGTTGCCCTAAAGCTCCACGGTTATAAGTTCATATATAATCCAAATGCCATTGTATATCATCATCAGTCGCAAAAGACGCGAACTCAAATGGTATATTTCTCATATTATGAAAGAATTAATGAAATTTACTTTGTATGTAAAAACCGACTTATAACGTCCTTAGCTGGGGTATGCAATTTTCTCATGGCGCAGGCATTTTGCAGTTTAGCTGGTGTGTATAGATCTCTTAAGTATAGAGATAGGCGATATCTACTTGCTATTAGAGGAATACTTGAGGGATTCTATAGAGTCAATGTTCTATTAAAGAGGGGATTAACAAAAGAAGTATCTATCATTGTCAAAAAAGATAACATGCGAATTTATAATAAGGGGATAGGTAAACTAACAACTGATCCTAGCATCTGTGATTTTGTTGAACATGAATTTCACTGCAAACTTCCTTCACAGAGTATTGTTTCAGACGTTGGATGTGGTTTTGGTATCGACCTCGCTTCCCTCAATTGTAGCAACAAAATTGGCTTGGATATTTCAAGGAGGAATCTGGACAAGGCCAAACATATTTCAACAGATATCAATCTGGTCAATGGAGATGCAGAAAATCTTCCTTTCAGAAACGAAATATTTGATGCAACCTTAGCCATAAGTTTGTTACACCATCTTCCATTCTATAAAAAGGCCTTAGCTGAAATACACAGAGTTCTGAAGCCTCAAGGATATTTTCTTCTGAAAGATACTAACTTGAATGGTTTTTTCCCTGTTTACCCCTTCATTAGGATAGCACATAGCTTAAGCGCGCATGCACTTGGTTCCCGAGCTGAAAACATTCCCAAACGGCTAGATTGCATCCAAGCAGTTCTCAATGAAACTGGTTTCTCTGTCATTGATACGCAAATATCTGGTAGTTTTGTAAGGGGCCTACTATTCTATTTGCCCCTCCCCCTAAGAAACAGAATTCAAGATTCTTTCTACAAACCCTTATGCATCTTAGATACTTTCATGTGTACGATTTTGCCAAGGAAATTCAGGGTCTGGTTCAATCTCATAGCTAGGAAACAGATCCGCCAATAGGCGCGCGTGGCATCCCCCTGATCTAGGCTGAAATCCCATACTTATGCGTGCAATTACACAATAATTGAGGTATCATTGTTGCGTACAGAACACGCGCGTGTGCATGCAATATACAAAATGCTTCTCATCATAATCTTTATTGTTTCATTGTTCTTCAGCACTTTCCGATTATCATTTGCCCCTTGTATGATCGGAGATGAATATGTTTTTTTTAGCGTAGCAAAAAACTTGGCAGAACACGGTGCCCTTGTAACATACACAGGTAAGACATGGTTCGCTCAGCCTCCTTTATTTTTCTTTCCTTTAGCAACATATCTAAAAATATTAGGTTTAACAACAAGCTCCATAAACATAGACTCAATACTTCAGGCTAGAGGAGTTTCAGCCTTTTTTTTGGCGCTGAGCACAACAGGATTTTTTCTCCTCGGGCTTAAGCTAAAAAATCTTAAGCTTGCTCTTATGATTTCTACCTTTTACTTGCTTGACCCGTTCATTCTTGGTCAAGGACGGTTGGGATCCATTGACACGCTATCCATATTTCTAAGTATCTTTAGTATATACCTTTTCCTTGTAGAAAAGCATCTTTCTGCTGGCATCGCGGTTGGAGCAACTCTACTCACAAAAGAGATCTCGGGACTATCAGCGCTGATGGTCATGTTGACCTACTGTTTGCTCGCTAAGTACTATCTGAGAAACGGTCTCAAACTGCGACCCAAAGATATCAGGCTAACTGTACTCATTTCCTTCTATATCTATCTTATCTATGTCGTGTGGGCGTTGTGGTTTGATCCGGTTGCGTTCATTGAAGCAAAAACATATGCTCTTAGGAAATTAATTGGTCTCGCTCCAGGTAGGGAATTGGCGTTTGTAGGGGAGAAATGGTATTTTACTACACGTATAATAGAAAAAGCTGGTCAATGTCTCATAACTTATCTTATTGTTGCGCTTAGTATACCTCTCGCAGTCTATACATTTTATCTCATCTTCTCTAACAAGATCAACGATCCGCGTGAAACTGAGAGTTTAGCTTTTGTTTTATCTTTCTTTATAGGGAACTATGTTCTACTAGCTTTACTTCAATGTCGTAACTCACAATACTTTATTACTCCTATAATGTCATCAATGCTTATGGTTGGATATATCTTAACCGTGTTTGCTTCGCACATGTCATTACACGATTCATTCCAGAACATTTCAGATATAGATGCATGTGTCGTTCGGCTAAGTAATAAAAGGCGCTTCTTGTTAGTGGCGCTGTTCATATTTATTTCACTTTCATATAATCTTCACGTCTGGTACGAGTATTATGGTATTGGAGATGATAGGGTCTATCAAAAAATAATTCAATATATAGAGACGAATGTTCCAGAGAATTCTACTATTTGGGGACATTACTTTGTCGTTGTTTTTCTGTCTGACAAGTATCATGTCTATTCTGACTGGAAAGAAAACTCATTGAAAAAAATAGTGGACAAGAAGATCAACTATTTCATTTGGTGTCCGTTCTGGGAGGCTCTCATCGAAGAAGACCTCTACACGTATATTGTAACAAATGGAACCTATATATTTGGGGGTCCCTCACAAGCTAATAAATACATTGACATCTACTACATTCAGGAACCCATCTAATGTAATTTGTAGTTGAGTGATTCTCATCTTCTATACATATCCATGTATTTCTTTAAGATGTCAACGTGGTTTTCATTGAAAAAGTAATCTTCATTAAACCATAGTATTCCAATATAACCATTTTTGTGCATATTCTCAAAACTTTTTTGCATAGTATCTTCCTGAGTTTCAACATCACCAGAAGGTTCACACATAACTTTGAATCCATTTCTGTGGGCTAGGTGGGCCAACCATTTTGCCATACTCCACATTCTGGGATTTTCGCTTGTGTCATTTGCAGGAACACCAGAATAAATGCTCCAGGGGCAATCCACGCCTGTTTGCCAGGGCATAAAGTTTGGATCTTCTATCCCCGATACAATTCGTTCCCAATTGTAACCTTTACTTACCTGCCCCCACTGTTCAGATATGCTTGTTCCATTTAGATTTGTGGAAATGACTTCGTCAAACCACCGACAAAAGCCCCAGCCCGACATTCCAAAAGTGATGGTTCCGCTATAGTATTTTCGAACCTCATTTATAATCCAATTAAGAGCACCTATGTAACTGTCAACATACCAATCGATGAAAATTCTTGCTTCATCATTAGGGCTAGGATCTCCAGGTTTCCAACTTGGAACCGGGCAGTCCGCTTGAGCCAACTCATCGAAAGCCCAGTAAGAGTTGGTGTGGCCGTTATACTCTGGTGGAGGGTACTGGATTTCTCCCCATCTTCCAATCGCCGGAGAGACTGCCCAGAAATCCGTTCCAAAATCCTCCAATATATGTTTAAGGGTGTTCGCTAGGATTGCTCTGATTGCTGGGTTCCATATCCAGTTGGCAAAGTCCCTTCCAGTCTCCGGATTGCCAACGTATTCGTCGCCATACTGGTTAACTACTCGGCTATTGGGTATGGCGTAAACCCAATCAGGAACGTACCAATGAAAGCTTATCCACAAGACTATTTTCAAGTCGGCCTGCCGAATTGCACTTAAGTAGTTTCTGAAGCCTGCAATATATGTTTGGTTAAACTCATTTTCCCGTGGCTCGTAAAAGTGCCAGAGCAAGCCTACCCGCCAAACGCGTATCCCTATTTCCTTTGCTCTCTGAAGATTTTGTGTACACATATCGACATAGTTTCCACCAAATCCGTAAATGTATTTGGTTAGATCATCTATTGTTGCAACTACACGTATACTTCGAGATGTTTGTAATAAAGCAAGAAGCGGCATGATCAAAGAACCGTAGAGCAAAAATAAGATAGCGACCAATGAAGCAAGGCGGAACGCTTTCTTCAACTTTTTTCTCATCCTTCACTTCTAGAGGGTTTGGCTATAACTAACAAGAGGAATCGAACCGAATGTGGCTGCTAGGACTGCTAATATGGCGCCAGCAATCTTGATCCGCAATTCTGATCAATATGCATGCATCATGCAACTAAAGAAGTGATCAATCTGAAGGCTAGGACTCTAGTGTATCTAAGCATCCCTTTCCTCCCCACAATCAGCTGAATACAAGATATCCTTCACATTCACGTTCTCGTGGACAAGCATACGCTTTGCCTCAGCCCTCCCAATAGCCAACAAATCCCCAACCCCATCACTAGGAAAGACAACCAAAGCCTTCAAACGAACCATAAACCACAACCAAAGCAAGAATAGCAAAGAAAAAGAAAAAACAGTTATGAAGACCATGTACAGATCATAAAACCCGATTATAACACCGAAAAGATAGAAGACGCCCCAATCTCAAAGCTACAAACACTAAGGAAAACTCATAAAACATGCTACTTGTAGAGGGAGTATGCGATTCAGAAGGATTCCTATGCGACGGGATACATCGCGAGAAACAGAAAGAGAAAAGAGATTCAGAAACAACTGCAACCATAAAAACCACGCGGCCAAAACACCCTCTCTTCTAACGAGATACAACACATAGAGAAGGATAGGGGGTCTCATCTAATGGTTGAGAAACGAGCCAATAGAAGGGTTGTTCTGAAGGATGAATCTTATGCGTAGCAGGATGGCATTGGGAGTTAAGGCAGCCG
>Ga0315314_1004560_pt1 | contig 10349 bp, 10 predicted proteins | sample TDP9_MG_FD_203631 | JGI IMG/M metagenome (GOLD analysis project Ga0315314, IMG submission 203631) | Freshwater sediment microbial communities from Lake Towuti, South Sulawesi, Indonesia - TDP9 | ecosystem: Environmental > Aquatic > Freshwater > Lake > Sediment | place: Indonesia: South Sulawesi... | reverse complement strand
GAATCGTTCCGCGTAGTTGAAGGCTAGTGCGGCGTCGTAGAATGACTCGCGGATATCTCCTGAGGCAAGGACTATCCTTGCGAACTCTCCGTGGGCTGCGTGAATCGCGAATCTCAAGTCGTCCTGCCCATGCCGGGTGGGAAGTCCGGTTGAGGGCGCGCCCCTCTGATAGTAAGTTATGACTACGGGGACCTCGTTCATTCCCGCCCAGCCAAGGCCCTCAGCCATGAGCGAGAAACCCGGTCCCGAGGTGGAAGTTGCCGCTCTAACGCCGGTGAGTACGGCTCCGGATGCCATGTTTATGGCGGCGATCTCATCTTCCGTTTGAACCACCAAGATTGAGCCGCCTCCCTTCATGAGCGAAGCTTCCCCAGTCTCGGATGCCCCTGGCCCACTTCCGAGTCTCAAGTCCAGTTTCTCATTGGCTTCGAGATACTCACTTTCGTCGGCTGCAGGAGTGATGGGATAATACGTCTGGAATCTGCAGCCCCCTGCAAGCTTGCCGAGGGCGACGGCCTGATTGCCCATCAGGAATATTCTACTCTCTCTGGTGTCGACTTTCTCAAGTCGCGCCCCGAAACTTGGTTTCAGATTCTTCTTGGCGTAGTCGTAAGCAGTTTGACAGGCCAGAACATTCATGTCGGCTACACTTTTCTTTGCTCCGAACACCCAACGGATAGCCTTGGCGAGTAGCTCAACATCGGCGTCCAGAATCGCGAGCGATACACCGAGCACCAGCACATTGATCACCCTAGCGACCTTGCTGACCTTCGACTCGCCCAGCTTGCCTGCAACTTCAGTTACCAGATTCATGTATGGCACGGGATAGGTCTGAATGCCCTCGTTCCTCGCGTCCTGCAACAGATCTGCAACAGTAATGCCGAGGCCTTTCTCCTTCAGCCTGTTAACGGATTCATCGACAACTTCCTTCTCGATGGTGGGGATGTCCTGTATCTTCGTGGCGTCGTACGTCGGATCGTGGATTATTCCTCCCTGTCTTGACACCTCGAAGCGATGCCTGACCAGTGTCTCGGCATCGAAAGTGGCGAGCAAATCAACGAGGCTTCGATGGCAGTAGACCGGGTGCTCGGCGACTCGGATCTGGAAGTAGCTGTGAAGTCCCTTGATGTTCGAGTGGTACTCTCTGTTTCCGAACACGTGAAGTCCAGCATAGCAGCAGGCTCTCGCGAATATGTTGGCTCCTGAGTCTACTCCGCTTCCTTGTGCTCCTCCAACCATCCAGACAAAATCGTTCTTGACGATCATTCTGAATCCTCCGGAATGACCCAAATCGAGAGAAAACTTGCGCCGCTATCCGCCTGTTGCCCTCGCGTAGCCGATGCAGCACTCGCATTGATGTACCTCGCCGCAGTACGGGCAGGCACATTGGCATTCGTCGATCGGGCGTCCGCATCCATCACATTTGACCGAATTCATTGCGGATCTCCAAGAATACCCTTGCCTTCGTCACCGGTCCAATATTAGCCTTAAACTCATTGTCAAACATGGGATTCCAGAGAATGCTTTTACGTTTCGATAGTCGAGTATTTCGCAAGGTGAAGGACTTGCCTGCAAAAGTGAATCCAAGAGACGAGCTTAAACCGAAAGGCCTGAAGGGAATCAGCGACAGACAACTCGATTTCCACTTTGACACGCACTACAAAGGCTATGTCGCAAAAATCAACGAGATCTGGGAGAAGCTGGAGACTGTCGATCGGAGCAAGGCGAATCAGAACTTCAGTGACTACAGGGCCTTGAAAGTGGAAGAAAGCTTCAACCACATGGGCGTGGTCTTGCATGAGCTCTACTTCGAGAACATCAAGGACGGACAGGGCACCAGCCCAAGCGTGAAGTTGACGGAGCACATCAGCAAGGACTTCGGCTCCTTCGACAAGTGGAAAGAGGACTTCAAGGCTTGTGGAATAGCCCTACGTGGCTGGTCAGTATTGGTCTATGACCTGACGAACGGCAGACTCATGAACAACGGACTTGACGCCCACAACGTGTACGGTTTTCTGAACGCCGTGCCTCTGCTAGTGCTCGATGTCTACGAACACGCATACTACGTTGATCAGGGACCAAAGCGAGCGCCCTACATCGACGCCTTCTTTGAGAACGTGAACTGGAACACAGTGAACAAGAGATTCGAGGCCGCACTCAAGGCTCGATCTTGACGAATCGAATATTAACCACTGTCAAACGTCAATAGCGCACAGTCTGTAGGGAGTGTCGACTGTGGAACTGAAAGGCAGCCAAACGGAGAAGAACCTGCTAGCCGCATTCGCAGGAGAATCGCAAGCCAGAACCAGATACACCTTCTTTGCTAGCGTCGCCAAGAAAGAGGGGTACGAGCAGATCTCAGCGATCTTCACCGAGACCGCAGATAACGAGAAAGAACATGCCCAACTGTTCTTCAAGCACTTGCAGGGCGGAGACGTTGAGATCACCGCGAAATATCCAGCCGGCGTCATAGCAGGTACTGCAGAAAACTTGCGAGCCGCAGCTGCGGGCGAGAAACTGGAATGGGGAACCATTTATCCGAATTTTGCCGAGACAGCCTCCAAAGAGGGCTTCAGAGATATCGCGGCCACATTCCGCGGCGTTGCTTCTGTTGAGGTGAACCATGAACGAAGATACCTGAAACTGCTGAAGAATGTGCAAGATGGTCAGGTCTTCAAGCGACCTTTGCCTGTCAAGTGGAAATGCCGCAACTGCGGTCACATCATAGAGGCCGCAGAGGTTCCTGAGAAGTGTCCTGTTTGCGCGCATGACAGGGCATACTTTGAACTATTCTGCGAGAACTATTAGAGGACAGGTCAGGCATCGGCTCAGAACGTCCTTGTGGTGTTCCTTCGGACAATCTCTTGTTTCCAGTTTCTTGTGATTTCAGTTCCTATCCCTTCCTCTGACATTTGCGATTGCCAGACCTGCGCATGATTCTGCCGATTCGGCGGCTGACAGAACTCCGCTCATCAAAGGGATTCACAGCCTGGTCGTGAAAGGCCGTGCTTTTCAGAATTAATGCGTAGGGATTATATTCGTCGGTCGTCGTGTTGGTAACCTGAGGTCTGAACTGGTTTTGGCAAGTGCGAGACTTCTGGAAATGCTCAACAATGCGATAGCGAGAGAGCTTCAGGTCTCTATCCAGTACATGTGGCAGCATGTTCAATGGAAGGGCATCGAACACTTCGCGGTCAGCGAGGAATTCAAGAAGATCGCGATCACAGAAATGAAACATGCAGAAAAGATCGCTGAGCGACTCTGGTACCTTGGAGGAAAGCCCACAACCAAACCCGCCTTGATCAATGTTGGCGACAAGCTCGAAGAGATGGTCAGCTTTGATGTCAAAGCCGAGCAAGAAGCAATCGACATGTACAAGGAGATCATGGACATAGCACTCAAGGAAGGCGACGCCGCGACCCGTGAGATCTTCGAAGAGATAGAAGAGGAAGAAGAAGAGCACCACGACTTCTTCACAAGCGTACTTGAGAAGTAGACTCGAATCTCAGATCCACTCGCTCTTTCTCCGACTCCGAGCCGTGAGGCTGAGGAACGTTGGCGGCAAGTGCGCGGTCTGCAGAGCCTCACACGTGGGCAGAGGAATCGGCTGCAGCAGAGCCGGCTCTAGGGCACGAACTCTTGGACTTCTAGGCTCGTATTGGACGCAGGAAATTGGGCACTTCGTCTCGACCATGAGACAAGAAATGCTGTCAGGCAGAGTTAGGGTGCGGGTAACTCTACCTGCGGCTTTCGCAGACTAGACAGTACCATCGTTTGTAGTTCGATGCGTAGTAGAGTTCTCGTCCGCATGTTGGGCAAAGTGGGATCCGTGGTACCGCTCCTCCTACGTGTTGGTAGGATGGCATAGCAGGGTGTGCTGGCATTGCAGCGGGACCTGCGGGAACGGCAACTCCGCCCATTGCTGGCGCAGCCATCACTGGTATCGCAGGAACCGCGGCTCCGCTTGGAACCTGAGGCATTGTCTCTATAGGAGCGGCATCTGAGAGGACCGCCATGGGGCCGTATCTTGCGATGACCTCACCGCATTTTCCGTACCCCATCAGAAAGAACAAGGCCGGAAAGATGAGGAGGACCACGCTCGCAAAGTACGGGTAGCCGAAGAAAGCGGCGAACGCAAGAAGCGAGAGCAAGATCATTATGACGCCGTAGAATAGCGATGCAGCCCTAGCACCCTCGTAGTTACCGGTAGAAGTTCTTCGAACCGTAGTGAAGTAGATGACTCCGATCAGTATCAGGAATACGGCAACGGCTGCGGCACCCATCACCAAGGCCATCGTCGGAACAAAACCGAACGCGAAATAGTTAGTCCAACTGTCGACGATTGCACTTCCGGTGGCCAACATTACGACGATGACTCCCGGCGGGTATCCAAGGAATCCTAGCACTCCGACTGCGAGCGCATCTATGCCTAGTCCGAGCCATGGTGTCCCCATGAGCAGCAGTAGTATCCATCCGATTAGGAGGAAGTCGTGGGTGGCGACAACCTCAGGCGGCTTAATCACTACGGGCTTCTCGAAGAGAGATGCCAAAGTGTATCGACAGTCATCCCACGTGTGGTCAGTCATCAGATAATGGTTATGCGGGCTGGAGCACACGAAGAGTGATCTCGAAGCAAGCATCAAACGGAGAAATGAGGTCTTATCACTACATCCTCGGATGAAAAAGAGCAAAACAGCTCTCACAGAATTGATAAGGGAGCGGCTGGTTTGTGAACGCCGCCTGAAAGAAGGCACCGTGAGAGAGCCCTCCTCTCATTCGCCACTGCTTATAACTAGGGCATTTCCGCCTGCCAGACCACCTCGTTATCGGCGCACGCTCAGTAACGGATCAAACGACGAGCAAGCGAACTCCAGCTCGCGGCGCCTTAGATTGCTCGCGATCTTGAATTTTGTTGCCGACCAGAAACATTGAGCATTTTGGTTTGATCTGAAAACCTTTAACTTCTGGAGAAAGGAGTCTTGGCCCGGAGACGTGAGGAGATCTCAGAACAGCGGGGTGGGGTAGCCAGGTTTAACCCGCAGGGCTCATATGAGCCCACTGGGAAACCCTGAGATCGGTGGTTCGAAAGATTCGCAGAAGCCCGAGCATCCACCCCCCGCACAGGGCCGCGCAAAGCGACTCTGGGGGAATACCATCCTTCCAGAACGTCTCCACCATATCACCTTCTGACATGCTCGCGAAACGAAGGACGCTCTGGACCTTTCTACGGAAAATGCCAGTCTGATGCAGGTGTGGTACTTGTGCCGGAGTGTTCTCTCCCGTAACGGACTTCGGGTTTCGTCAGATGACGATGCGCTCTCGGCGGCGGAAGATACCGCCTCTCCTCCAACTCTCTAGGTCTTTCGATCCGAATCTTGGAAGAAGCGTGACTCCTGCAGCGTCTACATCGAAACCCTTGCTCCTTACCAGCTGATTTCATTCTCTTACCGCAACTTCCGCAGGCAGGGTTTTGCATTGTTACTCGTGAAACGAGGGTGAGAGTCTCAAGCTTCTCCAAGTTCAAGGTCCTAGGAACCCCGTTCTCTGGTGGCCTTACTCCTCCGAACGCGCGGACTCGATCTCCCGGCTCTAACCTCTTGACGACTTCCCTGAATCTCCCAGTAGGCTCGTATGCCGCGCAGTGCACTTGGCCTGTCTGGTCCTCGAGAACGAAAATCACATGACCACCAGGAATCGTGCGAGGCCTCATCTTAACTGTCCCTTCAACAACGACCGCGCAGTTATCTCGCAATCCAGATATTGCGGAGTTTCTCGTCAAGTGCGCGTCGGTTCCCTGATTAGTTCTGAAGATCATCCAAGCGTCGATCGGTTCCCTGATTCGCAACATTCGAAACGCGTTTCGCACTGCCTCCGGGGTCTCTCCCCTCACGCCGCACAGAATTGGGTCAGGCCCTCTTGGAGTGATGAGTATCCTTTGACTTTCCGGATCAATATTGTTGAACGTGACTTCCCTTGTCTCTTCGTTCATCTGGAAGACCGATCTGCCATCGATACATCTTGGCTTACCGACGCAGCGTTTCGATCTGTAGGCGATCAGCTCGAAGGTGTGGTCGCGATTCAACTGGGTTCCTATGGCGCCTAAGGCGCCAATGATTCCTTGACCAGAACCAAACCCCACCGCCTCAGCCTTCACCGCTCTAATCACCGATGTCGCCTCTGCGGGACTAACAATGCGAGTAAGTGCCTCTGCGGCGAATTCGGTAACGCTCGTTGGGACCGGATCCTCTACGATCACGAGACCGGGATCGGTTCCTGGGTCCGTGAGTCTCGAGCTTCGCTCAATCTCCTCGACTGCCAGTTCAAGGATCTGTTGTGAACTCAAGCCTGACTCGATTCTTAGGCAGACAGCACCGTTTCCTCTTGTTTTCCAAGGAACATTCGGATTCAGTCTAATGAGGTTAGGATAATCTAGGAACTCTACGCCTTTGGTTGCGAGCGCAGTAACCAGATCGGTGGCTATCTCAGTTGTGCATCCGCCTGACAGCGAGTCAGTGTCATCGATTCCTAGATGGATTCTCACTCAGAACTATCCCGGCAGGATTATGAGAATTCCAGGGAAAAACGATTTGGTTCGCTAGGATCCTTCGACCACGATCATCGTAAGAGTAGAGCGAACCTTGTCGAGCCTTCGTATCTTCCATGTGACAATCTCTTTCAGCTTGTCCATTGTCTCAGCGCTTACCTTGGCCACAATGTCATAGACACCGTAGACAACGTAGGACTCCTTGACATTGGGCAACGCCTTGAGCTGCTTTAGCACTTCGTCTTCTGATCCTATCTCAGCGTTGATAAGCACGAAAGCTGACGGCAAGTACGGAACCTCTCCGTCTCAGATCAGATCAACATGCCTAAAAGAGTTTGGGCCTAGTCCGGCGTAGAGCTTTGCCCATTCTGAGCGTTGATGAGGCATATTGCCTTATACCGATTGAGAGATGATTTCAAAACGCAGGGAGTTCTGACGTAGTCTCATGGTCCCCAAAAAGAACAGCGAAGAGATAAGCTCACGTGAGTCACGAGTCCTTGATCGGAACTCTGAGTATCTTGGTGTATCCACGCTCCAACTGATGGAAAATGCTGGAAAAGCCGTCTCAGACGAAATCGCGGAAAGGTGCAAGTCTGATTCGGAGATTGTCGTGTATGCCGGGAGTGGAAGAAACGGTGGGGATGGCATGGTCGCTGCAAGGCACTTGGCCAGCCACGGCTACCGTGTGAGTCTGATTCTCGTAGGTAATCAAAATGAGATAGACGACGATTCGACTCTGAGGAATTGGCGCGCAATCAGGGCGATGTCAGCGACCGTGAACATTGAGGTAGCTCGCGATTCCTCACAGATCTCAGCACGCAGATGCGATGTCGCTGTAGACGCTCTCTTGGGGACAGGTGCGAGGGGCAACCTGAGGGAACCGATTAGGCGAGCAGTCGAGATCTTTAACGAGATGAGATGTTTCAAAGTCGCCGTTGATGTGCCGACCGGTGTAGACTCTGACACAGGTGAAGTCCTTGGCTCAGCGGTAAGAACCGACCTCACTGTCACCTTTCACGCGAGAAAGCCGGCCCATCGAATAGCCAAGCAGTACTGTGGCGAAGTCAGAGTTGCCGAGATAGGAATCCCAAGTGAAGCTCGCACATACGCAGGTCCCGGCGATGTAGAGGATGTTACAGAACCAAGACCTCTGGAGGCGCACAAAGGTGACTTTGGCCGCCTCCTCGTGATCGGAGGAAGCGAGACCTATACGGGTGCTCCTGCTCTCGTTGCTTTGGCAGCCCTCCGAACCGGAGTAGACCTAGCATTTGTTGCCTCCCCGGAGAGGACTGCAACGTCCATCGCATCGTTCTCGCCCAACCTGATAACCGTCAGGCTGGCAGGCGAACATTTGAGTGAGGAGAACATTCAGGTTCTGAAACCGCATATTCAGAGATCAACGTGCGTAGCGATCGGTCCAGGACTCGCAACACACAACGACACCGTCAAGGCAGTGCTTAGGATTCTCAGCACGTTGAAGGAATACAAGAAGCCCACGCTGATCGATGCGGATGCGATCAAAGCGATCGGAAGGGTGAAGCAGCCTGCAGAATTCCCGGTTGTCGTTACTCCTCACGCAGGTGAGTTTCAAGTCCTGTCAGGCCGCGCACCTTCAGATGATCTCAAAACAAGATCGGAGGAGGTTCGTACATTGGCTGCAACTCTTGGTGGGACTGTTCTCTTGAAAGGACACGTGGACATCATCTCCGATGGAGAGCGTGTGAAGCTCAATCGAACCGGGAATCCAGCGATGACTGTCGGAGGGACGGGAGATGTGTTGTCCGGCGTGGTCGCCGGGTTGATGGCCAAGGGGACGGCTGGGTACCAGGCAGCTGTGGCAGGCGCCTTCATCAACGGAGCCGCAGGTGACCTCGCTAGGTTGGAAATGGGCGACCACCTCGCACCAACCGATCTGATCCATCTGATCCCGAAGATCATGAATGACCCGATGTCGCACTCAAAACTACGCATGGCGCAGTAGGAAGTATCTCAGATCCGACAAGTGCCAATCCTCGTCCAGCGGCCAGCCGCGATAGCGGATGAAGCCGACCTGGAGGAGGATTGGCGTTATCCGGTTCGACCTGAGCCAGCTTAAAAGCGTTCCACACATCGTGGAAATATCATTCCACGATCAGGCCGGACTAGAGAGAGCGAAGGGAATGCGAGACAATGAACGCCAAGATCGACCTAGAGTGCTCGTGTATTTGATGGAGCAAGATGACCCGCGCAAGTGCACGGCCTCGTTATTGGTTCGTAAGAGATTGGCGGCTCCGGTGCGAAAGCTGTCAGATTTGCATAACGATGTGGTCGTGTTGAATCCTGCGTCACCAAGGTTTCTGTTGCGATCGGATGCGAACGATTGCGCTAGGCATGGAATAGTGGCAATCGACTGTTCTTGGGAGAAGGCCAACGAGGTTTTCATGAGACGTTTCCGTGGCGCAAACCGCAAGCTTCCTGGACTCCTAGCCGGGAACCCCGTGAATTATGCGAAGATAGGGAGGCTAACAACAGCGGAGGCGCTGAGTGCGGCTCTGTACATTATGGGATTCCGACTACGCGCCGAGGAACTCCTGTCTCCATTCAGCTGGCGTCGAACATTCTTTGACCTCAACCGCGAACTGCTCAAGGAATACGCGCGTGCCGACAGCGAGGAGAGCATTGCGAAGATCGAAGTTGCTTTTGGCCTAGAGACGACCAGCTCCAGCAGCTAGCCTAAGCGAGGAGTAGACTGCATTGCGGAGGAGACACCGTACCATACAACATCGCCTAGCAGCAGTGACAGTAACAATCCTACCGTGATGAAGAGCAAGAACGGCAGGCCTGGACTTGCCCAAACTGTGCTGCCAATAAGCCCCGAATCTGCTGCGGCTTTGATCTCTTCCAACCCTCTCTCACGGTTCGAATCAATTCTTAGGTCGAAGTTGAATCGCCGTCTCGCGGTTGGCCCATGTCCGTTCACAGATTCAAGTAAGTAGAGAAAGGGTTTCGATTCCAGCTCCCGGATGCTGACTCGGTAGCCGGTGAGGAACGCGGCGATCTTGCGAAGTCGAGTCTCACCTTCCAGGCCATCAAATAGCCGATTGAACGGACGGGTCCTCAAGTTACTTTGAACTGGGTAGAGAATTGACGTGAGCGATGCAATGTAGGCGTTGGAGAATACGACCAGTGGAAACAGAGGGTTCGCGATTCCGAGAAATCCACCGTCGAATACTGGAACCAATGGGTTCATGATTGCAAGACAGATGAAAGCCTTCGCGTCTGCGCCGCCCCAAAGTCTGAGGTAAGGCAATACCAATGAAACGAGAACTGCGCTGCCGATGGAGAGAGAGATCAGCGGCCAAGAATCGGTCTGCACGATCAGTCTGACCGTGACCATGGCGAGGGCCGCTGGGTAGAAAAGTAGCCACACCTGATCAGGCACCTCTCTACTGACGATGTCTCGCCAAGATGAGTAACTCAGGACTGTGAGACTCGCAAGAAGTCCAGCTAGATCGAGCAACCAGACATTAGTCAACCTCGTGCCCTCGTGAATTGCTGTTCCCGCGGAATTCTTGTCGTCATATTCGTGTGTTCAGGGCTCGCGGAACTGTAAGCCGCCGCGTCAGCGCACATGCTGGGGTTTTGGGTGGTTGGCGTCCCGGCCGTAACCCACCTTCTGTTCGTGGCGACATTTGTCTGATCGGGATACCCGCGCCTCGAACGGCGCTCATCGGCGCCTATTATCCCTTTCACAACGCGGGCAGACATTTCACCCTGATCACCAGTCTCCTCGACGGATCCGCCTCATTGCCATTGACTGGTGCCG
>Ga0315314_1004559_pt1 | contig 10350 bp, 11 predicted proteins | sample TDP9_MG_FD_203631 | JGI IMG/M metagenome (GOLD analysis project Ga0315314, IMG submission 203631) | Freshwater sediment microbial communities from Lake Towuti, South Sulawesi, Indonesia - TDP9 | ecosystem: Environmental > Aquatic > Freshwater > Lake > Sediment | place: Indonesia: South Sulawesi... | reverse complement strand
ATTGCAGCGATACCCAGCAACACCGCGCTTATAACAATGTCCCACGCCATGCTGTCCAAATAATCAAACGGCGGGACCATAGCAAACACCTATATTTATCTTTTTTCTTATTTTTTTGGTAATTATAATATATAATTTCCCTATATAAAACTTTTTGCTCCCAATATATAATTTCCCTATATAAAACTTTTTGCTCCCAAATTGAGAGATTTTACGCCACCAATTTATCTACAAAAGGAAGTATTATTCCCAAAAATCGCAAAAGAGAGTGAAAAGACCCGTAGACTTTGTGCTTAGTTTATTTTACCCCTACGTGCAACGCAACTACTCCACAAGTCAGGTGTTTAAATGAAGCTTCTCGGAACCCGGCGTTTTTAGCTAGCGTTTTAATGTTTGCGGCGATTCCTTGTGCACCAGTGTACGGTTGGGTTTCTGACAGGTTGGGTAAGCGGAAGCCATTTTTGGTTGCTGGCTCTTTTTTGATGGCTCTCGCCCTTATTGCCTCTGCTCACGCATTTGGCTCCGCTCTGCTAATCTCGGTAACAATTTTGGGCATTGCTGCTTCCATGGTGCCGCCCATAGTGTCAACTCTGCCTGCTGAGATTTTAGAACTAAGGTTGGTTGGAACAGGCTTCGGTATAATGGCTGTGTGCTCAAACATCGGCGTGTCCTTGGCTGCTCCGCTTATGGGATATTTTGTGGATGTGACAAGGTCGCTTGTATTAAGTTTTGCAGGTGCAGGGACGTTTTCTCTAATGGGCTCTATTGTGGCTTACACTTTAAAGACGAGGTAGCACGGTTTTTAACAGCTACAGTACACAATATAAATTGCCTTAAAGCGGTATTGAATCTATGCAATAGCCAAATCAAAGACAAAATTGGCTGATTAAAAAAGGATGAAAAAGACCCTCTTTGTTTGTATGGAAAATGCTTGCCGAAGTCAGATGGCGAAAGCCTTCCTTAATAAACTCTCTTCGGACAAAATTGTGGCTTTCAGCGCTGGCGTTAAACCAGCAGAACAAGTCAATTCTAAGGCGGTTGAGGTCATGCGAGAAATTGGAATCGACGGGTTGCGGAGCCGATGTTTGTCGGCACCCCTCGTAAAGGCGGGGAATGGGACATCGAGGATCCCTTGGGAAAATCTGTTAAAAATTCCGAGAAGTCCGAGGTGAAATCAGGAAGAAAGTTGAAAAATTGATCAAAGAAATCAGTTGAGAATTAGACTATTAGCAATTTTACTTTTCTAGCTGCGTTCGTTTTCCCTAGACAAATGTACTACATGGTCTCCAGCGGCTCTATGGTATGATGTTCAAGTCCCTCTTTTTCGCATATCTCTAAGACTTTGGACACTGCTTTCAAATCTATGGCTCTTATTTTCTCCTCTGGCCCTGTAACTTCAATAATCACGCCTATGCCGCCTACCCCACAACATGCATAAACATTCTTGTAAACCTTTATGTCGTATCCAGAGGGAACACCCATTTCCATTATGGCTGACTTCACCCTCTCAATTAAACTATCGATATTCTTACCGCTCACTTTAATAAAGTAACATTCCCTACAACTCATCTTAGACATCCACATCACCCAAATACTGAGACCTACATTTATTCGACTATATTTTTCGCGGCAATCATGGTTACTGTCTCTTTTACACCTGGAATTCGTCGCACCACGTCAAATATGAAACTGTCGAGTTCCTCAACTCTCCCAAATCTCACTTTGATGAGTAGATCATATACCCCATAGGTTGCGCTAGCCTCTTCAATCTCTCCTAATTTCTTAATCCTTGCAAATATTTCCTCTTCCTTTCCAGCCTCCATCTTTGCTAAAACATATGCTAAAACCAAACTATGTCCCTCACCACTAAGTTGAACAATCCAATATTACACATTATTACACATTATAATTGGTTACAGTATCGATAACTTGCCCTCCGGAACTTAATATGTCCAGTTTAATTGCGATCCTGCCGGATAGGTAGTGCGTGGCGCAGCTTAAGCATGGGTCATAAGGTCTGATCACCATTTCAATCTCGTTGAGGGTCCCTTGATCATACTTTCCACCTTTAATAAGATCTCGGGCTGCTTTCTTAACCGCTAAATTGATGGCTGCATTGTTTTGACACGTAGCAACGATTAGGTTGACGTCTCTGACCATCCCGTTTTCATCAGCTTCGTAATCGTGAATCAGCGTACCACGAGAGGCTTCTACAACGCCAACTCCACGACCAGCTCGAGGCTCAACTGGGGTCCTTGTGTTTTCACTGGTGATTTCAGGATCTTCAAGCAACTGTATCGTGCGTTCAGCAGCGCTTACCAATTCAATCAGTCTAGCCCAGTGATATAGCAGTGTTTGTTGGGCTGGTCGCTCGAATAGTTTCCTGAACTCCTCTAACTCTTTCTGAGCTAGTGGTGTCGGCATTTTGTCGCAGACGTTTATTCTAGCCAGCGTATTTACTCGATAAACCCCAACTGGATTGTCAGGGTCGAGAACAAGTTTTCCAGCCTTCTTATAGTAGGGGAATTTGAGATAGGTCCAGGGTTCAATGTGCTCTGCTATATAGTCTAAGTAGTTTTCAGGTGCAAAATCCTCGTAGGAGCCGTCTGGTTGCATCATCCTAAGCTTTCCATCATAAAAGGTGTGTGTGCCGTCTTCCGCTACCAGCCCCAAAAAGCCAGTTTTGATGACAGCGAGGGACTTCACCATGTCTAGATATCTGGGAAAGATGTTTTCTTTCGCGTTGCCAACGGTGAAAGTTGCAAAGTCTAACAGTTCTTTAGCCATTTCATATGCTTTATCTCTTTCTTCTTTCGCTAAAGGTTTAGTGAAGCCACCTGGCACCGCAGCAACAGGATGTATCCTCTTTCCAGCAATAAGCTCCACCATTCTATGCGCAAGATGATGATGTCTAATTACCTCTTTTGCAAGATCTGGATTGGCTTTCGCTATTCCAATAACATTTCTAACAGTGTAATCAGCATCGGGGCCCATTACAAAATCGGGGCCAGATAAGATATAGAACTGTAAGATGAAGTCCATGACCTTGTCTCCTACATATGCGAGTTCCCTAAGTTTTTTGGCGGTCTCAGGAATTTCTACACCAAAAACGGCGTCGGTGGCTTTCGCTGAAGCAATGTGGTGAGCCCAGGGGCAGACTCCACAGATTCTAGGCGTTATGAGTGGCAGTTCTTCAATTGGTCGACCGATGCAAAACTTTTCAAACCCTCTAAGCTCAAGGGTGTGCACTCTTGCGTCGGATACGTCTCCTTTGTCATCGAGTTGGATCACAACTTTTGCGTGGCCCTCAATTCTAGTTACAGGTTGGATAACGATTTCCTTGGTCAAACTTCTCACCTCAAGCTTTGCGTGGCCTAAGTATGTTGTGAGCTCCCACAAACCGGTTAAACGTCGCGAGGCGATCGGGTATTGTCTTCACGTCTAAACCTATCGTCGCAAGGGCGCCCATCATGTCTACCATCTGGTTTCCTCCAACACGAACTGGACCGAAGCATCCTCTGCACGGGAAGCCACCCGCTATGCACCTCGGAATGTCTTCTTTTCCACGACAACCAGCCCGGGTAGCGGGTCCTAAACAAAGATATCCTATTTCAAGTAAGCAACGTCCATCCTTGGGAGGCCAGTATTTGTCTAATGGTCGCTTTATGGTTGTTATGGCTTTCTTTTCTCGTTTCAGTGGGCAGTCTTCGCATACAGCCTTTTCCTCAAGCTTGAAAGGTTTCCTCTCTAGTATAGCAGTTATTGCGTCGACGATGAGACCTGGAGGAGGGGGGCATCCAGGCATGGATGCGTCGACTTTGACCACTTCGTCTAGGGCGTAGACTCGATCTGTCCATGGCGGAATGGCTACGGATGGATATTCTCCAGGGACAGTGCTTTTGGTAGTTTTGTAGACCTTGTCAAAAATCTCATCTTTTATGAACATATTGGCTAACGCCGGAACTCCGCCAAAACATGCGCATGAACCAAAGGCCACAAGGGTTTTGCACTTTTTTCTCATCTCTTCGGCTATTTCCTTATGCTCTTCAGTTCGGACGCCTCCAGAGATTATGCCAACGTCGGCTTCTGGAATCTCTAGTTTCGTGCCCGCACCAGTTTGTCCAAAGTATTTGTGGTCCATCAAGACGGGGATATGGACAAACTCCAGCCGTGGTAACAAATCTAGAATCGGTTCACCTACGTCCAGAATGCTACATTCGCATCCTCCACACATGTTCAGCCATTCTTCAACAACTTTTACAGGCATCCTTCTCACCAAATTGGGATATATGTATTAAGGGGACATCTTATAAATATTTTTACAAATAGTGCAAAGAAATAGATTTTTGATTACATTTTATTAAGCATTGATAGAAAAACCTATATATTTTTTCGTGTAACACCTATGCAGCATGGTTACTACATTGAAGGTGGGCTAATGGAAGAAGGAGAGTTTGAACCCCTTATAATAGCCTTTTGTTGTAATTGGTGTGCCTACGCAGGGGCTGATTTAGCCGGAACCTCACGAATATCGTATCCCACGAATCTAAGGATAATACGATTAATGTGTTCTGGCATGGTTCATCCTGCATTAGTAATGGATGCCCTCATGAGGGGTGTGGACGGAGTATTAATAGCCGGATGTCACCCGGGAGACTGCCATTACACCGATGGAAACTTAAAGACAGAGCGTCGTGTTGAAGCGTTGACGGTGATGATGGAGGACATGGGCATTGAACGTGAGCGTTTACGCTTAGAATGGGTTTCAAGCGGTGAAGGAGAGAAATTCGCCCGTGTTGTTCAAGAAATGACTGAACAAATCAAGAAACTTGGTCCCAGCCCATTCAAGTTGGGATGACCTCATGACTAAAGCTCCTTAATCCTCAAGGAGAAAGGAGGAAAATGTCTGAAGAAGAGCCTAAAATAGGTGTGTATGTTTGTCACTGCGGGGTTAACATAGCTGGTGCGGTTGACGTCGAGGATGTTATAAAGTATGTGGAAAAATTGCCGAATGTTGCCATTGCTAAAAATTATGTTTATATGTGTTCCGCACCAGCACAAGCAATGATTAAGGAGGACATTAAGGAACACGGTCTCAATAGAGTAGTCGTCGCCTCATGCTCCCCACGAATGCATGAAAGTACTTTTAGAAGAGTGGTCGATGAAGGCGGACTAAACCCCTACCTTTTTGAAATGGCAAATATCCGAGAGCAGTGTGCTTGGGTTCACGCAGCTGAGCCTAAAAAAGCAACAAAAAAGGCTAAAGATTTAATCAGAATGTCTGTTGCTAGAGCTGGACTTTTGGAGCCTCTTCAAAAAAGAGAGGTGAACGTTGTAAGAAGAGCCCTAATAATTGGTGCGGGCGTTTCTGGCATAAGGGCAGCCTTAGATTTGGCTGAAAGAGGCTTTGATGTTTACCTGATAGAGAAGGCTCCTTACATAGGAGGTAGGATGGTGCAGTTAAACAAGTTATACCCAACGGATGAATATGCCCTCGATGCGTTGAAGCCAATTATGGAAGCAGTTGCATCTCACTCCAAAATCCAGCTTCTAACAAACTCTGAAATCAATATGGTAGATGGTTATATAGGTAACTTCAAAGCGAAAATCACTATTAAACCTAGATACGTGACTGAGAATTGTGATGCTTGTGGTGAATGTGAGATCGCATGCCCCATTGAAGTGCCAAACGAATTTGACTATGGCTTAAGCAAAAGAAAAGCCATATACCTACCCTTCCCAGGCGCCATGCTTACAAAGTATCTCATCGATAACAAAAACTGCAATAAATGTGGAAAATGTGTAGAGGTTTGCCAAAAGAGGGCAATTGATTTTGAGCAACAGTCACAAGAAATGGAAGTTGACATCGGAACAATCATCGTCGCCATAGGACATGATCTATACGACCCGCCAGAGGGTGAGTACGGCTATAAAATATATGAAAATGTGATAACAATGCCTCAGCTTGAAAGGCTACTAAACAAGAACGGCCCAGCGAACGGTGAACTAGGGTTTAGTGGCTTTACTCCTAAGAGTGTGGTCTTCATTTCCTGCGTCGGGGCTAGGCAAGAACCTGGAATTTATAAACCAGTCAAAGAGGGCCAGCAGCTCAATAGGTACTGTTCTCGTGTATGCTGTATAGCCAGCCTTAAGAACGCTTTAGAAATTAAAAGAAGGTACCCCGATGCCAGAGTTTATTACCTCTACCGTGATATACGAACGTTTGGAAGGGGACATGAGGACTATTATAAAAGGGCTGGCGAATCAAGGGTTTTGTTTATTGAATATAAGGCCGAAGCGCCGCCTATAGTTTCAAACAACCCTAACGGCTTAACGGTTACCGTTCAAGACGTACTAACTAATAACGAGATTATAGCAGTACCCGCTGACCTCGTGGTTTTAAACGTTAGTATGGTACCACCTGCAGATGCCTTAGATCTGCAAACCAAGCTTAAGATTCCGAGGGGCACCGAGGGTTTCTTCCAAGAGGCTCACGCCAAGCTTAGACCTTTAGATACCCCTTCAGATGGAATTTACTTGGCTGGTACAGCGCAGGGACCTAAAGATGTCACTGACAGCGCAGCCATGGGAAGCGCGGCAGCGGCTAAGGCGGCAATATTATTGGTCAAGGGCAAAGTCGAGCTGGAGCCGATTGTTGCTTATGTGGATTTAACTAAATGCGACGGCTGTGCAATGTGTGTGGAACCTTGCACATTTAAAGCCATTATCATCGAAGAATACGAGGAGAAGGGTGCAATTAAAAAGCGTGCAGTAGTAAATGACGCATTATGTAAGGGTTGCGGTGCCTGCGCCGCTACATGTCCACCCAAATGTATTTATGTAAAACATTTTACGCTCGACCAAATATCAGCAATGATTAACGCAGCCCTCATCGAGTAGAAAAATGTTTGTACCTGTCCAGTTTTCAAGGATAGTTTCCTTCTTACAGTTTCGCCACAGGAATAAACTTTCACAGAAGACCGCTTTAGGGACTCGTCTATTTGTGTACATAGTAATGGTTACCCATTCGTCTCGCTAGGACAAAATAAACAAAAAGTAAGTAGGATAGGACTAGTGTCAGTGTGTTGATTCGACGGTAAGGCTTTTACCATTCATAGTGACAACGTGTACCGCGCATGCTATGCATGGATCAAAAGATCTTACTGTTTTAAGCGCATTCGTCGGTTTTGCTAGGTCGTCGATAGGCGTGCCAATCAGCGCTTGTTCTATTGGACCTCGCTGACCGAGTTCGTCCCTCGGGGAGGCATTCCAATTTGTTGGCGAGACAACCTGGTAGTGCTGTATCTTTCCGTCTTTGATTTTCACCCAGTGTCCATTCGCTCCCCTCGGTGCTTCCCACAACCCGGTCCCCATCGCCGACTCGGGGTTTTTATACGGCACATAAACCTTTGCGCCGGGTGTTAGCGCCCTTATCCACCTTTCAGCATTCTCCATTACGAGCACCAGCTCTAGCGCTCTCGCCTTTAGCCGGTCATATAACGAAGCTTTCGGCTCGTAATATCCCGAAACCACCATTCTTGCTAGGGGACCCACCTCACAGACCTTCCCATTGTATCTCGGTGACTTTAACCAAGAATACGCGCCTTGCTTCCCGTAATAGTCCCGCGGGGGGATTTCCTCAGCAGGTTTCCCGCCGCTGTCGTCTGTGTACCAAGAATATTTGACAGCCTCACTGATTTTGTTAACGTTAAGGGGGTTTAGCACACCGCCGATGACCACTCCCCTCTTTAGTAGGTATTTATCCAAGTCTTCTGGATGGTCTGGGTCGGGGAAGACTCCGTATGAGAGGAAGTTTCCGCATCCGACACCAAATCTTTCCAGTTCCGTTCGATGGTCTTGCAAGTATCCGAGGACAGCTGGAGCGTAAGTAGTAATAACTTCCTTGATCTCAGACATTCTAGTCAGCGCTTCAGCTATTGCTGTGGCTGTCGGTACGCATGTGACCCCACCCGGGACCGTTGTCATGTGGTGAGGTGTTTTCCCTCCGAATATCGCCCCGATCTCGTGGCATAGTCTCTGAGCTGGTAAGACAACTTCCTTAAGGATAGCATAGTATTGGTCAAGATTCGTACCTTCGCTTAGGCCGGGGACTAGGCCGTAAAGATCGTAATCCGGCCCAGCCAGTACGAAGATGTGTGCCGCATGGGAGTAGACGAAGTTGATTCCCTGTATAATGTTTCTGATTCTTATGGCGTCGGGGGTGGTATCCATGTTGGTTGCGTTTTCAAGAGCTAATATCGAAGTTATTCTATGAACTGCGTGGCATACCCCGCATATCCTCGAAGTTATTATGGGGGCATCCCTTGGGTCGCGTCCCAGTAGAATACGTTCGAAGCCCCGCCAAAGCAGGCCGCTGCTCCACGCGTCAACAACCTTAAAATCTTTAACTTCTATTTTCACGCCTAAGTGTCCCTCAATCCTGGTTATCGGGTCTATAGTTTTTGTTATCGCTACCGTTTCAGCCACAGGTATTAACGTCGTTTTCGCCATTCTTTCATCCTCCTTTCTAACCCTTCTCGTAGCCTTTTGGCCTCTCATAGAATGGGGACCACGGGTACTCCGGGAACTCTGGCTCCGTGCAACCTATGCAGGGAGCACCCGCCGGATAGAGCTGGGTATCCTTATCGATCCACTTTCCTGCAGTGCAAAAACTTGTTTTGTTGTTCCACAACCGGACTGGACAATCCCCTCTAGCCCCAGGATCCTTTCCTTTACATCCTATCTTATATAGACACCCGTCATCGCTGGGATACTTCGCGAACTTTTCCTCCTCATATCTCCTCCTTAAAGGACAATTCTCATGAATTTTATCCTTAAAGAACTCCCTGGGTCTGCCATACGTATCAAGTTGGGGCTTAACGCCAGATAGCACTGTAGCTAGGGTTAACGTCATCCAGTCTGGGTGCGGCGGACAGCCTGCTATATTAATGACTTCATACAAATTCTTTCCAAGGGCTTCAGCGACAGAGATGCACCCGGTTGGATTTGGTATGGCCGCGGGTATGCCTCCGAAGGCAGCGCAAGTTCCGACCGCGACTACATGCTTCGCTTTACCCCCCAGAACCCTAACCCAATCCTCAAAGGGCACTGGCATTCCTGCGATTTCGCCGACAGTGCAGTAGTTTCCTTTTGGAACCGCCCCCTCAATTATGAGCACATCTAATGGCTGTATACCATCTGCGGCGTCTTCCAAAGCTTTCACTGCTTCGTCTCCAGCGGGTATCATGAGTGTTGGATGAAAATCTACGGAGAGCCTAAAGTTGCTTATGACATCAACTAAATCAGGGTTAACTCCCTGCAATAGTGATATGGTACACCCTGTATCGCCAGCTCCCTGTAACCAGATGACATGCCTCTTCCCTTCCGTTACCTCCGCAAAAACCCTTCGTATATCAAACGTGTAAAGGCTAATGACAGCACCAGCACCTATCATGCTAGCTATCTTCAAATAATCCCTACGCCCAATTTTCATCGTTTCTCTCTCCTGAAAAATAATTTTGTATAAAGCTTTATGTTTTTCCTATATAAATTGTTTATGGATAATTCTTCTATGTATATGAATTGTTTAAATAGATGCCTCTTCAATATGAGATTAAATCTTGACGGTCACCGTAAAGCTAATTTCAAGTTACGACAAAGATACGACTAGAGCGAATCTGAGTGAATAAATCTAAGAAAATCCTAATTGCCGGCGTAGGAAACGTATTAAAAAGTGACGATGGCTTAGGCTCCTTTGCCATAGACCAGCTCCGCAGACTAAAGCTTCCTCAAAACGTTGAAGTAATCGAATTAGGCACGCCGGATCTTTCAATTCTACACTATGTAAAGGGGTATGACAAGGTGATCTTCATCGACGCCATAAAAAGAGGAGGAAAATCAGGCTCCATATACGTGCTTAAACCGCAGGATGTGGCTTATCTGACTAAGGCCGTGAGTCCTAGGAATCTGGCTTTCATGAGTATGCATGAAATTAATCTTGAAAAGACCATAGCTATTGGTAAAGCCTTAGGCGAAATGCTGCCCGATATAATCATAATCGGATGCGAGCCTGAAGACGTCAGCACCTTAAGAATAGGGTTAACAAATAAAGTCAGGGAAGCATTACCGAAAATAATTGAGCTGATATTGAAAGAGTTGAGTATAGCCTAGCAATTCATCCGAAAACTTATTCTAAACATAAAATTCGCGCCAGAAAAATAAATTTTCCAAATTCTTTATAACTTATGAATATTACTTTACAAATTGATAATTGCAATTGAAAAGTGAGTCACAATGTTGAGGTTTTGCCTATGCCTCGGAAGTTGGATAAGATTGACCTCAAAATAATTA
>Ga0315314_1004558_pt1 | contig 10351 bp, 8 predicted proteins | sample TDP9_MG_FD_203631 | JGI IMG/M metagenome (GOLD analysis project Ga0315314, IMG submission 203631) | Freshwater sediment microbial communities from Lake Towuti, South Sulawesi, Indonesia - TDP9 | ecosystem: Environmental > Aquatic > Freshwater > Lake > Sediment | place: Indonesia: South Sulawesi... | reverse complement strand
AAATGGCACTAAAGATCATCTAAATTCAACATTCAAAACAAACCTTTGATAACTCTTTGCCCCTTCTTGATCAGAGGCTTCGATTTCAATCGGATGGGTCCCACTATCCCGTCTCTGCACGACCCATCGAATGAGGCCTGTCTCTTTATTGATTTCCATCCCTTTGGGAGCAGACTTCAAAGCAAAGGAGATTGGGTCGTTATCCAGATCATTCGCTTCCAGTTGGTAAATGTAATTTTCTCCCTCTACGGAAGTCGGCGGAGAAGAGACGATGATGGGTGGGCTGTTCAATATTGTGATGCCTTCGGACTTCTTAAGGATTCCTTTGCCTTCTCCGTCATCGGGTGTTACCGTGACTGCGATCAAGTCTCCCTTCTTAAACCGGCCCCGTTCTAAGACTTCTGCCTTCTCTTCGGTCAGAACCACTCCATTCTTCTCCCATTGATAAGTGTAGTAAATGGCATCTCCATCGATATCAACACTTCTTATATGAACCTTCAGATGATCACTCGCATAAGCCATTTTGGGCTCAATGTTGACCTCTTGGATCAGGGGTGGGGAATTGAGGATCTTGATTGGCTCGGATAAAAACGGCTTTCCGTCTGCCTTTCCATCTGATGGGGTCACCATCACCCGGATGAGATCCCCTTTTCTAAAATTTCCACGCCTCAAGATATTTTCGTTCTCCCCCGAGATTTCTTCGCCATTCTTAATCCATTGGTAGTGATAAGTCAGGGGGTCTCCGTCCGGATCCTGACCTCGGACGATGAGATCTAAGTTATTCTCTTTATTGGGATTTTTAGGCAAGAGAATAACTGAGGTGATGACAGGCGGAGAATTGATTTTAGACTTAGGCTCAGGCCCTTTTTCACAAGAGAGATTTAAGAAAGAAGAGACGAAAAGCGAAAAGAGGGCTAAGGTTTTAATGGATGGACATTTTCTGTTGATCGATAGTGAGAACTTCAACCTTTCTGCCGATCCTATTGATCATCCCTATATAATTTATCATATACCTTTCTCTGCCAAAGGTCAAAACGAGGGCTCAATTCATAAATGGGAATCTCTTCCTTTCCTCCGGCGCGATATAGCGGGGCAAGAGATAAATCCTTTTTGCCCTCATCATTTTTTTGCTATCCTTTTCGACTTCCATATAGACCCATCTCTTTGGTTGAAATTCGGTAACAGGGATAAGCTTTTCTCGATGATCCATCACCTGGGTTGTCTTATCAATGTAGATCCTCATTTCGTTGATGATGAGATACCCGGCCTTGTGGTTTCCTCCAGGGTTGACCAAACCCTGTGTTTTCAGCACACTGCCATCCTTTGCAAAGCAGAAAAGGGGGAGGAGATAAATGGTCAATCCTGTTAGAACAAAAAATATTTTGATTCCTAATTTTCTATTTATCATTTTAATCTCTCCTTAAAATCGTTGTTTCCAGCTGATGGGAACCAGCACCTTCGTGCTCTTCAAAGGAGCCTTATAAATACCGCCTCCAATACCAATATAACCTGTGGCCGATGATCCTCCGACAACGGCAATAATCGCGCCCGAAGGAATGGCCGTCCCGATAATGGTTGACCGATCGCTTGCTCGGAGTGTGGTTCCGTCCACATCATTCGTAAGGTCAAAATTGAAGTAAGCATTTCCAGTTAAATAGCTTAATGCATACAGTCTTGCATATCCCTCTCCTACAAAACAGGGGTCTGATACAGATCCTGATTGGGGAGTGAATGTCGTGTAATAAGAGATCCTATAAAACAACAAGGGTGGAGCCAGACACTTCTCCCCGCTGTTCGTACTTAAAATAATGTACCATCCGCTCATACTGATTAGCTGGTTATAGGTTTGCTGTTGCTGTTCCGAGGTACCTGTCTGAAGCAAGTCTAAGGTAACATCCACCAGGTCAGTTTCTTTTAATACACTGGTTGGATTCCGATCCTTCACCGCATAAAGTCGATTGTAAACGGTCTGGTCCTTAGGATGTTCTCTGTCTCCTGTTCCAAACATGAGTAGTTCATAGTCCCCTGTGCCATCTTTCTCAAGAGCAACGTCTGGAGGGTAGAAGATCTTTCTTCGATCAACGCCTGGAGAAGGCGCGGGATCGTTTGAGTTGAAAATACGCTTTACGGTCCAATTGCTCGGAGAAGGATTACTAAGATCCAATCGCCAGATCTGACCACCCGTGTCTCCTGCGTAGAGGCGATCAATCCTTCCATCTAAGTTTGTGTCTACTCTTGCGATATCACTTGGGATCGAATATGTCATGTATGGATTATCACTCGCGTGGAACTGCCACTTCTTAATCAGGCTCCCATTAAGAACATCAATCGCATAGACTGCGCGACCCATTGAATCGTTTGAGACGACTGGAAGATTATCCTGATTCGTATCATACCCTCCGCCGATGAAGAAGACCCATTTATCAACCCATGAATCCGTGGTTCCATACTTAATTTTGCCTAAGACAGGAGTGGACCAGGTCTGGCCCATCTCGGAGTAGTCGGCCATCGTTGCGGGATTGATTTGCCACAAAAATAGAGGTCTGTCTGGGTCTGTAATATCGAGAGCGTAATAGCGATTCCCACCCCTTCGTTCACCAAAGATAAGAATCTTTTGGCTGGAGCCTTCATAGACTCTTGGCGTCCCATCTACAAAGAATTCCAGGATGTTCCCCGTCAGGTTCTGAAGCTTCGGTAACAGATCAGGCGGTATAAATGCCCATAGCTCTGCCCCGGTAGAATCGTCAAAGGCATGGAGCATTCCGTCATTCGCTCCAGCATAGATGACCGTTTTGGTTGAGTGATGGACGACCAATGGCCTCGAGTGGATGATCGCCCCGAGGATCCAGGATCTCTTTTCTGTGGTATTCTTATCTCCGTCTTCGTCATAGGCATCATATCCGTACATGAAATTGATGAGCTTATTCTTGTCATCCTCTGCCGAGAGACCTAACATCGCAGGAGTGATATTGGTTGTGTTAAAACGATTGGAGGAATGGGTCAAATCGGCATTTCCCAGATAGGTGTAGATCTTTCTATCATATAGATTGGTCATATTTTTAAGGATCTCACCCACGCCTCCCTTCTCAACGTCCCCTCCATCCTCACGCGTTGACCAGTAGGAGATGGAAGAATCGTATATTCCGCCTGTTGAGGTATCAATGACCAGATCGCCATTTTTATCGAGAATGTCTCCAATGGAAATCCCTTTCAAGGGATCATTGGCTGAGGCGATTCCAAATTTCTTGATATTGCCTTTCCAAAAAGCCTTTTCTGCAGGCTTAAACATACCCAGGTACATCCGATCGACACTGGCTGTCTTTTCCATCTGGCTGATAGGAACGGTTGGCGCCACATAAGAGACAGATTTCGCAAGGATCTCTTCAATGACAGACTGCAAGGCAGCCTTGAAGGTCTGTGCATTGTGGGCGTAATGGTATTGCCCTCCGCCGTTGCCCGCTGCCGATTGTAATAGTGTGCTATCGAGGCAGAGCTGGCATGGATTGAAACCGATGGTATATACGGTGATATTCTGACGTCCCGTTAGATCTGCTCTCAGGTCATTTAAGTGAACATACTTAGCCACGTCATCCAGATAGTGAGACCCTTGTAAGTCGTAAGTTCCAGGGTCCTTTCCATCGGCATCGTAATCTCCGATCACACTCGGAATAGGACTTGAGCCATCATCTGCCACATCATGTGTCGGAGCTCCGTCCGTAATGATGATGACATAATTCTTTTGACAACGGTACTGAATCGGGCTCGTATATGGGTTTGTATTCGGTAAGCCGGAATTGTAATGAGTCGTCTCCCCCTCGAAATAGAGCATCGCCTCATACAAAGATTCTGCTAATGGAGTCCAATCAACGAGATTGCTGGTATGAATATCACTCAAGGCACTAAATAAGGCATTCTTATCATCAGAGACTGGAGCGGTTATTCGGCCTCCTTGTCCATTCGAATTAAAAACCATCAACCCGAAGCGGATTCCCTCTGTCGAATTGACATAGCTATGGATTGTTCCTTTTGCCAGTCCAAGTCTTGGTTGTTTGCTTTCCTGAGTCAGAGCTAAGTAGTTCATGTAATTTCCCGTTTGCAAAAATACAGGGCTCCCCTTTCCCTTTACGTCACAGCTTGTATCGGATTTCAATTTTCCATTATAGATCCCATCAACGGCCAGGGATGTTTGGACGGTAGAACAAAGGATTTCATTGTAATGGTTTTTAAAAAGAAACCAATCCTTCTCCGATTTTTTATAGACTGCATTATTAGGGTAAGAGCCCGAATAGGTTGGCGCTGGATTGGTACGATCGGGATTATAGAGGGGCGCTTGATCCTCATTGGCCATACTTGATGAATTATCGAAAATAAATAGAACGTTCGGAGGGACCTCCAGCCCTGTCACAGTGTAAAGATCCGTGTCCAATCCATGAGAAGGATTACCCCCTAAAATGATCACTCCTGAACCGATGATTAAAAGCCGGATAAAAAAGGACCTTATTCTTTTAAACATAAAAATCTCCTCCTTACTCTGCAGCAGGGATGAGTCTCACCACTTTCTGGTCAATTGTACAAGTGGATTTGATAGGGCTTAAATCCATTTGATCCTGCGCGGTTGATGTAATTATGAAATGGATAAAATCAACATGAGTCGCACTCATACCCGACCCTCTCGGTGCTCCTGATTGACTCGTGTCATGATAGAGAATGACATAGGCGTTGGTTGGGTTGGTATTGCCGTAGCTGGTGTTATTGAGAACATTTTCATATTTGTTATTAGAACCAAATCTTGTCAGATTGAAATTCTCCAAATTGGCCAAAGTCGCCTGAACTCCACTGTCTGACCTGTAAAACGCACCGGTGGACCCTCTCTTGTTCCCCGAAATCTTTATCTCGAAGGTCGAAGTGAAGATCGAAGCGAGGCCGACCAGCGTCAAGACAATCATCATGGCGAGGGCGATGACCAAAGCAGCACCCGATTGATTTCTATATATGGCGATACATGTATTATGTAGTTTGTCATTCCGGGCTTGACCCGGAATCCAGTGTTTTTCTGCTTTCCCGCTTTCGCGGGAATGAGGTGTTCTGCTGTGATTAATGACGCTGTGTATAATATTCATGTGTGACGCTCCTTTCTCATCTCATCATAACATTCCTCAATGTAACGGCTGAGGTCAATTTCCTCGGACGGACCATTTGTGGAACATCTGGATTGACTGGTGTAGGTCTTGCTTCTAACTCCACACGCACAGCGATCACCTTCGAGATTCCTACACTTGCCGCAGAGACCCAATCATCATCGTCAATAGTGCCATTCCCATTCTGGTCATCCATATTCCCATCCTCGTTTGTATCCACACCATAGGTGAAAATTAAGGCATCGACATTTTCTAAGAGGGCCTCTGCTGTTTCGGCCACAGCATTGATGGTGCGTTGCCGGAACAATCTCGACGTACCGGCATCCCTCCAATAGCGCACCGTGTGCCTTTGATATTGTGCGAGGGTGCTGTCATAGTATTCATAGCTCACCGTAATGTCACTCTCTTGAACAGGGGTGACGATGGGTGTCGGAATCGTTACCGTTGAAGCAGTGTTGTCGTCATCATAACCCGTCATTCGAAGATCTCTCAGAAGAATCTCCATGGCACTTCTCACGGTCTGTTGAATTTCAACGGCTTGATCCTGGACGGTGTAGGCCCTTGTTTGAACAATAAAGAGGCGATAGATGGCACCGATCACAACTGCACAAATCACCAGGGCCACAAGCAGTTCAATAAGGGTGACACCTTTCTGTTTAAATATCCATCGGGTCTTCATCTTTTCCTTCCTTCGTGGAAAATATCAAAAAACTCCTCCCCCCTTGCGGGGGAGGATTAAGGTGGGGGGTTGACGCTTCTTATCCACCCCCACCCTCGCCCTCCCCCATCAAGGGGGAGGGGAATTGCTGCTATTTTCATTGTTCGTAGGTGACCAAGCATTCACGGTAAATTACCTTCTACTGAGAAATCGCAGAGGTCAGGCTAAGTGAGTGATTTATCCGATCGTTCCAGCTGATCGTAATCGTGACTGTTTTTAAACTTCCGCTTTGAACCACCGTCCAACTTCGGCTATAAATGATTCCTGTAGAGCCTGTTCTCGTGTCCGCGCCAGAGACGATATTCGCCCATGGGGTCACCCTCAGTTCCTCTAATCTGTCCTGGCCAAATGTGGCGGCTTCAGTCAATCGCCCCCCAAAGGACGAATTCCGGGTTGTTGTTGCCATCAAGCCAGCCAAAGCTAACAAAGAGATGGATAGAATGACTATGGCTATTAAGATTTCGATTAATGTGAAACCCTTTGGTGTTAAAGCGTGTTTCAAATTCCGCCTCCATAAAGTAAGCTTTGTTAATTGAGGCTGCAAAACACATACCAATAACTTTTTGAATTTGACTATTGAGTGGGGGGAGAGGCGGGTTAAATAAATATTTAATTGTTTTAATGAGTTAGGCCATTAGGGACGACAACCAACGGGAAATAAAACCAATGAGCGAAAGCCGAAAACCCCCTTCTATCTTACCAAAATATGAAAAAATTTTATGAAAAGAACCTGGAGTTCAAGGCTTGAATAAAGCATTAGATTTCGGTTACTTGAATAACCTTGAGGATTTCTTTTTGGAAAGAAGTGAAAAGTTTTCATAGAAAAATACGGTTCACAACTCACTTTCCACAATTTCGTATTCCTTGATCTTATATAACAGAGCTCGATGGCTTATTTCGAGTAGTCTTGCAGCATGGGTGTGATTCCCTTTCGTCTTTTTTAGGGCTTTCTTAATTAAATTCATCTCCAAGAACTTTGAGGCCTTTTTAATAGAATAATTCTCTTCAGCCAGTGTTGTGAATTGAATCTGATCCTGAAAGTTTTGAATTTCGATGGGTAGATTCTCCAACTCGATACTCTCCCCATCGGTCAAGACGATCGCCCTTTCGATCGTATTCTCCAATTCCCTCACGTTTCCATACCACTTATAATTCATCAATACCTCAAGGCCCTTCGGGCTGATGGCCAGCACATGTTTATTCATCGATTGGCTATATTTATGAACGAAATGCTGAACGAGCAAAGGGATGTCCTCCTTTCTTTCTCGAAGAGGCGGAAGATGCATAGGGAGGACATTCAATCGATAGAACAGATCCTCTCTGAACCGGCCTTCGCTCACTTCTTTGGCGAGATCCTTCACAGTGGCCGCAACGATCCTTACGTCGATTTGAATGGACTTTGATTCCCCCACCCTTCTGATTTCCCCATCTTGGAGGACCCGGAGGAGTTTTACCTGAAGTTGCGGAGGCAGTTCCCCAATCTCATCCAAAAAGAGCGTGCCGCCGTCTGCTTCTTCGAAAAGCCCTTTCTTGGTCCGGATGGCATCCGTAAAGGCCCCTTTCGCATGGCCGAAAAGCTCGCTTTCTAACAAATTCTCCGGAATGGCGCCGCAATTGACAGGGATAAAAGGACGTTCGGATCGATCACTGGTGTAATGGAGTGCTTTCGCAATCAACTCTTTCCCCGTACCGCTTTCCCCTGTGATGAGGATCGTCGACTTGTAAGGGGCCACCTTTTTGATCACCTCAAATAGGTTCAGCATTTTCTCGTTCTTGCTAATGATATTCTTAAAGCTATACTCTTTTTGAACCTCCTTTCTCAAAAGTTCGTTCTCCTTTCTCAACCGCTCCCTTTCCTCTGCTTTCTTGAGCGTCAATATAATCTCGTCAGGTTTGAAGGGTTTCGAAATATAATCGTAAGCTCCGAGTTTCATCGCTTCGATTGCGGTATCGATCGTTCCATAGGCGGACATCATAATGATCGTTGCTTCAATTCCCATCTTCTGGGCTTCTTTCAGGAATTCCATGCCATCCATGTGAGGCATTCGAATATCGCAAAGGATTTGATCGAAAGGAGAAAGGGTCATCTTCTTTAACCCTTCTTCTCCATTTGAAGCGGTCTCTACATCATAATGCTCCTTTTTCAAAATAACGCATAACATATGCCTAAAATTTTCTTCGTCGTCTATAATAAGAATACGTTTTGGAATCATTTTTTTCTCCATTCTTTTCCTTTATTCAAGCGGTAGGAAAATAGATTTCGAAGGCCGAACCTTTTCCCACTTCGCTCTCTGCCCTGATCTTTCCCCCCATCGATTCGACAATCCTGAGGGAGATCGATAACCCAAGTCCTGTGCCCCTGTCAGGGTCCTTGGTAGTGAAAAAGGGATCGAAAATCTTCTCCAGATTTTCCTGCTGGATTCCCATCCCTGTATCAGAGATCCTTATCTTAACCAATCGGTCGCCCCTTGAGAATTTTGAGAGAAGAGCAGACAACGGATCGGGCTTTCTCAATCGAGAGTAGTCGGCTTCCAATGGATCGCCCTTGCGTCTTCGAGGATAGAGCTGCTGGAGATCATCCACAAACAGATTCTCAACAATGAAATTCTCGGTCTTGATTCTCAAATTCCCCCCATTTGGCATCGCATCCACAGCATTCAAAATGATGTTGATGAAGACCTGAGAAAGTTGAGATTCATCCCCTTTGATCATGGGGAGATCAGGTTGAAGTTCCAATTGGGTTTCAATATTTCTAAAATTCTTCTGATGGGAGAGCAGGGAAAGGGTGTTCTCGATCACCTTGTTCACCTCTATATCCTGCATCTCGGTTTTTGACGGCCTTGAAAAATCCAACAGTTCTCGAACGATACGGTTGATTCGCCCAATCTCCTTTTCGACCCGCTTCAAATAATCTTTTGCTTCCTCTCGATCGAGCCCGTCTTTCCCCAAGATGCTGGTATACCCAAGGATGGCTCCCAATGGATTTCCAACCTCATGAGCCACTCCTGCTGCAAACTTTCCAATGGAGGCTAATTTTTCCGTACGAATCAGTTCCTCCTGCGCCTGTTTCAATTTCCTATTGGCCAGTTCAAGAGATCTTAGATGACTGTCGAGGCTCTCCTGATTCTCTCTCAATTTTTCGATCATTCGGTTGAACGAAGCAATGAGCTGCCCGATTTCGTTCTTCGAGGTAACCTCGATGGTTTGACTGAGATCGCCCTCACTGATCTTCAGTGTTAATCGGACAAGGTCCTTGAGGGGTTTAACTAATACGCGAGACAGGAGAAAGGTTCCGAACGCGATCAGGACGATCCCATCGAGGATCAATGAAATCAAAATCATTCTCTGCCATGTGAGGAGATAGACCATCACATCCCCAAGGGGGATCTCTATCAGAATACCACCCCCGATCTTTCCTCGAATCCATAAGGGAGCGTAGACGACTAACTTCTTGTAGTGGCGAGAGAGAAGTCCTCCGGTCTTTTCAATTTCGGTATTAAATTCACCCAACTGGATAGATTTCTTCAAAAGCTCATTCGAGTAAGCTTGATCCAGCAGCTCTTCCCTTTTGCTTGCGACGACTTTTTGTCCCTGATCCGTAATCATTAAATCGTAAAATCCCTTCTCTTTCACGTAAATTCGAACAAAATCTTGGATCTCCTGCTTCACAAGGGGATGGCTGAGGGAAATCTCTTTCCTATCCCTGAAGATGAAGTCAATGATCGCCTGGAGATCCTGGACCATCCCCTCTCCATTTCTAATTCTATCCTCGATCATATTCCTCTCGTTGATCTTCGATATGGTAAAGCCGATGAGAAGGATCGCGGCCAGCATCAGAAGAGAAATATTGATAATGACCTCCGTTCTGAGGCCTAAGTCGATTTTCTTGAAAAGCCAAATTCTCCGTCCCATGTTATCCTTTAAATTGCAAATACCACGAAACGATCTCACTCTTACCAAAAAGAGCAATCACTGCCCCGAGGGAAAGGAACGGACCAAAGGGTATGGCATATTTAAAGTCCTTACCCTTTAGGACCATGATCACAATCCCTGTTATAGAGCCGACCAGAGAGCTTATCAGGATCGTAAGAATCACTGCCTCCCAGCCCAAGAACGCACCCATCATCGCCAACAGTTTCACATCCCCTCCACCCATCCCTTCCCTTTTAAACAACCATTGATAGAGCGTCGCAATGCCAAGGAGGCTACCTCCGCCAAGGAGTATTCCCATGAGGGAATTGAAAAAAGTGATATGGGGAATGACCAGGGCCCCTAAGAGCCCCACACCGATTCCGGGAATGCTGATCACATCAGGGATGATCTGGTGATAAAGGTCGATGACGGTAATGACCATCAAAGCTGCAACAAAAGAGAAATAGAAGAGGTAACTCAGCGAAAGACCGTACTTTAAGAACAGAAGGAGAGAACTGAGTGACGTCACCCCTTCAACCAAAGGGTATTGGGCAGAGATCGATCCTTTACAGGAGCGACATTT
>Ga0315314_1004557_pt1 | contig 10351 bp, 8 predicted proteins | sample TDP9_MG_FD_203631 | JGI IMG/M metagenome (GOLD analysis project Ga0315314, IMG submission 203631) | Freshwater sediment microbial communities from Lake Towuti, South Sulawesi, Indonesia - TDP9 | ecosystem: Environmental > Aquatic > Freshwater > Lake > Sediment | place: Indonesia: South Sulawesi... | reverse complement strand
CCTGCTTGCGGTGCAACGAAGGATGCAGCAGTCGAGTGCGCCAGTTTAAGACTCAACGCTGTGCGGTCAATGCCGAGGTGGGTCGGGAACGCAGGATGAGGATCCATCCGGTCTCCAAGGCCAAACATGTCTGCATCATCGGTGGGGGTCCAGCGGGAATGGAGGCTGCGCGGGTCCTGGCTCTGAAGAGGCATCGAGTGACTCTGATCGAAAAAGAAAAAGAGCTGGGAGGTCTCCTGAGATATGCCACCGTTCCAGCTTTCAAGACCGAGCTCAAGAGTTTCCTTAAATACCTGAAAACCCAGGTGGAAAAGCTGGGCGTAGAAATCTTGCTCGACCAGCAGGCCACCCCGGAATTCGTCAAGGAGCTCAGTCCGGAGTCCATCATCCTGGCTGCGGGCTCAACCTTACGCTCTCCGGACATTCCCGGAATCGGAAAACCTTTTGTAGCCAATTGCCTTGAGTTGCTCTCGGGGCAGTTCAAGGCTGGGGAAAGAGTAGTGGTTGCCGGGGGGGCATCCATGGGATGCGAAGTGGCTGCCCATTTGGCTTCCCAAGGCAAGAAAGTGACCCTGGTGGAAATGCTCGCCGAGCTGGCTTATGACCTGGAGATGAGGTCTCGCCTGGCTCTCCTGCAATTGTTGAAAGAAAAAGGGGTAAAGACTCTGACCAACTGGAAGCTGGAAAGAATAGAAAAGGGCTATGTCCTCCTGCTGGACCGTGACTGGAAGAAGCAGGAGATGGCCACAGATTGCGTCGTCCTGGCCATGGGACTTACATCCAACCAGGAACTTCTCAGGCCCTTAAGAGAAAGTTTTCAGGAAGTTTACGTTATCGGCGATTGTTTAGAACCAAGAAAAGTCTACCATGCTATCCACGAGGGAGCGTTTGCCGGTAGAGCGATCTGATTATATTGGGACGCAGATTATCAAGATTTTTTACATTGAAAATACTTTTCTGCAGTTATCTGCGAAAATCTGTGTGCTGATCAAACTGAAAGGATAAATTTAAAATGGACGAAATTCAAAATGTAACAATTGTGGGTGCGGGAACGATGGGCCATTCTCTGGCTCAGGTTTTTGCGCAGGGTGGCTACAACGTCTGGCTGAACGATCTAACGGAGGAGATTCTCTTAAGAGCCAAAAGCCTGATTACTTCCAACCTGAACACCCTAGGGGAGTTAGGGCTCCTAAAAAAGAATCAGCGAGCTGCCACCCTTAGTAGGATTCAGACGACCACCAAAATTGCAGAAGCCGGGAAGAAGGCGGACTTTGTCATCGAGGCGATCTCTGAAGATGCCGCCGCCAAGAAGGAGATGTTCAAGGTTCTCGATAGGGTCTGCCCACCAGGAGCTATTCTGGCCAGCAATACCTCTTATATGGATATCTTTAAATTCGTTGAGACCAAAAGGCCAGAGAAAGTGCTCATCACCCACTGGTTTGCCCCACCCCATATTGTGCCCCTCGTGGAGATCGTCCGCGGTCCCGAGACCGCCAAGGAGACCGTGGACGTCGTGAAGGATCTGTTGACTAAGCTCGGGAAAAAACCGGTCGTAATTTCCAGGTTCCTTCCGGGATTCATTGGCAATCGACTCCAAAGTGCGCTGGGAAATGAAGTGTTATTTCTCCTGGACAATGGCTATGCCACTCCCGAGGACATCGATGAGGTTACCAAGGCCAGCTTTGGCCTGCGCATTCCCATTCTCGGGCTGGTCAAAAGAATGGATTTTACTGGCCTGGATCTAAGTCAGAAGGTAATCAGCAACCGCCTCTATGAGCCACCCAGACCCGAGGGGAGATCGGAAATCATAGACCAGTTAGTCTCCCAGAGAAAGCTGGGAGTCAAGAGCGGCAGCGGGTTCTATGACTATGGGAACCGATCAACGGAAGAGATTATGAAGGAAAGAGACATCAAGCTGATAAGATTGAGGGAGTTTTTGAAAGAATTAGGCGAACTCTAAGAAATTGCGGATTGCAGATTGCGGAATGGGGAATCAAAAATGGGCAATCCGAATTCCACATTCCGAAATATCTGGAACCCTCGAACCCTGTTTTTCATATGCTCATCGATTCTCATGCCCATCTGGAAATGAAGGACTTTGATAAAGACCGCGACCGGGTGATTGCCCGGGCCCTGGAAGCTGGGGTGAGTCATATCATCACCGTGGCTACGACGGTATCCGATGTACCCAAAGCCTTAAAAATCGCCCAAAAAAATGAATCCGTTTATGTGGCCATCGGTATTCATCCCCATGAGTCCAAGGACATTGCTCCTGGGGATTTCGATGAACTCCACCGCTTATCTAAAGAGAAAAAAGTGGTGGCTTTCGGTGAGATCGGGTTGGATTTCTACCGCAACTATTCTCCCCGGCAAGTCCAGCTAACCCGCTTTCGGGAGCTCTTAAGACTGGGGAAGGACATAGGCTTGCCCGTTATCATTCATGACCGGGACGCTCATGAGGAAATTCTCGATATTTTGCAGGAAGAGGGAAACGGCCAGTGGAAAGGGGTATTCCATTGCTTCTCTGGGGATTATTTCTTGGCCCAAAAAATCATTCAGATGGGTTTCCTCCTCTCTATTCCAGGAACCGTAACTTTTGACAAAGCCATCATCCAGCAGGAAGTCGTCCGGCGCATTTCCCTGGAAAAGATCCTCTTGGAGACCGATTGTCCTTACCTGGCTCCGGTGCCCTATCGGGGAAAAAGAAATGAGCCAGCTTACATCCGCAGTACGGCAGAAAAGGTGGCCTCATTAAAAGAGGTTAGCTTTGAGGATGTAGCCCGAATTACCTCTGTCAATACCAAGCTCCTCTTCGGGGTGGGGGAGGATATTCCCAGGGGGAAGATTGTTTACCCCATCCGCAACTCCTTATACCTGAATATCACCAACCGCTGTTCAAACCGCTGTACTTTTTGCTGGAAGAACGCGTCTTTTGTGGTGAAAGGGCATGATCTGGAGCTCTCCCGTGAACCTGAGGCTGACGAATTGCTCCAGGCTATAGGCGATCCGAAACAATACCGAGAGATCGTCTTTTGCGGATTTGGGGAACCATTACTCCGCCTGGACCTGGTCAAAACCGTCGCTGCGGAGTTGAAGAAAAAAGGGGGGCGAGTGCGTATCGATACGGATGGCCAGGCCAATTTGGTCTATGGCCGGAACATCTTACCCGAATTGAAGGGATTGGTGGATGCCATATCCGTCAGCCTGAATGCGGAAAATGCGCCGAAATACCACCGCCTCTGTCGCTCTCCCTTCGGGGAAGAAGGCTTCCGGGGAATTCTCGATTTCATCCGGGAGGCGAAAAAGGCTATTCCTGAGGTTGTGGCTACGGTCGTGGAGATGCCCGGGGTGGATATCAAAGCCTGCCGCAGACTGGCCGAAGATGAGCTCGGCGTGCAGTTTAAGGTTCGGGCCTATGATGAAGTGGGGTAGAAAAAGCCTAAAACCCAGGTTAGAAATGCATCTCTTTAGGATCATCATTTTTTCTCTACTCTTCTACGGGATGGGATTGACCGTTTCTCGGGCTGAGGAAATGGGATTCCTTTTGGTAGAGCGCTTTTCCAGTGGAGTAGACGAAAAAGGAATCCCGGTTGGCTGGATGCTGGAGAAAACTCCGGGAAGTAAATCAAAAATATCCATAGAGCGTGAAAAGGAGGGCTATTTCCTCCATCTTCTGAGCGTCGATGATGCTTTCGGATTAAAGAAAGATATTTCCTTCGACATCCGCCAATATCCATACCTCTCCTGGCAGTGGAAGGTTACCCGGCTTCCCAAGGGTGGGGATATTCGTAACAAGAATTCCGATGATCAGGCGGGCCAGATCTACGTAATCTTCCCCAGGTTCCCCGCTTTTATCAATTCTTTATCTATTGGATATATCTGGGACGCCCAGGCACCCGTTGGATTTTCAGGGACAAGCACGGCCTACAGCAGGATGAAGTATGTTGTCCTTCAGAGTGCCTCGAGCAAACTGAATCAGTGGATTTTTGAAACGCGGAACGTTTATGAAGATTATAAGAAGCTCTTCCAGGGAGAGCCCATCCCTGCGGGTGCAGTCTTGCTTTACATCAACTCGCAGCACACCAGAAGTTCGGCGGAGTGTAATTACACCAATATCACTTTCTCTTCCAGCCCTCCCAGAAGAGGGACGGAAGATAAGGGAGGAACGCAGTGAGCATCTACTTTAACGCTGATGAGATCTTGCAGATGGCTGAGCAGATCGAAAGAAATGGAATATACTTTTACGGGCAAGCGGCGAAAAAGGCAGCGAAAACGCCAACCGCTCAAATGTTTCTTCGACTTGCCGCCATGGAAGAAGAGCACGAGAGAATTTTTGCCCGTATGCGAGCCGATCTTACAGAGCAGGAGCGGAAGACGGCCGTTGCCGACCCGGGCAATCAGGCTTCGGCCTACTTGCGGGCCTGGGCAGACGCCCAGGTCTTCGATGTGCGCACCAATCCTGCTCAACGCCTCACGGGGAAGGAAAAAGTGGAGGACATTCTCCAGATGGCCATCGGACTGGAAAAAGACTCTATCGTCTTCTACCTGGGGATGAAAGACGCCATCCCGGAAAGGTTAGGCCGGAACAAAATCGACGAAATCATCCGGGAAGAGATGCGCCACATTGCTACTTTGAGTAGAGAACTGGAAAGTCTGCGCCACCAGCTGATTTAGAAGCGAGCCCGAGGAAAGGAGAAGAGGACATGAAGAAGTACACCTGTAACATATGTGGTTATGTTTATGATCCGGCCGTGGGAGATCCAGAGAATGGCGTTGCTCCAGGGACACCCTTTGAGAAACTTTCAGAGGATTGGGTTTGCCCGGTATGCGGGGCAAGTAAGTCAGATTTTTCGCCCGAAAAGTAATCCACCAGCTGCCTCCGGGAATTTCCTTCCAATCAGCATGCAGCAGTCGCAGATTGCCTTTTTACCTCTCCCCAAGAGCGCGAAGAAGGAAGAGCGCGCGCATCTTCACCCCAACCTTTTCCCTCTCCCCCCTGCGGGAGGAAGGGGTGAAGGGGAATAAAACATTCGCGTCATGCCGATCCCCGGGAATCTTCTTACTACTGCCATGGCGGTCATGCCCCACAAGGATGTGGACCGCGCTCTGGAGGTGTCTTTGTCTTTGGACGTGCCCTTTTGGCCCCAGCTTCCGAGGTTGAGCTATTATGAAGATATGTACGTCCAGGCCTCCGAACATTTCCCCGGAATTGTGCTGGACCTGGAGAAGCGAACCTTGCGATTTTCTATGGAAAAGTTTATCGCGGAATTCGAGGAGACCATGCGTCATTTCGATGAGCCAGAATATTTTGACATCAGTGAAACCTATTCCGTGGTCTACCATCGCTTCTTGCAGTTGGATCTCTCCGATCGTCCGGCCATCCGGGGACAACTCGAAGGCCCGATCAGTTTTGGAATGAACGTATTAGACCAGGATGGCCGCCCGATTCTTTTTGACGACTCCATCCGCCCGCTCATGCTGGAGGTATTGGCTAAGAGGGTAAACGTGCAATTAAATCGCCTGCAAAAGCAAAACGCCAATGCCTTTATGTATATCGATGAGCCGGGGCTGCAGTTTTTATTCAGCGCCCTGTCCGGGTATAGCGATCAGGCAGCCAGAAGAGACCTGGAGACCTTTTTCTCCATGGTAGAGAGGCCCCGGGGAATTCATCTCTGCGGCAATCCGGATTGGGACTTTTTGTTGGGCCTGGATTTGGACATTCTCTCTCTGGACGTTTACACAAACTGGGAAGTATTCTCCTCTTATGGCCCATCCATCGGCAAATTTTTGGGCCGCGGGGGGATTCTCTCCTGGGGAATCGTTCCTACCAATTTCGAGCCCTTCGAAAAAGAGAGCTTGGAATCGTTGGAAGAAATGCTCACGGAGGTCTGGAACATTCTCGTTAACAAAGGACTGGACCTCGAATTTCTTCTGCAGAGAAGCTTGCTTTCTCCGGCCACCTGCTGCCTGGTCAACCCGGATGCGGAGAGAACCGTGGAAAAGGCCTTGGCAATGGTAAAAGACCTATCGGCGAGACTGCGGGAAAAATACAAACTATAATATTAAAGGAGACCCTCATGGTCCGTCGGTCCTATAATCACCTGATCAACGAGAAAAGCCCCTACCTTCTCCAGCATGTGGAAAATCCAGTGGACTGGTATCCCTGGAGCGAAGAAGCTTTCCAGAAAGCCAAAGAGGAAGAAAAACCAATATTCCTTTCTATCGGTTATGCCACCTGTCACTGGTGCCACGTCATGGCCCATGAGTCTTTCGCAGACGAGGAAGTGGCCAGACTGCTGAATCAATTTTTTGTCTCCATCAAAGTAGACCGGGAAGAACGCCCGGATATCGACCAGATATACATGTCGGCGTGCCAGGCCCTTACAGGGCGGGGCGGATGGCCCCTCTCCATCTTTATGACGCCCGAAGGAAATCCCTTCTTTGCCGGAACCTATTTCCCCAAAGCAAGCCGGATGGGCATGGCAGGATTTACCGAGCTCTTGACCCGGATCTCTGATCTATGGCGAACGGATCGAGGGAGAATCCTTAAATCAAGCGCAACAATTCGCCAGGCCATCCGCAAGGAGACCTGGGCGGACACATCCGGTCCTGCTTTGGGCCTGGGTGTTATGGAAAAAGCCTACGGGCAACTCCTTCAAACCTTCGATGCCACCTGGGGTGGTTTTGGAAAGGCACCCAAGTTTCCCACCCCTCATCATCTAACCTTCCTCTTAAGGTGGCACAGGCGTAGACAAGATCCCGAGGCTCGTAACATGGTGGATAGGACTCTGGAAGCCATGCGACGCGGTGGTATTTTTGATCAAATCGGATTTGGCTTTCACCGCTATGCGGTCGATGAAAAATGGCTGATCCCACATTTTGAAAAGATGCTTTACGACCAGGCCCTGCTGGCCATCGCCTACACGGAAGCTTATCAGGCTCTGGGAAAAACACAATATGCCCAAATTGCCAGAGAGATATTCACCTATGTACTCCGGGACATGACTTCCCAAAAGGGTGGTTTCTATTCGGCAGAAGATGCTGACAGTGAAGGGAAGGAAGGGCTCTTCTATACCTGGACACCGCGCCAAGTCAAAAAGTATCTGGGGGAAAGCCTTGGGGATCTTTTTTGTCGCTTTTATGGGATTACCCCGGAAGGGAACTTCGAAGATGGAACCAGCATTCCTTATATCTCTGTTCCTTCCCAGATCTTTGCCAGCCAAGAAAAAATTACGCTGGAAGAGTTAGAAAGCACTCTAAGAAATGCCCGGGAGAAGCTCTTCCAGGTGCGGGAGAGAAGGGTTCATCCTCTGAAGGACGATAAAATAATCACCTCCTGGAATGGCCTGATGATCGCCGCTCTGGCCAAAGGCTTCCAGGCGCTGCAGGATTCGACCTATTCCCAGGCTGCCTGCCGGGCCGCAGATTTTATCCTGGATGGGATGCGTACAACTCAGGGTCGATTATATCGGCGGTTCCGGCATGGACATGTGGCCAACCCCGGGTACTTAGAGGACTATTCCTTTCTGGTCTGGGGACTGATCGAGTTGTACGAAGCTACCTTTGAGACCAAATACCTTAAGGAAGCCCTTCATCTCAATCAGATCATGATCGAACTCTTCTCGGATGGGGAAAGGGGTGGGTTTTATTTCACGGCGAAAGACAGCGAGGTGCTCATTGCCCGGCCAAAAGAGATCTACGATGGAGCGGTTCCTTCGGGGAACTCCGTTGCTGCCTTAAACCTGCTCCGCCTTTCCAGAATGGCCGGAAACGTGTCCTTAGAGGAAAAAGTTGATCAATGGCTGCGGGTCTTTTCTTTGCCGGTCGCAGATTACCCTATGGCTTATACTCAATTTCTGAATGCTGTTGATTTTATGGTTGGTCCGAGCCAGGAGATTGTAATTGCGGGATATCCAGACGCAGAAACAACCCGGGCCATGGTCGCAGTTGTCCAGCAGAAATTTCTGCCGAACAAAGTCCTGTTGTTCCGACCCGAGGGTGAAGCGGGCAAAAAGCTTTCAACCCTTTCTCCTTTTGTGGAAGGGATGCATCCCATAGATAACCAACCTGCGGTATATCTGTGCGAAGGGTATGCCTGCAAGACACCCGTGACAGACCTAGCCGCTCTTAAAGGGGCTCTTCAACAGTTCCCCCTTACCCAACCCTCTCCCCCTCGACGGAGGAGAGGATGAACCCTGTACCTTTGTTTCCACGATGTTTATGATTGTTTACATCATCTGGCTAAGCTTCGAGCGGCGGTTCGGAGATTGAGCTTCTCCCTGGGGTTTGCCTGAAAAGAAGTTTATAATAATAAAAGGGGACAAAAATTTGGGTGGTGAATCTGCGCGTGAAAAAAACTGACCAGAGCCGGAGAAAGATACGGGAATTAGCGATCCTCCAGGGAGCGGTGGAAAATACCAACGAGGCATTTGTTACGATCGATGAAAACCATACGGTCATTTTTTTTAACCAGGCCGCGGAGAGGATTTTTGGCTACGCCCGCGACGAAGTGGTCGGAAAGGACTTGAATCTCATCCTGACTCCCAATTGCAGTAAAGATCACCGGCAGGCCGTAACCCGGTATTTGCAGACCAAGACTCCCAGACGGATTGGCCATGAAACGGAGCTCATGGCCACCCGGAAGAATGGAGAGACCTTTCCCATCTCCATTTCATTTTCTGTAGCCCACATAGAGGGTCGGTTATTCTTTACGGGAATCATCAGAGATTTAACTGAAACGAGAGTACTGCAGGAGCAGGTTTCTAAAGCTGAGCGCCTGGCAGCGCTGGGACAGCTCGTGGCGGAAATTACCCATGAGATTAAAACTCCTCTGGTGATTGTCGGAGGCTATGCCCAGCAGTTAATCAGGAGCACCCAAGAAGAGAAAAGCCTTGGCAAGTTAAAAATCATGGCTGAAGAAGTAAGGAGATTAGAAAACCTTCTCCATGAGCTAAGTGAATATTACCTGCTGAAAAAATTGGACTTTAAGAGATTCGACATGAATTCCCTGCTGCGAGAAGTCTGTTCCCTAACAAAGCCCGATTGTGAGGAGAAAAATATCCAGTTGGAATGCGAGATAGAGGCAAAACCGGCGTGGGTGGAGGGGGATAAGGATAAATTGAAGCAGGTTCTTTTAAATTTGCTCCGCAATGGGATGGAGGCGATGGAAAAAGGGGGGAATCTATCGTTTCAATCCACTCTGGGGGATCAGATCGAAATCAGAATTGCTGATGATGGTCCGGGCATTCCAGAGAGCCAGCAGGCCAAGATTTTTACTCCCTTTTTTACCACGAAAAGAAAAGGCATGGGCCTCGGTTTGGCCATCTGTAAGAAGATCATCGACAGCCATCCCGGAAGCTCCATCGACCTAACCAGCCAGGAAGGGAAAGGAACGATCTTTAAGATAACCATGCCTCTTGTGCCGGCGCAAAAGGAAGAATAATTTGAGGGGGAGAGGATGAATTTTCGAAAAGCGGTTACCTGATCGCTGATTGCTATGTGCTACTGAGAGGGCTCAAATGACTAAGAAATGGAAATGTACGGTTTGTGGCTATATTCAGGATGGAGAATCACCGCCACAGGTTTGCCCGGTTTGCGGAGCTTTCAAGTACCAGTTTATCCTGTATGAAGAGTTGCCAGGTGCTTTGGAGAAAAAGCTGAAAGAAGCCTTTGCTGGAGAATCAAAGGCCCATATGCGTAACCTGGCCTTCGCTAAGAAAGCGGAGCAAGATGGATTTCCCCAAGTTGCCCGGCTCTTCCGGGCAGTGGCCGAGGCCGAAAGAATCCACGCCTCCGAGTATCTAAAGTACTTGGAAGGGGTTGTGGGGGAAACTGAGGATAACCTGAAGGCCGCCTTTGAAAGCGAGATCAGAGCTAAAAATGAAATCTATCCTTCCTTTATCCAGGAGGCTTTTGCCTTAAAAAGGGAGGATGTGGCCTGGAGCTTCTCTCGCTCCCGCGACGTGGAAGAGAGGCACGCCAAGCTCTATAAAGATGCCCTGGCTGCTATGATAACAGAGCAGCAAATAGAGTACTATGTCTGCCAGGTCTGCGGGTATGTCTTTGAAGGGGATTTGCCCGAGCAGTGCCCGGTATGTCGGGCCAAAAAAGAGAATTTCAAGAAGATTGTTTAGCCCCCCTCACGAATTTCGAATTTCCAACTCGAAACCTGAAACTCAAAAATAATATTAATCTAAGGGTATATACTGCAGAGACCCGTTGGGGAAGATGGTCACGCTCTGGGCCCGCGACCCATCCTTTAATTCTTCTAACACATCTTCCCAGGTATTCCGGATGATCACCTGACCCGGATAACGCTCCAGCAGGTCGGCCCGAGAACAGTTGGGCGAGA
>Ga0315314_1004556_pt1 | contig 10352 bp, 5 predicted proteins | sample TDP9_MG_FD_203631 | JGI IMG/M metagenome (GOLD analysis project Ga0315314, IMG submission 203631) | Freshwater sediment microbial communities from Lake Towuti, South Sulawesi, Indonesia - TDP9 | ecosystem: Environmental > Aquatic > Freshwater > Lake > Sediment | place: Indonesia: South Sulawesi... | reverse complement strand
AGACAAAATCAGTCGGGAGTGAGGAGTGAGTAAGGGAAGGAGCAGAGACAACCGTGTTAACTTGTCCGGGCAAACCAAACTTTTCAATACAATGATTTTTGGTATCAACAATGTAAGCGTTACCCTCAGAATCAAAAGCAATATCTGCAGGGTGATGAAGTTCACTTTCTTTTTTACCTTTTTCACCAAACCATAAGACCAAATTACCATAAGGGTCAAATTTTTGTATCCGGTCGTTATTCGTATCCGCAACATAAAAATAGCCTGAAGAGTTAATGAAAATACCTTGCGGTTTGTTGAAATATCCCGGTTGACTCCCCGAAGAACCAATCTTCATTAAGACAGTACCTGTAGAATTGTATTTGATTAAACAATTATTTGTCTGGTCAGCGACATAAATGTTTCCATACCCGTCAACCGCTATTCCGGCTGGTTCACTAATTGTAAATGTGGAAAGAACTACTTTGATTTCCGAAAGGAAATTACCTTGAGAACTAAACTTCTGTATTCGTGCATTACCACGGTCAGCAATATAAATGTTTCCTTCTCTATCTAAAGCAATATCCATTGGATGGTTGAATTCACCTTTACCACTCCCGGGAATAAATTGACCTTTAGGATTCTTTCTACCAAGAGTAAGTAGAATATTACCAGTTGCCGAAGAAATTTTTATTACCCGCTGATTATTTGTATCGGCAACATAAAGATTACCTTCCTTGTCTAAAGCGAGACCATGCGGTTTGTTCAACTCTAACTCTCCTTTATCACCTTTATCACCCTTATTATTCCTGTCATCTTCTTCCCCTTTATCTCCCCAAATTTCTAAAACATTCCCGGCTAAATCCAGTTTCTGGATAAGGTCATTATTGGTGTCAGCAATATAAATCAATTTGTTAGTTGTATCAAGAGCAATACCCTGCGGTTGATTAAAGAAAGGTTCCTTGTCGTCTTTTTTCTTTGGTTTACCATGTTTCCCAAAAGAGGTTAAAAATTGTGGTTCACCAATATACAGTTTTACTTGAGTAACTGTCTGGTTTTCTACTAAATCTCGAGCGGTTAACTTTAAAGTATAATAACCTGCTATTAGTTGCGTGGTATCCCAGGTAGTCAGAATTTGTTCAGTTGCTGGTGAAGCACTCTCTTTAATGGTTACAAAACTGCTGGTGAGAAAAACATCAGTAGTGACTTCAATCTGATACAATTTAAGATGAAGGTCATCTACACTGCCAATTATTGGGATTGTTCCTTTGAAGATTTGACATAAACCAATACTTTCTGGCGAAGGTGAAAGCAGTTGGGCAACTGGTGGTGTATTATCCAAAGTTAACTTTTCCGTTTTTGGTTTTTCCCTATTCCCGAGATTGTCTACACTGTAATATTCAATAATTCTTTCTCCGTCAGGAAGATTAAGGGTAAAACTGCTCGTATAAACTGTAAAAGGTGTATCGGTTGAATCAAAGAGACGATAAAAGATACTGGCTACACCGCAAGCAACATCATTTACTTCTGGGTCAAAAGCAGTTAAAACAATTTTTGTTCCGGAAGTAATAAGAGTTTTATCCCCGAGTTGAAACATCGGACTTGAAATTTGTAACTGACTCTCCGGTGGTGTTAAATCAACCGAAACAGGATACATCTTTATGGTTTCTTTATTTCCAATTAGGTCAATACTGTAATAAGAAATTGTATGTTCGCCTTCAAGAGAAATCGTAAATGAATCCGTATAAACTTGCCATTCGTTTTCATCTATTTTGTATTTTGTCTCTTTTACACCAAGTCCTTTACCATCACCAAGTTCAATTAAATCATCAACCGCCGTAATACTTAGGTAAGTAGTTGAAGTGATGTAGGTTTTATCTTCTACTTGAAACTTGTCACCTGTAACCTGTAACTGACTTCTCGGTGGCTGAAGGTCGTGTATCACTTCAAATTTTGCGGTTGTTGAAGAAGTAAAATTGCCGGCTGAATCTTTCGCTTCAACCGTCAATGTCCAAAATCCATCATCAATATCTAATGGCTTAATCGTTTGATTGTTGAATAGTTGGATGGTAGTGCCTTCTTCCAAATCAGTTAAATATGCGTAATGTGTAGGTGACGGGTCAAGGTCATCGGTAACTGTATAGTTAATCGTTATGGTGCTGATTGTGGCAATGAATTTTTCGCCACCTAAAGGTGAAATTAAAGTAATTACTGGTGGTGTAGTGTCAATAGCAATAATTTCAAACGCTTTAGAATCGCTTGAAGGTAAATAATAAAATCCATCACCAGCAAAATTTGCCGTGATTGTGTATTTACCCGGAGTTTGTTCGGCGGTTGGATAAAGAGTAGCCACGCCTTCCATATCAGTAGTTGTGGTATAACTGCTTCCGTCAATAAAGAAAGTTACGGTTTTAGCGGGCACTTTTTTACCGTCCAAGGTAGTAAGCACTGCTTTCAATTCGGCAACTTGAGATTGCTTCACACTTAAATCACCGAGATAGGTAAGTTGGGTTTGAATGGGAATTACCGAAACGATTGGGTTAGTCGGGGTAACCTCCGGAACACTCGGGAAATAAACCGTAGCATAATTAGTGATTACTGCTCCCGGTTGAGCATCAGATTTGACTTTCACACTTAAGGAAAATTTACCGCCTTCTTTTGAGAATACTTCACCATCACGGTCAATAAAGACGGTGAGCATCTTTGTTTGCGGATTATAGCGATACACAAAATTTGCCGGGTATTCGCTTTCATCCGCAGTTATCCGTCTGAATCCGCTTACTACCAAAGATGTGTCATCTAAATTCTTATCAAGAACATCAGTAATATATACACCGTAAGCAATACCTTCACCTTCATTTTCAAATTCAACAGTGTAATTTAGAGTTTGTCCCGCCGAAACATACCCTTGCTGACCATACTTCGCATTCGGGTCCCGAGCAACAGCCATACTCAATAAGTTTGATTCGCCCGGTGGAAGTAAAGTATTAGCAATTATTTCTGGTCTGTTTTTTCCCCAGTAGAGAAGGTGTGGAAGAGGGTCAGTGCGCTTGCTATCTTTAAGAGTAATTAAATTCCCATCCCATTCTACTATTACTTCAAGATGGAGATGTGGACCAGTACTTCTTCCTGTGTTTCCGCTTACACCTATTATTGTTTGACCAGGAAAAACTTCATCTTTTTCATTAAATTTGGGTCTTTCATTCAAATGCGCATAAAGGGTCCATATATTATGTTGCTCATGATGAATGACAATATAATACCCAAAACCAGTAGCATCATAACCAATATAATGAACTTTACCTTTCATAACAGGATAGAGAAGAGTATCAATTGGCATAGGTATATCTAATCCTTTGTGTCGACGCCCATCGCGCCACTCGTCAAAATCAGTTCTGGCTGGTAATGGTATAACATTGTTGGTCGGATTTTCCAACGGTAGAAGTGGAACACTCTGGCAAAATACTTTTTCTAACAACAACATTACAAGAACAAAAACTGTTAATTTAGATATAGGAAATTTGTTCTTCTTTTTATTTTTGGGATTCATAAGCATGGTAATAGAGAGTGCTACCTTTTAATTCTACTTTATATTTACTTCCTTGATATAATCTTAAATATTCATAATAATCGGATGGATTTAAACTCTTTTTTACAATCTTACCAGTGTTCAAATCATATATTTTGAATTCCTCTGTTTGAATTCCTAATTCTTTTTTAAGCCTTTCTGAAAGTTTCTCATCTCTTAGGGTTACTAGATACTTTCTGGATTCATCAATAAAATATTGTCTAAATGGTAAGACGAAATATTTCCGTTCCACTTCATTGGGTTCTATTTCTGACAGGATCGTCTTCTGTTTTAGATCAAGACAGAGAAATTTTAACCATCCACCCGGAGGGCCTTGTGTTATTGCTGTTGCAAATAAATTATTTTCAGAAATTTCAGCAAAATAATAGTATTTTTCAAGTTTCCATAAAACGTTTTTATCTCTGTCATAGAGAGTATCCCCTATTGTTATATAGTTACCATCTTTTGACATCTTTGCTTTATATGACTCAAAAATCCCTGGAATCTCCCACAGTTTTTTGCCTTCTCTGTTTAAAAAATAAAACTTATCTAACGGTTCATCGTCTGCCTCATCCGGGACGAGCAATACATATCTACCGTCCTGTGAAATCCTCGGAATACTTTCAGCCTTATATGTCCATAATAATTCTCCTTGAGAATTTAAGAATAATACTTCAGACAAGTGTGTCTCTCGTCTCAATTCTATCCCCCTTCCAAAATATGGATATAAATACGAATACAATTCTTCTACGCTACAAGCAATATATTCACCATTATCACTCATTGCCAAATTTTTTAATCTAAACCCATCATAACTAAATATCTCATCGGGAGACCATCTTTTACTGGGTTCTTTTTTCTGGTATTCATATTCCCATATAATGTTTCCTTTGTCATCAAGATAATACAATTTGCTATCTCCTACCCAGTTTAACTTTTTGCCATTATGCCATGTTTTATATTTCTCATCTTCGGTTTCTTGTTCCACAGGATTTACTGTAAGTGCAATTTTTGTTCCGTCACTACTTATTGCTACTGAATTTATACTTGTGGCAAACTCCTTCTGCCAGAGGAGTTTTGGTTCAACTGTGGAAATGTCAATTTTTTCTTGAGCAAAAGTATCTACACCAAAAATAAAAAATATCGTTAAAATAAAAATCAATTTTCTAATCATATTCTAAGCAATCCCTTCACCTTCATTCTCAAATTCCACCGTATAATTTAGAGTTTGTCCCGCGGTAACATACCCTTGCGGTCCATACTTCGCATTCGGGTCCCGAGCAACTGCCATACTTAATAAGTTTGATTCACCCGGAGTAAGTAAAGCATTAGCAATTATTTTTGGTCTGTTTTTCTCCCAATACACTAAATGAGGGTAAGGGTCTGTTCGCGTGGATTTTTTTATATCATAAGGATCTAGTTTTGTTATAACTTCAAAATGGAGATGGTCTCCTGTAGAACCTCCGGTTGAGTTAGCCCTTCCTATTTGCTCACCTACTTGCACAGTTTTACCTTGGAAAACCGAATAATCAAGAAGATGAGCGTATAGTGTATAAATTCCATTCCCATGATCAATAATAACATAATTACCCCACCCTGTTTTTACTATCTTCCCATCTGGCAGTGTAACCTCTTTTTCTTGATTACCAGCATAGCTTACAGTTCCATCCATAGCGGCTTTTACAGGGTCACCTCTCTTTGATTCCATATCTAATCCCTTATGAGGAGTAACTTCTTTTAGTTGGGGATGAAGACGGTCTTCCCTAAAATCAGACTCGGCTGGCAGCGGATATATAGTTGGATTTTCTAACAGGAGTAATGGAATTTCAGAGAAGACATTTTCTATTAAAGATATCGTAAGAATGAAAATCAGCAATTTTATCTTGATAAAATTTTTCTTCATTTTATAACTTTTGAAGCATCGTAGTAATATAGCGATTTCAAATCATTACTACGGCTCACAACTTGTCCTGTATTAGATATCTCGCATATATCTTCTATAAATTCTTGTTTGAATTCCCCTGAAAACAATCCGTAAATATAGGATTTGTGACTGAAAAATGAATATGGAACAATTTCCTTTGATATAAAATTTAGAAGAATATCGTCCGTACTCAGGATTTTAAATGGTAACTCGTCAAATGACAAATATGTTATGGGCTTGAGTTTTAAACTCCATGAAGAGACTATCTCACCAGTAATTAAGTCGTATATTTGAATTAAACCAGGAGGCCTATACATAATATTTGGCTCTGCATAACTTATTAGGTATCTCTTTCCATCTTTCTCAAATATGAAGGTGCGGTCTATAATACCCCTTAATCCAAGATCCTTCGCCACCTCTTTTTTCCATAGCACTTCTTTCTTTGTAAAATCAAAACAAAAAAATTCAATCCATAAATCATCATAAATATTTTGTTTAGAAGAATATTTTTTACCTAACCCAAATAGCCCATCATCACTTATACCAGTAAACACTGTATATGGGTCTGGATATTCCCAGATAACATTTCCATTTCTGTCATATAAAGTGTTCGCTACAATTATGGAATTACCATCTTTTGACATATTATACAGACCCGGGCTTTCGCTGAATATCTTACGCCCATTTTTATCAATTAGGGTAACACGAGAGGTACTTCCGTTTGGTTCTGGAATTAGTAGTAGACAACTACCGTCTGACGATATTGTCGGTACATTTTTAGCGTCTTGTACCCATAACAAATTCCCTCTAAAGTTAAAAAATAATACTTTAGAAATTGTTCTGTCTTGTCTTAATTCAACTCCTTTGCCATAATACGGCGCTTCATAGGAATACAGGTCTTCCACAGCACAAGCAATATACTCACCATCACCACTCATCACTACATTGGTTAATCTGATTCCATCATAACTAAATGGTTTGCCTGGATACCACCTTTTTTTAGGATCCTCTTCTCTATATTCGTATTCCCAAAGGATGTTCCCTTTATTATCAAGATAGTATAGTTTGCTACATCCCATCCAACTTAACTTCTCCTTACCACTGAGTATATATCTTTCATCATTGATTTTTTGTTCTACAGGATTTACTGTAAGTGCAATTCTTGTTCCGTCGGAACTCATTGCTACGGAATTTATTGGCGTAGCAAATTCTTTCTGCCAGAGGAGTTTTGGTTCAACTGTGGAAATGTCAATTTTTTCTTGAGCAAAAGTATCTACACCAAAAATAAAAAATATCGTTAAAATAAAAATCAATTTTCTAATCATATTCTAAGCAATCCCTTCACCTTCATTTTCAAATTCCACCGTGTAATTTAAAGTTTGTCCCGCGGTAACATACCCTTGCGGACCATACTTTGCATTCGGGTCCCGAGCAACGGCCATACTTAATAAGTTTGATTCACCCGGTGGAAGCAGAGAAACAGTGATAATTTCTGGTTTGGTTTTCTCCCAATACAAAAGGTGAGGTAATGGGTCAACGGCTTTTCCATTCACTATGACTTCAAAATGAAGATGCGGTCCTGTAGAAAGGCCGGTTGAACCGGCTTTACCAATTTGTTGCCGTATGGTGACTTTATCATTAACATTGAAATTAGGTTTTTCCTGAAGATGCAAATAACGGGTCACAATTCCATTTCCATGGTCAATTTCAATAAACCAACCTGCTGTAGGACTTTCATTTTCAGGAATAAATTTTACATTCCCGCCATCTGCAGCATAAATAGGGTCACCGCTATTCAACTGAATATCAATTCCATTATGTGGTTTGATTTCACCTGTTATTGGGTGTTTCCGAGCATCTTTAAAAGTCGTTTCAGCAGGCAATGGTTTGTCTGTCGGATTTTCTAATGGAAGAAATGGAATTTGAGCATATGCATTGCCCAACAGTATTATCAAAATAAAAATCGGTAAGTTGACTTTGGAAAACTTACTTTTCATCTTGTTTAATTTCGTAAAGGTATAAATTTTTTTCTAAACCGACCAAGACATATCTTTCACCAGCCCATGTGACAACGAGTGATAGTTGTTTGTTATATACTTTTTTCCAATCACCTCTGGGCGGAAATTTATTTTCCAACCCTTTAGGAATTTTGAAACTAATATCTGGTAGAAACTTTTTTCTAAGGTTCTCAGGAACTGGAGATTTCTCTCCTTCTACCTCTTGCCATAAAGTTTTCTTTTGATTTAGGTCAACATAAAGGATTTCCCTATAAGGAGGGAGAAAATCGTCCACACTCCTGGGAATTATCACTATTCCAAGTGAGCCGTCGGGGGTAATGTCAGTGAAGAAACCGTCAGACAGTTTCCACAAAATATTTCCATTTTTATCATACAAAGTATCTCCAATAATTATGCGAAAGGCATCTTTTGTCATTTTAGGTTTCCAAGATAGACCTGTGGTTTGCCAAAGTTTTTTTCCATTTTTATCTAAGAAATAAAAATCACCTATAAGATAACTTACATATTCATAAGTAAATGGAATAATGAAGATGTAGTTTCCATCAGTCGAAATCTGAGGTTTGCCTAAGGCGTCAAATGACCAGAGCAATTTTCCTGCGGAATTGAAAAATAATGTTCTAAAAGCTGTTCTATCTTGTCTTAATTCAATTCCTTTCCCATAATATGGCTGTTCATATGAATAAAGATCTTCTATAACACAAGCAATGTATTCCCCATCATCACTCATTACTACATTGGTTAATCTAACCCCCTCATAACTGAATGGTTTACCTGGATAGCACCTTTTTTTAGGCTCTTCCTCCTTATACTCATACTCCCATAAAATATTCCCTTTATTATCAAGATAGTATAATTTACTACCTCCTAACCAACTAAGTTTTTTTTTGCCAAATGGATATCTATCATCTTCAACATCTTGTTCTACAGGATTTACCGTTATGGCTATTCTTGTCCCATCACTACTTATTGCTACAGAATTTATCGGTGTATTAAACTCCTTCTGCCGGAGTAGTTCTGGCTCCGGTATTGAAATATTGGCTGCCTCTTGAGCAAAAGTACTTAAACAAAAAGATAGGAATATTACTTGAACAAAAACTATTTTTTTAATCATAATCGTAGTCAATATCTGGATAATGAACTGGGAAGATACTATCGGCTTTTTCTTTGGGAAGAGTATATGCTGTACTTCCCATTGTTGTTCCCATTGGTAGACCCCAATGAATCTTTACCTGGAAACTTAGAGTTTTAGTTGTTTTTGCTGGTATATTACTCAAGTCCCAGCGCAAGATTGGTATGTATCTATATTCAGTGCTACTAATCCAATCAGACATATTGTAAAAGATGTAATTTTCAGAAGCGGAAACAAAACTACTTCTTTCGGGTGCTTTTGCAACTATAGTTATATTCTCTGCAGATTTTAGTCCTTCGTTTTTCACTTCTACAATATAAGAAACTGTCTGTCCGGGGCTGGCGCGGTCAGGTCCCCAGATTCTCACTTTGAGGTCAGGTTCTGGAGGTAAACCGATATCCAATCTTGTTGTTGTTATGGATAAAGTTTTAGGTGTTTTACTTTCATCTAAGATAGCCGAGACAAGACCAAAAAGAGGTTTACTAAATAAACCATCCATTTTTACACTGCTTTCCGAAGTAGTTTTGGCATAAGTCCACCCCTGTCCGGAACCAAAATCGGAAATATAGGAAATTATGGAAAATCCTTCACCGTTATAGGGATTATTTGTATCTTTTATTCGGAGATGAGTTAAAACTGTGTTTAAAGGACCAGTATAATGTCCGGAGGCAGTCCCTTCAATAGAAGTTTGCAGAAAGTAAATTTGTGTTGATGGATATTCTATTGTTTCCTGATAAGTTAATGTTCCGGATAAATTAGTTTTTCCAGAAACTAATTGATTCCCGACTTGGTTAAAACTCCAGGTAGCATTGTATAAGTCATAGATATTGCTTCCACTTACTGACTCTGCTAAATAACCTTCAACAACACCATAAATTTGTCCCTCAATTGTTCCTTTTAAATAAATTTTTCTCTCACCCGGTATAAAATAGGAAATACCTTCCCAATATCCTTTATATTGGGCACCTTCAAGTGATGCTGTCCAATTACTCCTAAAAAAACCTTTATTGGCAAATGAACCGCTCTTAATACTGATAATTTCAAAATTGGTAAAACTAACTGTCCCATTCAAATCTCCACTTGCGCTGAGATTGCTGAGTGTAACCTTTTGAGTTACCAGTGTCTCCGATAAACTTGTATCCTGAGAAAATGTCTCTGATAAATTTGTCACACTAATCGGAGATTCAGTAGTAAGTGGTTGAAAGGTTATTGTTCCGTCTCCACCTTTTTGGTACCCGGTTCCCCCTTTTGCTTCAAGTTTACCAGTAAATAAAGAGGTAGTGTAATAAATGGCAATTCTTCCTCCTGCTCCGCCTCCCCCATAAAAGGTAGTGTAATAACTTGCCCCGCTCTCGCCGTTAGCACTAATGTTTCCAATTCCACTAAATGTCCCTGCAGTAATATAGATGCTTCCTCCAGAGCCACCTCCACCACGAAGACCACCCCTTGCACCATTGCTTACGATTGCTCCATTGACTTCCAATAAACCATTAACCGTTATTCTAATTGCACCACCGCCACTCCCTCCTTGTGAGCCGCCACCACCACTCCCTAAATCTCGTGGCTCAACTATTGAACCATAAGAAATCCCTCCCGCTACCTGAGAACCTGCACCACCTAATCCACCATAACCTCCCCCACCACTACCACCCACATTCTCAGTTTTACCAGCACCCGGTCCACTCATCCCCGCATACCCACAACCACTAACATCAATCCTTCCTCCGGAGTTAA
>Ga0315314_1004555_pt1 | contig 10355 bp, 9 predicted proteins | sample TDP9_MG_FD_203631 | JGI IMG/M metagenome (GOLD analysis project Ga0315314, IMG submission 203631) | Freshwater sediment microbial communities from Lake Towuti, South Sulawesi, Indonesia - TDP9 | ecosystem: Environmental > Aquatic > Freshwater > Lake > Sediment | place: Indonesia: South Sulawesi... | reverse complement strand
CGCTGGATTGCCGTCAACGCCGGTAGAGACGGTTCGGTGATTATTGACACCGTCAAGAAGAGCAAGCCGGGCACCGGCTACGATGCTGAGGCTGACGATATTGGTGATATGGTGAAGAAGGGCATCATTGATCCGACCAAGGTGGTCCGGACGGCTCTTCAGAATGCGTCAAGCATTGCTGCCATGGTGCTGGTCACCGAGGCTCTGGTCAGCGATATTCCGGAAAAGGAAAAGGCTCCACCGATGCCGCCCGGCGGTGGTGGCATGGAGGGCATGTACTAGACCCGTCCTGAGCTGGAAAAAGAATAGCCGCGGTCGTTAAGGCTGCGGCTATTTTCTTTTGTGAGAGGTTTAACAACCCATCCCCCTGACCCCCTGGGGAAGACTCCCCCTTAGGGGCAGCAAGGGAAAAATCGCCTCGCTTCAGAAATAACAGGAGTAACAACACAAGGAGCAAAGCGCTATTAAGTTTTAAAACGGCGGCATCTAAGAGGGGGCGTCAGTCCCCCCTCTTCTACTATCCTCCCCCTCTCCTGGGAGAGAAGGGGATTAAGGGGGTGAGGTAAGAACCCTCCAAATTCTTGACTTCCACCCCTACCTCTGTTATATTCTGTCTTTAAAAGCGGAGCGGAAAAATGAGCCCACAATTCAAGCAATTGCGCCGTGCTTATGGCTTTGATGAGGTCGCCATCGTCCCCGGAGATGTAACCCTCAACCCTGACCAGACCAACATTGATTTCAAAATAGACAAACTCACCCTTGCCATCCCAATCCTTGCCGCCGCCATGGACGCCGTTACCGATGTCAACTTCGCTATCCTGATGAGTCAGTTGGGCGGTTTAGCCGTCCTCAACCTAGAGGGAGTACAGACCCGTTATGCCAACCCTCAGGACGTGCTGACTGAGATTGCCCAGGTACCCGCCGAGCAGGTTACCGCTTTACTGCAGAAAATCTACTCCGAGCCAATTAGGGAGCATCTCATCGGGCAGCGAATTCAGGCAATCAAGAAGGGTGGTGGAATTTGTGCCGTCTCAACGGCGCCCGCCAATACCAAACGCTTTGCTCCCATTGCGGCTGAAGCCGGAGCTGATATCTTTGTTGTCCAGTCCACGGTGACCACCGCCCGCCATACTTCTAAAAGCTACCGTGGTCTCATCTTCTCCGAACTCTGCCGGGCGGTACCTATCCCGATACTTGTCGGCAACTGCGTCAGCTACAGTGCCTGCCTGGAATTGATGCGGACGGGTATCCATGGTGTTCTGGTGGGTGTGGGACCGGGCGCGGCGTGCACCACGAGAGAAGTCCTCGGTATCGGCGTGCCACAGATAACGGCGACGATAGATTGTGCCGCCGCCAGAGATGACTATTTCAAAGAATCGGGCAGGTATGTGCCAATAATTACCGACGGTGGTTTCCGCAAGGGCGGCGATATCTGTAAAGCCATCGCTGCTGGGGCGGATGCGGTGATGCTGGGTTCCATTTTCGCTCAGGCTAAAGAAGCGCCCGGGCTGGGCTATCACTGGGGAATGGCTAATCCCCACCCTGCCCTACCGCGCGGTACTCGTATCAAAGTCAGGACCACCGGCACGCTCCAACAAATCCTGTTTGGTCCCACTTCCGTGACTGATGGCAGTCAGAATCTGGTCGGCGCGCTACGCACCGCGATGGGCACCTGCGGCGCTGCCAATATTCGGGAAATGCACAAAGCAGAGCTGGTGATTGCCCCAGCGATTACCACTGAAGGAAAAGCCCTGCAGATAGCCCAATCTAACCGCTAGTGTGCGCTACTCCTCCTCCTCCTCCTCTTCCTCTTCCTCCTCCTCAGGAGTGGTGCTGATATCCTCTCTGACAAGCGGCACCAAAGCTTCGGCTTTTCTCCGCCTGCGCGTTGGAGCGGTCAATTTATTAATTGCCTGACGTAGTTCACTTAGTTTCTCACTTGCTTCCGCCACCACCCCGTCCACCCCTACCTCCCAGAGCAGTTGAAGCTCACTTTCACCCAGGTTTTGTGGTATGGAAAGGAGAAGAGGTTTAGCCAATATGCTGGCAAAGCGCTGCACAAGCATCAGGTGATGCCAGGTAAGAAAAGTTCCTTCCTTTGGCTCGTCAGCGATGAGAACCGCGTCAACCGGTAAATCATTCACCGTCCTGACCAAGCCCTCATTCAACGATAGCCCCACCTGCAAAATCCGCCCGACCTTGTTTTCATTTTTGGGCAGGGCTAAAACGGAGGCATCAGTGGGGAAGACAAGGAAATCGCAGCCCGCTTCAATTACGGCTTTCAAGTCTCTTTTGCCAATGTCCTCCAATCTCAAACCCCAGGGAATGTCAGATAATGTTTGCGTTATTTTTGGCAACGCTTTACTTCCTGAACTCATCTTGGTAATCACCACCGCATCAGTCCCTGACACTACTTCAGCCAGTTGGTCGGCGTTTTCCGACTGAGGCAGAGTGGCGATAAGAAGCAACTTCGGTTTGACTGAGTTGGTCCTAGCGGTGTGAAAGCCGAGGGGCTGGGGGGTGCTTTTGGTCATCTGGTTCAGTTTATCTATCAGCTTGCTCATAGAACCTCCGAAAGTATGCTCAAATTAGTATAACACAAAATTAGGGGCGTCTAAGAGGGGCTTCGCCCCTCTTTCACAGGTCCCCCTTCCCTTCCTGAGGGAAGGGGGCTAGGGGGATAGGTTTTCTAAACTCTCTTCCCCCTCTCCATCAAGAGGGGTACTAAGGGGGTAAGGCCACACCTCAAGCTAGACAGCTATCAAAGCTGTGGGTTATAATACATAAGTTAGGATGACCAATAATGCCCATTCTTTACGTTGTTGCCACCCCGATTGGCAATCTGCAAGATGTCACTCTGCGTGCCCTCCGCATTCTGCGCGAGGTTAAACTTATTGCCGCGGAAGACACCCGCCAGACCAGAAAACTGCTCACTACTTACCAGATCAAAACGCCAATGACCAGCTACCACGAACACAATAAGCGAGCTAAATTAGGCTATATTTTGCATCGTCTTAAGGATGGCGATGTCGCCCTCGTCTCTGAGGCTGGCATGCCCGGAATGTCCGACCCCGGCTACGACCTCATTCTAGCTGCCCACGAGAGAGGTGTCCCGGTGGTGCCAATCCCTGGGCCATCGGCAGCGGTTACGGCGCTCGTTGTTTCCGGGCTCCCCACAGAAAGGTTCACCTATATCGGCTTCCTGCCCAACAAGCCAAAGGCGAGACAAAACCTGCTAAAATCAGTGGCTAATGAACCAGGCACAATTATTGCCTTTGAGACACCTCACAGACTGCAAGCTTCATTAAAGGACATACTGCTGATTCTGGGCAACCGCAAAATCGCCGTCTGTCGTGAGTTGACCAAAGTTCACGAAGAAGTCTTTCGCGGCATAGTCAGTGAAGCGATAACGCACTTTACCACTCCCCGGGGAGAGTTCACTCTGGTGATAGCGGGTAAGCCGGAAAGCCAGCCGCAGTTGACAGAAGACATAGAAAAGCAGTTACATTATATGTATCTGTCTGGCGTGCCCGCTAAGGAGGCGATTGCCAAGGTAGCTCAGGAGACCGGCCTGTCACGAAAAGAGCTTTACCGTACGTGGCTCAGGCTGGCTAAGGTCTGGAATGTGAAAAAGAACTCTTGCTTTGAGAGGAGTTAACCTATGCGACGCGGTTGTATTTCATTAGGCGAAGTCAAGTGCGATATGTGTCACCGAGGCATACCCTACCCCGAACGTTATCTCGCTATAGATGAGAAGGATGGCAAAGAGGTAGAAGAAGGCGAGACGGCACGATACTGCGTGGAGTGCTGCCTGAAAAAGGGTTACGCCCACTACAAGACGGAAAAGGGCGAGCAGGTACTGACCTTCTTTCAGGAATAGGATTGGAGATAGATATGAGTGAGCGAATTCTGGTCTGTGTTGCCTGGCCCTACGCCAATGGACCACTTCATCTAGGGCATGTCGCTGGCGCTTATCTCCCGGCGGATATTTTTGCCCGCTACCACCGCACCAAAGGCAATGAGGTGGTCATGGTGTCTGGCTCAGACCAGCACGGCACGCCAATCACCATCAAAGCCGAGCAGGAAGGCAAGAAACCCGCTGAAATCGTCGCCCGATACCACCAGAAATTCCTTGAGTCATGGCGCAAGCTGGGCATCTCCTGGGACCTGTTCACCACCACCGGCACCCCCAACCACGCCGAGGTCACCCACGATATTTTTCTTACCCTGCTGAAGAAAGGCTACATCTACAAGGAGACCGTCTCCCAGCCCTACTGCCCCAAATGCCAGCGTTTCCTGCCTGACAGGTACGTGGAAGGCACCTGCCCTTACTGCGCCTACCCCAGCGCCCGCGGCGACCAGTGCGAGGTCTGCGGCAAGCCCCTGAACCCTGTTGAGCTGATTGGCATCCACTGTCGCATTTGCGGGACAACGCCCGTATTCAAGAATTCGGAGCATTTTTTCTTAAAACTCTCCGCCTTCAATGCCCAGCTTCTGGAGTGGGTGAAGCAGCAGACCCACTGGCGGCAGAATGTCCTTAACTTTGTCCTCCGCTATCTGGAGGAGGGACTAAAAGACCGAGCCATCACCCGCGATATTGAGTGGGGTGTCTCAGTGCCAATGGCGGGCTTTGAGAACAAACGCATTTATGTCTGGTTTGAAGCGGTTATCGGCTATCTCTCGGCGACCAAAGAATGGGCAGCCGCTCACAACAACAAGGAAAAGTGGCGTGATTTCTGGCAGAAGAGCGATACCAAGAGCTATTACTTCATCGGGAAGGACAATATCCCCTTCCACTGCATCATCTGGCCCGCCATGCTCATGGGCTACGATAATTTGAATCTGCCCTATGATGTCCCGGCGAACGAGTTCCTGACCATTGAGGGGAGGAAAATATCCACCAGTCGCAACTGGGCAGTCTGGCTCCCTGATTATCTCTCCCGCTACGACCCTGAACCACTGCGCTATTTGCTCTCCATCAATATGCCCGAGACTTCAGATACTGATTTCTCCTGGCGCGAGTTCGTGCGGCGCAACAATGATGAGCTGGTGGCAACTTACGGCAACCTCGTTCACCGCGTCCTGACTTTCACTTACAGGAACTTTGGTGGTGCCGTACCTCAACCCGGACAATTCGGTGCCGATGACAAAGCAATACCTGACACGGCTGAGAGGACAGTCGCCACCGTTGACCGACTTCTCTACCAGTGCAATTTCAAAGAAGCGATAAAAACGGCGATGGCGCTCGCCCAGGAGACCAACCGCTATCTGGACAAAAAAGCACCGTGGAAGATAATCAAGCAGGACAAACTAGCGGCAGCGACGGCTCTCTACACTGCCATAGTGGTGCTCTCCGCCCTCAGTACTGTGCTCTATCCCTTCCTCCCCTTCAGCTCACAGAAGCTGTGGGAGTTCCTCGGGTTTAAAGGCACCGTGCAAAGCGGCGGTTGGCAATTGCATACCCCACCACCAGGACAAAAGATGCTACTTCCCCAGCCGCTTTTCACCAAGCTAGAGGAAAAACTGATTGAGGAAGAAAGCCAGCGACTGGGACAGCCCGGCTAGGTGAGGTCATCTTGGAACTCTCTGATATTTACACACCAATTCGTGAAGATTTGGAAAAAGTGCGGGAAAGCCTCCGGTCAATAAGCCGAGTCAGCTTTACTTGGCTCTCGGAACAACTCACCTATGTGGTGAGGGGTGGGGGTAAGGGAATCAGACCCGCCCTTACTTTGTTGGCAGGAAAGTTCTATGATTATAACCTCACGTATCTTCTGCCAATGGCGGCTTCAGTTGAACTGATGCACACGGCAACTCTCGTCCATGACGACGCGATAGACAAGTCGGTGGTGCGCCGCAGTCAGCCGACGATTAATAAACTCTGGGGTGATGAGGACGCTATTCTGCTCGGAGATTACCTCTTCGCCAAGGCGGGGGAATTTGTCTCTGATACCCAGAGTCCGCGGGTCATTAAACTCTTCTCCCAGACCTTGGCGACCATTTCCAGCGGCGAAATCAATCAGCTCCTCGCTGCCTTCAAAACAAACCAGACCCGTCAGGACTATTTCCAGAGGATTTCTGGCAAGACGGCTTCCCTCTTCTGCCTGGCTACTGAAGCAGGAGCAATTCTGAGCAGAGCACCGGAAAAATCGGTGGAACAACTGAAAGAATACGGGCATAATCTGGGCATCGCTTTTCAAATCGTGGACGATATTCTGGACTTTACTGGCACTGAGGAGAAATTGGGCAAGCCGGTCGGTTCGGACTTAACTCAGGGCACCCTTACCCTGCCAGCTTTGCTAATCCTGGAGCGCCTCCCAGGCGACAACCCTGTCCGCCGAGCGCTACAACACAGGGGAAGCCCAAAATACGTCAAAGAGGCAATCAGGCTGATTAAGAACTCACCGATTGTTGACGAGTGCTACCAGATTGCGGCGGAATACTGTACCAGAGCCTGCGACAGCCTCAAAGACCTGCCGCAAAATGATGCCCGCCATTCCTTAATCAATCTCGCCGACTATATTTTGAGGCGTGACATTTAGACGCTGCTAGTCCCGGTACTGGATTGACCCTCCACTTCTCAAACAACGTAAATAAAACCCCCCGACGGTTTGCCCATCGGGGGTTATTTTCAGTTTTAGGTTTGGGTTAGTCAGGTGATGCCGGTGTCTGTTTGGGTATCAGTCGCGGTACTCCCGGCGCTTTCTTCGGCTTCGGCTCGGGGACCACTTCCGCCGCCGGCTCAACAGGGACAGGGGTCGTAGTTACTTTCGGGGCTTCACGCGCCGGCTTGGGAACAATGTCTTTGAACAAGGCATCCAGCTCCTCACCCTCAATTGTCTCCTGAGCAATAAGTTTGTCCGCCAGCTCTATCAGCTTAGTTTTGTGCTCAGTGATAATCTTTCTCGCTGTCTCGTGGGCTTCCTCAATAATGCGGTGCACCTCATCGTCAATTAACTCAGCAATCTTATCGCTGTAATCCCTTTGCTCCGCAATTTCACGACCGAGGAAGACCAGCTCCTCCTTGTGACCAAAAGTTCGCGGTCCGAGCTTATCGCTCATCCCGAAACTGGTCACCATGGCTCGCGCTAGCTTGGTCGCCTGCTCAATGTCATTCTGAGCGCCGGTGGTCATTTCATTATAGATTAGCCCCTCAGCGCTGTGCCCGCCGAGGAGAGTCGCCAGCATATCTTTGAACTGAGAGCGCGTCAGCAGGTAGCGGTCTTCAATGGGCAGTTGACGGGTATGCCCCAGCGACATGCCTCGGGCAACAATGGAAACTTTGTGCACCGGGTCAGCATTAGGCAGCATCTTAGCCACCAGGGTGTGCCCAGCTTCGTGGTAAGCGGTGATTTCCTTTTCCTTCTGACTTATCTTGCGACTCTTTCGCTCTGGTCCAGCAATAACGCGGTCAATGGACTCCTCACACTCTTTCATTCCTATCATCGGCTTGTTGCGGCGTGCTGAGAGAATCGCTGCTTCATTGACTAGGTTCGCCAAGTCAGCACCACTGAAACCAACAGTCACCCTAGCCAAGACTTCAAGGCTGACCGTCTCGTCCAGCGGCTTATCTTTGGTATGAACCTTGAGAATGGCGATTCTACCGTTGATGTCCGGTCGGTCAAGCACCACCCTCCGGTCAAAACGCCCCGGCCGCAGTAGTGCCGGGTCAAGAATATCGGGGCGATTGGTTGCCGCCATCACAATCACGTTAGTATTGGTGTCAAAGCCATCCATCTCCACCAGAATCTGGTTGAGGGTCTGTTCACGCTCGTCATGACTGCCACCCAACCCTGCCCCACGATGTCGCCCCACCGCGTCAATCTCATCAATGAAGACAATGCATGGGGCGTTGCGCTTCGCCTGGTCAAAGAGGTCGCGCACTCTTGACGCGCCGACACCAACGAACATCTCCACAAATTCACTACCGCTGATGGAGAAGAAGGGAACGTTAGCCTCACCGGCAACAGCTTTAGCCATCAACGTCTTGCCTGTGCCTGGAGGACCAACGAGCAACACGCCCCGGGGGATACGGGCGCCCAGCTTCTGGAACTTCTCGCGAGCTTTGAGAAATTCAACCACCTCCTGCAGTTCCTGCTTGGCCTCCTCAACACCAGCAACATCAGCAAAAGTTACCGTTGCCCGGCTCGGCGAGAAAACACGGGCGCGACTTCGCCCGAAGCTCAACGCCTGACTGTTTGCCCCGCGTGCCTGGCGGAAGAGCAAAAAGAGCAGGAAGCCGAAGATTAAAATGGGCAAGAAGTTGATTAGCAGGCTCCCCCAGTTGATTCCCGCTGACCCCTTGACATCAACGACCACACCTTCTAGGTCAAGCCCTTTAACATCATAGATACTGGCATTGCTTTCTTTAAAGGCTCTCAGCTCAGTGCCGTCGGTCGTTGTGACCAGTAGGGCATCCTCGTCTACCTTAATCTCGGCGATTTCCTTCTTCTGGGACATCGCCACAATCTGGCTCAAGGGGACTTCCTGTGGCTTATCCGCCGCTGGTAAGAGGTAAGAGAAAAGGGCAATACCCGCCAGCAATATCGCGATATATATTAGACTATTCCGTGTCCAGCTTTGTCTCATCTTTACTCCATAGTGAGTAATCCGCTTATATTATACCATAATAATCAAATACAAAATAAAAGCAAGCGCGACTTTCGTACCGTGTTTACAGGCTCTCGTAAGCTTCCTGCATCAGCAAGGCGTCTTCTTCCAGGTTCGGGCTTTCGCAAATAACCAAGCCCTTGATTTTATAGTCTTTCAGCGCCCGGAGCAGCTCCCTATAATTCAGGTCGGCGTCTTTCAGATTGAGATGCCCGATTTCGCCCTTGCTGCTGAACCTGATGCCAGAGACGTGGAAATGCATATCATCCAAAGCGCCTTTACCCAGCCTCTGCTCTACCTGCTTTAGTACCCCGATGAACTCGTCATAGGAATTGCATTTATCGGTGCGGGCATGCCAGTGGGCAAAGTCAATGGTGGGTGCGACCCCGTCAAGCTCGGCGCTCAGGTTCAAGACCTCCTCAATCGTGCCGAACTGGGTGTCTTTACCAGTTACCTCCGGTCTAACCCAAATCTTGTTGCCTTTGCGGCGGACTTGGCTCACCACTTCTTCCAGATTCCTTTTTATCGTCTTATAGGTTTGTTCGGGAGAATCGCCCATATAAAAACCGGCGTGAAAGACCACCGTCTGCGCCCCACAAATCCAGCCAATATGCGCCGCCTGAAGCAGACGGCTCTGGCTAGCTTTAATCTTATCTGGCTCGCGGGCATTCAGGTTGATGTAATACGGGGCATGAGCGGAGAGCTTGATGTCCAGTCGTCTGCCGACGTCTGCCACCACCCGGGCACCTCCCTCCCCCATCTTCACCCCCTGGACAAACTCAATCTCCATTGCGCCCAGCTTGAGCTTGGCGACGTGCTCAATACCACCCACGGTGGACTTATCGGGAGAGCTGACGGGAACACCACCCGTCCCGAAATAGAGTTTATCCATTGCCATCTACAGCTATAAAGCCAGCGGTCGGAATCGAACCGACGACAAGCGGTTTACGAAACCGCTGCTCTGCCCCTGAGCTACGCTGGCTGGTTACGTCTAATTATAGCGTATGAGGGTGCAAAGGGACAATCGCCAAGAAATTCTACTCAACCTTCATACGAGACCTAAAAATTACTGGCATTTCCTCCCCAGTCAACTGCTGAAAGTTCCGGCAAACTACTAAACAGTACTTATCAGCCAGCATAACGCCCATTTGTTCCCTTTGCATAAGCTCTTTAATATTTTCTCTGTTTGTCCCGAGAAGCAACTTGTCCTAGGTCAAAATATCTGCGCCCAAATATAAGTCTGCCTTTGTGTTTGCTAGCTCAAGGACATTCGAGTATCCGTAGGCTTGCCCTAAGTCACGTGCATCTATCGAAGTTTTGACTTCCACAATTATGGTTTTATCCATCTTCCTTGCTACGACGTCAAACACTTTTCTCTCAATAGAAAATCCACGCCCCGTATAAAAGGGAACCTCGTATGCTACCTGAAAACCTAACCCTTGATGAAATAGACCTATGGTATTCTGCAGACTATTGTGGATTAGCAGTGAATGCCTGCGTTGCCTAATAGCACGAAGCACCTGACTTCGCCATTTTTTGAAATCTACCAATTGTTCTGGAGTCAACTTTACAGATGCCTTGACACTAGCTAATGGTGTTCCTGAAAAAATGTCAGGAAATTTCCCAACGTTCCCCAGAATAAGATTAGGATAGACCTTCACCATCTTTCCATATTTTACTGCCAGAGCTCCCAATTATCAACGCACCAATGGGGCGTCTAAGAGGGGCGCCAGCCCCTCTTTCTT
>Ga0315314_1004554_pt1 | contig 10355 bp, 6 predicted proteins | sample TDP9_MG_FD_203631 | JGI IMG/M metagenome (GOLD analysis project Ga0315314, IMG submission 203631) | Freshwater sediment microbial communities from Lake Towuti, South Sulawesi, Indonesia - TDP9 | ecosystem: Environmental > Aquatic > Freshwater > Lake > Sediment | place: Indonesia: South Sulawesi... | reverse complement strand
TGAGAAGGCAGCCATCGAATCCTCAATAGTGTTGACAGGAACCGCGAGAGAGGACAAGCGTGCTCCAGGAGGTTACGAAATCACCACAAACAAACTCGAAATAATCGGTTTATCCGAGATTTTTCCAATAGCCAAAGACAAGAGTGAAGAGTTTCTGCGGAACGTTCGCCACCTGTGGCTGAGAAGCCGAAAGATGAACACTATCCTAAAGATACGAGGCGAGGTCCTGCAATACATTCATGAATTCTTCCGCAAGCAGGGTTTCATCGAGGTTTCTCCGCCGATGTTCATAACCAGCGCTGTTGAAGGCGGTGCCACACTGTTCGGTGTCAAGTACTTCGACGAAGCCATGTACCTCACGCAGAGTGCGCAGTTGCATCTGGAAGTGTTGATATACTCCTTAGGAAAGGTGTACTGTATCGCGCCTTCGTTTAGAGCGGAGAAAAGCCGAACCATCAGGCATCTGGCTGAATTCTGGCATGTGGAAGCCGAGGAAGCCTTCACAACCCTCGACGACCTAATGCGCCTAGAAGAACGCTTGGTCAGCTACGTTTGCCAAAGCACAGCCAAGGAATGTAAGGCATATCTTGAAGCCTTGGGACTCGACCCAAAAGACTTGGCTAAAATTAAGGCGCCCTTTCCAAAAATCACCTACGATGAAGCCATTGCCCGCTTACACAAGAGGGGTTTCAAGATTCAGTGGGGTGAAGACTTCGGGTTCAACGAAGAACGAGCATTAGCCGAAGACTTGGCTGGTCCACTGTTTGTATATGCCTATCCGAAGAAGATTAAGGCGTTTTACGTCAAAGCCTACCCCGACAAGCCTGATATTGTCATGTCAGCCGACCTCATTGTTCCAAGAATAGGCGAACTCACAACTGGTGGCGCTAGGGTTGACGACAAAGAAGAACTGGTGCGCAATATTCACGGGTTTGGTTTGCGACCCGAAGACTACGAGTGGTATATCGACTTGAGGCGTTATGGAACTGTGCCGCACACGGGCTTCGGATTAGGCGCTGAACGACTCTTAGCCTGGATGCTAAACCTAGAGAGCGTGATGGACACCATTCCGTTTCCACGCACGACGCGAAGGTCATATCCTTAAATGCGAGTCTAATCATTGAGAAACTCGATTAAGTTATGCCTACTTTAACCCAGGCTGCATCGAAGTCGAGAACATCCAAAACCAGAGTAAAGGGCACACTTATACTCAAGGTGAATCCAGAAAAGCCAGAAATAGACAAGATTCGAATCGCAGCAGATGTAATCAAGAAAGGCGGATTGATCGCTTTTCCAACCGAAACGGTTTATGGACTCGGCGCCGACGCTTTGAATCCAAAAGCCGTTGCAAAAATTTTTATCGCAAAAAAGCGGCCGCCAGACAACCCGATAATCGTGCATGTAGCTGGCAAAGAAGACGTTTACAAGCTGGCTAGAGAGGTTTCGAAGGTAGCAGAGAGGTTGATGACTGAATTTTGGCCTGGACCCTTAACCCTAATTTTGAAGCGTTCACGCATTGTGCCAGACATAACCGTTGTTGGCTTAGACACCATAGCCATCAGAATGCCAAACAACAAGGTTGCACTAGCATTAATCCGTGAATCAAACGTTCCTATTGCTGCTCCAAGCGCCAACCTTGCTGGTAAGCCCAGCCCCACAACGGCTCAGCATGTTCTAGATGACCTTGCAGGAAGAATCAACATCGTGTTGGATGGTGGACCCACAAAAGTGGGAGTAGAATCAACAGTAATCGACATGACAGCTCCGATTCCCCAGATTTTAAGGCCTGGAGGAACACCCTACGAGAAACTGAAGAATATTTTGGGCGAGGTTGAGCTACATGCGGCTGCGCTGGCTGAAAGAAGACTGAGGGCGGTTAGGGCCAGAGCGCCTGGAATGAAGCACAAGCACTATGCTCCTGAAGCCGAGATGGTTCTGGTTGAAGGCGAATTCGGCAACGTTGTAAGACGGATTAAAGAACTCACCGCCATCTACATGGCAGACGGGAAGAAAGTTGGCATATTAGCGACTGATGAAAGCCAATCGAGATATGACGCTGATGTTGTCAAGTCAATGGGAAGCCGAAAGGACATCGCAACTATTGCAAAAAACTTGTTTAAGCTTCTGAGAGAATTTGACGAGGAAAAAGTTGACGTAATCATTGCAGAGGGAATAACGCCAAAGGGTCTGGGACTTGCAGTAGTGAATCGACTCAGAAGAGCCGCAAGCTTCCACATAATAAGAGCCAATTAGCTTCGTTAGGGCGCTCGTGTCCTTCAGTATCTATTGCCAGCGCCACACCTTTCGGTTCATAAAGATTTCAGGAAGCACGAAGAGACCCACACTCGCCACAGCAAAAACGTAGAGCAGGTCTGTTGGAGAGAGAGGCACTAAACCAAACATCTTTGCTGTTACTGGTATGTAGCTTATTCCAAGGGTGGCAGCGATTGATGCAATTTCAGCGATGACGAAGTATTTGTTTTTGAAACTGGCACGTCCCATTCTCCACACGCTGCGTGTTTCAGATCTGCAGTTCCAAACAACAAAAAGCTCGAACATTGCTGCTTGCACAAATGCGGTTGTTCTTGCCTCAGCAAGAGTTTCTGGTGTGCCGAAACCGTGGGCTGGCCACACGTAATACTCTAAGGAAAAGACAAGAAACGTTCCCAAGGCTTGCAGCAAGAAAGAGGCGATGATGAAAGCTCCCATTCCGTGCAGTATGCCTTCATCAGGCTTTCGCGGAGTCCTTTTCATAACATCCTGATCTGGTGGATCCATCGATAATGAAACGGCTGGAGCCCCGTCTGTTGCCAAGTTTATCCATAATATCATTGCAGGAAGCAAGGGCAGCGGAAATAGTTCAGGTCCAAACAAGCCGCCCAGCACAGCGAATGTTCCTATGACGAGTAGTTCGTCGAAGTTGGCTGAAATGAGGAATCTCGCGTATTTGCGGATGTTGTCGTAGCTCACTCTGCCCAACTCCACCGCCTTAACTATCGTTGCGAAATTGTCATCTGTTAAAACTAGGTCGGAAGCTTCTCTTGTAACGTCCGTTCCAGAGATGCCCATGGAGACCCCGACGTCAGCGCTTTTAACTGCGGGAGCGTCGTTAACACCGTCTCCTGTCATGGCCACTATCTCGCCCTTCGTCTTCAATGCTCTTACAATGCGTAGCTTATGCTCTGGAGAAACTCTTGCGTAAACCGCAACTTTCTCAACAATTTTATCGAATTCTTCATCGCTTAGTTTGTCCAATTCTGCTCCCGTGAGAACCATGCTGTTTTCTTGCAGAATTCCAATTTCTTTAGCCACAGCCATGGCGGTCAGTTTGTGGTCTCCAGTTATCATCACTGCTCTTATTCCAGCCTTCTGGCACGTTTGATTTGCTGTTATTGCCTCTGCTCTTGGAGGGTCTATCATTCCTTCTAAACCCACAAACACCAAGTCTTGTTCAACTGTTTTCTCGTTGAATTCATTCAGAGTTTCAGGCAGCTCTCTAAATGCCATCCCGAGCACTCTGAGGGCATCACTTGCGAATCCTTCGTTGACTTCCACGATTCTCATTCTTTTAGCTGGTGTTAGTTTCTTTACCTTGCCTTCTTCAAGAATGTAGTTGCATTTTTCAAGGACTATTTCGGGAGCGCCTTTCATGTAGGCCACATGTTCCCTATCAGGCGTAGAATGAATTGTCGTCATGCGTTTTCTCTCAGACGTAAACGATATCTCACCGATGCGCGGAAAATTCTTCTCCAATTCTTTTTCTTCGTATCCTGCTTTAGCCGCTGCAACAATCAACGCTCCTTCTGTAGGGTCACCAATTATGCTCCAGAAGCCTTTTTCGTTCCTGTCCAACTGTGCATTGCTGCAGAGGGCGCCGATTCTTAACAGAGATGGCAGGTTCGGATCATTTTGAGGATTGATAACACTGTTGCTCTGATGAAACTCGCCACTTGGCTCATATCCAACACCTGTGACTTCAACATTTTTGTCATTTGTGTATAGTCGGCGAACTGTCATTTCGCCTTTGGTTAAGGTTCCGGTCTTGTCGGAGCAGATGACTGTAACTGCACCTAGGCTTTCAGCTGAAGATAGCTTCCTGATTATAGCGTTTCGTTTGGCGAATTCACGTGCACCTAAAGCTAGAGTAATCGTTACTATTGCAGGTAATCCTTCAGGAACTGCGGAAATGGCTAGAGATATGGACGACAAAAAGGCTTGAATGAATCCCTCCAAACTCAAGACCCTTGTTGCAAAAACATCAAGAACTTCGAGGGCAAAAATAATTATGACGGCTAAAACAACAACCTTTGCTATCTTCCTAGCGAAACTGTCCAGCTTTTTCTCAAGGGGAGTTTCCTCCTCTTCAGCTGCTTGAACCATTTCGGCGATTTTGCCAAATTCCGTTTTCATGCCTGTGGACACTACTGCTGCCTTTCCTCTGCCATAGATTGTGTGTGTTGCCATAAACAGCATGTCACGTCTCTCAGCAATGGGTGTTTCAGGCTTTAAAGGCGCCAAGCTCTTTTCTACAGGAGTCGATTCGCCTGTTAAAACGGCTTCATCTGTCTTTAACTCAACAGTTTCAATTATTCGAGCGTCTGCGGCAACAGTGTCTCCAGCTTCTAAAACTAGCACGTCGCCAGGAACTACTTCCCTTGCTGGAATCATCGCTTCCTTGCCATCTCGCAAAACACGGGCTTTGGGAGCAGCCAACTTTTTTAATGCCTCAATAGCTTTTTCAGCTCGGTATTCTTGGACAAAACCTGCAACAGCAACAAGTATGACAATTATCCCGATGGTTAATGCGTCTGCATATGTTTCAAGAAATCCCAACTCTGGATTCTGCGTCAATTCATAGTAACCGATAACGACCGAGAATAAGGTGGCTGCAATAAGCAACAGAATGAAAATGTCTTTAAACTCGTCAAGAAACATTTGAAGGACGGTTCTTCGCTTCTTCTCTTTTAACTCGTTATACCCATATTCGGTCAGACGCCTATTGGCTTCCTCTGTACTCAAACCAAATGGTGAAGTCTTCAAAGCCTGAATGACTGCTTCTTTATCCATCTCATGCCATGGTGAACTCATTCGGTCGCCCAGCGCAAATGTTAAACCTCTATGCTAAAAAGAAGCATTCCTTTAAATGTTTTTTTTCGAAGACCAGCTTTAACTTTTTGAACCCGCTTCGATGAGTTTTTTGAGTTCTTCGTAGGCTCTCTTAACCTCTTCCACCGAGGCTTCGTCTTCTAGGGTGGAGATGTCTCCGACGGGCATGCCCATCGAGACCGCCCTTAGCACTCGTCTCATGATCTTGCCGCTTCGAGTCTTGGGCAGGCTCTTAACAAAGTATATCTCCTCTGGCGTAGCCACTGGTCCGATAGTCTGTCGCACGTGGTCGACCAGTTCTTTCTTCAGCTTTTCCGAGGGCTTGTAACCCTGCTTCAGTATTACGAAGATCGCTATGCTTTCACCCTTGACATCGTGAGGCTTCCCAATGGCGGCTGCTTCACTCACGGCTGGGTGCTCGATCGTGGCGCTCTCCAGTTCCATTGTGCCTATTCTGTGACCAGCAATCTTCAGCACTTCGTCTGCACGTCCTAAAAGCCAGAAGTAGCCGTCTTCGTCTCTGATAGCGTAGTCTCCCGTGTAGTAGACGTTTGGATACCGTGACCAATACACCTGCTTGTACCTTTCAGGGTCTTTGTAGAGGGTCATGAACATGCCAGGCCACGGCTTCTTAATCACTAGATAACCCTTAACCTCCGGCGGACACGGCTTGCCATTTTCATCAACAACTTCAGGTTGAATGCCAGGCAATGGAAAAGTCGCTGAGCCAGGCTTGAGCGGAACCAAAACGAGGCCCGGTGCAGGTGAAATCATGAATCCTCCTGTTTCAGTTTGCCACCATGTGTCCACTATGGGGCATCTTTCTTTGCCTATGTTCTTGTAGTACCACATCCAAGCCTCTGGGTTTATAGGCTCGCCGACTGAGCCGAGAATCTCGAGGCTAGACAGGTCGTGTTTCTTGGTCCATTCTTCTCCGTATCTCATGAGCATTCTGATGGCTGTCGGTGACGTGTAAAAAATGGTCACTCCGTATTTTTCCACTATTTCCCACCATCGGTCGGGTTTGGGATAGTCTGGGGCGCCTTCGTAGAGTACCATCGTCGCTGCGTGAGCCAGCGGCGCGTAAACTATAGAACTGTGTCCCGTTACCCAACCTATGTCGGCTGTGCACCAGTAAACGGATTCGTCTTTTATGTCGAATGCCCACTTGTAGGCTGAGTTGTTGAAGACCATGTAGCCTCCGGTGTTGTGCACAATTCCCTTCGGCTTGCCCGTTGTTCCCGACGTGTAAAGAATGTATAATGGGTCGTTGGCTTCAACTGGCAACGGCTCAACAAAGTCGTGAGAGTGTCTGCCAAGCAATTCATGATACCAGTAGTCTCTTCCCTCTTTCATCTGGGTTTCAATGCCAGCCCTTTTCACGACAACAACGCTCTCTATGGATGGGCATTTCTCCAAGGCTACGTCCACTGTTTTCTTTAGTGGTATGAGGTTGCCCCTTCGGAAAGTCCCATCAGCCGTCACTAAAACCGTGGCTTGTGTGTCGTCAATGCGGTCTGCCAAGGCTTGGGCGCTGAAGCCTGAAAACACAACTGTGTGAATTGCTCCTAAACGCGCTGACGCAAGCATGGTTATGGGCAATTCAGGTATTAGCGGCAGATAAACTGCCACGCGTGCGCCTTTACTAATCCTAAACTTTTGCAACGCCGAGGCGAAACGGTTCACCTCAGAGTGGAGTTGAGAGTAACTCCAAGTCTTGGCGTTGCCCGCTTCGTCTTCCCAATAAATGGCTACTTTGCTTCTTCGCCAAGTTTTGACGTGTCTGTCCAAACACAGATACGAGGCGTTGAGGAGGCCGCCGACGAACCATCGGGCGAAGGGTGGGTCCCACTCTAAGACTTTGTCCCACATCCTAAACCATTCGAGTTTTTTCGCCTCGTTGTCCCAGAATTTTTCAGGGTCTTTTATTGATTCCTGGTAAATCTCCAAGTACTTTTTGGTGGTCGGAGAAAGTCTCTGCTCGAAGGGAAGTGCCAGCTGAACCGATGACCGTTCCAACGTGTTTCTCACCTTCAGAAGCTCGTAATACAGTTGCAGTATTATAAATAAGCGTATCGTGATGTTTAAAGGATAAAAATTAGAACAAACTCCGAATCAAAGGACGTTTCTATCCCTTTGAGACCTGTCCTATGGGTAGGATTGTTTTTCCATAGGCTTCGTTCAGCACTTCTGCCAGTGCCAGATAAATGGCGCTAAAACCACAGATAATGCCTTCTATACCCACAACCTGCGCAAATAGACCGGTGATTCCCAAAGCATCTCGAATCGTCAGCAGGAAGAACAATATGGCTAGGCTCATGAACACAAACTGTAGCGTTCTGTTTGTTTTTAGGGTGCCAAAGAACATGGCGAGGGTGAAGAGCCCCCACATGAAAAAGTATGCCGCTATCGACTGATTTGTATGCGCTAAGCCTTGACCGAAAATTTTGGGCAGCAAAAGAAGGATTACGAGCGACCACCAGAACAAGCCGTACGAGCTGAACGCAACGGTGCCAAACGTATTGCCTTTCCTGTACTCCATTATTCCCGTTAATACTTGAGCCAGTCCACCGTAGGCTATTCCCATGGCAAGAATCATGCTGTCCAATGGGTACAATCCTGCGTTGTGCAGGTTCAGTAGAACAGTTGTCATGCCGAAGCCCAACAGTCCCAATGGAGCAGGATTAGCCAATTTTTCACTCATAGCCGGTCTTCCGTCCTGCTTTGAAGCCTCAACTGAAACGGGCGATGGACATATAAGGGTTGTGATAACGATTTTCTTATATACCTGGTAATCATATCGTTTGAAAAAGTTGTGCAAAAAGGCATGGGAGATATGTAAGCATGGAGCCATGGCTGGTAATTGCGCCAATTGCAGGGTTAATCTCGATTGCCGTCGCAGTCTACTTGTTCTTCTACATAAACAAACAGGACAGCGGAAGTCCTAAGATGCAGGAAATTTCCGCGGCAATAAGAGAAGGCGCTATAGCATACCTCAAAAGACAAAACAGGACATTAACCGTGTTTGTTGCAATAATGGCAGTTGTAATTGGAATCTCTTTTAGCTTACCTATGGCGGTAGCCTACGTCCTTGGCTCTTTATGCACTACCATAGCCGCATATTTCGGAATGCAAGCTGCCGTGAGAGCCAACGTGAGAACTTCAAACGCTGCCAGAAAAGGCTTGAACCAAGCCTTGTCGGTGGCGTTTTTTGGAGGAGCAGTAATGGGTATGTCAATTGTAGGCATCGCCTTATTTGGAGCAAGCGTTCTCTATTACGTTTTCAGCAATATTTATCAAGACCCCAAAGTTGCCTTGGACACAGTCTTGGGCTTCAGTTTTGGTGCGAGTGCACTGGCTCTCTTTGCAAAAGCAGGCGGTGGCATCTATACAAAGACAGCCGATATTGGTGCCGACCTCGTGGGAAAGGTTGAGATAGGGATTCCCGAAGACGATCCTCGAAACCCAGCCGTAATCGCTGATAACGTGGGCGACAATGTTGGCGATGTGGCTGGGATGGGCGCTGATTTAATTGACTCATACATCGCAGGCACCATAGCAGCAATGATAATTGGAGCAGAAACGTATGTTGGGCAGACCATATACATCATTCTTCCATTGTTGATTAAGGCATCGGGAATATTTGCTTCTGTGTTGGGATTGCTTTTTGTAAGAGTCGGAGGAAAAGGCAATCCAGGCGCTGCTCTTAACAGGGGAACATTTGCAACATGCTTCATATTTACGGTTTTCACGTTTCTGATGATTAATTCTCTGCAGATGGGCGAACGTGGACTTGGAATATTTTTCTCAGCGGTCGCAGGGTTAGTCGCTGGGATGGTTATTGGAATAACAACTGACTTTTTCACATCCATAGATAGAACACCAGTTATGAAGACAGCTGAAGCCGCAAAAACTGGGGCCGCCATAAATATTTTGTCGGGGTTTTCGTATGGTTTAATGAGCATCGTTCCTCCAGTTATAGGCATAATCACTGCAATGTTGGCTTCTTGGAATATCGCTGCATTTTTCGGTGTTGACCCCTTCTACGGCATTGCCATCGCCGCAGTAGGGATGCTGGCTACATTGGGTATGATAATATCAGCTGACGCCTATGGACCTATAGTGGACAACGCAAAGGGCATTGCAGAGCAGTCAGGTCTAGGTGAAGAAGTAATAGAAATGGCTGACAGGCTAGACGCAGCGGGCAATACGGCTAAGGCTATAACGAAAGGCTTCGCCATAGGCGCCGCCGCCTTGCAAGTTATCGCTCTGTTCCATGCCTTTTCATTAGTAGTTGGAGTTAAGGTCATCGACCTTCTGGACCCAAACATCGTCGGCGGCGTCTTTATCGGTGCAATGATGCCTCCAGTGTTTTCTGCGTTGTTAATTCTGGCAGTTGGAAAAAATGGTTACCGAATGGTCGAAGAAATAAGGAGACAATTCAAAGAGAACCCAGGCATAATGGAAGGAACGTCGAAACCAGATTACGCTAGATGCGTCGATATAGCAACGAAAGGAGCGTTAAAGGAGCTCATTCTACCCGGTGTCTTGGCAATCATAGCTCCTTTGACGGTAGGCTTCGTCCTAGGTCCAGCAGCGCTCGCAGGCTTCCTTGCAGGCAGCATAATCACTGGAATAATCTTCGCTTTGCTGATGGCTAATGCAGGAGGCATGTGGGACAACGCTAAAAAATACATCGAAGCTGGAAAATTCGGCGGTAAAGGCTCCGAAGCTCACAAGGCAGCTGTTGTAGGTGACACAGTAGGCGATCCATTCAAAGACACGGCTGGTCCTTCTCTTAACACCATGATTACGGTTATGACTCTCGTAGCCACAGTGTTTGCTCCACTCATTGCGCTATACGCTCTCGTTTGACCAAGCTCTAAGTTTCGCCACGCCCTTTTTTCTGCGCAAGTTTGTCCAAGGTTTTAACGTGTTCATCTAGCTGGTTCACCAAGGTCATGAAGGTGTCAATTTTCTTTGCGTGGCTTTCGAGCTTTTCTAAGTGTCCGTTCAGTTCTCTTTCATGAGTCCTAATCGCGCGCATGTTGAAGTACAGCTCTACCACTTCTATCGACACGAGAACAACAATCAATATTTCAAGAATTTGCGTCGTAGAATTCATAAGGGTCGCTCAGCTTCTTTATCAGCTTCAAAGCATGAGAAGAAATGAAACTTAAAGTTTTCTGCTTTCCCTTCAAGGTTTTCTTTGTTGAGTCTTGAAAGTATAAAGGAGAAAAATCGACTTG
>Ga0315314_1004553_pt1 | contig 10356 bp, 15 predicted proteins | sample TDP9_MG_FD_203631 | JGI IMG/M metagenome (GOLD analysis project Ga0315314, IMG submission 203631) | Freshwater sediment microbial communities from Lake Towuti, South Sulawesi, Indonesia - TDP9 | ecosystem: Environmental > Aquatic > Freshwater > Lake > Sediment | place: Indonesia: South Sulawesi... | reverse complement strand
CCTGGCTACGATGTCTTCATCAACACCTTCTTCGACGCCAAACGGGCGGAAAGCATCCCCAGGATACCCGTCGATACCTACTATAGGGATCGTTTGGATGCTGTTGTGGAGGCAGCCAGGCTTCTAGAGAAGACTCCTAAAGAGGCGCTGGATGAGGTCACTAAGGAAGTTCAGGACAAGCTCGACAAGTGGTACGAGGAACGTGGCTGAGGAGAACCACATACACTACTAATGGGGGGAGGGACGCGTTTTGCCTCCCCCCTATCCCATGCTAGCTTAACATGAAATCAATAGCTAGGTGATGATTACTTCCAAGGTACAGAGGGATAGGAGTGATTCATAGAGATTCCACGTCCAGTCTGATCGCGAAAGCAAGAGGTACCACTCGGAGTGAGTGGATGCTCACGAGGTGCTTAAGAGGGCGTGCACGTCGGTTCATTGTTGGTATCCTTAGGCATGCGGCCCTGACTCCCTTCAGCTTGCTCTTCCTGTTGCCGTTGGTGTGGATGATCTCCACATCCTTCAAATCCGATCGTCAGGTCCTAGTCTTCCCCCCAGTTTGGATTCCTAACCCCATCGAGTGGAGTAACTACCCCGAGGCTCTCACTGGCCTCGTGCCTTTCTTGTCATACACAAAAAACACGGTGACCATATGTGTGTTTACCATGTTAGGCGCTCTTCTTTCCAACACGGTAATAGCTTATGGATTCTCCCGTCTGCACTGGCCAGGGCGGGACATCCTCTTTCTTGCCGTCTTGGGTACCATGATGATGCCCTATCAAGTGACAATGATTCCTCTTTTCCTTGTATTCAACCGCCTAGGGTGGATAAACACCTTCAGACCCCTGACAGTGCCTGCTTTCTTCGGGAATGCTTTCTTCATCTTTCTACTCCGGCAGTTCATGATGGGTATCCCCAGGGATCTGACCGATGCCGCTTATATCGACGGCGCCTCAGATATCCAGCAGTTGGTGCGAATCATCATCCCTCTGTGCAAGCCCGTGCTGGCTACGGTGACGCTGTTTCAGTTCCTGTGGTCTTGGAACGACTTCCTGGGACCACTGATCTATCTTAATGAAGCGCGTAAGTACACCATAGCTGTCGGACTGGCAATGTTTGAGGGAGGCTATGGACTCACGAGAATCGCCCAGCTCATGGCGGCCTCGACGGTCACCACGCTGCCGATCATCATCCTCTTTTTCTTTACCCAACGGACATTCATCCAGGGTATTGCTCTCACTGGCTTGAAAGGGTGAGAGGAATGCGCCAGTATATCCGTGACAACGAAGTCAGCGAACGGGAAATACGAGTATCAGCCACAATGCCAGGTCATGCCAGATGGAAAGAGTTCAAACGACTGGGCAAGGGCCTCCTGTTCATTTCTCCTTGGCTTATCGGTTTTCTTGCCTTTGGGCTATATCCTTTTCTAGGCTCAGCATACTATAGCCTGACTTCCTATAGTGTGTTGAGTGCGTCCAGGTTTGTAGGCTTGAGAAACTACCAGGAACTATTCTTCGAGGATAAGCTGTTCTGGATTTCACTGTATAACACGCTGTATTTTACACTCTTCTCGGTTACCCTAGGAACGGTTTGGGCCATTGGCCTGGCGAGCCTATTGAATCTCAAGAATGTGAAAGGTATAGCCGTTTATCGCACGACCTATTATCTGCCCAGCATTGTCCCCCTCGTTGCTGCTTCAGTTGTCTGGCTCTGGTTATTCAATCCCCAGTATGGGATCATAAATACTTTTCTACATTACATGGGCGTGCCTACCATCGGCTGGTTCACGGATCCCCTCTGGGCCAAGCCAGCATTTGTCATCATGAGCCTATGGGGTATAGGTGGAGCGATATTGATATACCTCGCCGGCCTACAGGATGTGCCACAGGAACTCTACGAGGCGGCTGCTCTTGACGGAGCTAGTGGATTGCAACGATTCTGGCATGTTACTATCCCAATGGTCAGCCCTGTTATCCTATTCAATGTTATAATAAGTCTTATTGGCTCATTCCAGTACTTCACTCAAGCTTACGTGATAACATCGGGGGGGCCAGCCGATTCCACGCTTTTCTATTCATTGTATTTGTACAACAACGCGTTCTCCTATTATCGCATGGGCTATGCTTCGGCCTTAGCCTGGATCCTGTTCCTGATGGTGCAGGTCACCACCCTCTTGGTGCTCCGCACCTCTGCGCGTCGCGTCTACTATGGTGGGGCCTAATCGAAGACGAGGTGATCTGCGCAGGCTTAGGATCGGAAGGGAGTTGGAGAAAGCCCAATGAGGCGGTAAGGAGGCCACATCACCTTTGTCGCCTTCCTCGCTACATAACCGCACACAGGGACTAAGATGCCCGAGACGACATCGCGTGAGCGAGTATTAACAGCTATGCAGCGTGAGGTGCTCGATAAAGTGCCGCAGTCCATCTCCCAACCAGGCCGGGGACATATGGCAGGCCACCCGCGATATGAACAACGGAGCCACGCCCTCCGTGGTTCTCGGCTTTTCCTTCGTCCAGGACAACGTGAAGACTGAGATGAGCCAGATCACCAACGTCGTAAGTGAGATGTATCTGCCGCTCATCGAGGGGCTGGCTGACGTGGACCAGACCCGGCCCAAGCTCCAAACGGCTCTCAAGGATGCCGGCATCGAGAAGGTCATTGCCGAAGTCCAGAAGCAAATAGACGAGTGGGCAGCGGGCCAATAAAGCGTACTAGCCTGCGAACTGTGGCAATGAGAAGCACACAGAGGCGGACTCTGCCCTGTGTGCTTCTCTGTCAATGATTGTTACGCGCTCAGAGGGATTCATATCCTTAGCCACAACTGTTCGAAGAGGACCACGTCCGTTTGTAGGGCATGCTCCGCTACTCGCTTCGACGGGAGGTCCACATGGTCTGTCGCCCCCCCCGGCGGAGCGCGGAAAGAGCGTGGCTGCTTTCATTTGCTGGAGCCTGCCGGTGTGATGGCGAGGTGGCAGAGGTGGCATGGTGAAAACGAACTTGTCTCAGAGAGCTGCTGTTTCCAGCTCCGGTTCGCCACCTCTCGGTCCACAGAAGATCTCGTGTTTGGATTGACTCCGTGACTGTCCGCTCCTTGCGCCACACTGAGCAATCGGGAGTCTGATGGGTTCTCACCTCCGCGAACTCACCGATCAGTCCATCATAGATCGAGAACCGTGGCTACAGCGACGAGGGCGACATGGCCGGTCCCATCTTTGAGTAGAGGTGAACTGAGTTCCATCGTTCAGCGCGGCAGAGGTCACGGGCGGTCAGATAACCGGCTACTAGGAGGGCCGGCATGAGGCCCAGCATCGTGTTTGCCCTATTGATCTCGGCCCTAGCGGGGTTATCCACCACCATTGGCAGCTTGACGGCGTTGTTCGTCCGAGAACCTGGTTCGCGTCTCATGACGCTGACTTTGGGCTTCTCTGGCGGGGTGATGATCTTGGTCTCCTTTGTCGACCTGCTGGGCGGTGGGATCGAGGCTATCGGCTTCGGGCCGGCGAACCTGGCCTTCTTCGGGGGCATGATAGCCATGTTTCTGATGGACGCCTTGATGCCCCACGACTACATGGCGGAACGCCATCGCCCTGCGGGGGAGAATGTGCAGGAGACGGCTCTCAGAGGCCGGCTGCTCAAAGCGGGGCTCTTTGTGGCCCTGGGAGTGGGCATCCACAATTTTCCCGAAGGCGTAGCCACCTTCGCCACCTCGCTGAGTGATCCTCGGCTGGGCATGGCTATCGCGGCTGCCATCGCCATTCACAATATCCCCGAGGGGTTGGCCGTCTCGGCACCTGTCTACGCCGCAACGGGAAGCCGCACCAAGGCATTCTGGTGGTCCTTTCTCTCTGGCGTGGCTGAACCCGTAGGTGCACTGTTGGCCGCTCTTGTCTTGATGCCCTTTCTGAACGCAGCGATACTGGGAGCAACGCTCGCGGCAGTAGCGGGCATAATGGTCTTTATCTCTATTGACGAGTTGTTGCCCATATCCCGTGCCTATGGAGAGGAGCATCTGAGCATTGTGGGCATAGTCGCGGGGATGGCGGTCATGTCCTTCAGTTTGTGGATGCTAAGGTAGGAGTGTAGAGAGTACGCCTGGTCACACTGAGAAGCAGGTCAGTATTGGCCGTCACCTACCCCCGCTCTTCGGGGGCCCTCTCCCAATGACTGCCCTGAGCCCAATCGAAGGGTTGGGAGAGGAAGGCGGCCGAGGGGGAGGGTGAGGTCTACTCAAAGTGCTCGCAGACGCTGGCAGCACTTCGCAGGGAGACCATCGGAATTCGCGCCGGTGGGGCAAACCAGACAAAGGATCTGCCTGCCCTGGGGGCTGGGGGGAAGTCAACGGACCCGATGAGAGAGATCATCTTGGGAGGTGGACTATGAGCGAGTTGCTCGCGGGAAACAGAAAGGAAATCCTGAAACAACTGATAAGGAGTCTGCACGAAGGTGCGGACCCGGAAGCAGTGAAGGAAAGATTCCGGGAGGCGCTAAGGGGCGTGGGTTCCCTGGAGATAGCTCGGGCGGAGGAGGAACTGATAAGCGAGGGCTTGACGAGGGAAGAGGTGCACCGGCTCTGTGAAGTGCACCTGGCTGTTCTGGCAGAACCCCTTGCGGCTCAGGAATCCCTGGCGCCACCAGGGCATCCCATCCACATCCTCATGGAAGAGCATAAGATGGTTCTGCAGTTCGGCGGCGAACTGAACCGCATGGCGCAAGGGCTGAAAGACGCAGGCGGCATGGATTCCGCTGACCTGGAGCATCTCAGACACCTTGAGGAGCATCTGAGGGAATCGGAGAGCCACTACGTGCGCGAGGAAAACGTCCTCTTCCCCTACCTCGAGAAGCACGGCGTCACGCAGCCTCCGGCGATCATGTGGATAGAGCACGATCGCATAAGACAGGTGAAGAGGACTCTTCACGAGCTGATTGAGGGGTATCAAAGCGCCCAATTCCCAGACTTTGCCCAACGGCTGGGCGATGTGGCATCCTCTCTGACCAACATGCTCGCCACCCACTTCCGCAAGGAGAACAGTGTCCTCTTCCCCACAGCCTTGAGCCTCATGGCAGAGGGTGAATGGAAGGACATGCGCCAGCAGTTTGATGAGCTAGGCTACTGCTGTTTCACCCCTGAAGCGGCGCGCATAGTTTCTGAAGGGAGGGAAGCGGGGGTGCCTGTGCCTCACACGGAAGACAGAGTGGCTTTTGAGACCGGAGCGCTGTCAAGAGAAGAGCTTGAGGCCATCCTCAACACGCTGCCGGTGGACATCACCTTCGTGGATGCGCAGGACACGGTGAGATACTTCAACCAGGCCGCAGCGAGGATCTTTCCACGGTCGAAAGCCGTCATCGGCAGAACTGTTCAGAGGTGTCATCCTGAGAAGAGCGTCCATGTTGTCAACCGCATACTCGAGGATTTTCGCCACGGTCGTCGGGAGGTGGCGGAGTTCTGGATCAATCTCCAGGGGAGGCTCGTTCACATCCGCTATTTCCCTGTCCGGGACAAGAATAGCGAGTACATGGGGACTCTGGAGGTGACCCAGGACATCAGGGACATTAGGCGAATCGAGGGCGAGAGAAGGCTGCTGGATGACACCGGTGCCTGACAGCGGACAGCGCGGATCACCTGTCTTCGTCGGCCTTCCGGCTGTCCACGCAGTGGCCATCGGCATGTGTCCACAGGAGTCCTACGGACGTGGAACAAGCGACACACACGGAGAAGAGCGTATCGCTCCCTAGCGCACTGTCAGGCTATTCCTGGTGGGTACCATGCAGAGCTTTGCTTTCGACACCCGTCCTCGGGTGTCGGCGGCCTGGAGGGCCGCATATCGTACGCCGCTCCGCCGGGGGCCGACCCGAGGACGGGTCGGTGGGCCTTCGGGATTGTCCGGCTCCCCGAGCATCGGTTCTTTGTTGGTGTAGACCAGACGGAATGACGAATCCCGTTCCTCTCCCGTCGTTCATGCTATCCCAAGCGTGTCTTGACCGGCGCACTGGCGATAGCTAGACGCTGCAGCATGAAGTGCTGCCCTGGGCGGAAGAACGAAACACACAACATGCGACCCTGGGATGCTAGTCTACGAGGGCCGATGCCCGTCACAAGTTGAAAGGGTTCTACCCAAAAAGGTCATAACTTGCCTGACACTGCACTAGCCATGCGGACCCCATCTCTCCCCCGTCGGCCCGGATCCATTTCGTGGGCAGGCGGACGTCATTCGCCATCCTGGGGTCAAGGGAAGCCATCGACCGGGCTGGTCTGTGACATGAGGGGATGGGAGGCGAGTGAGAATCCAGTCTCAACTGAAGGAGGCGATCTTTCTGTCCCGCGACAACAGGTTCCGGGTGACAGTGGAGCTGGATGGAGAGCGAGCCCGGGTCTATCTCCCCAATCCCGGTCGTCTTGAGGAGGTTCTGAGGCCCGGACAGCGACTCCTGTTGCGGCCGGCTACCACCAAGGGCCGAAAAACGGCTTACGACGTGCTGCTGGCTGATCTGCAAGGAACGCTGGTCTCGGTAGATGCCCGCCTGCCCAACTTGCTGGTGGAGGAGGCCTTGCGACAAGAAAGGCTCCGCCCGTTCCGGGGGTACGATACCATGCAGCGTGAAGTTCAACATGGCGAGAGCCGTCTGGATTTCGCGCTGGAAGGGCGGGGCCAGCGATGCTTCGTGGAGGTCAAGTCGGTGACTCTGGTGTGCGGAGGAGTAGCGCTCTTCCCCGATGTGCCCACCTTGCGAGGCCAGCGCCATGTGGAGGCACTGCGCCGCGCGGTGGCCGAAGGGGAGCGGGCGGCCATCCTTTTTGTCGTGCAGCGAGGCGATGCCCACGCCTTTGCTCCGCATGACCAGGCAGATCCAGCCCTGGGACGTGCCTTGCGTCGCGCTGTCGAGGAAGGGGCGGAGGTCTACGCCTACGGCTGCCAGGTCAACCGAAGGGAGGTGCGCCTCCACCGCTCTCTCAGGGTGAAGATGGGGGCGGAATAGAAGGGCTTCATGGTCGAGACGTCAGAGGTATTTGAATTATGGGCCCACTTATGCTACTATGTCCAGGCAGGATCGGCGGCGCAGTTGACAAAGCCATTTGGCGGTGGGCGTTGTTGGTTCGTCCTTTAGAGCAATGACAAGGAGGCATACTAGGTGACGGACTTAGGAGCACGCATTCAGAAAGCTGACTGGAGGAAAGAGAAACACGTGCCGGTCATCGAGGCCCCGGATGAGGTGACCGTCGGAGAGCTCTTCGAGGTCAAGGTTACCCTGGGGAAGGAGATAGCCCATCCGAACACTACTGAACACCACATCCGTTGGATCTCCCTCTTCTTCCACCCACAGGGGGAGAAGGCCACCTACCAGGTGAGCCACTTCGAGCTCGCCGCTCACGGTGAGGCAGTCGCTGGCCCAAATCAGGGTCCTGTCTACACCCATCACGAGGTGGGCACGTCGCTGAAGGTCAGCAAGTCTGGCACGCTGCACGCCTTAGCCCTGTGTAACATTCACGGGCTGTGGGAGAGCAGCAAGGAGATCAGCGTAGGCTGAAGGTGTTTGGTGCAGAGTCGGGCGATCCACTCGGCTCTTTGCGGTCTGCGCTATAACACCCTTGCTGCCAGGGAGGTAAGCAATGCAGGAGATGACAGCAGCCAATCTGAGGAGCGCTTTCGCTGGCGAGAGCCAGGCACACATGCGCTACCTGATCTATGGCGACAGGGCGGAGAGGGATGGATTTCCCAACGTCGCCCGTCTCTTCCGGGCTATCGCCTATGCCGAGCAGGTCCACGCGACTAACCACTTCCAGCAGTTGCGGGACGCCTGGGGTGCGCCTCTGACGGTGGCCGGAGCTGGCTTCGGCCTGGGGCCCACGGCGGAGAACCTAGCGGTGGCTATTGAGGGTGAGGAGTTCGAGGTCGCTGAGATGTATCCAGCCTACAAAGCAGTGGCTGAGTCTCAGCAGGAGAAGGGCGCGCTGCGTAGCTTCGACTGGGCTTGGCAGGCTGAGCGGATTCACGCGGCCATGTACACAGAGGCCAAGGCAGCAGTGGGGGAGGGCAGGGACCAGGAGGTCGGGGCGGTTTTCATCTGCTCTGTGTGTGGCCACACTGTGGAGGAGGAGGCTCCGGAGCGATGCCCGGTGTGCAATGCTAGGCGGGAGATGTACCGGCAGTTTGCCTGAAGCGATGCAGCTCGGGCGGCCGACTGGGGGGAGTGAGGATCCTGCCCGGCACTGGACGCCTTGCGGACGGGGCTTTGGCCCGAGGACTCTCAGCGCAAGTTCCTCTCCCAGGGAGGGTGAAAGGCTTTCTCAAGAAGGGGAATCTGTCTGGTAAGGAGAGGACACCATGGAGAAATGGGAATGCTTGGCCTGCGGCTACATCTACGACCCCGCGCAAGGGGACCCGGACGGCGGTATCCCTCCGGGCACCCCCTTCGAGGAGCTGCCCGACGACTGGGTCTGTCCCGATTGCGGCGTGGGCAAGGACATGTTTGAGAGGTTGTAGGGTGGAATGATCGAAAGCCCCGCGGAGAGGGTCATCTCTCCATTCAGGAGGCCGCTCGCCGCCGTGGAGATGTTGCGCGCGTCGCTTAGCTTCGGCTGACTCAGATCGCCCTCAAGAAGCGCACGCTGGGCCTCGTGGCGGGCATAGTGCTTCACACTGAGGGCATTATCTGGCCCTTTCGGTGACGCACGCAGGACCGGGTATCCCTGCCCAAGACCTTCCCCACGTTTTCGAGCGCTTCTACCGGGCGGACAGGTCGCGCTTCCGCTCCAGTGGCGGGACAGGGCTGGGCCTGGCGATCGTTCGGAAACTGGTCGAGGCCTACGAAGGTGCGATTCCTGTGGAGAACAGCCCCCACGGCGGGGCACGATTCACGCCCGTCCTGCTGGTCAAATGACTGTCACGGTCCACGCTGCAGATTCAGAAGCTGATGAAGACCTCCCTCGATTCCTATCTCGAAGTCGCCGTCAGTGCCGCTAGAGCGGCCAGGGCGCAGATCCTCTCTGCCCTAGAGCAGCCGCGCCGGGCTCGATACAAGGGCTTTCGCGATGTTGTCACCGAGGCCGACTTGAGGGCCGAGCAGGCCATTGTGGAGACAATCCGGGCCCGCTTCCCCAGCCATGGCCTTCACACTGAGGAGTCCTTCGACGAGCAGGCGGAATTCCTGTGGTTCGTTGATCCTCTAGATGGGACAACTAACTTCGCCCACGGCTATCCCGCCTTCTCCATCTCCCTGGCCCTGCGACATAGCAGTGAGACGCTCGTCGGGGTCGTATATGATCCATTGCGGGAGTCGCTCTTCACCGCCAGATCAGGACAGGGGGCCTGGCTAGATGGGAGAAGATTGAAGGTGAGCCGACACAAGCGGTTGGGGAACGCGCTGCTGGGCCTGGACTGGGCCCGCACGCCTGCTGAACGGCAGCGGACGGTTTCCTGTGTCGCTGCCCTGGCTCCTCACGTGGCCACTCTTCGCACTTCGGGATCGGCGGTGCTGGCTCTCTGCAGTGTGGCTGCCGGCTGGCTGGAAGGATACTTCAACCTCGCCCTCTACGACTGGGATGTAGCTGCGGCCGAGCTCCTCATCCGAGAGGCTGGCGGTCGGGTAACCGACTTACGAGGAGAGCCTTGGCACCCAGGCATGAGGGGATGCCTGGCCTCCAATGGCCACTTGCACGAGAAACTACTGGCACTGTTGAGCAGCGTGTAGGCCTGCCATGCTCGTGTGGATCTCGATCGGCCTGGCCGGGCTCCTGCTATTCCTCCTCTGCTACTGGCTCCTCGATGTCACCGAGGGAGCTTACCTAGGCCCCCAGATCGTCACGTTTCTCTACGACTGGTCGGCCCCCCGCTACGACGCTCTCAAGGGCTTCAGTAGTGCTGAGGAGGCCTGGTTCCTGGCCCGTCCACTACTCAACCGACTGGCCGCGGTGTCCCAGCCCCTGGTCCTGGATGTGGCTACGGGCACCGGGCGGCTGCCCCGAGCTCTATTTCGGGAGGAGCACTTCCAAGGGGGGATTGTGGCCCTGGACTTGGCCCACAGAATGCTGGAGCAAGCCGTTTCCCACACCGAAGGCTGTGCCGGTCGCATTCTGTTCCTACAACAGGACGCCACTCTGCTCCCTTTCCCCGACGCAATCTTCGACGCTGTGACCTGCTTGGAAGCGCTGGAATTCCTGCCTTGCGCTCGATGCACCTTGCGGGAGATGGCCCGTGTGCTGTGCCCCGGAGGCGTGCTGCTGACCACCAATCGGCGCGGTTTGGAGGCTAGGCTCTTTTTTGGTCGCACCTTCACTCGGGCCCAGATCGTCTCCCTGTTGGCAGGAATAGGACTGCAGGGTATCACGGTGCAGAGCTGGCAGCACATCTATGATCTAGT
>Ga0315314_1004552_pt1 | contig 10360 bp, 10 predicted proteins | sample TDP9_MG_FD_203631 | JGI IMG/M metagenome (GOLD analysis project Ga0315314, IMG submission 203631) | Freshwater sediment microbial communities from Lake Towuti, South Sulawesi, Indonesia - TDP9 | ecosystem: Environmental > Aquatic > Freshwater > Lake > Sediment | place: Indonesia: South Sulawesi... | reverse complement strand
AGACGCCTGCCATATAGTCCCAGGTCGCATTGCTATCAAAGGTCACTGTCACGTTATATCTGCCTCGAGAACCCGGTCGAATCCATATGGCTGTTACCTTCCCGAAGACCTCGTCCGTGTAGTCTGTCGACACCGACAAATCGAAGGGATTGCCACCGTCCAAAGGCACACAGTGAGCTGATATGGATCGCAGATTCGGCTTAATGTAGATCGTGAAAACGTCTTTTTCAGCAAGGTCCAGCTCATAACGATCGACGTAGATGTCCGTTAGTTCGGAACCATAGGCTTCTAAAGGGACCGTCAGCAATGGCAGAACGAGGGATACGGTCAGTAATAGATGCGGTATGGTGGGCGAACACCAACCCAACTTTGCCATAAATAGGTTCCTATTCCCGGGCATTTTTCAGTAGCTCTTGCCACAATCCACCAGATATAGTGAGAGAACTCTGCGATAAACATTTCTAAAAAAAGAAAGCTGCACGATATAGCAACCAAAGTCCAAGGCTTTACTTCTCCCACAAGGCAAAGAAATCTACTTAGAATGACCGATGCCTAGCCTTGCTGTTCTAGTTTGACAGAAACACTTCCTGTGGTTTGACTCGGCATCCCCAGGTGTTCAGATACGTGACCTTGTCGAGACCCAATCTGGGTTCCTTAACCCTTTCGTCCGCTGAGACACCCACAGGGAGTATCGCCTCCAGTCTGAAACCCTTTGCCATACCCATATCCTCTAGAGCTTTCTTTGTGGATGAAGGTGTATAGGTCACAGTTCCCAGCCCCTGTTCTTCAAGGGCGAGCAAGATATAGCCTATTGCCAGCCAGACGGATTCTCTGGAATAAGGCTTCCTCTTTTCCGAGAATACTAGAATCAGTGCAGGCGCCTCTTCCAGGAATGGTTTCTTCCAGCTGAAACCCCTCTTGAGCAGCCACTCTCTGAGTTCCCCCTTAACCTTTGAGTAGAATTCCTTCTCCCCTGCCTCACACGCCTCTCTTATCTTCTTCTTTATTTGGGAATCTGTGACTACCATGAACCTCCACGGTTGTGAATTGGCGCCAGACGGCGCTTGGCAAGCAGCTTCAAGGGCTACAAAGACACTTCCTAGATCCAACTGACTTGGCAAGAATTTTCTGACGGTCTTTCTGCTTCTAGCTAGATCTAGGACGCAGCTGCTCATCATACCTGTCTTTCACACCTAGACAAAGTCGAGAAACGCGCATTCCAAGCACACAGATATAATAATCCAAGGGTCTTATGTGTTTTGCAGGAGACGAAAAGATGGTGATCCATACATGGTGAATCAGAAGGTTCTAGGGGTCTTCTTTGGAGTGGCAGCCGGGGCTACGTGGGCATTTGAGGCTGTTCTTGGAAAGATGCTGTTCTCGTCCCTCACCTTCGTCCAAGTTACAGCATCAGAAGTGTTCTACGCGACGCTAACGGCATTCGCATACCTCATTGTCAAAGGAGAGCGCCTGAAACTCAACAGGAGGAACATAGGCAACTCTCTGGTAGTAGGTCTGCTAGGCACTGTGTTTGCCCCCTTACTGTACTTCTTTGGCCTAACCCAAACCTTCGCTGTAAATGCCACTCTGATAGCGCATCTGCAACCCCTCTTCGTCGCGATCTTCGGCTCTTTCTTCTTGAAGGAGAGGTTGCATAGACGCGACTTCGCAGCCGGCGTATTCATCAGCTTGGCAGTCATCTTGATCACTGGCAGAACCGCTGAGAATCTGAGCCAGCTGAAACTCGGAAACCTCGGTGACGCGGTGGTATTCTTAGCAATGCTGAGTTGGGCCATCGTTGCGGTGCCAGGCAAACAACTAGCAGGAGAGGTCAGCAGCGTAGTTATAGTGGGTTACAGGTTCCTGATCGCGTCTGCGGTATTCTTGCCTGTGCTTTTGTTTCTGCGCCAGTTCGTCCTGAGCTCCGTCTACCAGATGCTCTTAGGCGCAATTGTCGGACTCGGATACATCTTCTACTACGAAGGACTAAAACGGGTAAAAGCAAGCCAAGTTGCATTGACCGAACTGTCAGCCCCCTTCTTTGCAGCAATCCTGGCATGGAATCTTCTTGGCGAGACCACAACACCAATGCAAGCGATCGGAGCCCTTCTGCTGATATTTGGACTATACGTCCTAACGCGAGAAGAACCTGTCTCGGAACCCTCCAAGCGAGAGATAAGCCAAGGGAAGGAATCAGAAGGCCGACAGAAATGTTAATGAGCAGAGACCGTGATAGCTCAAGTTGACACATCTCAGCCGCAAGCCGGGTTACCCTAGCCTGGTATGGGGCAGGCCTGCTAAGTCTGTGGCCGAAAGGCCTCGTGGGTTCAAATCCCACACCCGGCGCCAACAACATTCTTCGGACGAACACTTCCTGTTAAGGTGTTACTTTGCTTCGTAATATCTTGGCCTTCCATCTCGCAAATGTATTTAAAGCGATTGCATCAAACAAAAGTCTAATAAACATAGCTTGTAAGAATAGCAAACATGAAGCAAAGAAGAAAAGTGAGATATTGGAAGATTGCACCGGGTAGTGGCGGCTTCGTATGGATCGAACAGAGAGATCATCGCTGTATAGCAATCGGATGGGGCGAAACTGGCGATCTCGACAAGTACAAGACGGAAGAAAGCATCAGAAGAAGATTTAGCCAAATCGACTGGAGTTCAAGGACGAGACCGACTCAACTGCTAAAATTTCACAAGGACATTCAGGTTGGAGACAAAATACTCGCTAATTCTGGAAGACAAATCTATGGTATCGGAACGGTTGTTGGCAACTATAAGTTTGATGAGGATATTTACTACGAGCACAGTAGACCCGTTAGATGGGAATTAACATTCTGGGAACCCCTGGATGTGGAAGAGCTTAAATTGCCTGAGGTATTGACTGCAAAGATTCGGCTAAACAGAACAGTATTAGAACTGGAACCAAAAGAGTGGGAACTGATTGATAAGGCGCTATATCACGTTGAAAATCCCTTCAAGGGAATGAATAACTTTGAAGGCATATGTAGAGCTCCACAGACTGAGCAGGAAACCATAATACTATTCGGAAAGCTAAGTCAGCATTTGAAGATGAGAATTGAATATGTTGGTAAACCTTTCCCAGATGCTTATATCAGAGTCAAGGAAGGCAAGAAGTGGAGAACTAAGGCGGCAGAGTTTGAACTGAATTCCTCAGAATTCGAATCCCATGGTCATGTGAAAAAGATGGAAAAGGGGAAGGAATGGGACATGATAATTTGCTGGAAACACGACTGGGAGAATAAACTCAAGAATCTAGAAATAATCGAGTTGAGGAAGGAACTAGAAGAAATAATCTGAGGGCTATCCAGAAATCTTTGGTGACGATGTTTTCTCATATTATTTATAAGTAGCCTGCAAGTCCGCTGACAAACTATTTATAAATGAGCTGTCAATACACTTTCAGCATATGTCCATACCTGTAGAACTCATGGATCAGAATCCTTGGTGGAGAAATCCAAAAGCGATTCTGAAAGACAAGTACATAGTAGCGTTAGACAAATCCAAAGTGCGTTGGGATCCACGGCTAAAATACAAGTTCGACTTAAACACGGATGCAATCTACACCCTCAGAGGACCACGTCAAGTCGGCAAGACAACACTCCTCAAAGACATGATAAGACACCTCCTCAAGTCCCGAGTTCCATCGAGAAACATATTCTACTACACCTGTGACCTCATAGATAATCCGAAAGCCTTTGCAGAAACAATATCCTCATATCTCGACTCCATGAGACCTCCCCGAAAACAAAGAGCCTACCTGCTATTAGATGAAGTCTCCTCGGTTAAAGACTGGCAAAAAGCCATAAAACATCTAGCCGACACAGGCAAGCTGACCCAAACAACTCTAATTCTGACAGGCTCCCACACGCTTGATATCAAAAAAGCATCAGAAAAGCTACCGGGACGACGAGGACTCGTCAAAGACACACCAGACAAAATAATGCTTCCAATGAAATTCGCAGAATACGCAGAGACCTTGAATAAAGACGTAAGGGATTCTATCCAAGAACAAGGAATGCGCCCATGGACTATAAGAAAGCGACTCTTCCTTTCCCTTTTAAAAGGCAATATCCCTGAAGAGATCAAAGAGCTCTCCTTTCTTTCAAAGGACTTAGAGCTGCTATTCCGACAATATCTGCTCACTGGAGGAACCCCAAGAGTTGCCAACGAATACCTCGAACACAACGAAATACCCGAGAATGTCTACAAAACCTACGTAGACGTCGTCTTAGGAGATCTGGCAAAATGGGGAAAAAGAGAAACCTACCTGCGCCAAGTCATAAACCGAGTGTTTGAAACCCTCGGAAATCCCGTCGGGTGGAACACTCTAAGACAGGACACAGACATAGCAAGCCACAACACAGTCGCCGAATACGTAGACACCCTAACCGACAGCTTCGTGTTGCTATACCTCCACCGCTACGACACAAGCCATCAACGGCCAGCCTATCAAAAAGAAAAGAGGATACATTTCCACGATCCCTTCTTCCTACACGCAATGAGAGCATGGACCACAGGAAAAGAACCATATGAATCAACACTGGAATTTCTAAAAAACTCAGAAAATGTGGGCCTTCTCGCAGAAGGAATCACAGCTGATCACTTGGTCAGACTGGCATTCCTACTTTGCGAGCAAAAACAACTGTTCGCATACGAAAACATGGTTCTATACTGGAGGGGAAAAAAGGATCGCGAAGTAGACTTTGTAATGAGAGCATGCCTCCCAAAATGCGCAGCCATAGAAGTCAAATATCAGCCCACCATCAACAAAAAAGCCACATATGGTGCAATAGACTTCATGAAAGCCTCAGGAGCCACAAGCTTCCCAAACGCAATCACCTTGTCCAAAAAAACCCTAGAGGTCAGAAGAAACACAACGATTCTGCCAATCTGGCTCTTCCTACTCATTGTCTAAATATGACAAACCAAAACCTGCAAAAAACAGTCAGCTAGCGCTGAAAGGAATTTTTCTGCGTGTTTCTCATAGTGCCGGAGAAAAAAAGGGGAGTTTGCGGGGATATCACCTGCTTCTAGAGTGTTCAAATCCCACACCCGGCGCCAACAGTGCCAAAATCTACTTAGGATAAATCCGAGCCTAGAAGCCGATTCCAGGCTGTAGATACGAGGTTGGATGTTGACGGGTTTCAGACTGACGCGACTAGTCTTTCGGTCTTCAAGATTTTGCCTACCAGTTCGCTTCCTAAGTTTCTTGCTGCATCTAGGATTTCTATGCCTATGATGCGCCCGTTCTTGTCAAGGTCTATGATAACATTCTCTGCAAGCTCTTCGCTTATCTCGTACTTCGCTTTCCTAAGCCAAATGTACATGGCGTCAGCTTTTGAGTCATATTCGACCTTTATCATGGTCGCTGTGGTCTCCTGGTCCAGTAAACTGTGATGACCAGTATTTTACTATTGCTCTTCTCATAGATGACTTTGAGGTATCTCCTTCCAAACTTTCTCAGCGCGGCAGCTCTACCGAGACGAGTGGTGAAACTAAGATCAGGCTCCTTAAGCGTCTCTTCAACATCGGTTTCTGATATTGCCCTATGTCTCATTCGCGATGTAGCATGCTCTGTGTAACCAACTGGCATTTCTGTTCTCTACATGCTCTCTGTCACTGCATAAAACATTTGCTGATTCACATTCCTTTCCAATGCTATACACAGTTTGGATAAAGAAAACGGGTTCCCATGAATCATATAGCAGTCCAATATCTTATTCCTGCTAAGGATTATTCTAAGTTCCATATTTTAGTGAATCTACACATGGTTTTGCGCAGCCTTCTTCATCGAAGAAAGACATGTATCCCCAGCCAAAATCTAGGGGCATTTCTTTGGGTCCTGACGACATCGTCGCATATTTCTTCGTTAGATATAGTTCTGGGCTCCAATAAAAAGCGCCGCAGATATTCAATCTTAGGCATTGGGTCAGGAAATCTTTTGTCCATATAGATTGCCCCTCTAAGGTTAGCGGATATATCGGCGAAGGTTTATTCATGTACCAGAACTGTCCCTTCATGGGATTACTTGGATATGCATACTCTGCAATTGCAAGGATTTTTCCTCTCTTTCTAGCCATTTCGCCTAGTTGTATAAGAGGTTCGAAGTTTGCTCCGAACATTGTGGGGTAAAAGGAAAAGCAGATAATCTCGTATTCGACTTTGAACTCATCCATCGCACATAGAAAGGATTCGGCGAGAACAGGATCCCACCATTTCCCCAAATGTAGGGCAATAGGCTTTTCGTCGTCGTACATCCTGACAGCTCGAATGGCTTCTTTGAGGACTATTGCTTCATATTGCCATATTCGATTCTTGAGCCATTCTCTATTCTTCCGTTTCTTCTTATCGCGAGCGAAGATGCCACATATTCCGTAATCAATCTCATTTCCAATCTGGTAATAATCGCATCTATCCTTTATAGACATCAAACTCTCAACAACTTTAGATACGTAGGGTTCGATGAGCTTCAATTTATCCTGGAAATTCAGTGAAGCCCAGCTTTCAGGTTCTGGCTGCTTGTATAGGTCTGCCCATCTGTCTGACAGGAAGATTGTCGGTTGAATCTTCAGATCAGCCTCATATGCCTTCTCGGCTAGGTTCATGGCGTATGGCAGTCTTGATGGTCCCGAATCTCCAATCCAAATGCGGACTCTCAGGCAGTTAGCTCCTTTAGATTTGAAGAACGAGAACAGATCATTTATCTCTCGCTTATCTTCGTCTCTCCATTTTAGACCAAGCTCTTCCATGAGAGGAACGTAATTCATATCCAAACCATTCAGAAACATTTCCAACATAGAATATGTCGATCCCGAATATTTTAGGTTTAAGAGACGCGGGAAATTGTCTTGCCCACAATGACAAAGACTATGTACACATTATCGCGCGCGCTCAAGTGAATGGGTGGCCAAGATGTGTGGAAAACTAAAAAACGGGTTTCGGATGGTGTCCTCAACATTGGCCTTTAATATTGTTCGGTACCTCATCCGAAATGTCGCGTGTCCTGTGTAGCCAATTGCCATTCTTGTTCGATACCTATTCTTCAGCGCTGAACATAAGATACTTACTGAATGGTTGCATTGCATGATTTTAGATTCGCCGAGAATTTTAACCGAGATCTAAGCCTATTCCCCGGCGCCAAGAGACTGGTTTTCTGCCGTAACATGAGATACTGCAGTGACGTTCACGTTAGGCTGCTCAAACCGAATCCCAAGACGGGAGGCAAACGTTTCTGAACTGCCCGAGCCGTTTGATGAAAGTGTCACCAGAAGAATCCAAAGTGACACTTAAATACAATGAGATAGATGCTTTGTCCCATGAGCCATTATGAAGAAAAACTTAGGAAATTCGTGCGGGATAGTGGCATCCACTGTGAACACCTTGTTTTTGAGCAGTCTTGCCATTCTGTCGAGGAAGCTGCCAAGGCGGCAAATGCGAACAAAGAGGACTTCGTCAAGAACATCTGCATGGTTGATTCGCAGAGCAACCTTATCGTCGCCATCGTGAAAGGAGAAGGCAGGGTGAGCACCTCTCAGATCCAGAAAACTTTGAACATTGATCGACCGAGGATCGCAACGCCTGAGGAGATTCTCGAAAAGTCAGGCTATCCCTGCGGTGGTGTGCCCTCCTTTGGCTACAGGGCAAGGTTTCTGATCGATCCGAAAGTGATGGAGAAGGAGATAGTCTACACAAGCGGCGGCTCAGAGAGCTCTCTTATGAAAATCTCCACAAAGGAACTTCAAAGAGCCAATAACGGCGAAATAGTGAGGATTCGCAAGTAGGTCCGCAGGCCTCAACGGATTCCCTATCATGGAAGACTTCCCACACCTTTTCAGATACGCAGATTCGCAGGAACCGGCGATTACAGCCTTCTGTTGTATCTGGTAAGCTCTTCGTAGCCCTTCTCCGTGACTGCGACTGTGTCTTCGATTCTGACCCCGAACTCGCCAAGGTAGAGGCCGCAGTTGCCGATCGATATCACCATGCCTGGCTTCAATTCGTCTTTGGGTTCTTCGCCGTGGAAGAAGGCGTGTCCAGCGGGCAACGGGGGCTCTTCGAACTCTAGGCCGACGCCGTGAATCGGCGGACCGACAAAGTACTCCTCGTAGCCTTCCTTCTCGAATATCTCATGCATGATATTCTCGACGTTCGTCATCGTTGCATTCGGACTGACAGCCTCGACTGCCGCTCTCTGCGCCCTCAGATACACATCGAAAGCCTTCTGTTGCTTCTCAGTGGGCTTGCCGACGCAGATAGTCCGGCAAAGGTCGGCATGATACGCATTCACCGTTGGATGTACGTCGATCATGACTATGTCACCTTTCTGCACCTTTCTGTGGCCTACTAGTCCATGAGCTATTGTTGATCTTGGACCCGAGGCTACATAAGTTCTGTAGAACTCCTCTGCACCGTTCTTTCTCATCACGTACTCGGCTTCAGCAGCGATCTCTGTCTCGGCTACGCCGGGCTTGGTCGCTCTGATAGCAGCATCCATGGCTAAGTCTGCTACTCTTGAGGCTTTTCTGATCAAGTCAATCTCTTCCTTCGACTTTGTGATTCTCAGTTCAGTCATAATGGGCGTTGCATCAGCAAACTCCAGCTTCTCGGGCTTTGCATGCGGATGCCTGAACATCTCAAGCATCGAAAGACAATATGCTTGAGATGTTATCTTCAACAGCGCCCTGCTGTTGAAGATATTAAGAAATTAGCCCCCATTCTCAGATTTAGGAATCTTAGAAGAATCATCCTTGTTACTCATGACCCCCCATTTGGAATTTTGGATAAGGCGTTATCACCAGCGGCCGCTCACACAAGGGAGTCTTCTGACTTTTCTTCTGGTAAGGAAAGAAGCATTGGAAGTGTTCCTTTAAGAAAGGTTGTAGATAATTATCCACCGCTTTTACATATATTTGCTCATGCACATACGGATGGGTGGCGTTGGGAAAAAATCGGCAATACGTGGTTTGTTAATGTATCAAATTTGGACAAGACCTCAAAAGATGGAGGAATCCTAATAGGGGACTACGCCATCGTGGAGGTTACCAAAGATAAAGATCCAGTCATTGAATTCAGATGTTTCAATGGTGTCATCAAAGTTTGTAAAGGATGTGGAAAAAGGCTAATGCTACCTCATTATTGGAACAAATGTGTTTCATGTTTTGTTTCCGACCGAAGGCAAAGTGAGCTTTAAGCAAATTTATGCTGAGGGTAAAGTGATAGATTGGGTCACTCAATGTGGTCTAGGAATTATTTGCGGTCTTTTTCGCTCTTTTCTATGGCATTATGTTGGTCTATGCACAAGAGTATAATCCATTCGACACCTACAATCATGGAAACGTAAGCCCTCAGCCATTAAGCATCGTTAACAGTCAGTTCCGTTCAAGGGCACTTTAGCTGGCCAAATTAAGGGGAGAACAGTTTGGGAGACAGGAAACTGCATACCCTCCCAGCTGCTTTGAAGTCTTTGTTCAGTCTTCTTTATTGAGTTTCGACCGTCACGTTTTCTACGACTTCTAGAGGTGTGCCTAGGGGTGCCTCTCTGTCAATCACCGCTTTCACTATCTCGACGACCTCCGGGTCTGCTTTGCCGTAGAAACTCAATTGAATCTTCTGGTCGTCATACACCAATCCAGCCACCTTATCTAACAGGCCCTTATGCTCCAGTTCTTTACAGGCATCATCGACCACTGCCTGTAAGGATTTACGGGGAGGCTTCATCGACATATATCCTATCCCAAGAGCTACACTTAAAAGAAGAATCAGTAGAACAAGCTTCACCTTCATGTTCACCTTCACGATCCCTCACTCACCTTTAGATGATCTAAATCTCTCATGGCACAGGATATTCTCCGAAACCCTCAGGTCATTCCCCAACAACCCTATGCATACACACATCTCGAGAGCTAGCACATAAATACTTTCTGTTAACCATTCTTAACAGAAGCATTCGATGTTAATCATACGAAGCTTAAGAGGGAAAATGCGACTTACGCACGCATTTTTCTAAAGTTTTTTATTCAGGGTTCAATCTACGCAGGGTTGCACGTTTCGAGGTGATGAGACATGGTTCGTGAGGGAGATCTCTCCATTGCCGCTGTGTATAGAACAAAAAAACGCTGGAAGATGGCGACTAATAGGCTACGGAATAATACTTTAAAATATTTATAAAGAAGAGAATAGACACATGTGATTTTATGAGAGAAGAAGAACTAAGAAAAGAAATTGAAGACTTCTTCAAAAGCAAACTAAATGAATGGAAACTTGATTCTTTTTTCGATGTGGGAAAGACAAATGTTCTTACAGATTTTACAATTGCACCTAACGAAAATGGAAA
>Ga0315314_1004551_pt1 | contig 10361 bp, 11 predicted proteins | sample TDP9_MG_FD_203631 | JGI IMG/M metagenome (GOLD analysis project Ga0315314, IMG submission 203631) | Freshwater sediment microbial communities from Lake Towuti, South Sulawesi, Indonesia - TDP9 | ecosystem: Environmental > Aquatic > Freshwater > Lake > Sediment | place: Indonesia: South Sulawesi... | reverse complement strand
AACTAAGAAAAGAAATTGAAGACTTCTTCAAAAGCAAACTAAATGAATGGAAACTTGATTCTTTTTTCGATGTGGGAAAGACAAATGTTCTTACAGATTTTACAATTGCACCTAACGAAAATGGAAAGTTTCAACTTTATGCCTGTTTCTTAGAGCAAGATATAGCAATTTATCTCAAAGACAAACAGGTCAATTTAAGCGGCGATGTTGAGCTAGTTCGAGCTGACAAGATAAGAATACCTTTCGTTATAGCTGAAGTCAAGTTAGCAAAGAACTTCGATACTCATAAACTTATTACTTATTCCGCTATAGCCTCCAAGATTAAGACTTTGTTTCCTGACTGCATTTATTTCATGTTAATCAAAGGTAAAAGAAAATTCAGAAGGATAACCCTAAAGAGATATGCTAAGTCAGTTGAAGTGTTTGATGATTGGGATTCTCAAAGGGAACAAGTGGCTGAAAAAATTGAAAAACATATTCGACAGTTTGCCAGTGTAAAGGTGGAAGTCAGGACAAAAGTTAATAAGGCGCCTTCCGACGCCGAGATGCTGAATGCTCTTATCGCTCTCTACCAAAAGGAAGGAAAGCCTGTTGGAAGTAGGGCGATAAGCGATGCTTTAGGAATAGCAGATCCAGACTTTGGGCGTGGTGCTGTCAGGGCTGCCATGAAGAGATTGGTCAGTGAAAAGAAGGTGATAGCAGTCGAAGGCGAGGGAAGATTTGCCCTGCTTTATAAGCCAGCCTAAGCAAAACCCCTCTTAGAGTAGGATTGAAAGGAAGCAACGAAAAGGATTCGCCGTTGTCCACAGATGCTGAACCTTCAGGATTCTTTCAGCAACTGGAATCTTTAAGGAGGTTGAGTGAGAATTTTTTGCTTAACATTATTGAGCATTTATTTTAAACTGAATAATCTTTCGTATAACTATATTGCGGCTGTGAAGCCTAAAGTAGCCGTGATAAGCGTGGGGCAAGGAAACAGCTACGGCCATCCACATCAGGAAACATTGGACAAGCTGGCTGGCATGGGCGGGGTTGTCTACAGAACTGACCTCAACGGCAACATAATAATTACCACTGACGGGATAAACTATTCTATGACAACATAGAACTGATGATTGCAAGTTATCGCGCTTCTATCTATTCTGATATTGCCAATTATCGGAACAGATTTCGGTTTTGCCAAAAAGAAGAAGCGGTTAGGAGATTATTCTTCCTTTTAGACTCAAGATGTGGGGGTGCCATTGGACGCGCCCTCTGGTTCAAGATCAACTCTAACAAGGTTGCCATTTAGCGTCTACGTTGGTTAAATCTAGGAAGTCGCCCATGCGTCCTCTCATATGCGGCTAACTCTGCATTCTGTCTCTGTTCTGCTCTTAACTTGCTTCCAGTATATTCCACTCTGTAGTAGGAAGCGCCAACTACGGGTTCCGAACCTGTTGGGAAATGTAACATCAGACGAGTATAGACTTTTCCCTCACCTATGTATAGAATGTCGTCATCATTTCCGAGCTCATAGATGCCAAAGTTGTCAGTCTCTCTGGAAATATTGTCTTTCGTGAAATAAGACCATCTGATAGGCAATGGCATACTACAAGCTTATCACCTGATGTTAATAAAGATTGAAAGATAACTGCCCATCTTCTGATATCAGCGATTATCGGAACTAAGGCAGCTGGTTGTTCCACTCGACACCTTCCAATCTAATTCTCAGTCGACGGATTGTCTTCGCTGATTGTTTCTTCTTTCAAGCCATTGTGAATAGTGAGTAAATCTTCAACAACAAGGTCAGTCTTTCTTTGAAGACCTTGTTCTCTGTCAGGGCGCCTCGATGGTACGTTACTTGCTCTTCCAAGCGAGGTCACGTCTTCGTTCTACTTGAATTTGACGTATTTCTCTGGGTTTCTGTCGAACTTCTGCTTGCACATGGGAGCACAGAAGTAGTATGTCTTCCCCTTATACTCAGATTTCCACTTAGCCGTCTTCTCGTCAATCTCCATTTTACAGACTACATCCAAAACCATTCTTTCACCCACTAACAGGAACGAACAAACACATTTATTTCCTTATCGACCAAGATCATCTTTGCCCTTGACTCTATGCAGGACTCTGAGCACTGTTCAAGACGAGGCCTTCTAGGCGCATACCGATAAGAACAAAGGCGCTTCTGGTGAGGGATTCTATGCCACTACTGGCCTGCTTTTGATGATCGGATATAGAGAACTGCGTCGCCAGTAAAAGGAAATGCAAAGGCTCGTCTGCGTCGCCCTTCTACTGTGCCGCCGTCCTTGGTGGTGCCCGTATTAGGGTTGAACCACTCTACTGAGAACTTGCCTTTTGCCGAAGAAAGATCGACTGAGACCTTTTCTCCTTGCGGGACGTAGACTAGGTATTCAACTCCCGGATTTGCGAGGCAATAGGCTGTTGATGCTAGATCGCTATGCGGCGTCGTCTCTGCAAGGTTCATCCGTTCCGCAAACGCTCTTGTGTATCCTAAGCTTCTTCGGATTGAATCCCATCGAGGATCTATCTTGGATGTCTCTGACAGATGGTCTGTCCAAGTCGTGTTCTCGAAGTTTTCGGCTTCGCTCTCCCTAGGCTCTTTGTATGGGTCCATGAAGAGTGGATTAAGTCCTCTGCAGAAGCTCTTCCAAACCCATGCTTGGTTGCCGCCGATTCCCCACAGATGGTCAGTATCAGAAAGGATGACCTTGCTTCCGTCAGCTGCAGGCGGATCATCCTTGTAGCCTCCATCAGGGCTGGGCGATATCCAATCAGCCGGGCTATTGAACAAGTTCTCGTTTGTGCCTCTGTACTTCTCTGCCCATTGGAACGTCATTCCTACTGGGTGCTGTTTCGGCTTGCCTTTCTCGTACTCGTGAATGTACCTGGTCATGTGGTACTGCCACTCCGTGGAATATGTGCCGCTTTCATTGGCTATCTCGTACAGCACGTTGTCAAGATCATTGACAGTATCAACAACCTTCCTGACATAGGCTTCTTGAATTGCCGTGATAGCGGGGATTTTCAGTGTCTGCGTCTCTAAGCCTCTGCCGTCTCCATCTGGATCTCCATCGATCCCATTCACATTGTTATGGACATTGAACGAATGCCCATCCCAGCACCCAGGAGCCAACGAAGCGTGCAAACCATGACCCTCGAAGAGCATGATGGAAACGTAGATGCCTCTCTCGCCCGCTGCTTTGACCCTTGAACGCAGCCGGTCAAAGTACGTCTGGTCAAACTTTGTTAGGTCGAATCTGGGTTTGCCGTCAAGGGCTGTTCCCGGACCTGTGCGAGGCCATGGAAAGGGTTTGGCATAGGTGAGTTTGCCGTCATATGAGAAGACTGTCAGCTCCCAAGTCCACATGCGGATGAAGTTGTGGTTATACTGCTGCAAGAAGTCTAGGTAAGCCTCGAAGTCGAAACGCGGCGGCGGGTCAATCTCTCCCATGTCCTTGAAATCGCTCCAGGTGTGTGCCCCCGTGAGGTAGATTGCCTTGCCAGACTCGTCAGTGAAATAGCGAGGATTACGAGGGTTAACCCGCAAAGGTCCCTTTGCTGCGCCTGAGAACCCTTGTGGTGGATTTTCAGTCGCCATTCTTGACACCGTTCCCTCTAAGTGAGTGATCTGGAGAGTTGTCTCTTTCAGAGGATTTATCTGTTTGGATTTCTGCTGAAACGCGAATCTCCTGCGAATCCTGCTCGAAAAATACCTAGGGGTCTAGTTCATTTTATATAGCCTGAGCCAATGAAATTGGTTAGGATGACCATAGTGAATAAGCTGCCGAAAATTCTGGCTGATCCAAGAGCTTTCTTTGAAGCTGTGCGATCCGAAGACTGGAAGCCCTGCTTCATCTTCTTTCTCTGGGTAACATTACTCATCTCGCTTGTTACGTCTGTTCTTAACTTTGTCGGCATGGAAAGCACAGATCTTTCATCTTCCTATCAGGCGCAGATCGCCGCCTACAACCTCGTCAAACGCAATCTGATCCCAGTTCACGGAGTTTACGCCCTCATGGCCGAACCCTTTCTCATATTCGGCTTCTCGATCCCAATCCTCGTTTTTCTAGTAATGCTCCTTCACGCAGTCTACAAACTCATAGGCGGAGAAGGACCGCTGCTAAACGCTTGGAAGGCGGCATGCTACGGCGTCGGACCCTGTCTGCTTGGCGGTTTCTTGCCCTATGTTTCGTTGTTTGCTGGCTTTTACTCTTTCGCAATTCAGTTCTATCTCGGTCCAATGACACTCTACAAAGCCAAAGAGGGCAGAGCAATTGTTGTTTTTGTGGTTTTTATAGCCCTAACGTTCATCGAAATGTTCGTCTTGGGCACAACCGTAAGCTTGTAGCCATGCATCACTTCTATGGGCGTAGAAGATGTGCTAGCCAAGGACTCATCTCTATCCTTGTTGGAGTGCCCGGGACAACGAGCAGCCCTTTGATTCACAACGTTTAAGAATGCGATTCATCATTTCTGACTGAAGAGGCAAGAGAAGCATGAAAAAGACATCTTTGGCCTTGGTTCTCATAGTCTTGTTGTCCCTGGTATCGGTGTACTGGTACTTCGCCCTTGGCGGAGCTGCCCTAGTTGGAAAGGTTCCGTCTGAGTATGTAGACAAGTTTATCGTTGTCTTTGTGGTTGTTGCGAGTCTTACGGTTCTCTACAAGATCGGCTCGTATCTCCTCAGGTCAATCTGGCTGAAGTCAGGCGCAAAAGAGGGCGAAGTCGGCATGATTCAAGGAGTCTTCAAGTTTATCCTGGTGGTTGTTGGTTTCCTCACCGTCGTTACCCACTGGTATTCGCTCGGAAGCCTCGGAGCAATCTTCGCTGCCTTCGGCGGGATGTTTCTGGGTTGGTCTCTCCAAGGACCTATCAGCGGCCTTGCAGCCTGGTTTCTCGTATCTATCATCAGGCCTTTCAGCGTTGGAGACAGAGTGCAGCTCCCATCCTTCGGATTGGTGGGCGACGTAATAGCCATAACGCCCCTGTACACGATACTCAATCAGGTGGGCGGAAGTGTGGGCAGCGAAGAACCGGCAAATAGAACCGTGTTGATTCCGAATGCCATGCTCTTCGGCGCTCTGGTCATAAACTATACTCCGAAGGATCAGGAGGAACTCATGAGGCAAACTAGGAAACGGATGGAGCCCTCAACTTCGTCCGAATCCGCCTATATGCTTGACGAATTCGTATTGCGGTTAAGTTTCGACTCCGACTGGGACGATGCTGAGCGGATTCTGCTAGGCGTTGCGAGGGAAGTCACAGGCGACATCATCAAGAAAACTGGACAGGAGCCCTATATTCGAGCGGACATGTCTGATTGGTACGGAGTCTACATGAGGCTGAGGTTCATGACGTTGGCCACGGACAGACCCAGGATAATACACGATATATCAAAAAAAGTCTTCAAGGCCATCCAGTCAAGCGACAAAGTCGATTTAGCTATCCCCTACATATACTCCTTCAGAAAGGGGGTTCAATGGGCACCGCCTTCCTCCATGGATAACCTGGATACCCTGAAAAGGATGAACCCTCCAAACAACCCCATCAGAGAAAAGAAAGTGTGTCCTCGCTGTGCCCACGAGAGCTCTATCGATGCCACATACTGTGACAAATGTGGCGAGAGGCTGATTTAGCCGTCCGAGGCTAGCGGCTGAGTTCCGTCGAATCATTGATCATATTCTGATCTTAAGGCTTAAATATGTTTGACTTATACGTTGGAGCCGAGGTATCTCCTATGTCTGAGGTCGAAAAGAAGATCGACCAATGCATATCCGAGCTAAACCCCTTCCGAATCTTTGCGCCGGAGATTGATCAAGCCGTAAAAGCCCTAAAGGATCTCAAGAACCTCGTCAGGGAGCCGACCAAAGAGAACACAGAGAAAGCGTCAAAAGTCGTTGCAGAGTTCCTCCGCCAGATTTCACCTTACGCCAGTTATATACCAACAACATTCTCAAACCTGAAATTCGTAGAAGAGTGGCTGAAAAGGACGAAATAGACAAATCCGAGTCGAGTTCCCCCAGTCACATAGGCTGAAGTGTACGCATTTTTTCCGGCTCTTATCGGCAGGGACTCTGATTCAGCCCAGAGTCCTTCTGTCTTTGTCTTATATAGCTTTTTGCACTGGACAAACGGAAAGAATTAGATAAGTTTAAATCTGTATTCCTAGTTGATTCTTTGAAAATCAGCGTAAAGTCTCCTAACAGACTATGCATAATGGGGTTTGAGCTTCGGAAAACGTAGAGTCCAGGTGTAAAGGTTGAGCAGGACCGTAGAGAAGGCAAAGAGACTCGAAGAATGGACGCCTCGAACGAGACTGGGAAGACTAGTCCTAGAGGGCAAAATCTCTACTCTGGAAGAGGCGTTCGCCGAGGGCTTAAAGATACGTGAATCCCAAATAGTCGACCTTCTCCTCAGAAACCTAGAAGAGGAAGTCATCAACGTAAGCCTAGTCCAAAAACAGACTGACGCAGGGGAGAAGTCAAGGTTCAAAGCGATTGTGGCCGTCGGGAACAAGGATGGATACCTCGGCCTAGGGGCTGGAAAGGCCAGACAGACCCGCACAGCCATAGAGAAGGCAGCCACAGACGCACGTCTCAACCTGACTATTATCCGAAGAGGATGTGGAAGCTGGGAATGCGGATGCGGGCAACCCCACTCTCTTCCATTCGAGACGGTTGGGAAACGAGGCGGAGTCAGAATCAGAATTGTGCCTGGTCCGAGAGGTCTAGGTCTTGTGGCAAGTGAAGACGCCAAAGTCATCCTTAGGCTTGCCGGAGTAAAGGACTGCTGGACCCGTAGTTTCGGCTCAACGAGAACCGTCCCCTCCTTTGCTTATGCAGTCTTCGACGCCTTAAAAAAGACCTATGAAGTGGTCACTCCGACCGACTGGGTGTGATACAGGTGGAAAAGGGCCAGAAGTGCCTAGCCGTCGTCAGGGTTCGAGGCGTAAGCGGAGTGAAAGGGGAGGTCGAAGATACATTGAGGATGCTTAACCTAGCCCGCAACTGCCATGCGACCCTCATTGATGACCGACCATCCTACCTTGGCATGCTTCAAAAGTCTCAAAACCATGTAACATGGGGCGAAGTCTCAAAAGAGACGATTGCTCGCCTCCTAAGAGAGAGAGGAAGGACTTCGGGGAACAAGAAGCTGACCGACGAACATGCGCGAAAGGCTGGATACGACTCCCTAGAGAGATTGGCAGAGGCTCTGCATAGCCTGGAAGTCGAGCTCAATGGTCTCCCGGGTATAAAACCCGTGCTTCGCCTGCACCCGCCGAGAAAAGGTTTCGAACGGAGCGTCAAGAAGAGCTTTAAAAGCGGCGGCACAACGGGGCACAGAGGAGATGCGATAAACGGTCTCGTAAACCGCATGATGTAGAAAAGGGCAGTGGAGGTTTCAGGCTGTGACGCGTAAGCTTCGGAAGATCAGAAAGAAACGGGGTTCGAGAACCCAGGGCTACGGAAGGGTCGGACAGCACAGAAAAAGCTCATCGAAGGGCAGAAGAAAAGTCGGACGGCACAAGCACCTGTGGAGTTATGTGCTGAGGTACGAGCCGGACTACTTCAAGAAGATTAGGTTCAAATCCCCAAGGGGCCAAGTTGATAGGAGTGTCATCAACTTGAAAGAGCTTCAGGAGATAGCGGTCACCCTCTCTCCAAAGAGGAAAGCTGCAAAAGCCAAAGTCTTCGTGGATCTTGAAGAAATGGGGTACGACAAGCTCCTCGGAGAGGGGAAGATAAACATGCCAGTTTCCGTCAAAGTTCCATCGTGGTCAGAAACAGCCCTAAGGAAGATAGAAGAAGCGGGCGGAGAGGTCCTGACAGGAAAAACTTGACGATAAGACTCCGAAGGGAACCGGAGCCCCGGCATGAAGATATTTAAGGCGAATCAAGATACTGAGCGTTGTTGAGGGAGACGATTGGCTGGAAGATTCCTCAGAACCTTTGAGCCCGTCATGAAGCTCATCCCAGAGGTTAAAACGCCGGAACGAAAAGTCGGGTTCAATGAGAAGCTGCTTTGGACAGGCATTGCCCTCATTCTCTACCTCGTCATGAGCGAAGTGCCCCTCTACGGGCTGAGTGGCATTGGGGAAGAGGGTCTCCTCTATTACCGCGTAATCTTCGCCTCGACGAAAGGCACGTTAATGGAGCTCGGAATAGGACCTATAGTCACCGCTGGCCTAATACTGCAGATGTTGGCTGGCTCTGGCTTCATCCAAGTCGACTTCTCAGATCCGGAAGATAGGTCTCTCTTCACAGGCGCTAGCAAAATCTTCTCGATAATCTTCACAGCTTTTCAAGCCTCAGCCTATCTGGTAGGCGGAATCTTTGGAAACTTAGACCCGAGACAATCCATCATAATATTTGTTCAACTGATGTTCGCGGGCTTAGTGCTGATGCTCCTCGATGAGATGATTCAGAAAGGCTGGGGAATCGGTAGTGGGATAAGCCTTTTCATTCTCGCAGGCGTGGCTCAAAGGATAATGTTGGATTCTCTGTCCACGATTCCTGTAGGTGAAAACGGAACTGTCAGATACTTCGGCATTGTATCGGCGATCATCCAAACGCTGCTTGCTCGGGGGTCTTTAGACCGCCTTCTCTTAAGCCCAAGCGGATACCCCAGCATAGCAGGCCTCTTAACGACTTTGGGCGTCTTCCTCTTCGTAATCTACGCTCAGGGAATCAGGGTTGAGCTTCCAATAGCTCACGCCCGCTTCCGAGGCTTCAAGGGCAGATACCCGATCAGCCTTCTCTATGTTTCCAACCTGCCCGTCATCTTTGCATCGGCTCTCTTTGGCAACGTTTTCCTGTGGTCTCAACTGATCTGGAACAATTACAAAGACAGCAGCTGGGCACCGTGGATCACTTGGCTAGGTCAGTTCACCATTGAAAACGGCAGACCCCTACCGACAGGCGGATTGGCCTACTACGTTACCGCTCCGACGAGAGGTTTCTCTGAGGTGTTGGAAAGCCCCGTTCGATACCTGATATACGCAGCTATTCTCATAGTCTTCTGCGTCATCTTTTCGGTTATCTGGCTGGAGGTAGGTGGCCTAGACCCTAAGACCGTCGCAAGACAGCTCGTAGACTCTGGAATGCAAATTCCCGGCTTCCGGAGATCTGGAAGACCGATGGAGGCTATCCTGAACCGCTATATCCCGGTAGTCACAGTGCTGGGTGGCCTCTTGGTTGGTTTGCTGGCGGCAATTGCTGATTTCTTCGGCGCCTTCGGGACGGGAACAGGCATCCTACTCTCCGTAGGCATAGTCTACCAGTATTACCAGCAGCTAATGCAAGAGCGGATCGAGGAAATGTACCCAGGTCTCAGACGGTTCCTAGGAGGTTAGATCAGTGATGGCAGGTCTTGAATGGCTATTCTACCCGCCTTTCTCGGCTCTCGCAATCTTCGGCGTAACCTTCCTCATGTCTCTTACTATGACCTTGCTTAACCGCAAGCTTGTTAATCAGGGGCAGTTCGCGGAGTGGCAGGGCGAGATGAAGAGATGGAATGCTGACAAGGAAAGAGCGAAGAAAACCGGTGACAAGAAGCTTCTTGCGAAGTTGAAGAAGCAGGAGAAGCGGGTCAATCAGATGCAGTCGAAGATGCTTAAAGGTCAGATGCTAAACATGGTTATCACGATGGGGCTTTTCTTCCTCATGTGGCAGGTGCTCACCTTCCTGTTCGCAGACCCAGGCAGAATATATGTAGCCCGCCTTCCCTTCAGCATCCCATTTCTGGTAACGCAGCCGGGTTCTGTATTGCCCTTTTACCTGTGGTATATTGTCTGCTCTTTCTTCTCCAGCTCGATAGTCCAACGTATCTTTGGGGTAAGAATGGGTATGGGCATGCAGCCGCAGACACCGGGCTAGGAGGAAGATCAAGAGTGCCCCCTGAGCTTCCCGAACGAGCGTCAAGAGAGAAAATGGTCCTCTGCATATGCGGGATGGCTGGCTCTGGAAAGAGCACAGTCGCCAAAAGGCTCGCAAGGCATTATGGACTCAGATACCTTTCGGGTGGAGACGCACTGAAAGCCGTGGCTGCCGACTTGGGCTACAAAACGGACCAGAAAGGCTGGTGGGAAACCGAAGATGGCATCCGCTTCCTTCAGGAAAGAGTGGACAACTTAGAGATTGATAGGAAAGTAGATCAAAAGCTTCTGAAGTGGGTTAGAGGGAAAGGGGCTGTTTTGGACAGCTGGGCTATGCCGTGGCTTTTGAAGAAAGGCTTCAAAGTTTGGCTTGAAGCGTCCGAGGAAGAGAGGGCGCGACGTGTGGCAAGGAGGGGAGGTCTAAGTGTCGAAGAGGCTTCGAGGTTTATGAGAGAAAAGGAAGAGAAGACGAAGGCGATCTATAAGA
>Ga0315314_1004548_pt1 | contig 10364 bp, 8 predicted proteins | sample TDP9_MG_FD_203631 | JGI IMG/M metagenome (GOLD analysis project Ga0315314, IMG submission 203631) | Freshwater sediment microbial communities from Lake Towuti, South Sulawesi, Indonesia - TDP9 | ecosystem: Environmental > Aquatic > Freshwater > Lake > Sediment | place: Indonesia: South Sulawesi... | reverse complement strand
ATAGTGCAAGGGCCGCTGAATTATGTGTCCAGGGCCGAACTGGTAGCGGCAGTGTGCAATGCTGGCGGATTGGGCACGCTGACTGTAGCTGGGTTCTCTAGCATCGAGGAGCTACGGGGCGAGATTCGCAAAACGAGAAGCCTGACTGATAAACCGTTCTCAGTTAACTTACCCCTTACACCGGGCGCGCTAGCCGTGACCCGTGAACGGATTTTAGAGGTGTTAATTGAGGAAAGGGTTCACTCTGTGCAGACTATCGCCGTCGGCAGTCTCCCGGAGAACATCCTCCGGCCCCTCAAACAAAATGGTGTGAAAGTCTTACATAAGTGCAGCAAGGTAAGACATGCCCAGTCAGCCGAGTCACAGGGGGTGGATGCTGTTGCCCTTCTGGGTTTTGGAGCTGATGGTCACCCGGGAATAGATGAGATTGCCCACCTGGTTCTGATCCCTAAAGCGGCGGAAACACTGAAAATACCCTTCGTTGCCGCTGGAGCGATTGCCGATGCCAGGGGCTTCGTTGCCGCTCTGGCCCTGGGTGCCGACGGTGTGCTTATGGGAACAAGGTTTCTTACTGCCAAAGAATGTCCCATCCACCCCAGAATCAGGGAACGCCTGCTACAGGCTGACGAGACTGATACCGTTATGATCGGTGAGGCTCACAATTTCCCCGGACGGCGGCTAAAGAACAAACCAGCACTAGAGGCCCTGGAGTTGGAAAGGAAAGGGGCACCTCTGGAGGAAATAATAAAGATTCAATCGGGACAGAGGGCCTGGAAGGCACTTACTGAGGGAGACCCAGACGGTGGGGTCTTTGGCTGCGGTCAAGTAATAGGGATAATACACGAAATACTGACGGCAAGGGAAATCATTGAGGGAACTATCAGTGAAGCAGCGAATATAATCAGCCACCTGGGCGCACTGGCGGCGAGGCCATGACGATGGCACAAGCTTGACCTGGCCACACTATTTGACAGAAACCAAGAATGGGGCATATCATTCGATAATGTAAATTGTTGCTCACTAAAACCAGGTTTCAAGGAGGGTAAATGAGAAGGAAAATTATATGGCTGATAGTGAGTTGCTTCATACTAGCCACCCTGGTCCTGGCATCCTGTGCGCCGGCGGCCGCACCAGCACCAACACCAACGCCGGCACCAACACCAACTCCAGCGCCAGCACCAATGCCGGCACCAACACCGGAAAGGAAGGCGACACCGAAAAAAGGGCCACAATATGGTGGGGTGCTTATCATGGGTCAGAGCACGGACCCGGCACGCTTTGATGAGGCTTTTGGCGTCGTCGTCTATACCCAGTTCATGACGCATGAGATGCTAATGACAGGAGACTGGGCCAAGGGGCCAGCCGGCACCAATGAGTGCCCGTGGACTAACCTCCTGGAACCCCCGCCTAGTCTGCTCAGGGGCCAGGTGGCCGAGAGCTGGGAAATCGATGGCCAAACCATTGTCTGGCACATCCGTAAGGGGATTCACTGGCAAGTGTACCCGGAAAGCGAGGCATTCCGACTGGCCAACGGCCGGGAACTTACCGCCGATGACGTCATCTTCTCAAAGAATTACCTGTGGAGCTCTCCCTCCTCTCACATGAATCTTAACGTAAACAAGGCTACCCATGTAGAACAGTGGTACGCGCCGGATAAATGGACGGTTGTGTGTAAGACCAAGCCAGGTAAGACCGGCTACACATGGCGGATAGTGGGTATGTATTCGAGGATTTATCCGCGTGAGGTAATAGAGAAATATGGAAGCCAGCGAGACTGGAAGAATGCTGTTGGCTCCGGGCCATGGATACTGACCGACTATGTTTCCGGGAGTTCGCTTACCTATAAACGGAACCCGAACTACTGGATGGATGACCCGGTCAACCCGGGATATAAATTACCCTATTTTGATGGCGTCAAGATGCTGATTATACCCGACGTGTCTACCCGACTGGCTGCATTGCGGACCGGTAAGATTGACGTCCTGTTCGGTCTCACCTGGGATGATGCGCGGAGTTTAATGCAGACGAATCCCGAGCTGAAGCATAATGAGTACGTTAGTAGCAGCCCGCAGCAGATGCATTTCAGGGTTGACCGGCCAGAACTGCCGATATATGACGTAAATGTTCGCAAGGCGCTCTGCATGGCGGTAGACCGGCAGGCGATAGCTAATGATTACTATTCTGGTCACGCCAATCTACTAGCCTGGCCGGTAGCACCCTTTCCCGAATTTATTAAGGCGGGCACTTACCGTCCACTTGAAACGCTGCCCGAGTCAACCCGGGAGCAGTTTGAGTATAATCCAGAAAAGGCAAAGAAGCTTCTGGATGCCGCCGGTTATCCCAACGGCTTCAAGCTTGAGACAATTTGCTACTCAGCAGAACAGTCCGACCTGGCCTCTATAGTCGCCGGCTACTGGGCTAAGATTGGCGTCAAACTGGATATCCAGGTAAAAGAATATACTGTCTGGTCTAGTATCGGCACTAGGAGGACAGCTCTGCAGACATTCATAGGTTCTATTTCATCTGGCTGGCCTTTTCAGTTTATGGGTATGAGACCAAACGATTCGTGGAACTATAGCCACGTTAACGACCCACGCATAGACGAGCAGTGGGTCATTCAAGACCAGTTCTACTTCGACTTCCCTAAGAAGTCCAAAATGTATTATGACTTCCTGCCCTACGTATACGACAAGGTTCTTAACCTCCAGTTTCCAGCACCGAGTCGATTCAACTTCTGGCAGCCGTGGCTAATGAATTTCCATGGCGAATCACAGGTGGGGAATGCTGAGTCAACCTATGAGAGGTACATCTGGATGGACCAGGACATGAAGAAGGCGATGACAGGGGGAAGGTAGACCTGAATACTTTGCTATACCCGAAGTAACTCTGGCCATGTCCCCCGATAGGGGAGTAACGCAATGGTTACCTCGGCTCATACCGGCAGCGAGTGCCTTAAAGCTCATTCTTACCGGCGAGCGATTTTCTGCCTCAGATGCCTTTCGCCTTGGCCTGGTCAGCGAAGTTGTCCCCGGCAGTGACCTCATTAGCGCAGCGGAGAGAATAGCAGAACAGATTGGTAATAATGGTCGCCTGGCCGTCAGGGGAGCCAAGCGAGCTTTCTGGGAAGGTTTAAGACGCGGCATGGATGAAGGCCTACAACTTGAGGATGAACTTTTCAAACTCCCCTTATGTAAGGGGAGAGGGAAAAAGGGTGAGGGGTTACTAAATAACCTCTATTTCTTCCTATTGTGCTCGCGAAGCAAGCTATAGGCAAGCAGGGCAAAGGGCCGCCAACCAGCGCCGCCAACCGCCAGAATACGGGACTGATGCCGCGAAAGGCCGAGTCAATGGCAACCACCAGGAAGCAACCCAACCAGATAATCAGAATGGTGAAGTCCATCCTAAACCTCCTTCTTCCGCTCACCCCTGACCCAGCGTGTCCGCCAAGCCAGCAGCGGGAGAGCAATGGCTAGAACCACTATGGCAATGACCTGCGCCTGATGCAAGCCAAAGAGGAAGGGCGCCCCCGCCCGCAGGAAATCAATCGCCACACGCCACATTGAGTATAGACTGAGGTAGACAAGAAATAACGAGCCGTCCGGCTTGAGCCGACCCTTCAGCTTAACCAGGGCACCAAAAATGACCAAGAGGTATATGATCTCGTAAACTGTTGTCGGGTGGCTTGGTATCCCGCGCAGGGCAAGGCTATTCGGGTGAGTATAGATGATAGCCCAGGGCAAAGAAGTCTCGGCCCCGTAGCAGCAGCCATTTATGGTGCAGCCCACCCGGCCAATGGTCTGCGCCAGTATAATCCCCGGCGCCACCAGGTCAGCAAAGTAGCTGAACTGGAGCTTGCTGAAGCGGCTGTAAATCCAGATACCCAGGGTGGCCCCAAGGACAGCGCCATAGATGGTCAGACCACCCCCGCCAATAATCTGCCCCGGATACCGGGTGTAGTCAATGACGCTGCCCGCCAGAGCCAGCTCCGGATGCAACTTGGCCACCACTATATTGTCAATAACATGGAGCAGTCGGGACAGCACCATCCCCGAGGGGATACCAACCAAGGCGGCGCTAAAAACAGTATCATAGGAAATCCGGGCGCCCCGCCTGACCTGCCACGCTGTCCACAGAATGAGCACGAGGATACCCAGGGCAATCATGATGCCGTACCACCGGATGGTCAGAAAAGCCACCGGGTCCATGCTGATAGTTATCATAATTCACCCAACAAGTTGAGTATTTTTATCAACCCCATCCCCTTTATCCCCCTTCCCCTTACTAAGGGGAAGGGGGAGATTGTTTTAAGAGGGGCTTCGCCCCTCTATAACTCCCCCAGCAATCCCTCCAATAAAATCTGGGCTGCCTTCTTGTCTAGCGGCTTATTATTGTTACCGCACTTGGGCGATTGAATACAACTGGGACAGCCTTCCTGGCACGGGCACTCGGTGATTGCCCGCAAAGTAGCCTGCCACAGCTCCTTGACCAGGTCAAATCCCTTCTCAGCGATGCCAATGCCACCCGGGTGGGCATCATAAATGAAGATTTGAGCTTGCCCGGTATCGGGGTGAAAAGGCGTGGACACGCCACCGATGTCGTTGCGGTCGCACAGAGCAAAGAGGGGCAGGATGCCGATGGCAGCGTGCTCCGCCGCGTGCAGGCCGCCGGCAAAATCCAGTTGCTCCCTCTCCAGTTGGGCGACGGCTGCCGACGGCAGGTCAAACCAGAGGGCAACCGTGGGAAAGCGCTGTGGTGGCAGGTCAAGCGGCTCCTCGCCGAGCACCTCCTCAGTGAACTGTGCCTTCTTCTTGAAGCCAACCACGGTAGTAGTAACGTCAACGTCACCAAGATATACCTTGACCTGGCCACAGCTCTGGCTACGGAGCAACCGAACAATACGAAGGTCAGTAAGCTCCTTCGTCTGAGTGTAGTAGCCAGCCGCCGTTAGCGCAGCATAGGCAGTGCGGCTGTCCAGGTCGAGGCTATTTACCAGATAGGACTCCCCCTGATGAAGATAGATAGCACCCGGGTGTACCTGAAAAAGGGCAACACTGGCTTCGATGGTTTCGAGTAAAGAGCCAGAGGTAGTATCAATCAGGGCGAAATTCTCCCCGGCAGTAGACCGGATATTGATTGCCTGCGCCGGGTAGGCAACCGACGGAACAAGATACCAGCGCCGGTCACGCTGCCTGAGGACACCCTGCCCCTCCAGGGCCGCCCTTGCTTCAGTAAAGGGGGAGCCGAAGAAATTCCCGTCATCCTCAGCCAGTGGCGCCTCCCAGGCAGCGCACAAAAGGTGGGCTCTCAGGATATAGGGATTATCCGGGTTAACCAGCGCGTTCTCAACACTCCTTTGAAAGAAGAACTCCGGGTGACGCATAAAGTACTGGTCGAGAGGGTTGTCCAGGCCAATAAGAAAGCTCAGTGAGCTCTCCCGGCCCCGCCCGCTCCTCCCCGCCTGCTGCCAGGTGCTGGCAATACTCCCCGGATAGCCGGTGAGCACTGTTGCGTCCAGGTCGCCAATGTCGATGCCCAGTTCCAGGGCTACGGTCGCCACCACGCCCAGAAGCTGGCCGCTGAATAGCTCCTGCTCTATTTGCCGCCGCACCTCAGGAAGATAACCCGCCCGGTAAGCCTTGATTCGTTTGGCCAGCGCCGGGCTGGTACTGGCCAAATGGTCCCGAGAATAGGTATAGATGAGCTCAGTCAGGCGCCGGGTGCGGGCAAAGGTCAAGCTGCGAATACCCCGACTCACCAGCTCAGTAAAGAGGCTGGTCGCTTCACTGTTGGCGCTGCGGCGCAGGCTCTTCGCCGCATCAATGATGGGCGGGTTCCAGAAGACAAACTCCTTCCCACCGTGAGGTGAACCATCGTTGTTAACCACAATGAAAGGCAGACCGGTTAGTCTTTCGGCGTGCTCCCCGGGATTAGCTATAGTCGCCGAACAGCAGAAGAAACGAGGCTCGGCGCCATAGTGGCGACAGAGGCGGCGCAGTCGCCGCAACACACCAGCGACATGTGAGCCGAAAACCCCGCGATAGATGTGCGCCTCGTCGATCACCACATAGACAAGGTGACGTAACAGCCCCGACCATGAGCCATGATTAGGCAATATGCCAACGTGGAGCATGTCCGGGTTGGTCAGTATTATCCTGGCTCGCTTCCTTATCTCAGCGCGCTCGTGGTGAGGAGTATCGCCGTCAAAGGTGGCAAACTCCTCGGCGCGGAACAGGCCGGGGCAGAATAGCTCACGCAGAGCCCGCAACTGGTCCTGCGCCAGGGCTTTGGTCGGGAAAAGGTAGAGGGCGCGACTGCCCGGCTCGGTGAGGAGCGTCTGGAGCACGGCAATGTTGTAGCACAGACTTTTGCCACTGGCACTTGAGGTGGCGACCATGATGTTCCGGCCTCGCCGCGCGCTATTCACTGCCTCGACCTGATGCGTATAGAGAGAGGAAATGCCATGCACCTTAAGACAATCGTGCAGATTACCATCCAGGGGTTCCTCAAGCGTAGCCGTACGGGCAGCGCGGGGCGAAATGTGCTCGATATGAACGATCTGACCGCTATAGGTGGGTTGAGCCGTGAGATGGTGGAGAAAAGCCGACGCGTCCATTATGTCAGTTGCCAAACTTGCCCGGGGGCCCCGCCTTCCCCCTGACGCTAGAAAACAGGAAGAATCTCAATCTGGTAGTCAAGCATCTCTACCTCAAACCGGCTGTCAGAAATAAAGTTCACCACTTTCGACAGCACTTCGTTGGCATGGCGCTTGTCGTTGCTCACGCAGCAGATACCCAGGGTAGCCAACTGCCATAGATCGTGGTCGCTAATCTCAGCAAGCGAGACGTTGAATCGGCTCGCCACCTGAGCAGTGATGGACTTCAAAACACGCCGCTTGCCCTTAAGAGACAGATTCTCCGGCAAGCGCAGCCTAAGCTGGCAAACTCCGACGTGCATGACCCTATAATTGCAATATACACCCTCACCCCTGGTAAGTCAAACCGAAAGGGGGGAGCGTTTACAGGGAGGACACTGTGTGCTATAATCTCTTAACCCATATTATACTTGATATTGTCGACATTATGTCAATAGAAGGAGGAGGAGACTGACCCAAGTTGGACAAAGCTAAGAAAACGGAAATCATCGAGAAATTTGCCGTTCATGAGGGAGATACCGGCTCGACTGAGGTTCAGGTAGCCCTGCTCACTGAGAGAATAAATCAATTAACCAACCATATGGCGGCTAATCGGCGCGACCACCACATGCAACTGGGCCTGGTCAAGCTGGTCGGCAAAAGAAGAAGACTGCTTGCCCATCTCAGTCGTGAGGATGTTGCTCGCTATAATAGCCTGATCAGCCGCCTTGGCCTGCGGAAATAACCGAACAAAAATGAGGAGGCATCTTGTTAACACCCCAATCCTTTGCCGGTGAGATTGGTGGCCGAAAACTCACCATAGAAACAGGAAAGCTCGCCCAACAGGCGACATCGGCGGTAACCGTGCACTATGGAGATACGGTGGTCCTGGTTACCGCCTGCATCAGTGAAGAGCCCAGAGAGGGGACAGACTTTTTGCCGCTCACTGTTGACTATGAAGAGCGGCTGTATGCCGCCGGTAAGATACCGGGCGGCTTCATCAGAAGAGAGGGGCGCCCCAGCCAGGAGGCTACTCTGGCCAGTCGCCTCACTGACCGCCCGCTCCGCCCCCTTCTGCCCAAGGAATGGCGCAAGGACATTCAGTTGGTCATTACCGTCCTCTCCGCTGACCAGGAAAATGACCCGGACGTTCTTTCAGTCATTGGTAGCTCGGCGGCCCTGTCACTATCTGAAGTGCCCTTCGCTGGCCCGGTGGGCGCCGTCCGTGTCGGCTATATTAATGACGGGCTAGTCCTGAATCCGACGCTGGCCCAGCTTGAGGGCAGTCTGCTGGACCTAGTTGTCGCCAGCACCAAGGAAGCCGTCGTCATGGTCGAGGCAGGCAGCCGTGAGGTTAGTGAAGACATGATTTTCGAGGCAATTCGGTTCGGCCACGAAGCAAACCAGCAGATCATCAGGCTCCAGGAAGAGCTAACGGCTGCCTTCGGCAAACCCAAGGTGGCGGCGCTGGCTAGCCAGAGCAATCCTGAGGTGGCTTCCGCCGTTGCCGCCATTGTTAGTGGAAGGCTTGCCCAGACCCTGAGCCACCCGGACAAATCACAGCGTGAACAGACACTTTCCGCCCTGAAGGAAGAGGTCCACCGGAGCCTGGCGGAGTCATTGCCAAAAGAAGAGGTACTTTCTGCTTTCGAGACCATAGTGAGGGCAGAAATCAGGGCCCTTACTCTCGAGCGGGGACAGCGTGTGAGTGGCCGCCGCTTCGATGAAATCAGGCCGATTAGCTGTGAAGTAGGGCTGCTCCCGCGCACCCATGGCTCAGCTCTTTTCACCCGGGGTCAGACGCAGGTGCTGACTATCACAACACTGGGCTCCACCAGAATGGAACAGCAACTTGACGGACTAGGCATCGAGGAGACAAAGCGCTTTATTCACCACTATAACTTCCCTCCCTTCTCTACTGGTGAGGTGAAACGCATTGGTGCGCCCGGCCGCCGTGAAATCGGACACGGGGCTCTTGTTGAACGGGCACTGGAACCGGTGCTGCCCGGGGAAGAGGATTTCCCTTATACCATCCGCCTTGTCTCCGAGGTGCTCAGCTCAAGCGGCAGCACCTCCATGGCCAGCGTCTGCGCCAGCAGCCTGTCCCTGATGGATGCCGGTGTGCCAATAAAGACAGCAGTCGCCGGGATAGCGATGGGCCTGGTTACTGATGAGCCGGGTAGATATGCCATCCTGACCGACATTGAAGGAATAGAGGATAACTACGGTGATATGGATTTCAAGGTGGCTGGCACCAGAGGGGGTATTACCGCGCTACAGATGGACACCAAGCTCAAGGGGCTCAGCCTGGAGATCGTCGAGAGGACGCTGCGTCAGGCTCAGCCGGCTCGTCTCTCCATCCTGAATGTGATGAACCAGGCACTTAGCGCCAGCCGCCCCGAGCTCAGCCGCTATGCCCCGCGAATGTACCGGATGACAATTCCCCAGGACAAGATCGGCATGGTAATCGGTCAGGGGGGCAAAACAATCCGTGCCATTATCGAGGAAACCAAAACCACCATTGATATTGATGATGACGGTGCCGTTGTTATCGGCTCATCTGATGAGGCAGCGGCGCGCAAGGCGATGGCGATAATTGAGGACCTGACCAGAGAGGTAGAGATTGGCAGCATCTATACCGGCAAGGTAACCCGCCTGCTCCCCTTCGGTGCCTTCGTTGAGATTCTGCCCAGTAAGGAGGGCATGGTTCATATCAGCGAGCTGGCCGACTACCGGGTGGCCAACATCGAAGACGAAGTCAAGGTGGGTGATGAGATTACGGTGAAGGTAATCAAGAACGAGGATGGTCGGATAAGCCTGTCACGGAAAGCGGTGCTCGAAAAGGCGCCATCCGGAGGGCCGCCTAACCGGAAGGGTTTGCTACCCAGAGGCCGACCCTTCAGAAAGCAGCCTGACCAGCACCTCCGCCAGCGCGCGCGCCCGCCGCACAGTCGCCAGCGTGACTACGAAAAAGGAGGGCGGTCGTGAAACCGATACGGGTGGTCATCCACGGTGCCCTCGGCCGAATGGGCCGGGAGGTGACCAACGGCCTCTTTCGTGAGCCAGACATCGAAGTAGTCGGCGCCGTCGATCTGAAGGCGACGGAAGACCGCCTCCTCTTGCCCGACGGTTCCAGCAGAGTACCCCTTTCGGCCAATCTGGAGCAAATCCTGGCGGCTTGCCAGCCGAATGTGCTGGTTGATTTTACCACTGCTCAAGCGACCATGCCGGCGGTACGCAGTGCCACAAAGCAGAGTGTCAATCTGGTCATTGGCACCACCGGGCTGACGGCCAATGACCTGAGCGAAATGGGACGGCTCTCAGCAGCACACCGGGTTGGGATAGTAGTTGCGCCAAACTTTGCCCTTGGCGCGGTGCTGATGATACACCTGGCCCAAATAGCCGCCCGCTATCTCGACTATGCGGAAATCATAGAACTCCACCATCACCTGAAGGTAGATGCACCCTCCGGGACAGCCCTGTCCACCGCCAAAGCAATGGCTCAGGCCAGAGGCAAGCCCTTCCCGCGGCCAGGAAGCGAGGGGCAGGTGCTGGTCAGTCGTGGGCAGGATGTCGAGGGTGTCACCATTCACAGTGTTCGGTTGCCCGGTCTACTGGCACACCAGGAAGTAGTCCTCGGCGCCCCCGGGCAGACACTGAGCATACGGCATGACACCATTAGCCGGGAATGCTACCTGCCCGGTATCATACTGGCGGTGAGAGAAGTGGGCAA
>Ga0315314_1004547_pt1 | contig 10364 bp, 16 predicted proteins | sample TDP9_MG_FD_203631 | JGI IMG/M metagenome (GOLD analysis project Ga0315314, IMG submission 203631) | Freshwater sediment microbial communities from Lake Towuti, South Sulawesi, Indonesia - TDP9 | ecosystem: Environmental > Aquatic > Freshwater > Lake > Sediment | place: Indonesia: South Sulawesi... | reverse complement strand
CGCGCCGAGGAACTGGCCGTCGCGCAGGGGTTCAAGGGGCCGGGCAGGTTCGGCATGCGGCACTACACGCTCGCGCTGAGCGAACTGAGCCCGGAGGAGCGCAAGGGCGAGCGGGGCCTCGAACGCGGGCAGCCGACACTCGCGGAGATAGAGACGCCGGAGTATCAACGGGCCGCGGCAGCACGGCATCAAGACGCGCTGGCGGCGATGTATTTGAAGAAGGCGCGCCGCGCGGGTCAAAAACTATCCTACAGCCAGGCCGTCCGCAAAGCCGCCGCCGCGTCGCCAGTGCTGGCCAAGCGAGCGGGGACGCATCCGTCGCTGATGCCGGCCAGGAAGCACGCGAAGCTGAACGATTGGCAGCTTCGGTTGAAGGCGGTAACGGAAGCGGAGCTGATCGAGCAGCTGACCAATATTCCGGGGAAGGGGCAATTGATGGACTGGATTCAGGTGATCCGCGAGTGGGCGCGGCTCCAGCTTCCGCCCGCCCCGGCGGGGCAGGCCGTGAGCGGGCCGGACGCGAGCAACAGCCTGATTCAGCGCGTGCTCGACGCGGCGTTGGCCGCTCGTCAGCGGAAGCGGGGGTTCCAGTACAGGGACGAAAGGCCCGCGCGGAAGTACGCCCTAGCCCAGGCCGCGTCGCCCTGGCGGACGCTACTCCCGCGCCTCACCCGGCAGCAGATCGTTGACCTGGTCGCGCGGGAGCGGCTCGGCGAGGACGACATCCGGGAGTGGGTGCAGGCGGTCGCCATGGCCGGGCGCAAACCGTTCGGCAGCCCGCCGCCGCGCCCCGGCGCCGTTTCGTGGCACGAGCGGTTGCAAGCCGGGATCGCGGCAATCGAGCGCGACGCTGAAGTACAACGGCTCGCCTTGAAGGGGAGGAACCTATGATGGGGAAACACAGCGAAGTGAAGGACCCCGTCGCGCAAGCCGAGGCGCGGTTGGGCCAGGCGCGGGCCGAACTGGCGGAGTGCCTGAAGGAGATTGAGCGGCGAAGCGGGGACATCGCCCGCCTGCGGGAGCAGCTTGGCGCCGACCCGGAGTCTAAGCTGTCGGGGCAGTGGGCGGGCATGATCGTGCGCGACGAGGCTCGCGTCGCGTGGCTGGAGCGGCGGCGGAAGCCGCTGGAGCAAGCGCTGCGCGAGGCGGAGAGCGCGCTACGGAAGGTGCAGAGCGACGAGGCCGAGGCCACGAAGCGTGCGCTGGAGGACGAGTGCGATGCCTTCAACCAGGAGGCGCGGGAGCACATCCGCTTGGCCGAGGAAGCCTTGGACATCAAACGCGCGAAGCTCGCCGAGGCGCGGGACCTGGCGCAGCAATTCTCTTTGACGGCGGTCCGTCAGTGCCGTCTGTTGCTTCCGCGCAGCATACTTCTGTGCCCGGCTGGGGAGGAATTGCGGGGCGCGCTCGATGTGCGGCGCGCCGACGGCGTCACTGAAGGGCGCGACGCGGGCGAGGCCGGCCCCTTGGCATGGTTCCCATCATCGGCGAGTTGACGGATCGGGCGGGCTGGCGGCGACGGGGGCCGCCCGACGCGGGACCGACCACCTCGCGTGATCAACCCCGTCGCCATCGAACATGAGATCCGGGGCTGGGTGCGGGGGCGTGGTTGCCCCGGCGCGGTGTCCTCCCGCGAAGCTGGCCGCGCCCCCCTCACACGACGCCCGGAGGTAGCAAGCGTTGAGAGCACAGGTCAGGATGTTTCGGAAGGAGAAGGGATACGGGTTCGCGGTTGACAACCAGGGGCAAGACCACTTTTTTCACGTGACCGGCTTCGCGGACAAGTCGGAGCGCGAGCGCGTGCGAGTGGGCAGCGTAGTCGAGGGGACGGTCCTGAACAAGGACGCGCGCGGGCCGTCGCAAGTCCAGATCAAGCTGGTGGCCGAAGACGCGGGCAAGGAGGATGTCCAGCTATGAGCGTAGGCTATTCGATTGTAACGAGCGGCGATAACGTCGGCACGGTGGTCAGGCTGGATCGCAGCCAGTATCCATTGAGCGTCCGAGTCCCGTCGCTGTCGGCGCCCTCCGAGATCCGAATGGAGTTCGCCACGGCATCCGGCGGCCCGTTCGGAACGTTGTACCGCGCGGACGGCTCGGGACTCCCCCACGCGGTCTACTCGGGCGCGGGGCCGGGGTGGGGGCAGATCGACCCGCCGGCGGGCTTCGCGCGGGTCTGGTGCGGGTCGGGGCAGGGCGAGGAGACGATCTTCAGCGTCCACGGGACGCGGTGAACGGGCCATGCGCCGCAACTGGTTCGAGCGGGGCCGTCGCGCGGAGGACGTGCCGGGCCTGCTCCGGGAGATCATCCGTGAGCATCCGAACTGGCCGAAGGTCCTTGTGAAGCGCGAGTACCGGAGGCGGCGGGCCGCGCAGGGTATGGATTGGATGAGCGGCGAGGCGCAGCGGGCGCAGACACGGTTGAGCGTAGTGGACGCCGAGGTCCGGCGCCTGGCCCAGCAGCAAGAGGCGAAGCGCGCGTGACGGGCGTCGTGACCGCGTGGGACGAGCAGAGCGGTAGGGGCACCGCGCGGGTCACCTGGCCGAAGGGGGTCGGGACCGTCCTGCTCCTGCGACGGAACTTCCGCGCTGCCGCGTTGCGCCGGGGCGCGCGGATTGGGCTGGAGCCGGGCGACGAGTGACGCGCGCCGAGCAGGAGACCGTCATCCGCTGGAACGCGGCGGACCCGACCGTCGAGCTCTGGACCTGCGAGCCGAAGACGCTCCGCAAGCTGAAGCGGCTCGGGTACGCGCCGGTCAAGGCGCAGGGGCCAGGCGGCTGGTTCACGCTGGAGAAGGGGGCCGTGGGCTTTCGGCGGCCTCGAAAACGGGTCGGGGCACCGCCCAGGCATCCCCTTTTTACCCGGAAAACCCTCGTTTAGACCGGAAAAACGGGGGCGATCTTCTCGAACCCCTAGCCCCCCTAGGGGGCCGCCCTGAACAGGGCCAGACACCCCGTTTTCGGCGTCCTACGGGGGACCCGGCGTCGGGCGGGGCGGGGGCGCTGAAGTTTCTTTCCCCCAAAGATTTTCGTTTATTTCTTCATTAAAATAGGCTAAAATACTTTTGGAATGGACAAACGGGCGGCAAGTCGAAAAGGAGAAAGGCACATGCGAGCGACGGCGGAGCACTCGACCGTGCTGATCGAGCAATTCCCCGTGGCCCTGCGGCTGCGGCTCAGGGCGAAGGCGATCCAGGAGCAGCGGCGGCTCCACGAGGTGTTCATAGAGTGCGTGCAGCGAGGGCTTGCGGCGGCAGAGGAGAAGTCATCGAAACGAAAAAAGAGGACCGGTTAAAGAAGCAAGCAAAGACATAAGGGGAGATTTGACGATGGACCGAATACGGGTGGTGGGCTGGGGACTCGTGGTGGTGGCGGCGCTGGCCGCGGCGATCGCTGGGTTCTACACAGTGAGATGGTGGGACGTGACGACGCCGGGGAGCGCCATGCGCGAGGAGTTGATGAAATACTGCGCGCTTGAGCATCGGTACCAGAACGCCAGGTTGGTGCTCTTCCTGACAGAGCGACACTACCCGTCGCCGGGGTCACACCCCTCGTTGCACACCTCGTTCGACATCGAGGAGCGGTGCACGGCGTGGGTCAATGCGGCACCATTTTACACGAGGTGGATCAAGTGGGCCGGCGGCGCGGCGGTCGGGTTTTGCGTGCTCGGCGTGCTGCTGCTCACGCGTCGTCGGCCCAAGCCTCGGGGCGATGGCCGAGGGGGGAACCTGAGACAATAGACGAGTCCCTTCAACAGAAACGGAGCCCCGACCTGCTGACACAGGCTGAGGCTCCTGGCCCCCACGAGCTACCCACCGGGTCCATCGGACGCCCCACCCGGCAGGCGAGAGCGCGGGGGTTGGATACATAGTCGCACGGGGGCGCCCAGTGAGGCAAGCATCATGGCGAAGTTGTACAAGGGAACCATCCGGCGGATGCCCTCCGGTAGCTGGTGCGTCTGGTACTACGCGGACGACCCGGCGACCGGGAAGCGGAAGCAGAAGAACAAGGGGGGCTTCCCGACCCGGAAGGGGGCAGAGGCCTTCCTGACGGAAGTGAAGGCCGCCCAATTGAAGGGCCTGTACGTTGACCTGCGGAAGATCGGGTTCAAGTCCCTCTGCGAGAAGTTCCTGACCGAGTACGCCCCGCTGCACGTCGGGGAGTTGACCTTACGAAGCTACCGGAGCGGCGTCAAGCGGCTTGAAGACCACTTCGGGGAGCGCCGCACGGCGATGATCCAGCCCGGCGACGTTCAAGGGTTCGTCGCGGCACTGGCAGCGACCAAGAGCAATCGGAACCGCTCCCTTTCCCCCAAGACAGTGAACAACACTCTTGTCCTGCTGCACCGGATCTTCCAGCTTGCCAAGCGGTGGGGGTATGTCCGGGAGAACCCCGCTGCCGATGTCGAGCACCTTCTGTCACCGCCGGCTGTAAATTCCCCATAAGTGGCGATTGAGAATTCCCCACCCTCTGGGAAGGGTCCCGAGGGTGACGGGTGCCTGAGCCTTCGGTAGAGTTCCTCCCAGGCAGGGGATCCCAGGAGCCTGCCGGGGAGGGACCATGATCGCTCAGGAGGACTACCTCGTGATTCACAAGCTACATGCGCTGGGCTATACGATCTCCCAGATCGCCCGGGAGCTACACCTGGATCGGAAGACCGTCCGCACGCATCTCCGGCACGCAACGGCGCCCCTGTACCACCAACCGCCCCGCCCCTCGAAGCTGGACCCGTACCGGGACTGGATCCGCAGTCGCCTGCAGGAGGCGCCCTTGACGGCCACCCGGCTCCTGCGGGAACTCCGGCACCTGGGGTACGCGGGCGGCTACTCGATCCTGAAGGCCTTCGTGGGGGAGGTCCGTCCCCGCCCCGCCGTCCCCGTTGTGGTCCGCTTCGAGACGCCGCCGGGGGAGCAGGGCCAGGCCGACTTCGCCCGCTTCGAGGTGACCTGGGCTGGCACCGGGCGCTCCCAGGTGCTCTGGCTCTTCTTGGTCACCTTGGGGTACTCGCGCTACCTCACCGGGACCTGGAGTCTGCACGGCGATCTCGCCACGGTCCTCCAGGGGCACCTCCACGCTTTCCAGAGCCTCGGGGGCGTGCCCCACCGGATGCTGTACGACCGGATGAAGGCCGTCGTGACGGACCAGGATGCCCAGGGCCGGCCCATCTTCCACCCGGCGCTCCTCGCGCTGGCCGCCCATTACGGCTTCACGCCGGAAGCCTGCCGCCCGCACCGGGCGCAGACGAAGGGGAAGATCGAGCGGCCCGTCGGCTACATCCGGGAGGACTTCTGGCTCGGCCGGACCTTCCGGGATCTCCCCGACCTGATCGCGCAGTGGGAGGCGTGGCTCGCGACGGTCGCCAACGTCCGCGTGCATGGGACCACCGGCGTGCCGCCGAGCGAGCGCCTCCCGGCGGAGCGGTTGCTGCCCCTGCCCCCGCAGCCCCACGATCCGGTCCTCGCCATCGACCGCCAGCTCAGTCGCGATGGCTTCGTCTCCGTGCAGGGGAACCGCTACGCCGTGCCGCTGCCCACGTATCGGAGTCCCATCGAGGTGCGCGTCCATCCCCTGACGTGCGAGCTGTACAGCGCCGGCAGTTGGCTCGCCACCTACGCGCTCGCGCGGGGCCGCGGGGAGACCTGCATGCAGCCCCTGGCCCTGGCCCCGACGGCCCAGTGGCCGGCGGTCCCCCGCGCGGTGCCGCGTGCCCGGGCCGTCGCCGCGGTGCCCGTCCCCTTCTTGCCGGTCCTCCCGCCCACGCAGGCGTGGCTCACCCACGAGGTGGAGCGGCGGGACCTGACGGTGTATGAGGCCGTCGGGGGCGGGCGCCGATGAGTGCCCATCTGCTCGACCAGGTCACCCAGGCGCTCACGCGCCTGCACCTCCCGCGCGCGCTCGCCCTGCTGCCGACCGTGCTCGCGCAGGTGGAGCGCGGCGAGGGCACCCTCCTCGACGCCCTCGCCACCCTGCTCGGGGAGGAAGCTGCCGCCCGGGAGACCCGGCGGCTCAAGACCACCCTCGCCATGAGCCACCTCCCCGCGGTGAAGACGCTGGAGGACTTCGACTTCGCCTTCGCGCCCTCGCTGGATCGGGCGCGGCTCCAGACGCTGGCGAGCCTCGACTTCGTCCGGCGCAAGGAGAATGTGGTCTTCCTCGGGCCGCCCGGCGTGGGGAAGACGCACTTGGCGATCGCCCTCGCCGTGGCGGCGTGCCAGGCCGGGCTCCAGACCTACTTCACGACCCTCGTCGAACTCGTGGCGAATCTCCTGGATGCCCAGCGGCGGGGCGCCCTCGCGGCCCGGCTCCAGTTCTACTGCAAGCACGCCCTGCTCGTCCTCGATGAGGTCGGCTACCTGCCCCTGGCGGCGGGGGGGCCGAACCTGCTCTTCCAGCTCGTGAGCGCCCGGTACGAGCGGGGGAGCCTCATCCTGACGTCGAACAAGGCCTTCCGGGAGTGGGGTGGCGTGTTCGGTGACGAGGTCATCGCCAGCGCGCTCCTCGATCGCCTGCTCCACCATGCGAACGTCGTGAACATCCGCGGCGCCTCGTATCGGCTCCGGGAGCGGCTCGCCGACCTCGGTCCGGAGGCAGGCACGTCGCCGGCCGCCCCCCCAGCCCGGCGGCGCGGCCGGCCGCCACGGCTCATGTCCTCAGAAGGGAGGTGATGCTCGTCTCGTTGTCGTTCCAGGGCGCTTGTCTCCCTGGGGAAAATCGATCGCCAGAGTTGGGGAGTTCCAAATCGGCATTGACACCGCGGGATCGCCGGCACTAACTGGAACCCCAATGCCCGGGCCTGGGCCCGCAAGCGAGCCTCGGTGCGGCGGTGGTGGGCGGCGTCCGCCGCGGCCAGGCGGCTCTCGTCGTACGGCTCCCGGGTGGTGAGGAGGTGGTAGACGATCCGGGCGAGCTTGTGGGCGGTGGCAGTGATGGCCTCCGGCCCTCCCAGTTTGGCGCGCATGCGGCGGTAGAAGGCTCCGAGGACGGCGGCGTGGTGGGACAGGCTCTGCGCGGCCAGCCGCAACGCCTCGGCCACCCGGTGCTTCACCTGTCGGATGTGCGCGGAGAGCACCTGTCCGCCGGTGATGCGGTTGTCGGGGCAGAGGCCGAGCTACGAGGCGAAGTACCGCCCGGAGGGGAACTTGGTCAAGTCGGTCCCGAGCTCCGCAAACAGGGTGTACACCGTGAGCGTGTTGACCCCCCGCACCTGGGTGAGATCCGTGCCGAGGATCCGGTACAGTTCGGTCCGGAGATCCATGTCCGGAGCGTGGGCACGGTCCGCGGGGGCGGCGGCGCGACCGGCGGAGCGGCGGGAAGGGGGTGCACCGCCGGGTCGATCGCCGACGGGAAGGGCGCCAGGAGGGTCTGGACCTGCCCGTCGCACTCCCGGATGAGCTGCTGGTAGTACCGGTACGCAGCGAGCGACAGGCGCAGGGCGAAGAGGTGCTCCGGGCGGTAGTCCCTCACGAGCGCCTTGGCGATCGTCGCCGGGGCCGCCTTGACCCGGTGGTCCCGGTGCTCGGCGAGCACCTGCGGATCGCGCTCCCCGGCCAGGATGGCGTCCAGGATGGCCAAGCCGGTGACGCCGGTGATGTCGGTCAGCACGTGGTGGAGCTGGAGGTTCATTGAAGCTCCTGTCGCCAGGGGATGGCCCCCGCGCCCCACCCAAGAGTGCCGGCCTGAGGGAGTTGATCTACGAACCTGTCTTCGACGCTCTGCCCATGGACCCCGCTTAGCTTTTCCCTGTCGGCGGGCTTCGTCGTGAGCCCCTCGGCCTGAGCTCGGGACGAAGGCTCAGCCGACCGGCCCTGTCTGCGTGCACCGCACAGGCAGGCAGCGAGGGCGGAGTTTGCCCGGAGACGCCCCGCACGGAGCCAGACCGCCCTCTGACCGTGCAGTTCCGTCTTGACTTCCTCTCCCGTCGCTGATAGCGTCCCGTGCCGTGGTGGAGGCGGCCCTTCCCCGCTCCCCGGGGCCGTGTTCCAGGGGGGTGTTCCCACGCGCTCGCGCTCCGGCCCGTTTCCAAGTTCCTATTTGGTTTGGTTCAGCGCTTGGCCAGTCGAACTCGGGAGGCATTGGAAGCCACAGGGATGAGCCGATGCTGCCAGTCGGCCCGGAGGGCGGCCGCAACGCGCTTCAGCGTCCAGATGGTTGCATTGGCATCGCCGCTTTCCAGGCGAGATATGGCGGCCTCGCTCGTTCCGACTTGGCGAGCCAGCTCTCTCTGCGTGAGGCCGAGAGCCCGGAGCCGTGGGCCACCTCCACGACAGGAGCTGATGTGAAAGTCGCGCTCCGCCTCATCATCTGAGTAGCAGTTGGGACTTTCTCTCCCTTCGAGCTTTACCGGCGGAAGATAGCCGACGACTTGGACCGCCCGCTTCTCCTGAGATTCTAGCCAGTTGTTAGACCGCCATTAGAGGCACCACTCAGCCTGGGGGACGCCGATCCCCGGGCGGTGTCCCCTCGGTCTCCAGAAACCCGGCGAGGAGTGCATGCGCCCCCTGCGACAACGCGCCAAACTCCAGCCCGCTCTGATAGAGGAGGCCCACTCCACCCTCATCTCCCGACGCCCCGCCGACCACTCTCGACCAGATGACGCGGCCTATGACCGTCACAGGCTGATACTTCAGGGGCAGCCGGAGGTAGCAACCGCTGCCGGGACGGAGGATGGCACTGTGTTCCAGCCGGGCACCACCCAGGCTCAGGTCCAAGATGTGTACGTGCTGGCTCGCCGTAACGTCGCCGCTCACCGGCTCCCTAAAGGTGAGTCGGGGGTATCGGCGTTGCGGGGAATGCTCGGACTTCATGCCGCTCTCTTCAGCTTGCTCGGGCCAGGCGCCCGACATACAGACGGTGGAACAGGGCATCCTCCTCAGAGACATACCCGGTCAGGGTGATCCCGTGGAAGACGCCTGTCCCCGTCTCCTCAACCCAGACAACCTTGCCCCGGATCCGGAGGCCCAAGCCGCTGATGTCACACCGGATCTCGATCGGTGTGCGCAGCGGAATGCGCCTGTCCAGATTCAGGCAGCACCCGCCTACGGAAAGATCCCGGAGAATTCCCCGGACGCCGATCCGACGATCCAGGGATTCCCCTTCGACCCGGTGCCGGGTGGGGTACCGGGGCTCCCGGCGCCGATCTGGACCCAATGAAGGGCCTGAGAGCATCATCGGTCTCTCGAGTCCGCCTCTAGTGTTTATGGTGTCACCACTTCGGAGTCAGCGAATCCCCGTTGCCCCAAGAGTTGTTCAATCCGCGTCCTGAGCTGGGCCACCCTCCAGTTCCGCGATCCGGGCCCGGAGGCGGTCGATTTCACGTTGCTTGTTCAGGCTGTCCCGGCGGTGCCGGACCGCCCGGTGCACTGCCAGGATCACCAGGTCATGTTCCAGCCCCTTGACGATGAAGTCGAAGGCCCCGAGCTTCAGGGCCGCAAGGACGCTCTGGGAGCGGGTGTCAGCGGTAAGCATAATGACCGGAAGATCCGGATCTTCGGCATGGAGACGTTCTAACACCTCCAGCCCGGACATCCCGGGCATCACAATGTCAAGGATCACCGCCTCCACCGGGTGATACCTGACCTGGTCCAGCGCCTCTGCCCCCGTGCCGGCGGCGAAGATTTGGAATCCGTGCTCGGAGAGGAGATCCCCGTAGAGGCTCCGGGTGAGGGGTTCATCGTCCACCAAGAGGATGGGCGGCGCAGTCAGGGGCCGGGGTGCTCCCAGCGGTGCGCCGGGGAGGACGCGGGCGAGGGATTCCCGCCGCCGGGCATGACGGGCAGCTTCCAGTTCGTGCAGGTAGGCCAGGGTGCGGTCCAAGTCCTGGCGGATGCGGCGCACCTTCAGCATCGCGCTCACGCGAGTGTGGAGGTCCTCGGCATGGACCGGTTTCGTTACGAAGTCATCGGCGCCACTGGTCAGGGCGATCTCCTTGTGTGTGATCTCCCCGAACGCCGTCACCGCGATCACTGGTATCGCGGCCGTGGTAGGATTTGCCTTCAGCTGGCGGCAGACCTCGAAACCGTTCAGCCCAGGCATCCTGAGGTCCAGCAGGATCAAGTCGGGGGGTGCGACGCCCGCCCGGGCGAGCGCTGCCGCGCCCCCGTCGGCTTGTTCCACCCCGTATCCCGCTGCCGTGAGGATCGCCTCCAGGAGTTCCCGATTGGCTGCATCGTCATCCACGATCAGGATGGTTTCCGCCATGCTGCACCCTTCAGGGGAACGCTGCCGAGCCCTACATACCGGGCCTTTCCAGGCTCCCGTCCTCTCAGCCGACGGCAAGCCCGTCACAGCCTCATTAGCCGCAACGATACGCTGGCCAGGCTCTCCCGGCCGTTCCGCACGGCTACGGCCTCGTGCCCGAGGCTCTGAGT
>Ga0315314_1004546_pt1 | contig 10368 bp, 17 predicted proteins | sample TDP9_MG_FD_203631 | JGI IMG/M metagenome (GOLD analysis project Ga0315314, IMG submission 203631) | Freshwater sediment microbial communities from Lake Towuti, South Sulawesi, Indonesia - TDP9 | ecosystem: Environmental > Aquatic > Freshwater > Lake > Sediment | place: Indonesia: South Sulawesi... | reverse complement strand
ATCACCGACGACTTTAAGGTCGTCAGAATAATGGAGGTGAAAGAATACTATGAAAGATGGGTCAGAGGTGATCGAGATCCCACTGGAGCTCATCGAGGAGCCGAGCAAGCCGGTGCGGATGAAGATGACAGAGGAAGGGCTGGAAGAGTTAAAAGGGAGTATCGCCGAAAGGGGACTCATAAATCCGATTACGGTCAGGAGAAAAGGGAAAGGCTTCGAGATCGTGGCGGGCGATCGAAGGTACCTGGCGGTGCGAGATCTGGGATGGGAGAAGATTCCCAGTATCATAAGGGAAAGGAGTGATCAGGATGCAAGGCTTGACGCGTTACACGAAAACTTACATCGTGAAGATATGTCTCCTCTCGAGGAGTCTGCGCAGGTCGCCGAGCTTCACCGTGACTTTAAATATGAGGTCAAGGCCATCGCCAAGCTGTGTCGCAAGTCCGTCTCTTGGGTTCATTCCAGGCTGGAGATGGTGGAATGGCCTAAGAATATACTCGAAGCTGTGGACGTTGGAGCTATTAGCGTTTCAGCTGGCCGAGAGCTTTGCGCGATACTGGATGATCAAGCTCGGGATTATTATCTTGATCATGCGATTAAGCAGGGAGCCACAGCCCAGCTCTGTGCCTTCTGGAGGGGACGGTGGGAAATTGAAAAAATTACTCACGATCCCTCCGCTGTGGGTTCTGGTAGTTTTGATATAAATCCTCCACCCATTGAGGTTTTAATCCCGTGTTTTTGGTGCGAGCGGGAGATACCTATCCGCATCATCGATCATCTGCGGGTGTGCCCGACCTGTCGTGATCTTATCGGTCGGGCAAAGGCGGAAACGTTGATCGAGGCTGCGCAGGAGAAGCGCGAGAGCTCCAAAAACACGGATGCCTTGATGTAATGCGCGATCGTTTTTTTTTTGAAGGGCTATCGGTTGCCTGTTGCGGCGTGAGGCAAAAAACTGCGGGTGAGTGCAGGGGACCTTACGTCCCCTGAGGTCGATTCCGGGTACCTGGAAAAGGATCCTTGAGGGGTTTATGATCCTTTTCCAGGGGGATCGACCGGCACTCACCCGCAGTTTTTTGACTCACCCGATAGCCCTTCTACCTTTGTCGATCGCGTATTTAATTTAATGTCGGTGACGATCGGTAGATCTGGGTCCTCCATCAGCTGGCGCGCACCCTGCGCGTTTCGCGTTGCAGGGTGCGTGTCCGGCAATGAGGACACGGATCTTTTCCTTTACGGTTTTACCGGCTGCTTGTGAGGTCTCCCCTTCTATGCGAGGATTCGGCCAGGGCGGTGCGGATTATCTTTCTTCCTTTTGTCGTCCGCCGAAATGGCCGAATCCGTTCTTGTAGAGCTTAATCGGCCCTGGATATTAAGGACGCATGAAGGGCGAACGTGCAGCCGGTAAAATCGACTGGGGTGAGAAGCGGTTGTTTAGTACTTATTATTCCTCGCTTCTTGATCGCGCATTGACCTTTAACCCTCTGTTTTCCTTTGGAAAACAGAGGGTATCATTTAGGTCTTGACACGCCGGCCATTGGTATTATTATTGTTTTTATATCTGCCATGGCCATGGCGAGGAGCACAACACACTTTTTGCGAGAGGAGGTAGAGTATGCCGATCCAGTTCAAATCGATCGCCGACTACGGTGATAAATATCGTCGTAGGGCGGCGGTGGCGGGGCCTGACTACGTCAAGGGGGCCCGGAGCCCAAGAAGGCCCTACGCGGCCAGCGCGGTCGCCGGTGAAGGCAACTTTGCGACGGCGATGACTCAGGTCATTGCCGGGAAGACTCGGGCCGCTGGAATCCAGAAGGCCGGAGACGCGAAGTGGCTGGAGGGAATCACCCTCAAAGGTGAGCAGCGTTTTGGTCCCGGCGTGGATGTGGGATCGAAGTACTACGAAACGAACCTGGCGCCGATCCAGGCGAAGGTCGCGGCGACGGCGCTGCCGGTTCGTGGTCCGAAAGGCGCCGAAAGCAATTATGCTATTCCGGCCACCGTGGCGCGGGCTTTCCGCGCTGCCGCTGGCAAGAAGTGAGGGGGGGTGACATCACATGCCTGAATACTTAAAGAGCATGCTGGCGAACCGTGAGGCGGTCGTTGCTGACACGGTGATCACGTATGATCTCCCCATCAATCCAGTGTCGTTCATCGACGTGGATATCGAGCCTGCGCTTTCTGCCGCGTACACGCAAGCGACGATGGCGAACCTGGGGGCGATCTTCGATAAGGTGGAGGTGCTTTTCAAGGGATCGTCGATCGTATCCCTGAGCGGCGCGGACCTGCTGGCTTACGGGGCAATGGTGCTGGGTCGCTTTCCTCCTGTCCTTAACCGTGACAATGGCTCGGCTTCGGAGCAGGTGGTCCGGTTCCGGATCCCCTTCGGTCGTTATCCTTTTTCCGCCGTGGAGTGCTTCCCTGCGGTGCGCAAGGGCGAGCTGCAGCTGAAGCTGGACTACGCGGCGGCTTTTACGGCGATCACGGGGCTGGACATCACCATCACCACCTGCGAGCTGCCCGGCGCAGCGCCTAAGCAGTTCCTGAAGGCGACGACCCTGAGCAAGACCCCTGTCGTTGGCGATAACGACATTGACCTACCGATTGGTAACAAGATCTTGGCCCTGCTGCTTTACTCGGGCACGATCCCGATCACGACGGCCAAGACGACGACGGTAGACCGGGTCAAGCTCCTGGTCGATAACTTCGAGCACTACCTTCATGAGGTCCGCTGGCCGTCTCTAAACTTCGATGTGTATAACACGCTGGGTAAAGACGGGACGTGGTTCGACCACACGCATCGTGAAAACCTAGCGACGGCTTACACCCAGAACGCAGAGACGGAGGACCTGAACATCAAAGATCAGCTGCTGGCTTATTACGGGCTGATCGACTTCGACCCGCTCCGAAATGATCAGTATCTTCTGGTCACGGAGGGGAAGGGTCGAATTTGGCTGCGCATCACCGCCGGGGACACCGGGGCGATCCGCGTGATCCCGATCGAGATCATCGAGCTTGGGGCAGCCTGATTAGTTAGGAGGTGGGCCGTGAATGTAGAGATGGATCGCCACGTGCTGAGCGTGGTGCGCGGAGATCATCGTCAGTACGGTCGTGAGATCTTCCTTCCGGAGGACATGCCGGAGGATGAGGTAGCTCGTCAGTGGGGGGATGCTGTCAAGAAGGGTCTGGTCAAGAAGATCACCCGGACTCCTGTTCTTCCTCCGGCAAAGACTGAGGAAGAGGCGGCAGCTCGGAAAGCTGCGGAGGCGGCCAAGGCGGGTAAGGCTACGGAGACCTTCCTTCCGCCTCCTACGACGCAGATTTACGGCGCAAGCTTTTCTAGTGCCTTGTCTCAGGCGCACGTGACCAAGGCTTTGGCCGGTCCGTGCATGCTTGACCACATCCTTTTTTACACCGTGAGCATTGGTACGGCGGGGGCTAACGTGCCGATGGAGATTGCTTTGCATGCCTGCACGTCTCCGGACCAGGCTCCGTTTAGTGGGGACATGACCATCTTTCGCATGGAGGATCCCAAGGACTTACTGGGCATCCTCGATCGTTCGGCGATCCAGCTCTACAAGCATCGCTATGAGACGTTGGTGGGCTGGCAGCCGATGCGGTCCTATGAGCTTTTTCCGAGGATGGTCATCCCGTGGGAGACGTTCTACCTAAATCTCACCGTCGGCAAGACGAATCATCCGGCAGCCGTTTACTGTACGGTGGACTTCGGTCCACTTGAGGCGGCCCGGGCGAGCATCACCCTGGCAGGTAAGATAACGGCAAGGCCGAGTGAGGCGCCGGTAGGCGTGAAGGCGGTGAAGGCCGCTCCCCGATGGCTGGGCAAGACGTATACCAGCTACGCGGATATAAAGGCTGATGAGATTCGGGGAGCAAGGATCAACTGGGCTTCGCTGCGTGGTGTCCCAGGCCAGCCGAACCAGGTTTACGTCGAAATGATGTGGCCAGGGTGATGATGAGAGGAGGAGGCGATCTATGAACTGGCTGAAAATCATTATGCTGGTGCCCATGGTCCTGCGCCTGATCAGTGTCGTTGAATCGATCGTCTCGGGCGCGAGACAAGGGCAGGTGAAAAAAGACATGGTGATGAGCTTCATCGGTCAGCTCATCGCTATGCTGGTCAGCTATGGCGTGATCAGGCAGGAGGAGGTCTCGGACGTCCTTAAGGTCTTCGATCAGCTGATCGATGTCGTGGTGGAGCTGCTAAACAGCCTGGGGGCCTTCAAGCATAGTGGGTAACATCGAAAGAAGGGGTAAGCTTGCGCTTATGCCTGACCTGCTTGACCTGGTGTCCGTTGCCGATTTAGAGGCGGCGGATATCCAGGCGGGCAGTCAGGCTCTTGTCGTGGACGGCGGTGAGATCGCGCCTTCTGACCTGGTCACTGACGTGATCCGGTGTGAGCTCTTTGATGAGTAAAGGGGTGTTTATTGAGATCAGGTGCGAAAGCTGGGGTCGTCGTCGTTGTGTAAGTCGGCGCGATCGCTGGCGCCCCGGGAGAAGCCTTCTTAAGCAGTTTGCCCAGCTGCTATATATCCAGATGGGGCAAACGACTACCGCCGTCATTGATACTGGCGGGGTTTCTCGTAATCCGACCGCCTCGGGCCTTGCTCTTAAAGTCAATGCCGGCTCTGGCGTGACGACGTGGGGGATCGTCGTTGGAACCGGAACCGATCCGGTGGTGATGACGGACTACAAGCTGCAAAGCCAGGTCACAACGAACATCTTCCACGGTCCGGTTTCGGTGTCGATCGAGAACCCCGCGGCGAACGTCTGGCGGATCGTGGCATCGAGGCCGTTCGTTAATAACACTGGCGCTGCTCTGGGCATCCGGGAGGTGGGCTTATATAGTCAGGATGGCGGTCTTCTTGTTCAATTTTGCCTTGACCGCAGCGCGTACGTTAAGAATCTTTCTCCGGGCGGCGGGTTCACCTTCACCTACCGCGTAACCATCATGCTTTGAGGATCCTGAATTTTGGCCTTAATCCTTGGCGCTGAGTTTCCTCCCATAATCGAGCGTACGCCGCCGGCCTTCGAGGCGATCGAGAGCCGAATTTGGGCCGACTTCCTGGACGCCTACGGCGACTCCTACGACAGCTTTTTCTATAACGTGCGCATCGGCGAGGATCGTTTCAAGCCGGAGGAGCTTGCGGATCCGTTGAAGAAGATGCAGCAAGACCTTGCGCTGAAACGGATCGACGCCGTGGGCAGGCGTAAAGGCATCTGGGACCTGATCGAGGTCCGGCGCCATGCGGGCCCGGGTAGTCTCGGTCAGCTGCTGACCTATGAAACCCTGTGGACGCAGTACGCGCCGGACAAGCGTCCATATACGCTCACGATCGTCACCGACTACATGGACATTGACACTCAGCTGGCCGTCCGGGCGCGTGGGGCCAGTGTGTTCATCGTCTAAGAATGGATCCTTCCGGTGGCCGACTTCTTTGACTCGGAGATCTATCACTCTCAGCAGCGTCAGGTACGCATTGACCTGGGGCTGGAGGAACCCGAGGCCGGTGAGGCTGAATATGCAATATACGTGCCTGGGGTCACTGACGTTATCCACCTTCTGCCTCGGGCGAAGATCACTCCGGAGGAGATGGCTGCTCACCGGGCTGCCCTGCGCCGGAAAGAGCTTTCCCCTTTGACTCCGCGTCAGCTGCAATATCTTCGCTGGCGTCGCGACGTGTATCTTAAAATCCGTCAATCTGCCACCCCCGAAGAGGTGCGCCAGGTCGGCTGGTACCTGAACCAGGTGGAGAACGTCGGCGATATGATGACGGCCGCCTACTGGGGGGGTAAGGGGATCATTACCCTGCTGCAGAAGATCGGTCTACGGGCCCGTGGGCCTGCGGCAAAATACGTCGGCTGGGCGCTGACGGCCAAGGATATCGCCGACACGGTGAACATGTTCAAGGCTGCCCGTACGCTGCGCGGCATGAAGAAGGGCAGCACAATGGGCAAAACATCGATGAATCCCTTCTCCACGCAGAGCAAGCTCAATCGCGGCTTCAAGCTCCTCCGGCGCATGCCGGGGATCCCCGACTGGATTGAGATTGTTCAAGTCACCGATCAGTTTTTTGGCGTCGGCGTTTCCTTTGGCGCGATCGTCGGCTTTGCCTACGATGTGCTCTTTGGCGTTCGTAAAGGCGCGAAATGGATGATTCCCCCGGCCACCGGGTACGACCAGCGTCAGCTCTGCCTGGAGGGGTTTTCGTCTGGCTGCGGTCTGCAGCTGGAGGGCCCGTGAATGGACAATGACATTAAGCTTCTTGGGCTGGCCGCTGCTTACGCGGCCATCCAGCAATGACCGCAGGACATATCGGCCTGGGCGGTCGCCGGGGCGGATATCAGTAATAAGGATCGGATCCCAGGGGGCCGGATCGTAAATGATCCGGTCTTCCGGGATCTCCTGGATCAGGACGGGGTGGATCCCGACACTGTCTGGCATCCACCCGCAGGACCGGGAGCATCGGAAATGACCATGAATGACCAGGTCGAATTTATCAAGTCCAACGCACGCCACTCCCTGGCCGCTTGGCTTCCCTCCGGCAAAGGAACGGATCGCGGGGCCTTTGAGGTCGACCTGGTCAACTCCTTCATTTACGATCTCTTCCCCATCCTGAGCGATCCTGGCGCGGAGTGGTCCTATAGTCTATCGTATGACCAGCGCCTTTTACATGACCTGCTGAGCGAGACGATCGCCTGGCCGGAGGGGGCGAGCGATCAGGAGGTTCTTTCTTGGATCGAGCGTAAGCTGGAGGAGTATAGAAAGGAGTACGCGGGTGAGAGATGACATGATTCTTCAGGGGATTGAATACTGTGAATGCGGGCGTAAGGGGACGATCGATCCTCTCCTGATCGAGAGCCTAAAGGCGCTGCAGCTACGGATGGACGAGGGGATCACGATCGCGCGTTGTTTCGTCTGTTCAGAGTGTCTCCACCGCTATGAGGGCTATGCGGACTCCGGCCACGACAAAGGGACGGACGTCGACCTGGTGGTAGTCGGCCAGTACTACCGCCACAAGATGCTAAAACACGTGGCCTACCTCTTTCCGGTGATATCGATTACGCCACGCATTTTGCATCTATCCGTTCGTAAGGACTGGCCGCAAAATATCTGTCTCATCTCGTAACGTCGAGAGAAAGGAGGGAGCGATCATGGCACGATCAGAGCTGGGAGAGGATATCTACGCTGGTGCTTTTGACCTGGAGCTGCAGCAGCCCGATGAGTACTTGACGATCGAACAAACTGACTTGGGACCAGCCTGGCACATCGGGACTATGGAGCAGAAGGCGCGGTACCGATCATTGATGAGGGAAGTTCCTACTTTCGTGGAGGTGGATGGTCCGCCTCGGGAGGCGATCACCGACCTGGAGGTGGAGCAATGCTACGGCGTTTTCGCCGAAGAGGTGCAGGTAGGGGACATGGCCATCCTTGCGAAACCCGGCGAGAAGCGTCCAGAGGCGGCGACGATGGAGGAGCTTGCCGAGGAGATTACGGAGTATCTTAGCCTGGAGGAATTGATCCGGAAATATAGGCGCTACTGAAATGGAGGTGTCATGTCATGGTCTCGCAGAGGGAAGCGATCCTTTTAACGCTTTTGGGCATTGCCCGCAAGTATGAAAAGGCCTATTGCTACCCGTCTCAAAGATGCCTTCTCAAGCTTCTGGGCAAACGTCACAAGGTGGTTATCTCAAGACGCACTCTCAACCGCAGGCTCAAAGATCTGCAGGTGGAAGGCTATTTTGATCGCGTGCGGCGCCATCGCCGGGGCGATCGCGGCCATATTGTCTTTAATACGACACTTTACAAACTGAGCTGCCGGACCTTCGTCTGGGCAGCGGACAAGCTCGCCTGGGCCGGCCGTCTTTTCTCCTTTTACCGTGTGCCACGGCTGGCACAATATGGAGGTTCCACAGCCGAAAATCTATCCCGCTGTGGACAACTATCCTCCTTTTTCTCTTCCTTTGGTCAAAAAGGTAGCCCTTCGGGCGCCTTTTCTGCCCCCCTGAAAATCTCACCGTAGTGCCAAAAAACTCTCCCTTGAAACTACTCCAAAAAAGGGGCAGTTAGGGGGGGGTGTCTGGAGAATGGCTTCCCCCCGTATTTTGCGGTATCTTCCCTATCTACCGTTCGGTAAGTTAAATATGCTCTTCTGCCCGGCGGCGTATCCGGCCATGACGCACCGGATGACCGCCTTTTCCACGGCATCCTCTACCCAGGACGTGATGGGTAGATCCTGCTCCTGGAGCCGGTCCAGCAGGTCCTTTTTCTGTATCTCACAAATCTCCTTGACAGTCATTTTTCTTTTACCTCCTGTAATGGTAATTTTCTGAGCTCGGGTCGAACGAGGCATCGGCTGATCTTTCCGGCGTCCATGTCTGCGTAAACCTTTTTGAGTATTTTAAGGTCATTCTTGTCCTTGTAGTCCTGCCACTGCTGGGCTGTTTTTCCGGTGGCCTGGCCGTGCATGATGCCTCCACACATACAGCGGCATTTGGGTTTCTTGGCGTTGTGGCACTTGGCGTCACACCGGCCTTTTTTCCCTCCCGACGTTTCCCAGGTCATATAGGTTGTCACTGTCTCACCTCCCTTCACTCGCAGCCTTCGCACCGGCTGCTTTGATGATCATTCAAGTTACAGCTGGGGATCGTTGGTATCCGCCACTTTCCCCGGTACAGGCATATCATTGCACGTTCCATGCCGTCCGGGTAGCGCAGAAACACTACCTTTTCTTTCCACTCTCTTGTTCGCTTTTGTACTTTTCCGTTCATTTTCGTTCCTCCCTTTTTATCTTTTTTCTAACTGCTCTCTGTTTTTTTTCTCTGCCTTCACCAAGGTATGGGGCAGAGAAAAAAAGCACGCCAGGAAGGGAGTTGAGAGGGAAACCCGCGAGAGGTGGGGTTAGGGGACCCCGCAAGTGTCTCGGGGGTTGCCCTTCATAGCCGCCTTGGGGTCCCTGGATGATAAGCGGGACGCGTGCCCAAAGGGCGCGTGGCCTGCTCATCCGGGGGTTTGTATTCCCTCTCTCTCGGGGCGAGGCCGTTGGGAGAGAGAGGGTAGGGAGTGAGAGGGGCGGGGGAGGCTGTGGCGAGCATACAGCTGCTTATTTTTCTCTTGCCATGGCCCTGGCTTTTCGTATAATACGTATCGATGGAGTTTGTGAGACTCATTACAACGATAGGTCATAGACCCTGTATTGTGATCCCGATTGAGCTGGAGCGGAGAATGGGATGGAGAAAGGGTCTTAACGTCATCATCATCACCGACGACTTTAAGGTCGTCAGAATAATGGAGGTGAAAGAATACTATGAAAGATGGGTCAGAGGTGATCGAGATCCCACTGGAGCTCATCGAGGAGCCGAGCAAGCCGGTGCGGATGAAGATGTCAGAGGAAGGGCTGGAAGAGTTAAAAGGGAGCCTCGCCGAAAGGGATCTTATAAATGCGATTACGGTCAGGAGAAAAGGGAGCGGCTTCGAGATCGTGGCGGGGCATCGAAGATTCCTGGCCGCGCGAGAGCTGGGATGGAAAACGATTCGGAGCATAGTTAAGGAAAGGAGTGATCATGAGGCAAGGCTTGACGCGATACACGAAAACTTGCATCGTGAGGATATGTCTCCTCTCGAGGAGTCTGCGCAGGTCGCCGAGTTGCAGCGTGACTTTAACTACGAGATCAAGGACATCGCCAAGCTGTGTCGCAAGTCCGTCTCTTGGGTCCATTCCAGGCTGGAGATGGTGGAATGGCCTAAGAATATACTCGAAGCTGTGGACGTTGGAGCTATTAGCGTATCGGCTGGGCGAGAGCTTTGCGGGATCCTTGATGATCAAGCTCGGGATTATTATCTTGATCATGCGATTAAGCAGGGAGCCACAGCCCAGCTATGTGCATTCTGGAGGGGACGGTGGGAGATTGAGAAAATTACTCACGATCCCTCCGCTGTGGGTTCTGGTAGTTTTGAGATAAATCCTCCACCGATGGAGGTTTTAATCCCGTGTTTTTGGTGCGAGCGTGAGATACCCATCCGCATCATCGATCATCTGCGGGTGTGCCCGACCTGTCGTGATCTTATCGGTCGGGCAAAGGCGGAAACGCTGATCGAGGCTGCGCAGGAGAAGCGTGAGAGCTCCAAAAACGCGGATGCCTTGATGTAATGCGCGATCGTTTTTTTTTTGAAGGGCTATCGGTTGCCTGTTGCGGCGTGAGGCAAAAATCTGCGGGTGAGTGCAGGGGAGCCAGGCTGAAAGCCTGCTTTTGTCTTTCTCCCCGGAGGTCGATTCCAGGTACCTGGAAAAGGATCCTCCGGAGGTTTGTGATCCTTTTCCAGGGGGATCGACCGGCACTCACCCGCAGAT
>Ga0315314_1004545_pt1 | contig 10368 bp, 12 predicted proteins | sample TDP9_MG_FD_203631 | JGI IMG/M metagenome (GOLD analysis project Ga0315314, IMG submission 203631) | Freshwater sediment microbial communities from Lake Towuti, South Sulawesi, Indonesia - TDP9 | ecosystem: Environmental > Aquatic > Freshwater > Lake > Sediment | place: Indonesia: South Sulawesi... | reverse complement strand
GTTAGCACTTGTGAGATCTTTGAATATATTATGGCTCTTTTTAAGAAGACAACTGAGCAACGAGTATTAGTATTCATAGATCAGTTTGAAGATTATATTGAACATCAAAGAAGCTCGGCTCAATTGACTCAACTTGGAGAAGATCTTAACCACATGCATAGGGCTATTGCAGAGTGCGGTAACCTTTCTTTAATAATGACATTACATCCCGTAGCGAAAGAAGATTTCGAAGCGTCATCGGGTGCCTTGATCGGAACATTCGGGGGCATTACAGAGAATTCCGTTTGGGTTGAACCTTTCAAGCCTGACGATTTATTGGAAATGTGCAAGCTCTATATCAAGCACTATAGAATTGAGAATTATCCCAGCAAAGTTACTCCATTATTTCCGTTCGATGAAAACGTAGTCACTTACATTGCTGAAAAAGCTGCTGGGAACCCGAGGATATTCATCCGTCTTTTGCACAACGTCTTACTGGAGGCAGCTATCCGAAAACAACCCTCTGTCACCAGAAGTTTCATAGACCAACCTGCAGTCCAGATGATGGCAGGTCTTAAATAGAAACTTTTTTCTTGGCTTCCTTCACTGCCTGAACTGCCAAATTATAGTATTCTCTCATGATCTCAATACCGATATATCTTCTCTTCAGGCTAACACATGCAACAGCAGTTGTACCTACGCCTATGAATGGGTCTAGGACCACATCTCCTTCTCGTGTGAAGAGTTTGATGAACCACGTAGGTAGAGCTATAGGGAAAGTCGCACTGTGATTACGGTTTGAACACTCAGTTGCGATGTACAGGACATTAGTTGGATAGACGGTTGTCTTACCAAGAGAGCGAGACACATTTTTGCTAAAAGGGCTTCCAGACTTAGATTTTTCGCGCTTCTTGTCAATCTCGCTCAATCTCGCTAACCTTGTCTTCGCCCATTCGCCCATTGGAACTTTAACTTCATCTTGGAACATCTTGAACTTCTTTTCTCTCGTGAAATGCAAGCATCGTTCCCAAGCATCACGAAACCGATTGTTCCATTTCCCAGGGTAGCAATTCTTTTTGTGCCAAATATACTCTTCAGTCCAGAGCCAACCCTGCTTTTTCATCTCAAGAATGAGTTCAATAACGTAAGTGTGTCTTTCGCCATTCACGACACGTTCCTTGATGTTAAAAATGAAAGAACCTTCAGGCTTCAGGACTCGTTTTAGCTGACCAGAGATGGGGAGAAACCAACTGACATACTTCTTTATTGGAACGCCACCATATGTTGACTTCCGATTGTAGGCGTATGGAGGAGATGTGACGATGAGGTCGATTGAGTTCTCTGGAAAAGTCTTGAGTATCTCTCCACAATCTCCTAGGTATATTTTATCTAGTTCCAGTGACATTCCACCAATCATTGCTCATCTTTGACTTATTTGATTTTCTAAAACTAACTTATTCCTGTTTCTGGGCACCGCGCGCGCATGTAGCTGGAGAGCAGCCATTCTCCTAGCGCGAACTCTAAGGTGCGCGCGCATAACTATCCAAATGTGAAGGCTGTTTCTTTTCGTGGCGGTTCTCTTGCTGCATAAACGGCTAAGGCTAGAGCCACAGCATGTTATCATGACTATTCTCTGGATGACTGAACTGTAAGTGTCCGCTTTTGCTGTAGCCATATTGTTGCTCGTTTATCTGTTCGCACACTCTGCAACCAAAACGTGCCCTAATAAGTCACTATTAAATCACCAATAAATCAACCACAAATCACCCTAAACCCTACACCAAACACAACCCAAACCAACAACCAACACAAAAACAAAACCCAAAACACAAACAACCAAAAACCACAACAAAACAAAAAACCTCTCCTATCCAATAATCTCACTAATCGCTTTCTCAAACGCAGAAGCCAAATCCACAATAAATCCAACCAAAACTATTCGGGTCAAAGACGTACCCTCATCAACATGCTTCCTTATCTCACTCACCATAGCTGAGGCAGCCTCTTCAAGGCTTAAGCCTCCAACTCCCGTTCCCATTCCAGGAAAAGCTATGGTCCCGATACCAAGTCGCTTAGCACACTCTAAAGCACCTTTTACAGCGGATTGAACATTTCCTCTATCAATACTCATCGCTGGCATCCTCATAGTCGGCGCATGAATCACATACTTTGCCTCCAGTTGTCCCGCTCCAGTCGCTATTGCTTTTCCAACAGCAACTGGAGCGTGTTTCACTGCCTCGTCTTCGATTTCTTTTCCTCCAGCTTTTTTGATGGCGCCTGCGGCACCGCCGCCCATGATCATCAGGCTGTTTGCTGGATTTACGATGGCGTCAACATTCTGCTTTGTAATGTCTCCAGTTAGAACAGCAATGTTAACACCTTTGTAGACATGCTTGACACTGATCATACGATTAGTCCTCAAACAAGGCTTAACTTCCATATCTGATAAGCTTTTCTCGGTGTTTAAAGGGCAGAATTAAGATAAGTTGTGAACCGCTGGAAATGTATTCATGTGTTGTGAATAGAAACCTATAATTGTGGAAACTATAACAATGTTATAGATTTAGCAAAACAACACAGCAAATCAAAATTTAAAGGTTCAGAACATGGTTCAGAAGGAACGTCACATGCTTAACGTAAAAGAATTGAGGAAGGATTTCCCAATCTTAGACACAGGCATAATCTACTTAGACAGCGCCGCAAGCAGCCTCACTCCAGAGCCTGTTCTTCAAAAAATGTTGGAGTTTTATCATCAATATAGAGCAAACGTGGAGCGAGGCATCCATCGCCTCTCTCAAAAGGCAAGCGAAGAATACGGACGAGCTCGAACAAAAGTCGCAGATTTCATCAACGCAAAATCCGAAAACGAGATCATCATGACCAGAAACACCACAGAGGGAATAAATCTCGTCGCAAGGGGTTTAAAATGGAAAAAAAGAGAAAAAATCGTCACATCACTCATTGAGCATCACTCGAACTTCATCGTTTGGGTTCGAGTAAAGAAGGATTACGGCATAGAATTAGATGTGATTAGACCAAAGGAACCAGTTGAAAAAGGGCTTCTAGATGTCACTGATTTTGAGAAAATCATTGACGACAAAACGAAGCTGGTAGCCCTGACGCACGTTTCAAATGTCTTAGGAGTGATTACACCTGTTAAAGAGATCACGAAGATTGCTCATGAGCATGGGGCGTACGTCTTGGTTGACGGCGCTCAGTCAGTTCCACACCTCAAAGTGGATATCCAGAAAATGGGGTGCGACTTCCTTGCCTTCAGTGGGCATAAAATGTGTGCTCCAACTGGTTCTGGCGCCCTTTACATCCGAGAAGAGTTAACCGAAGAAGTCGAACCACTCTGTATCGGTGGTGGAACCATAGCAGATGTAGGTATCGACTATTACAAGCTTGACAAGGGTCCGAGGAAATTTGAAGCGGGGACTCCCGCGGCTGCAGAGGCAATTGGATTAGGAGCTGCTGTCGACTATTTACAGAAGATTGGAATGGAAAACATTGAACGCCACGAAAAGAAACTCACAAAACGGGTGTATGAGGAAATCACGGCACTTCCCAGCGTTGAGGTTTACGGTCCCGACCCTGAACACAAAATCGGAATCATAGCTTTCAATGTAGAAGACTTGAATCCTCATGACGTGGCATTGGCATTAGACGTTTCCGCCAACATTATGGTGCGCTCTGGGCACCACTGTGCCTTGCCCCTCACAAAAAGTCTTCTTCACAAGCCAGGAACCGTAAGGGCGTCCACCTACCTTTACAACACAGAAGAGGAAATCGACAAGTTTGCATCTGCGTTAAAAGAGATAATCAAAACCCTAGCTAAATGAACAGAACACATGCCATGCGGAATAGACTTGACAAGAGAACATAAAACTCGCACGACGAAAGAAACTCATATGGAAGATGTCGCGACCGAAATTAAAGCTTGCCGTAAATGCCACCTGTGGGAGCAAAGGCGAACCCCGGTCCTTGGCGAAGGCAATCTCAACGCCTCTGTGATGTTCGTAGGTGAAGCACCAGGCTATTATGAAGATGTTAAGGGTCGGCCTTTTGTAGGTGCCGCTGGCAAGCTTCTTGACGAGTTATTATCAGATGTTGGGCTTTCTCGAAGAGAAGTTTTTATTGGAAATGTTTTGAAATGTAGACCACCAGGAAACCGTGACCCTTTCGCGAGGGAAATCGAGACTTGTACGCCCTATCTCAACCAGCAAATAAAGATCATTAGACCCAAAATCATTGTAACCCTTGGCAGACATTCAACCTCATATATTTTCTCTAAAGTAGGATTGAAATCCAAAGGCATCACAAAACTCCGAGGGAAGGTTCATGAAATCAAACTCTTCGGCTTTCAAATCTTCTTGATTCCCATGTATCATCCTGCAGCTGCCCTCTACAATATAGGATACAAAGACGAACTTGAAAGAGACTTTCAACTATTGAAAAGTGAGTTAGTAAAACTCACACAACGATAAGCAAGTCATAATTTTATTTCGCGCAATGCCTCTTCCGCACTTTCATATTTTTGGGACGGTATATCCTTCAACAAATCTTCCAGCCTGACTTGGCGACCATCCTCTAGCTCAACAATCCTCCAACCCAACCGCTTCAAGAGTTCACTTTTAACCATTGGAAAACGAGTCCTTTCCATCACCTTTCTCACAGATTCCAACCCCACTACTCCCGTTAAGCTTGGAAACTCACCCTTCTTTAGATAAGCAGTAAACCTTAAGCCATCCTCAAACATAGACAAGTTGTTAAAAAACACGTAAACCTCCTTCCCTTCAGATTCGAATGGCTCGATTAGTTTGTGCAACTTAACCAACTCTAAATCCGTATACTGGTAATAATACATGCGCTCACCAAGTCCATGCAGACGAAAGTAAGCCACGTCCCCAACATAAGCGGGCATTAATCGAAAGGGGTCAGTAACATGAGTCACATCTACCTCACACAATAATTCAGAAAGTGTTTCACGCACAGTTGTTTCTTCCCAAGACATTCCACGAGTTTCCCAAGCCAAAACTAAATTTTCATGATCAACCTTGCGAAAGAATTCGTGCGCATCTTTCATTTTGTCTGTTTCGAATGAAGCTGGCGTCTGAATCAGCAACACTCGTGCCTCAAGTATCTTACATATCTCTTTCATTTTGTTAAACGCTTCAACGCTGTCTTCCACCTTCAACTTGAATTTATGACTAACATCATGATGAGCCTTCACTGTAAATTCAAAACCGTTCGGAGCCTTCGTTCTCCACCCAACAACAGTCGATGTCTTCGGATATTCATAGAAGGTCTTATTCAACTCTACAACACAAAAAGTTTCATAGTACCTCTCCATGGAGGTTGGGTAGCCACAACAACCAACCTTAATTATATGTCCTCACCTTCATTGTTTATCCACGGTATATTTCTTTTATGGGAATATGTGTTTTAAGTTTTGTTTTAGAAGAAAAGAATAGAAAACAACTACAGAACGTTTAACACCACCCGTGAGAATGATGGAAGTGATAAACTAACGAAGGAGGTACGTTTGTAAGTTTTGGTATGTGGGTCGAGAAAGATTGAATAGAAAAAACATTCTATCTCTTCTGTTACTCCTCTTTTCCCTATGTTCATTTATTTTATTCTCTCAATTTGAAGTTACGTATGCCTCTGAATACAGAGCGCTTGACCTTTTTACTCAAAAAAGACCTTACGATGGAAAAGGCTTGAACCAATCCAGCGACGCCTTCGCTCCCCAAGAAGAAGTTATTCTTTACGCTTATCTAACTTACCGCGACGTCGCTGTGCCAAACAAAGACATTGCTTTCGAAATCCACGGACCTGTTAATCCCTTGAATAATTTTTCCCTCATTGAAACCGCTCGAACGAACACAAGTGGAATTGCAACATTTAGCTTTCGTATACCTTGGCCAGCAGAAGATCCTGAGACTGTCATCTTTGGAACTTGGAAGGCATATGCAAGTGCTGAGATTGCTGAAGTGCGTGTTGAAGACACTTTAACTTTTCAGGTGGGGTGGATTGTTGAAATCCTTTCGATAGCAACCGTAGATGAGAATCTTCAACCTCAGACTATATTTGGAAAGGGAACTTGTGTCGGAGTGAAACTTGTCTTAAGGAATATCGCTATGATCTCTAAGATGACAACGCTGGCAGTCGTAGCCTATGACGGAATGAGGGTGCCTTTTGGCAATATCGTGATAGACGATTTTGAAGTAGAACCTGGTAAAACCTACATTTACATTTATTGCAGACTTGAGATTCCGAAATGGGTTGCTCTCGGTATGGCTACGGTAAGCGCTTCAGCATATACCGCTCCTTTGGATCAGGGAGGCGTACCGTATTGCCCCGAAGTTTCAACAACATTTTGGATAGCAGCGCGAGACGTTGCTATAATCAGCGTGGTTCCTTCAGCTACAAGTATTGTTACTGGTCAAGCAGTCTATCTATCGGTTGTTGTCAAGAATGAAGGAAGTGCCACCGAAACCTTCGAAGTCAGTGCTTACTACGACTCGATTTTGATTGGAACAACGTCTGTTGTATCTCTGCCTCCAAGCGCCACAAGAGAGTTGATTTTTGTCTGGAACACCTCCAGCATTCCCGATGGCACTTATATAATAAGCGCTGTTGCAAGTGTTCTACCTGGAGAGATCGACATTGATGACAACACTTATGTTAATGGCGCAGTCACCATCGGGCTCATGCCAGTTTATGCAGTTCCGAGGGGCCTCACTTTTATAGCGTTGTTAGTTGCAGCAGCCATTGCTATGATACTCATTGCACTTCTTATGTCCAGGAGAAAGAAAAAACCCCCTCAAAACCCGTCTATTTTGCTACATGTCGATGTTTTACCATAAAACAATGAAAATGAAGGAATTTCTGCTAACGCTAATGCTCTCTTACTATTGAGTTTACTAAGAATTGTTGTCCATCATGTTGTGTGATTGAGTATAAATTTAAGCAGAAAAAAAGCCTTAACACTAACAAATAATTCTTATAGATTGGTCTCTCCTTCTGTTGGCTTGTTCGAATCAATTATTTTTGTTCTTCTCCTTCTTCTTCACTTAAGCAAAAGTTTTTCACGCGGAACCCTCTGAAGAACTGAGAAAGGAATATTACCCTTTTCCATGTATTACTTCTGAAGGGTGTAAACTTGTTGTTTCAATCTAAAATGTATCACTCAGCAACGGAAAAAGGCTCTAATCTAATTTTAGCTTTAGACTTTCCACCTCTTGAGTCTCATCAACTTCGATCTCAAAGCATCAAATTATTGGAAGAAGTTTATCCTTACATTTGTGCCGTTAAATTTAATCATCATCTGGTTTTGCCTCTTGGACTATTTGATGGAGTCCAAAGAATAATAGGTCTTGCTCACGATTTGGGATTGCCCACGATCATGGACTGTAAAATTAATGACATAGGAGATACCAATCGTGTGATCGCCAAGTTCTATTACGACGCCGGATTCGACGCCGTAATTGCTAACCCCTTCGTGGGATGGGATGAGGGACTTCAACCTGTTTTTGAAATTGCCAGAAGAAAGCGCAAAGGTGTCATCCTTCTGGTCTATATGAGCCATAAAGGCGCATTCGAGGGATATGGACAAAAAACCATGGATCCTAAGACTGGAAAGCCGGCCTCCCAATACCTTGTTTTCGCTGAAAAAGCGTTGTCTTGGAAAGCCGATGGGGTGATTGTTGGTGCCACTTTTCCAGAGAAAATTAAGGAGGTTTACTCCGTTTTGAAGGAGCGTGTTCCTATATACTCACCTGGTGTTGGTGTTCAAGGCGGAGATGTTGAAGCTGCTGTTGGGGCTGGAGCGCGTTATCTAATTGTGGGGAGGACAATAACGCTTGCTGAGGAACCTTCAAATGTCGCAAAATCACTTAGAGATACTCTTAGAAGCTGCGCTAGAAGGTGGTAAGTTTTCTATTCTCGTCTAATCCAGAGTTCTCTTTTTAGCAGGTCTCTAACTGATGCTCGAATGGCGGCGCTTCGACTTGGATACATTCCTGCTCTTACAAGTTCGTCGAGTCCCTCTAAATACGCTTCAGGAAGAAGAACAGTAACGAGTTTCATTATTTCTTTTCACCTCAGTGTTAGCACGCTAAAATGCTAATATTCTAATTACATCCTTAATAGGATTTACTGAAGCTTTGGTGCGTTAAAATATGGAAGAAGTTTCTTGTAGGAATTTAACAAAATCCTTTAGTATCCATCGCCTCAAGAAAATAGAGGAAATTTCAATGATCATTTAAAAAAGCTTAAAATCATTCGCCATTTTATAAGTGAACATTGAAATGTCATGCATTTATTTAGGAGAGGTGCGATCAGTGTTGGAACGGTATGCATACGTTTTATTAAACGTCGAAAAATATTGGAGCCGACTTTGCGCCCAAAGCACGGCTGGAAAAAAAGTGCATGTCTTTGTTCGCAAAGGGATAGTTGGTCCAAAGAAGGCGGAAATACTCCTTTTTTATGTGACACACCCGTACAAGGAAATCAGAGGCGTTGGTGATTTCATTGAGCGGATTATTGGAGATGCTGACGATCTCTGGAACGCTTATGGTCATGAATCTTTGTTAGAATCTCATAAAGAATACATAGATTTTCTGCAAGGAAGAACTAAAGCAACATTCATTAGGTTCAAAAATCTACGTGCACTCGCCACGCCAGTTCCAGCCAACATCGTATTTCAAGCTGCGGGAATAAGTAGAATGCCTCGAATGGGTAAGTATATAACGAAAGAAGTAGCACATCGACTAATTTAAGGGAGTTGTTGAATTGGAGGATTTTGACCCTAAAGAGTTCGTGAACAAGCAAGTTAAGGAAATTAGAAGGGCGGTTGGAAGCGAACGAGCTCTCATTGCGGTTTCAGGAGGCGTGGACAGCACAACTTGCGCTGCGCTTGTCCATCGAGCCATTGGAGAAAACCTTCTTTGTGCGATGCTTGATGACGCCTTCATGCGGGATAGGGAATCTGAGAGGGTGGCTAAACTTCTATCGCAGCCTCCGTTAAACTTGCCGATGAAAGTCCTTAAGGTTCAACAGCGCTTTTTGAGAGAACTGAAGGGGCTACGTGACGCCGAGGAGAAGCGTAAAAAGTTCAGGGAAACCTTTTACAAAACCTTAAGCGAGACCGCTGAAAAAGAGGGCTGCCGATTTCTTGTACAGGGAACAATCCGTGCGGATGTCGAGGAAACAGCAGGAGGCATAAAGACTCAGCATAACGTTCTTTCCCAGATAGGAATAGCCCCCACGGAACGCTATGGATTCCAAGTTATCGAACCGGTCGCATCTCTTTACAAGGAGCAAGTGAGGAAAGTAGCCAGATTCTTGGGAATTCCTAAAGAAATTTCTGAGCGGCAGCCGTTTCCTGGGCCTGGGCTTTCTGTGAGGGTTGTTGGGGAAATCAGGGCTGATAAGTTGGAAGTGTTGAGAAAGGCTACTGTCATAACTGAGGAGGAATTGACTAGATATCAGCCAAGTCAGTTCTTTGCGGCTATTATTGATAATGAGGAAAGACCTCACTATCCTAAACTTGCAGGTATTTCAGAGGTGATTGGTGATTTTCTTGATGTTTCGCTGGATTGCGTTTCTGTTAAGGTTTTTCAAGATAGAGCGACTGGAGTGAAGCGAGGACGGCGACTTTATGGAGATGTTCTTGGAGTAAAAGCTGAGGATGAAGATGGGCGCATTCTGAGGGTGCCTATTAAAAGTTTAGTCGGTCTTCAGGCTAAAATCGTTGAGGAAAACCCTTCGTTTGCTCGAGTCTTGTATGCGATTGACGAAGCAGAGAAGGAGAAAGCCTTCAATGTTATGGTGAGGGCTGTTGAAACGGTTGACTTCTTGACTGCCTCGGTCGCTGATGTTTCGTGGAAGAGTTTGGAAAGAATCGCGGACAGGATTCTGGAGTCGTGCCCGATGGTTTCTGGTGTTTATTATGATGTTACTCCTAAGCCTCCTGCTACGATTGAGTTTGAGTGAGGATTTGGGAAATGTATAAACTTGTGTGTTTGTAGTATATTTTGTTGTGGTGATGGGTGATGGTGCGGGTTAGGGTTCAGAGAATTGAGTCTATACGTGATCCTGATGGGAATTTGGGGAAGCGGATTGAGTTGGTTGAGGAGCGTGTTGTGCCGAGGTTTGTGATTCAGCCTTCTTCGGATGAGGCTAAGATGGTTCGGGATGTGGTTCAGGTTTTGCAGCAGCAGTTGCCTATGGTGCCTCAGCATGGTCAGTTTTCTTTTCCTAAGATGGTTTTGTTTTTGACTGAGGAGGAGTATGAGGGTTTGGGGATTGATTTTGATGTTAATCAGACGTATGAGTTGGAGTTGTTTGGGAAGGCGATTAGGTTTAAGAAGGCGCCTTAAG
>Ga0315314_1004544_pt1 | contig 10371 bp, 6 predicted proteins | sample TDP9_MG_FD_203631 | JGI IMG/M metagenome (GOLD analysis project Ga0315314, IMG submission 203631) | Freshwater sediment microbial communities from Lake Towuti, South Sulawesi, Indonesia - TDP9 | ecosystem: Environmental > Aquatic > Freshwater > Lake > Sediment | place: Indonesia: South Sulawesi... | reverse complement strand
GTAAAAGGGATACATGAACTGGTCAAACCTGCCATAGCCCATAGAATGTCCATTGGATTCGATCTGAACAATCAGGTGGGCAAACCATAGGGATTGCATTGCTTCCCAGAAGGTTCGCGCCGGGTTACCCGGCACCCATTCACAGTGCTCGGCAATCCTAATTAACTCAGCTTTGCGCTTTGGGTCTGTCTCCACACCAACCATTTCTCTAGCCAATACTGCGTACCTTTTGGCAAAGTTGATGGCTGCCTTCAGGGTAATGATGACTGCTTCCAGGGATTCCTTCTGCTCAAGGGCTCCAGGCTCCCACAGCTTCAAGTGTTTAACCCTCTCCTCTACTTCCTTGATTATCCCGTGCATGCCTTTATTAAGAATCCTGGGATAACCAGCGATAAAGTGCCCTGAGCCACCCCCCTCCCCCCAGGTATAAATCTCAACGGCTTCAACATCATAGCAAGCCTTATATGTCTCTTCGGGGAGAAGTTTGCGCTTATAGTCGGTCATCGTCTTCCCTTCCCACCATTTGGCAACTTCCCTCAAAATTTTCTCATCCTCCTCGCTTACCCAGAATGGGTCTCCCGGTCGTTCCTCAAACCTATAGGGCTTCCCGTCCAGCTCCTCGGTAATAAACCGCATATAGAATTCAGGGAACACCGGGGCGGCTCGCACATCACTGGCTTGGTTACCAACAATAAGCTCGCCGGGACGGATGAATATAGTCATCCCTCCCAGTATCTTCTCCAGGGCTTTTGCCCGCCGTATCGCTGTTGGCTCCCCTTCGGTCTCTTTCCACGATCCGGTATATAGCCTAGCCCGCTCGGAGCAAAGCTTTGGGGTAACCGCCAGCATGGTATCCCTTAACCGCCTGGTCCTCTCGGTAATCGGCTGTTTAAGTTTGGGGTTAGTGACAAGCTCGGTCTTTATTCTTTCTAAATAGGACTTAGCCATCGCTTATCCTCCTTCGGACTATGCCGTTCTGTATCACTTAAGTTGGATATTTACACCCTTCCCTACATTATAGTCAACTTTTATGAGGCTCGTCCACATAAGTATAAATCATCGGTAAGCAGAGAGACTAACAGCACCGAATGAAAAGGTCAAAGGATGGTCAGAGCGTTATGGGTATGTGAGGGGCATTGATGGTAGAATTTTCCAGGTTCTGCTCAACCTGTAAGCAACGCCTCATCTTCATCAAATGTTCTGCCACTGGCTTTTTCAAAGGCAGTTATTAAGTCATTAATAGTAAGCCCAGCTCGCTGCTCCTGATTGAGGTCGACTATAATTCTACCCTCATGCATCATAATCAGCCTATTGCCATAGCGCAAAGCAAGCTCCATGTTATGGGTAACCATTACGGTGGTCATCTTCTCCCGCTGCACAATCATCTCGGTTAGGTCAAGCACTATCTGAGCTGTCCTAGGGTCTAAATTGGCGGTGTGCTCGTCAAGCAATAGCAATGCTGGCTTACTTATAGTAGCCATGACCAAAGCTACCGCTTGCCTTTGTCCACTGGAAAGCGTGCCCACCAGAGCGTTTAGCCTGTCTTCCAACCCCAGCCCTAGAGGAGCTAAAGCCGAGCGAAATAGCTCTCTACGCTGCTTATTACTGGCTACCCTTAGCCTTCTTGGTTGCCCACGAAGTATAGCCATAGCTAGGTTCTCCTCTATGGTCATCTTGGCGGCGGTGCCAATATGGGGGTCTTGATATACCCGGCCAACATAGGCTGCGTGCTTATATTCACTCAAGCCGGTAACATCAGCACCATTAACGATAACCTTGCCACCCCTCTCTGGGGGGAAGACGCCGGCAATAATATTAAGCAGAGTAGTTTTTCCAGCACCATTGCTACCAATAATGGTAATATAGTCCTCAGCATTGACATCTAGGCTGATATTATCAAGGGCAGTAACTTCATCTGTAGCGCCTCTAGCGAATATCTTGGTTATTCCCCTGAGCTGTAATAAACTCCTATTTTGGCTCATTCCAGCGTCTCCTGTTACCACCTTACCGCCGGTGGCATCCACTCATGCCGCAACTTCTTCCGTATGAACGGGATTGCCAGAGCTATAACCACCAGCACTGCGGTAATCAATTTCAAATCACCCGGAGCCATGCCCAATCTAAGAGCAATGGTTATAAATAACCGATAGCAAAAAGCACCGCCTATTGCTGCCAGCAGAAGCCTAGCCACCCCCCGGGGGCGAAATAGTGCCTCACCAATTATTACTGAGGCCAACCCCATTACAATCATCCCTATCCCCATACCCACATCAGCAAACCCCTGCCCCTGGGCGACTACAGCACCGGCGAGTCCAATCAGGCCATTGGAAATAGCACAACCCATCAATATGTTTTTATCGGTATCCACCCCCAGACCACGCACCATCTGCTCATTATCCCCGCTTGCCCTTAACGCCAGACCAATCTCAGTGCGCAGAAACCAGTTTAGAATGAAAAAAACAACAATGGCAATGGCTATAGCCACAAGGATTGAGACTACAATACTGCCGCTGCTAAGTCCCAAAAATTGGGCCACTTTATCAAAGGTGGTCACTTGGCGGAGGAGTGAAACATTAGCTCCGCCCATAATCCTCAGATTTATGGAATAAAGCCCCACCATCATAAGGATGCCAGCCAATAAAGCCGGTAGCCTGAGCTTGGTATTGAGCACCCCGGTGGTCAAACCAGCACATAGACCGGCGCCAATAGCCGCCAGCGTTGCCGGGACGGGGTGCACACCATGTACAATAAGCACCGCTGTAGTCGCCCCACCAAGGGTGTAACTTCCATCCACAGTAAGGTCTGGGAAAGCAAGTACCCGCAGCGTAAGGTATACGCCAATGGCAACCAAGCCGAATACCAGCCCCTCATAGAAGGAAAAAGATAATACACCACTAGCTATATCCAGCATCCTTTTTCTCCTATTTAAGACCTGGATGAGCCCTTATTTACCTATTCAATTGATAGCGGTTATTGCTCCCGCAGGTGTCTAGTCTTCTATTACTATATCGGCGGCATCTATTACTGCTTGAGGAACGGTTACCCCCATTCTTGCTGCCGCAGCCGGGTAGACTACGGTTGACACTGCGCTCTTCATCGGGGGAATATTGGCTATGCTTTCACCGTTCAGTACCCTAGCTGCTATATATCCCGCCTGCTGACCTATCCAGTAGTAATCACAGCTGCAACCACCAACCAGACCAGTTTCAATCATGCCCGCTGCGGAACCAAAGACTGGCAGCTGGTTCTCTTCACCAACCTGGATTATGGATTCAATTCCCACTCCGCCTACAGTATTGCAGGTAGGAATCCATATTGCGTCACACCTGCCTACCAGTGACATCCCGGCAGCATAAACATCGGCAGTTGTCGCCGCTGTTGCCTCAACAATGCTAAGCCCATAGTCCGGGGCAACCTCCTTGAGTATCTCTGCCTGCACCTGCGCATTCACCTCGCCGGGGTTATAGGCAGTGCCCAGTACCTTAATGTCAGGCAGAACTTGCAAAATAAATTCCACCTGAGGCGGCATCTCAAACCAGTCGGCGACCCCGGTTACCGTGGGTGCCGCTTGTTCCCAACTAGGCACTAGACCAGCCGTTACCGGGTCAGTAATCGAGCTGAAGACTATCGGTATATCTGTACCCTCAGCAGCAGCCACTGCCGTTTGTGCCATTGGGGTAGTTATGGTGTGGATTAGGTCCGGATTAAGGGAGACAAAGTAGTCAGCGATTGAAACCGCTACCGTCATATCACCCTCAGCATTTCTTATGATAAACTCAACATTTTCTCCCTCAATAAAGCCCTTCTCAGCCATAGCATCAATGATACCCTGGCGATTGGCATCTAGGTCAGGGTGGGTAGCTATCTGACTTATGCAAACCTTGTACACCTTTTTTGGCGGCGTTACTGGTGGTGGGGTCACTGGTGCCGGCGGTGGTAGCGTTGGGCCTGGTGGTGCTGGAGGTGGTGGGGCTGTCGGTTTACCCGGCATACACCCGCTCGTCATAGGTAGGGCTAAGGCTAATACCAATATTAAGCTAAGGCTAATTAGCAACGTCGATAATCTTTGTTTTTTCACTATTAAAAACCTCCTTAAGAATGCTGTTTCGCCAATATCTCATATGAAGCCGATCATCTACCACCCCCTTCACTACTAGGTTTTAGTGCCTCCCCAAAATCCTTCGTATAGAATTTCAGCCAATTCCTCCTTGCTCAGGTCGGCTATCCCTAGCTCTTCAAGTGACCTTCCTTCGTGATAATAATCTGTCTGATTTATCACCGAAGCCAATCTGATTGTAGCATCAATAATCGGAATGTCAACATTAAATTTGTGCGCCAATTGTGCTGTTGGGACTAGACCGAATGGGACATCCTCAGTCACATACCTGCTTGTCATTGATGAAGGTTCGGCAAGATTAGCCACAGTGCCCTCTTTATCAAAAGGAGCCTTAAAGTAGACCGACATAATTGTGCTCTTTGACCAGAATGATTCCTCGGGATACTCAAGCAGTCTCACACCAATGGCTTCCCCTATTCTGGCTACCTCTTCATAGACCGCCTTTATTGCCCTGACTATGGATAGGGTAGTGGCGTGCTTATAAAAGTAGAAGTCCTTGCCTAGGGTGTCAATCCAGCCGGCATTTAGAATCGTCCCAACCGGGTGCACAATCGGATTTAGATTGTTTAATGAGGTAGCCAGAACGTTCTCGCCGGGAACTACCGGGTAAATATCCTTTAGGTCATTTATAACCCTATCTGTATTCTTGGCTGGAAATGCCGCCAGTAGTAGCTTCCAAGCGTCAACGAATACCCTCACTCTACCCGCAGCTTCTAACCGGCACCCCCAGGGAAGGGTGTGCCCTTCGGCTATAGTAATATCCCGCTTCACCCCTCTTTCTCTCAACATATTAGCCAATAATAGCGCCGAGTAGTTTCCTGGCCACGTAACTATAGTTTGACCATCCCTCAGGTAAGGTATTATAGAGGTAAAAAAGTGCTTGTGCCCACTGGCTGGAATAACCACCATAATATAATCAACAGTCTTTATTGCCCGCTCAAAATCGGTTGTGACCATACCCAGCTTTACCGCCCGCTCCTTACCCCAAGCATCAATTAAGCATATCTGCTGCCGCTCAAGGGTTGTGCTGAAGCCTTCCTTAAACTCAGGCGCCTCACACATATTTACCTCAAGCCCTTTTAGCGTTAAGTCAGCCGCCATGGCATGAGCCCCACTACCTCCACCCAGGACTGCTACTTTTCTAAGCATTTACGCTTCTTCGCCCCCTTTTCATATGCCAGCTGGTATTCTATTTGTCCCCTTGCTACAATAGTAAATAAATATATCATATCTCATACAAATAAGTAAATCGTTTTATGATTGACCTTACTCATTTTTCCTTCGATTAGGAATCAAGAACGGAGGATACAACATGGCAAGGCAAAAAAGACAGCCAGCATTAGAAGCTAGCTACGATGCAGTCATAATTGGAGCCGGGATAGGTGGCTTGACCTGCGGTGCTGCTTTAGCTAAAGCTGGCAAGAAGGTATTGATTTGCGAGCAGTATACTCAGCCGGGAGGCTATGTAACCTCCTTCCACAGGAATGGCTTCACCTTTGATGGCGGGCTACAGTCATTTAGCTCAAGTGGTCTGGTGTTCCCCATCTTAAAAGAGCTCGGGCTATATGACAAGGTGCAATTTGTCCGCACTAACTATCAGATTATCACCCCGGATATAAAGATTAAGTTGAACTCCCTGCCTCAGGTAAAGGAGGAATTTAAGGGGGCATTTCCCGGAGCTGAAAGGGAGATTGAGGCATATTTCCAGGAGCTAGACAGATTATTACTACCGTTTGAGAAGATGCTTGGCGGAGACAAGCCAGCACTGCCCCTGCTTTCTGGCTCACAAAAGGCAACAGCCTTGTTCTCTTTCCCCTTTACTAACCTCGGCTTTATCAGGAACCTGGTACGATACCAGAAAATAACCTCTCAGGATTTGATAAATCGGCACCTTACTGATAGTAAACTTAGGCTCATCTTCGCCTCTTTTGGTTATCCATTAATGAACGCTATGACTACGGTAGGGATGTGGTACTCATTCATGAAGGACTACTGGTATCCCATCGGTGGGATGCGAAACTTTGCCAGCCTATTTGCTGACCTTATTGAGCAGAATGGCAGTACGATAAGTCTGAGAACTAGAGTAGACCGAATCATGATAGAGGATAGCATAGCTACCGGAGTCAAGCTAGCCGACGGCAGGGAGGTGCGGTCCAAATTTGTGGTCTCTAACATTGACTGGAAGCAAACCTTTACTAAATTGATAGACAGGCAGTACCTTGAGGAGGGATTCGTTACTCAGGTAGAGAAAGCCAAGGTATCTGAATCTGCGTTCTGTGTCTATCTAGGCACCGACCTTACTAGACGCTACTTTGAGGGACTAGCCCACCACATCCTCTACCTTCCCGCCTATGGTAAGCCCTTCTTGGAAAAGGATGCTAATGACCCCAATTTCTTCTACGATTGTAGCCTTGGGATAACCCTCCCCTCCCTCTCAGACGATTCTCTGGCACCTCGGGGCAAGAGTGTGGTCATCCTGACAACCTGGGCTCCCTATAACTACCTTGGCAAGTGGAAGACCAAGGATGGCAGGAAGACTGAAGCCTATCGGAAGCTAAAGGAGGAAGTAGCCAGTCAACTAATAGCCACTGCCGAGAGAGTCATCCCTGACCTGTCCCAGCATATCATCGTCCGTGCTATTGCCACCCCGCTGACCTATGAACGCTTCACCCTCAATAGTGAGGGTGCCACCGCAGGGTGGAGCTGGGACCCAAGGTTCACCCTTACTACAAAATACGGTTCATCAGTCGGTTCTCTGAAAACCCCCATCAGAAACCTTTCCACCTGCGGTCACTGGTGCTTCTCGCCCGGTGGTGTGCCCACAGCTATGCTTACCGCCAGAATGGTGGTTGACATAATAAAAAGCAGGGATTAAAGCGACAAACTAGCCAAGGTGGGTTATCTTTCCTCTATAGTTATTCGTATTATGGTGTCACCCTGCTCAATCTTCTCCAGGACATCCATTCCCTCTATTAGCTGACCAAACACTGAGTGCTTACCGTCAAGGTCAGGCTGTAGGGTATAGGTGATGAAAAACTGGCAGCCATTGGTATTGGGACCAGAATTAGCCATTGATAGGGCACCAGCAACATGGGTATGCTCAGTAAATTCATCAGCAAAGTAATAACCGGGTGTACCGGCTCCAGTTCCAGTAGGGTCACCTCCTTGAACCACAAAGCCAGGGACAACCCGATGGAATGTAGTCCCATCATAGAATTTTTCACGGGCGAGGAAGACAAAATTGTTGACTGTTACCGGGACATCGCTGGCGAATAGCTCCAGCACTAGGTTCCCCCTTTCGGTTTCAATAGTAGCAGTGTATTGCTTACTGGTATCAATTGTCATCGGTGGTGGCGCTGAGTAAGTTTTAGGCTTCGGTGCTGCGCCGGCACATGACGCTGAAAAAAGTGCCCCCAGAACCAATACAATGCCAGCTATTCGGAATAGGCTCTTAGTTGACATAATATTCTCCTTTCTTATAGACGGCGTTAATATAGAAACTTTAAGTAGCTGACTCAATTTTGTCAAGCCTTAGTCATAAGTTGAGCCAATTTATTGACAAGAGGCAATTCATATAGTAAAGTGTTTGAAATTAGGGAAGGGGCAAAATCAAAAAACAAAATTGGAGAGCAGTAATGAAAGGTATAAATAAAATAATTTTGAGTGCTTTGCTCATAGCATTAATCGCCATGCCAATTACTGGGTGCATGCATGGACCAGTCCTTAGAAATCTTCCACCAACAGCCGATTTCACCTACTCACCAAGTGCTCCTACCACCGCTGATAGTATTGCCTTTACCGATAACTCTACAGATGATGATGGAAATATAGTTTCTTGGGCTTGGAGCTTCGGTGATGGGGACACATCGGCAGAACAGGACCCATCCCACTTATTTGGGAGTCCAGGAACCTACACCGTTACGCTGACAGTTACCGATGATGATGGCGCTTCAGATACCTATACCGTTACCATAACGGTGTCCTCACTTCCAGCCGGAATCGGGAAAGATGACGCTATCGCCATATTAGTCGGTGAGATAATAAAGCCTGCCTCGGCGTATAAAAGAATCTCGGCATTCATGCTGTCTGAGCCGCTTCAAAGTGGAGATGTTGTTACCTCAGAAAGCGGTCAAAGTTATCCCATAGGCAAAGAGCCAAGGCTACACGATACTTGGTTCATCTTTGTAGATGATGAACCGCTGGCATTTTTTGCCCATGATACCAGATACGTTTTCATAGATGCTCAAACTGGAGCCTATGGCGTCGTCAATGAAACCTGGCCACCCGAGATAAATAATCTATCTATGTGGGATACCCAAAGATTGGGTAGGGGACATCTCATTGAGCTCTATTCCGTCTTGGATAGTGCTGTTCCTATCGCTGGTAGTACCAGTCAAGCTCCCAGGGGTGATTATGGGGATGCCCCGGATGGGCAGGATGCTTACTACGGAGTTTCAGGTCACTATCCAACTTTATTTAATACCACCAACAGCCAGTTCGGTCGCCCCGGAGGGCATACCCTCAATATCGGTGAAGAGACTCTAGGATTAAACGTGAGTGCTGAGGTGGATGCCAATGACCTTAATGACCCGGATGGAGAACCCAACTTGGTAGACGCTGACAGCGATGAAAGAATTTATGTCATTATGGAAGGTACGCAGGCTAAATTGGCGTTTACTGTTACTGTTAGTCCCAACGCCCCAGATGTAAAGCGGTACGCCAACGCATTGATTGACTTTGACCAGAGCGGGAATTGGAGCGCTGGCACCTACGGGACAGAATGGGTTGTGGTTAACCAGGCAGTGGACATTGACCCTGGTTCCTCAGAAACAGTAATCACTCCCTGGTTCTCCTGGGGAAACAAAGCCGTGCTTCCGTCACCGGTGTGGATGAGGTTATTACTCGCCAGAGAAGAAGTGAGCCAGAGTCTATTTGCCAATTTGGGCTGGGATGGGAGCGGGCAGTTTGAAGATGGCGAGGTTGAGGACTACTTCGCCTTTCTTACCGATAAGCCACCACTACCTGATGTTATCCGTTGGCCCCCGGCACCAAAGCTGCCACCAGGAGGGGATGGGAAGCCACCACCTGGAGGTGGAGGACAACCGCCGGGTCCAACGAAGGGTCCCTGTGGCTATGACATAAACTACTACGTCATCATCATTAATGGCGGGGATAGCAAAAAAGACCTGGTTAATGGGACACCCATCGTACAGGAATCCGTTGACACAATGGCAGGGCTTGCCGGGGAGCAAGGTTATCAATCAATGGGTAATCTTGGTCCTGGCAACAACTCCTTGAGCGACATTGGTCAGGCATTTGACCAGTTGGCAGCAAAAGTGAAGTGCGGTGACTATGTCCTGATTTATATCTGTGGGCACGGCAGGGAGGACGGGGGCATTGCCCTAAAGGACGCCAGTGGAAACACGCAAGAGACAATGAAGCCTACAGACGGAGATGGTAAAGATAATAGTTTAGAGGACTTTTTGAATAAAATCCCTCCATGCAAACCGGATGAGGATTGTGAAACACCTGGAACATGCTGCCATGTTACGGTGATAATAGAATCATGTTATGCCGGAAACTTTAACGTCCCCGGGGTAACTGGTAAGGGAAGGACAGTAACAGGGACGTCATCTAATACTCCATCATGGGCAACTTATCCCGGAGGCGGCGTCTATACCCAAGGTTTTGATAAAGATTCAAGAGACCCAGCTTCTGATACCAATCAGGACGGCAGCGTAGACCCGGCGGAAGCCAATGAAACGGCTGAGGATGCAGTTGATAATAACAACAGCAAGCAAGGGAAGAGTCAGGCACCTTGGAGCAATAGTCAGGAGTGCGAATGCAAATGTCCGTGTAAGCCGGGTATAGATGGCGATAAGTGGGTGTGGGATGATGTATCTGATGAGTGGGTGAATGAAATCCAAGCCCTGCCAGGGCAACCGGTAACGTTCAGATTGGAGATTGAAAACGACGGAAAGTGTCGCGATATCGTTGAGCCACAGATGATAGACTTTCTACCAGGCTGCCTGGACTACGAAGGTGGAGCCACTATCTTCTACAATGGACAACACAAGTCTAGACCACCTGATGAGATTAATCAAAGCGAAATGGGGTTACAGCTTGTTTGGGAGCTAGATGAGATAGAATCACTAGCACCGGGAGACAAGATAGCCATTGAATACGATGCCAGCGCTGTATATCCGGGGCCGAATGTTAATATGCTTCTCACTAGCGCTCACTGCGCCGTTGAT
>Ga0315314_1004543_pt1 | contig 10377 bp, 9 predicted proteins | sample TDP9_MG_FD_203631 | JGI IMG/M metagenome (GOLD analysis project Ga0315314, IMG submission 203631) | Freshwater sediment microbial communities from Lake Towuti, South Sulawesi, Indonesia - TDP9 | ecosystem: Environmental > Aquatic > Freshwater > Lake > Sediment | place: Indonesia: South Sulawesi... | reverse complement strand
GTCGATCTGAATCAGGTTGGCAATGCGTATGCTTCTCATGGCAATCCGACGAATATGGATGTTGTGGTGGTTCTTTATGTCGCGTCTGGTTACGGAAGCTATTATAGGCCTAGGATTGTGAAGCTTGAGCTTTGGTATGTGGGGGAATGACTTGATCAAGCATAGGAAAGGACAGTTCTTCATTATTGTGGCTATATTATATTGTGTGATTCTTCTTTCCATTGCGACTTATGTTATCGCTGTCATTAGTAGTCCTCCTAGGGCGAGGATTGGAGGAGCCCAGTACGCCTACACCAACATTAAAACTCAGTCTATCAGGATTGTGGAAATCTCCTTGGCGAACTTAACTAATGGCGGTCCGTCTAATGTCTTGCTCCTCAATTTGGAGAGATGGAAGAATTCGACGCAGAGCTTCTTCGCTAAAGAGGGGTTCTCACTTTCCTTAGCGTATAACAATGTTTGGAGTGGAACCGATTGGAACAAGTCCTTGAGTTGGTCAAAGGCCCAAGTCAGTTTTACTGTGCTTTTGCAGTCTGGGTCATCCCGAATAAGTGATGAGTTCATGGTTAAAAGTGAGCTTTATGTGAATGTTACGCGGGTTGAGTCCTTGAATGCCACCCATCGGCGTGTTTATGTTAAGGTTTGGAGGGAAGGCAGCGCTCCTGTGGTTTCTGGAACTGTTAAGGTCGGTTCTGTTCAAGCTTATAACAATGGGGATGGAACGTATGCTGCCGTTGTTCCTTCTTCGTCTGAATACATTGTTTCTGTTTGGGATTCGCGGTCCATCTTTGTTAAGGCTAAGAAAACTTAACGCTATCATGTTTGCTTTAGTGTGCGCTGTTGTTAGACCCCGTATACGGGGGGGATCATTGTTTTTGGTTTCTTGCGTCCTTTAATGGGAAAGCTTGGGAAAATGTTTGATTTGGCTTATTGGGTCTTTTTTTGCCTTTAGCTTAGAATCTTCTTTTTTCTCTTCTCTTAGCCCAACATTCCCTGCAGTACACTGGCCTACTGGGGTCTGGCTTAAATGGGACTTCGCATTCGTTTCCGCAGTCTGCGCACACGGCCTTGTACATTTCTCTGGGTCTGTCGGACTCCCTTCTTCTATACGACATTCTAAATTTCACACTCCTATTTTACTAAGCAAGAATCTATAGTATTCTTGCCGTCTATACGTCAACCCATCCATTTATAAACTTATGCCAAAACGTCTAAGGCGTATTTTGAAAGCCCTCAGAATAAAATCCGTTTTTATCATTTAAGCTGCTAATTGTGAGAAAACCATAAAAAGGTAGAGTTCAACCGTTTTAGGAATAATAAAACATTGTAAAGGCGAGAATGCATGAAAACGGTTCTTATCCCAAAGCCGGGGAGTGAAGCAAATTAGTGAGATAATTGCCGCAACTTTGTCCCTTAATAGAGTTCCGATAAGATTAACAGAGGAACGATGGCTTCACATTACAAGACATCACGAGGAATTGCAACCTTTTCAACACGAAATTATGCTCGGTATCTACTCCAGACGCGCTATATCTTTCGCCTCCTTCAATCAAACCGAACTACGCAGCTGTAAAGACCTTCAGTAGACTTCGAGAGGCTGGACTTGCAGAAAATCTCGTAGTCCATTACAGAGAGATTTCCCCCTCAGATGGGTTTATATTAACCGCCCTTGTAATGTCAAGTAAAAGACTGGCTAGGAGGTTTAGGCGTTGGCAAAAACTGAAGTAAGGATGGCTATAGATCCCTTCAAAGTTGTAGCCCGAGCGCTGAATAAAGTTGAGAAAAAGCCCTCTATGGCCAGGATAATCGCTATAGATTATGATGAAACCGCAGACGTTTTATACATAAAATTTAAACACTCCAAAACAGTCGACAACGAGGCCCTGGACGAAGACGGCCTCATACTCGCAGCATTAAACCAGCAAAACGAAATAATAGGATTAACCATTATGGAAGCATCCACATTTGCATAAAGCCTTACAAAACCATAAAATTGTTTAGTGATTATTCAAGACAGCGTAAATCGCGTCGAAAATGAATGTTATTCCATAATTCTCCCTTTTATGTAGGCAATAACAGGTCAGATTCAAGGAGCAAGGCGGTCACCTAAATTTGCCTACGCTTTTTTCGCTCGTAAAATGGCTTCCTACTTAGCCCTTTCTTCAGTCTTCTTAACTCATGTATTGAAGCCTCAACCTCTATTTCAATGACTTTTTAAGGAAAGGGAACGAGCAAAAGACGCATCGTAGGGTATGATTATCGCTTTATCTGCATTGAAAGGCAAATCCTTAAGGAATGTATGCTCTCCTTTGTGAGTTAACCTTCACCAGAGCCAATGGCTTCACCGCGAATACAAGAACTATGGAAAAAATTTGAAAAAGCGGAAATTTAGACGTGCCTTTTTTTCACTAATAAAATTATGACCACAAAGGCGACTATTGCAAGGGCAATTGGTATGCCAAAAATCATCATTTGTTGAGCCTGCTTTTGCTGTTGGTATACAGTCTCTTTCTGTTGCGCTTGGGCAATTAGACTTGAAGCTTCTGCGGCTGAGGCTGACGCGTTGTCTGAGGCGTTGGCGCATTCTTGAAAACTCGTATAGGCATCTTGGAAAGCCCTTAAAGTGTAGTATTTGCTTGCATTGCTGTATGCGTTTTCCGCTCGGCTTAGGAATGTTTGCGCTTCTTCAAGCTTGCTTTGGGCTTGCAAAAGAAACGAGTTAGCTTCTTGATTTTGTGGGCTCCCAAAAGATTGTATGGCGGATTGAACGTTAGTCACATTCGCCCTAGCATTGGCTAGCTTAGACCAAGCTATGGAGACGAAATCGTCACATAGATTCTTATAACGGTCCTCGACCCAAACTGGATTATCCGAAGTTTGCCAAGTGTGCTTTTCTCCGCTAGGCGGGCTCTCGAATTCAACGTAAAGGTAATAACTATGATAACCTACGGTTGCGTCGATGGGAACGGTGAAGTTGATTTTTCCAAGGTAAAGCTCAACGCCAACATCAATGTTGACCATACTGCTGAGGCTTAAGTTGAAAACGTTGAGTCCAGCCCAGCTGAAATGGACGCGCACTAAAGTAATTCCAACCTGTGCACTTCCATTGTTTTTGATCCAAACTTCGACAAAGCCGTCGTTCCCTTGAAAATATTCCGGCGAAGATGGAATTCCTGTAGGGTCAATGCTTTGAGCATAGCATGAAGGAACTTGTGTAGCCAGAATCGAAATCAACAAAAGAAAAGAGAAGACTTTAACGTAAAATCTCATGTTTCAGGAACCCTCCGTTTTTTAATTGTTCCTCTTAGCACTATGTAGACAATGGGGGAAGCGGCGAGTATTCCCATGCTAATGGAGGATGCAGATAAAACCACTTTAGAAGTCTTTATTTCGGGATCCCAGCAATAGAGAAGAGCCTCATAAACCGTGCCACGAACTATAACATAACGAGTTAGTGCAACCGTGTCCTCGTATGGAATGTCCTTAGAACCATAATCCGCCATCATTGGATATGAAACATATCCATACCCAAAAGGTGGGACAGTATAAGCGTTACCGAAGCCTGAAGCCATTGCTATGGCAGCTAATTTGTAAGAGTCTTGGGGTACGGCGCTGCGGGTCAGCAACCAATTTAAACCTGCTGTAACGTTTTGATAGAAAGAATAGTTCCAGGTGCTACATAATCCAATAAGGGGTAAGGAGGTGCGCTGGGCATCACCGCCCCCTCGACTATTCGGCCAAGATCCGTCTGAGGCTTGTCTAAGCGCGAGCCAATATGCCGTCGTTTGTGCAAGATTATAATAGGTCATGTCTCCGGTGGCTTGATAGATCGTCAGATAGATGGTCATAAACGCCCAGGTGGCTGCGCCAACATCGTATTCATGCGTTTCACTAGGGCTACTTTTCGTTGGATCACTCCAGTTGTCTTTCAACCAACCAGCGGCTCTAACTGCAAAATCACGGTAAGTAGAATTGCCCGTGATTATGTAAAGCGTTGAGAAAGCTAAGACGGCGAAGGAGTTTGTGGCTATGGTGCGGTTAACCCGTGCCGGCGACCACTTAACCACCAACTCGTTTCCACCAATGGTTGCATTTCGGAGGTAGTCTTCTTGGCCTGTCGTCCAATGGGCTATGGCATACGTATAAGTGCACAACGAAACCAAATCATAAGTCCATGACCCCTTTATCGTCCACCAGCCACTCGGGTTGCTATACCACCCAAGCCTTCTGTTATCCTCCTTAGAAATCTGCCTTGTTGCGTTACTGAGGAATTCATAAGTATATTGGTAAGCCAGCCACAAACTTAGGGCTTTCCAAGTAACTTTCTCTGGGCTCGCGCTCGTGTCATCTTCTATTTTTTTCACAAGATCAACTAAGACATTGTATATGGTCATGTTAACAGCGTTAACTGACACAAAGGATAGATATGGACCAGTTAATGGAGATTTAAAGTCATAAGTCCAAAATCCGCCAGCGTCATATCGCATATCGGACGGCCCAATAACTGACCCATTTGGCTGGAAGACTGATGCCTTTATGGAAATGCGCCATCTTGATTGCAACTCTGAGTTAATTAGAACCGCAGGAGTGCGGGAGATGTTCCAAACATGGGCAACAACTTGCGAGCTATAACTGCTTAGTCTTCGTGTGTAAGTCACAATTTTGAAGTCCGGGTCAATTACAAAAACGTTGAACAGAGTAAAACAAAACGACATTAAACCAGTCGAAGTTTTGGATAACGCCGTAATAACATAAACGCCCTGCGGCTGATTTGGACTGAACTTCATTTTTACGGGAACAGTGGTCTCTCCCGTCGCGCCGGTCGTCCCGCTGAAAACCTGGTACGTGCTACTGCCACTGGTGAATTTTGCGACGTAACCCTTTGGGTTCATTATCGCGAAACTATATTGAACGTTTGGTATGGGGACGTTATCCCAAGTTAAGGATTTTATGCGGAGTAAAAATGAGGATTCTAGGGGATATAACGCCAGTTGATAAGGTTCGGCTGTTACAACCAGCTGGTAAGGAGGCTTCACTAGCAACTTGAATTCATGCCTTGAAAGACCCAGGGACGAAAGCGAGTTTCGTTCACTAGGGCTTATGGCATAAAAATTCGGTTTTAAACCCAAAATTTCGTCGCTGAAGCCTGAATCCAATGAAGAGTATGGAACGAAGTATGGATTAGACGAGCTGAGGCGACTCAGCTTGTTTGGATCAAGCGAGTAAAACCCTAATCCGCCCGTGTTTGGGTATTCTTTGGTGTCATATTCTGCGAGCCCCAACTGGAAACCTTCAGGTAAGCCTGATTGACTGCCCCAGTCTGGCGGATTTCCTAAACTTGAAAGAAGGGACTGGGCGACATTATCCGAGACCATGCTTAGTTGATCTGCTTTGGCAGCCAAATAAAATGGGGATAGAGACTGAAAAGTTGAGATGGCTACTAGCGCCACTATGAGGATGAAGAGGGCTACGCCAATGATGTAGTCAAGATGCACTTGGCCTCGGCGATTTTTCCAAAGCCTTTTAACCCTTTGGTTCAGGGCTGACCCTCCCCGTCTAAACGAAGATGTTGAAGGTTAACAGAGTGATTATCAATAGGATTGCTGAGTGCTTAACTCCGGACAGGATGGAGCCCTCGCTCATCTTCCCTCCAATTAAGCCTCCTACAAACGCTTCAACAATTGTCATGTGGAAGAAAACCAGCCTGTAGTCTGTTGGTGTAACAGCGCCCGCTAGGAAAACTGATCCTTGCGTCGACATCTCACTTAACGTGCTAAAGAACATTTTGAAAAGCATGACTAGAGTGAACAAGAACACGAAAACGGTTATGTATGTAATGAATATGTAGGGCCGTATTTGCGCCCTCCTTTCCCTTTCCATGCTTCGAAGGTCTCTAACGTGGCTTACTATGGAGTTCATAACTCTTTCAATGTTGCCGCCTGATCTAGCGGTCTCTGAAATTAGGGTCACAACCCTATATGTGAGTGGAGTTTCAACGCGTTTTGCAAATGAATCAAGAGCCTTCTCGTAGGGGATGCCCCAAGAAAGCTGAGTAGCCACCCTTTTCATTTCAGGCGTTAAGGACCCGTAGTCCCTATCGGCTGTCGCCTCTAAAGCCCTCTCAAAGGTCATGCCAGTCCTTTGTGATTCGGCTAAGTCCCGAAGTAGATTAGCCAAGTTGTCTTCAATGCTTCTTATCCATTTGCGGTTCAGATAGTCAACGACGGCTATGGGAATTAGAACAGTTATGAGCGCCGCTAAAACAGCGTTTGAGAGCATGAAGGGAAAGTCTTGAGTGCCAATGGTATACCTTAGCGTCATGAGTGCAATTATGAATCCAGTTATGGCGCAGCCCGCATATAGGATGTAGGCAATTTTCTTTTCAATTTTGGGCATTTTTTCACCTCTTACTTTGGAGACATTGCATCAATCAGAATAATCACCATGGCTGCAAGGAATGGAATCACAAGGTACGTTAGCATGTACATGATGGCTGTGATGCTGACTCCGCCGAGGGTGCCTCCTAGAGTGGACATTACGCCCAACATGATGATGAGTATTAAGGGGAAGGCAACGAGCATTGAGATATAGCTTTCAGCAATTAAGCCCAAAGAGTCGAGGAACTTACGTACCTCAAGGGTTCTTATTCGCATCAACTCCTTAGACTCTTCGTTAAGATATTTTGTTAGATCGCCGCCTGAACGAATCGTCGCAATGAATCCTTCCAAAAACAAGCCGTATCTTTGCGAAGGCGATCGCTCCACAGCATTTTTTATTGATGTAAACATGTCTTCTCCGAGAAGGTTTGTGTCCCTCAAAACAACTTTAGCGTCACTCGTAAAGGCTGGCAGTGTCTTAGTTATGCTGAGAGAGTGGAAAACCTTGTATGGCGAACTTCCGGCGCTTGACAAAATTGACATATAACTGGCGGCATACGGAAGCTCGCCTTCTAGGTCGCCTTTCCTACTATTAGCCTTTATTGAAGGATAGACATAAGCCACTAAAAACGCGACTAAAGCTGCGAGTCCGCTAAACCCTAAAGACAATAGCAAAAATGAGAAAATGCTCGTTTGCACTATGCCTATAACGGTGAGAAGCAAAAGTATCATAGAGGAACAGGGAAACGCAACGAGGAAAGTCAGAATTGAAATAAAGACCATAAAGGAGACGTAAGCCCTGTAACTCACTTTAAGAAGAGCTCTGTGAAGTTTCTTGCGCACGTTCTGAAATTTTGGAAACACTCGCTCCAGTCTGTCTCCGAGGAGGTTGTAGGCGAAGTGCCAAATCTTTGATCCTTCAGTTTTTTTGGTCATGCCAAGCCCTGCCTTGCCCTTTCATAAAGTTTTGCTGGATCCGAATAGTAGTCGCGAATAATTTGCGCAACTTCTTTGTGTTCTCTGATTTTGTTTTTCGCCATCCAGTCCAGAATAACTTTCCTCTGCTGAATGTTTTTATTCACGTAATCAAAAGAGTACGCCCTCTTCCTCATGATTTTCTCGGCTATGTAGCTGCGACCCGTGTAAGCAAAGCTATCGTTTTGCGGGTTCCATCGATACACATCGTTCGTGAGCAGTTCCCCTGACCTTTGGTCTAGACCCACGACCTCGCCTACGGCGAAGGTTCTTCGAACTGGCTTATCGCCTAGGGTTATACGGTTCAGAAGCGCTAGGGCGTCCATTCCTGTCACAAGTGTTCTGGGAATGTTCATAGGCTCCGATTCTAGTCTGTGAATTACTGAACTTATTGAGTCGGCGTGAATTGAGCTTATCCCACCGTGACCGGTGGCAATAGCCTGAAACAGCGTGTACGCTTCTGCGCCTCGAATTTCGCCTACAATGACGTAGTCGGGTCTCTGTCTCATCGCGCCCTTCAGAAGATCAAACAATGATATTTCAACTGAAGCTTGTTCTCCAGCTAAGCCAAATCCTGTTCTTGTAACGGATTGAATCCAGTTCTCATGTAGTAGGTTAAGTTCAGGCGTGTCTTCAATGGACACGATTTTCATTTCTGGTCGTATGAAGCCTGCTAGGCAGTTGAGGAAGGTTGTTTTTCCTGAGGCAGTTCCGCCAGCAATTAAGACCGATGCTTTATGTTCTATTAGGAACCAGAAGTATGCGGCTATTTCCGATGATAGAGTGTTCATCATAATGAGGTCAGTAATGGTGAGGGGCTCTGCGCGGAACTTTCTAATGGTGAATGTCGAGCCTTTCCTTGTGACTTCTGTGCTGTAGGTTAGGTGAACTCGGCTTCCGTCGGGCAGTGCGGAATCCACGATGGGTTGGGCTATTGATGCGTGTCTACCTGAAGCGTAGGCAAGTTTTATTATAAAATCATTGAGTTCATCTTGTGTGGAGAAAGCTATGTTGGTTGGAATGGACTCGTAGGCTCTGTGCCACACATAAAGAGGAATGCCGACGCCGTCGCAGCTAATGTCCTCAATTAGGTGGTCCCTCATTATCGGATCGATTTTTCCAAGGTAAACGAAGTCTCTCCAAAGGAAGTACATTAGTTTGTTTAATGAAGTCTCATCGACCTTAATCTTATAGCGTTTTACGACTTCCCGAATCTTGTTCTTTATGTATTCCTCTGCTCCCTGCCTTGTCTCCGTCGCCTTAAGATTTATGTCCAGTTCATCAACCAAAATTTCCTTTATTCTATCCGTTATGGCTTTTTCTTCTTCCGAAAGCGTCGGTTCGATTATGACATACCTAAGTTCCTGGGTCTTAGGATCCTTTGTAATAGCTGCATATGCATATGGTTCATTAATTGGATAGACCTCAATGGAGGTTGGTGGTGGTGGCGTTGGCGTTGACGGCGGCGGTGGCGTTGGTGCTCCCCCGAAAGGTTTGACAGCAGGTTTTCCGATCAGAGCGTCCAATGGTTTTTCATCTGTTTTCTTTTTGGGTTTTTTCTCTTTCTCGGATTTTCTCCCAATTTTTAAAGAGAGTTTCCTAACCATATGTTTATCACTCCATTCCATGACCTTGAAAGCTTCACCATGGGTTGGGAAGCCGTGCTGTAAATTGTTCCACCAAATGTGGCGTTAACGTTACAAACGGATGAAGAACCTTGAATGGTGGAATCATCTTGGGCGTAAGCCACAATCTGCGGCTTTCCATTAACGGGCTCTACGGAAATTCCGTAGCTGTGATCACAAACCGTTTGAGGAAGGCTTAAGCTCACTAGAATCGCTGAATTAGTGGAGTTTGAAGACAAGATCAGGGTATACGCCCGAACGATTTCGGAGGAAACATATCCAGATATTTTCATAAACTGGGCTTCGCTAGCGACTCCATTCGCCGCGAGTCCTATGTACCCTACTGAAAAAAGAAGCGAAACAAAGATGATCATGGTTATGGCTAAAAGGATTACGTGGGCAGTTTCAGTTTGACCTCGATTGTTCCTTCTCATAGTATGCCCACCCCAACCTCTGTCGCGATGAATTTTACGGTTACAAACTTTCCCGCGCTCATTAAACAAGAAAATGCAACAGTGTCCGCTTGAGGGAAGGAAGCACGAATCTCGAATTTGGTGGTAGGACGAGTAAAAGTATAGTTATAATTAGTAATGATTGTGTTCTGATTGCGGGTTGAGATGCGGAATGTACCCGCCCCGATTCCCGATCTTAAAAATGGACTTACCGCAAGCTTGACAATGCGTATTGTGACGTGCACGTTCCCATTTGAGTCCGTATAGTTGTAGACGCGAGGCCTAAAATCGAGGAGCAAAATCACTTGGGCGGACCCTATTCGCTCAATTATGATTCTGTCGATGTCTGAGTTAGGCTCACCTTGTGTGCCATTTACAACGTTCCAGCGCCAGCCTCTAACGTAAAACCTAGAGTTAGGGGCGATTATGTCGGAAGACGTGTCAACGCTGTATTCGATTTTTTGAAGCGTTTGGCTGTATTCGCCTCGTAGTTGGCTATTATTGAGTATTTGAAATTTAACGCTGACGAAATTGGGGTAAACTAGAAGCATGCCTTTTCCATATGAAAATTGCGTGATTCTCTCGGATCCGTGGCCTTCATTAACCACTGTTAAGATGTTATCGCCTAAAAGCAGCATGGAATTTTCGACTCGACGGATCATGGCGGTGTCCTGCATCCTATTTATAATTGGAATTCCTAAAAAATAGACAAAGGACACGCCTACGACTATGATGCCTAAAAGAAGAATTGTGGCTATGATGGGAGATACCGCACGCCGAGATTTGAACAATCTCCTTAAATTTGACGCGATTTTTGTCATACATCTCCCTCTCGTTTAAACAGTTGAGGAATGCCAAAAAGGGGGGGAAGAGTGGGCGTATTCAGAAATATTGCTTTATGTAAGTAAGGTTCCTGTGGCGGATTGGCCGTCTGTGCAAACTACCTTG
>Ga0315314_1004542_pt1 | contig 10378 bp, 13 predicted proteins | sample TDP9_MG_FD_203631 | JGI IMG/M metagenome (GOLD analysis project Ga0315314, IMG submission 203631) | Freshwater sediment microbial communities from Lake Towuti, South Sulawesi, Indonesia - TDP9 | ecosystem: Environmental > Aquatic > Freshwater > Lake > Sediment | place: Indonesia: South Sulawesi... | reverse complement strand
CGATTTTCACCAGCAGCATTTCTTTTGAGATCGCCCGGCCCAGAGCGAAGAACTGCCCCGGGTCTAGCCGCACCATCTGCTCAATCATCTGCCGCTGCTTGTCCGGTGATAGGGCCAGGGCTTGTGCTGCTCGCTTGCAATCAATATCAAGCGTGGTGGGGCCTATGAGAACATTGCCGCATTGGGCCGCGGCATCCTTGCTCAGCGTGGCCAGCCGCTGCGTGGCCAGGATGGCGCAGAATCCGCGCTTGCGCCCCCGCTGGCAAAGCCCGATGACCGCGTCGCTGGATTCCGCCTCCTTCCCTTCCGGGCAATAGACATGCGCCTCATCCAGCACCACCAGCACCGGATGCCACAGGCTCTTCGGCGAATTGATGAGGGCTTCCAGGAAGAGCCTGACAAATTCGCGGCGGTCTGCCATTCGGCGCATCTCATAGAGATCGCAGATGGCGCTCACCTGCAGTTCCAGCAGCCGATGAGCCAGGAGCGCAGCAATCTTCGGCTCGGTGGCCACATCGCCGCCCTTGCCGGCCACGATATAGTCAAACTTTTCCCGCAGGCTGGCAAATTCGCCTTCGGGATCAAGCACGATCTGCTGAATCTTGCCGTGGCTTTCTTCAAGAAGGCGCCGCAGTGTCCAGGATTTTCCTCCCCCGGAGTTCGCCTGAATCAGGAGGCGCGTGGTTATCAGCGTCTCCAGATCAAGCCACACGCTGCGGCCCTCCTGCACAGCCTTTCCCAGTTCAATTCGCCCGGTCATGTTGCCACCAGGTTCACATGGCTTCCATTCGCGTCCTTGCTTACCTCAAAACGGTGGGGAAACAAGTCCTTGAGTTCCTCTACATGGGTGATGCAGAGGATCGTCGCGAAGCGGTCGGCCACTCTGCTCAAACATTCAACGAACAGCCCCCGCCCATGCGCATCCAGGGGCGCTGCTGTTTCATCTAGGATGAGCAGTTCACATCGCGCGCCCGCTCGGCTTGCAAGCAGCACGGAGAGCGCAATGCGCAGGGCGAGGTCAACCCGCATCGCCTCGCCGCCGGAGAAGTTCTCATAGGGCCGCTCCCCGCGCTCGCCTGTGGTGAGCGAAGCCGAACCATCGGCGATAATGATATCCAGCGTCTCCTGGAGGTTCTTGCCCTTTGTCTCTCGCTGCGTGAGAAGTTGCAGGGACATCCGGCCGTCGGAAAGGGTGGCCAGCACATCATTCGCCACCGCCTCCAGGTCGGGGATCGCTCGCTCAATGAGCAGGGCCGGAATGCCGCCCTTGCTGAAAGCCCCATCGCGGGGGTTGCCCAGGAGATTCAGCAACTTTAGCCGGCGCGCCAATTCTTTGAGTTCGGTTTGCAGCCGCTCGGCCTCTTTTTCCGCCTCTTCCGCCGCCCGCAGCCGCTCCTGCAGGGTCGCGCGACTGATTTCGCCATCCCGGATGCCTTGCTGCAATTCCGCTATCTTTTTGCGCTGGCGGTCTATCTGCATATCGGCTTCGGCCAGTCCCTTCACCCAATCCGGCGCGGCCGCCAGGCTCTCCCGCAAGGCCCCGGCCTGGCCATCAGTCTCTGCAGCCTCTTCCACCAGCCGCTCCAGGTTGGCCTTCGCCTCCTCCGTCTGGGCTTCGGCTCGCCCGATGTCCGCCAAGGCGGACTGGAATTCCGCCAGACGGCCGGCCTGCTGCTTCGCCTGGGCATGGGCGGCCGCGTCGTAGCCCAACTGTGCCCGCTGTTTGGCCCGTGTTGCCCTCAGTTCGGCAAAGGCGAGGGATGGGTCGGCAGCCTGCAATTCCGCCAAACGCTGCCGCTCCTGGGCGGCCGGAGGCCGCGCCCCGATCCCCGCGCCCGTTTTTAAGGCCAGCAATTGATTTTCGGTGGGCTTCCAAGGCCGGGCGGCTTCAAACTCGGCGAGCCGCTTCTCCTGCTCCGGTAGGACGGCCCTGGCTTCCCGGGCATCGGCAATCAATGGACATTGCTCAATGAGCGCGGAATCCCGTGAGCATGGCACTTCTTCCAGGCGATGTGCCTGCCGTTGCAGGGTTGCAACCTCTTTTTGCAGGTTCTGCACCCCCTGATCCCAGAGTCGTTTTTCTGAATCAACCTTATCGGCCAGGGTTTTCAGTTCTTGCTGATATTCCCGCTCGGCCGTAGTGATGGCCTGCTGCAGGGCTGCAATCTCTGTCTCCCATTGCCGCCTGGCGGCCTTCCCTTGTTCCTCGGCCAGTCTGCCTTCGGCAGACAATTTCGCATCTTCCTGGCGTTTGGCCTCCAGTTCCTGGGCATAGGCATGGGCCTCTTCCGCCTTGCGCAGGGCTTCGAGCATCTCCGGTTTTCGCACTGCCGCTTGGCCCAGTTTTGCCAGCCGCTCCTTAGCCTCGGCAACCTGGGTCTGCTGACGGCGTAGCCGTTCCTCTATTTCCTGGAGTTGCCGCAGTTGCGCCTGGTGAGATTCCCGCGCCCGCAGAATTTCTTCGCGCTTAGCCTGCAGTTCCCCAATCTTCATCTCTCGCTCTTTGAGCATCTCAGCGCAGGAGGCCAGGAGCGATTCCGCCTCACGGATGGCGTGGGCAAGTTCCTCTCTGCCCGCGGCCTTTTGCTGCGCCTGTTCCAGCAGCCCAGTTTTGGCTTCCGATTCGGCGGCCAGGCTCTTTCCTATTTGCCGCGCTCTTTCGGCCCGGCGCTCCCAGGCAGCGAGGTCAAGGATTTCGCCGAGCACGGCCTTGCGCTCCGCCGGTTTAGCCTGGCTGAATACGGCCGCATTGCCCTGGTTGGCACAGGCGGTTACGGTGAAGAGGTCGTCCGTCAGGCGCAAGGTGTGCTCAATCTTGGCCTGTGTCTCAGCGACGCTTTTGCCATCAAGCACCTGGCCATTGCTCTGGAAGGAAAGGAGCGTGGAGCCGCTTCCCTTGCGGCTCCGAGAACGACTCACCAGATAATTCTCATCGCCCAGGGCGAAGGCAAATTCCACGCGGCAATTCTGCTCGCCTTCCGTGATCACTCCGTCCAGCCCGCCCCGGGTGTGGCCAAATATCGAGAAACGAATGGCGTCTATCAGGCTTGACTTCCCCGCCCCATTGGGGCCGGAAAGAACAGCCAGATTGATGCCGCTGAAGTCAATTATGTGTTCCCCCCGATAGGAGAGAAAATTCTGCATCGTCAGTCTGATGGGTTTCATTGCACGCCTCCTTCCTGCCCCAATATTTGCTCTACTCGGCGCGCCTCAGCAAGTAGATTTTCTGCCAGGGGTTCCAGATCGGGCCGCTGCACAATCCAGCCGCGTAGCGCCTCCTCAAAAGCCATCTCCGCGGTCACCCCTACCACGCGCCGGCGCACTGCTTCGGCTTTTTGGGTCTCAATCTGCAACTCATGGATGCCGGCCTCTTCCGCAGTGCGGCGCAGGGCATTGAAGTCAAGGTCGCTCGCCTGCGATACCTTCACCCGCACAATGGCTCCCTTCAGTTCCGGCCAGTCAAAGATGCCATCTTCAATCGTAACGAAGCGGCGATAGGGCGTCGGAACATGGTAGGGAACAATATGCGCCTCGCCTTCATCCGCCCCGTGCGGATCAATCTCCACGAGTGTATAGCCTTTCTCTTCTCCCTCCTCGCCGAAGGTGACGGCCTCCGGCGAGCCGCAATAACGGATAGCACCATCTGCCAGGTCTTGCGGCTTGTGAATATGCCCCAGGGCCTGATAGCAGAAGGGCAGGTTGGCCAAGTCATGGACATTCAGCGTCCATTCCCCGCCGAGCATCATGAGCCGATTCTGCCCACCCGCCTGGGCCAGGTCAACGGAGAAGTGGCCGAGTAAGACGGCAGGAATATCTGGCCGCAATTGCTGCACCAGGCCCCGCAGCATCACCATCATCTTCTCGGCCACCAGTAAATTGAGTTCGCCTGGGGAAAGCCGGCGGGCTTCCTCATCTGCCAAGAGCAGATTTTTGTTGGGCCAGGGAAGGCAGGCAACTTGGAGTTCGCAGGTTTCCCCTTTATCCCGCACATCTGGTAAGCAGACCCCCAGTCGAGTCCCCACTCGCCATATCTCATAGATAAGCGGGCGGTCGACAATGTAGAGATTAGAATCAAAGAACCGCGCTGGTTTCAGTGCATCCAGCGCGTGGCGTTCGGAGGGTGACCGAGGCAGATCATGATTGCCCACGATGGCAATCACTGGCACCTTATTCATCAAGGCGGGATTGAAGGCCTCGAGTGCCAGTCGCCGCTCGGTCGGGGTGGGCCGGCAGCCGTTGAAAACATCGCCCGCGTGAAGTATCAACTCCGCGCCCCGCTCAATCCCATCCTCCACGGCGAACCTGGCGCAGCGGTAGAAGTCCATCAGGCGGGCATTCAAGCCGGTTTCCGGGTCAATGCGATTCCGCGCCGGCCCCAGGTGCCAATCGGCCGTGTGAACGAATTTCATCTGGCACTCCCTTTCAGGCTTTCCCTCACTGAGCATTTCCAGTTACCAGGCATTTGCTCCCGGACGGTCTGTGGGGAAAGATGCACGCTTCTCTTGCGCCGCGGCGGCAGCTCCGAGGGGCAGGGCCGTTCCTCAAACAGTAGCCGGCCCCGCTGCATCTGTTTGAGCACCGGGCAGGAAAGACAATTGGCCATCCATGCCCCCTGGCTCATTGGACGCCGCCTTGCTTCGCAGCCTTGGCCGTTGGCAGGCCTTTCTCATGCTTGATCGCCTGCTGGCAATCCCAACAATAGATGCTGCCGTTGAAAATTCTCTGGCCCTTCTCGCTCAGGCAATATTCAATCTGGGCGGCGCTGATGCGGTTTGAGCCGCACCGCTGGCAGATAGCCCTCTCCCCTGGCCCTGGCTCTTCTTCAGGTTTCGGCGCGGGTTGTGGTTGCTCTTGGCCGGAATCAAACAGCGAAGGCCCCGGCGCAGGTGCCGCGCTTTCTGCCTCCGCCGCGGCTATTTCTTCCTCGTCAGTGCCGATATCAGCCTCATGGCGCAGGATATCGGTCGCTTCGTCGGGTTCCTCTTCTTCCCGCGGAGCAGGGGTTGGCTCTGGCTGCACCGCTCCGCCATACAGCGAAGTTATGGCCTGGGCAAAATCTTGGGGAGTCAGCCTCCGCTTGAGAATCGCCCGCCACAGCCGCACCTTGATTGTTCCGCAGCCCGCTTTTGCCTGGAGCACGCCGCCGGCCTTGCCCAGGAAGTAGCGGATGACCTGGTTCTCGGCTTTGGAGCAGCATAGCGCCAGCCGATTCGTCTGCACCTCCAGTTGCGCCCGCATCACATCTGCCTGCACAAGGGGCGGCAATTGCGCCACCAGGGCCAGCGCGGTCTGTTCCGTGGGCACTGCCACCAGCGCCTTACTGGTTTTATCTTCCGGCTTGACCTGGTCTTGCCGGCCCCCGAGTTTTTTCAGCGAGGCATGGAAGAGTTCAACATCCAAGTCGTATTCTTTCCGCCGCCGGTAGACCTCCAAGGTTCCATCCGGCCAAAGAACACTGCCAGTTGCCTCGGCCAGGCAATAGCGCCGATTGGCTTCCAGAATCTTGGAATCAACATGCAGGCCGATGGCCCCCGCCTGCAAGCGCAGCCCTATCTGGCCGCAGTGCAATTTCTGGCTCTTTTGGTCAAGCCAGAAATGCACGCTCTCTTCCAGTTCCCTTATGACTTCGGTCTCCTCAATATCCTCTGGCCCCGCGATCTGGTAAATGCCGGGTTCCAGTTGTGATAGGCTCAATCTCTCCATAACAACCCCCTTTTCCGGCGGCGAATCTTCCGCCGATAGCATGCGGCACGGGCGTCGCAATACTCATCCTCACAGCCCCAACATTCCTCGGGGCCGCCGGAGCAGTTCCGACCGAAGGTCTTGACGGCAAGATTATCCTCTGCTAATCTTTGGCCGGGGACGCTCACTGCGGCTCCTACTCCTTGGGCTTCAGGCGCTGCCGCGCTTGAAGCCCCTGCATTTTGTAGCCTCTGCATTTCGCCTCCTCTCCGGCATCAGCCACTCCGTTTCCGGCAAATCATCGCCGAACATCCAGTCCACGGCTTTTCGCCAGGCATCCCTCATCCGCCGGCAGGCCAACCATTCCCGCGCCAGCAGGCCCAGGAAGATGACGGCCCAGCCGCCCAGGATGAAGATTGCCCCTCCAATGTCCCAGGAACCGTCAGGTTGCATGGGTTGCCTCCTTGCTCCGGTCCGGCCGGGCGATATGGTCATCCCTCAGGCCACCGGAGCCGCAGTTGGGACAATGCCTGGGCGACGGATAGGGCGCGCCGCTCCATCTGCAACTGTCGCAGCGCATCTTATAGAGGCCGCCCTCGGGATGAACCCATCCCCGGCCCATGATGAACTTGAGTGGTTCTCCGCACCATATACATGTCGCGCTCGGCATTTCTTTGCCTCCTGGCCCCACCCTGGCCCCGGGGGAGAAGCGAGAAGATCCCCGGGGCCAGGGACTGATGGGCACTTCAGTCCAGTTTCTCCTCCTCACTTACTGGAGGTTCCGCCTCTGCGGGCGGTTGCGCCGAAGCCGGTTCCGCAGGCTGTTCTTCGGCTCGCCTCGGCGAGTCTGCCTGGGGCATGACCGGGGCTTCCTCCGGCTCGTCCATGTTCGTCTCCAATGCCTGCTCCATCTTTGCCTCCTTGCTGCTAACTAGAGGCCAGGGGAATCGGTTCCCTGGCCTTCCGCGCGGCGATCGCCCGCCGCTTCCTCATGTCCAGGGCCTTCCAAAGCGCCTCGCATTCCGGGCAGCGCGTTTTCAACGGCCCTCTCTTTCCTATTCGCTCAAGCCACTTGCCACAACCGGGCTCCTTGCAGTAAACTGGTTCCGTTCTCTTTAGTCGGGGCTTGCCAAGGCGGGCGCGACGCTCGGCCTGATAACAGGCCCAGCATAGCGGGAAGGCGGGATATGGCTTCTTGCCATCGCCGCCGCAGAGCTTACAAGGACTTACCGGAATCTTTTTCAAATCTATCCACCCCAGAAAGGAGCGAAAATGGAAGCCTATCACTCCTATTTTACCGCCTATTGAGCGTTTTGTCAATAGGCCCTGAAAAGATTTTTTTCGGCTCCTAAAGAGGCCTTTTCCCCCTCCACCAGTCATGCCCCGGGCAGACTCGCCGAGGCGAGCCGCAAGCCGCCTGCTCCCCCCTGGCTCAAGGGATGGCAGCGGAGGATAGCCTCTGCCCCATCCCGATAGTCCGCGTGAATATAGCGCTGGGTCGTGGCAAGGCTGCTGTGGCCCATCAGGTGCTGAATGACCGTGGGTGGCGCGCCTCTGGCCGCCAGGTGCGAAGCGAAGCAATGCCGAAGGGTGTGGGGGCTGGCCCCCGCCAGCCCTGCCCTTTTGGCGAATCGGCACAGGGCATTCCTGATCCCGTGGTGGCCGACCCCGAACAGGCTCGCTCCGATTCGCGCCGGCGCTATAGGCAGCCACCGCTCCAGCATGTCAATCGCCGCTTTTGGCATGGGGAGTATGCGCTCCTTGTTGCCCTTCCCCAAAACCTTCACCGCTCCCATTTCCCGAAGGTAGTCAACTTTCCTCAGCGCCTCCACCTCACCAATGCGCAGGCCGCAACCATACATCAGTCCCATGATTGCCCGGTTGCGGGTGGCATATCTTCGGCTCCCGACTACCGCCGCGAACCATGCCTGCACTTGGCTTTCCGTGAGCGCGGGGCGAACCTTCCGGTGCCGCCGCAGGCGCAGGCCGCGCACCCACTTTTCCGCCTCCAGGATTTCCGCCGGGCAATCCGCTGCTTGGCTCCGCCAGCGCAAATATTGGCAGAGGATGATCCGCCTTCCCTCCAATGTCGCGGCCGCCAGGCCCGATTCTTGCATCATCCGAAACCAGTGCCGTAAAGTTTCGGCCGTCGGGCCATCGCCATCCGTGAACTCCGCCAGCATCCTCAAACCAGAACTATATGCTCTAATCGTATGCGGCGATAGCCCCTTTTCCCATCGGAGGCAGTCAAGCCATTCCTCCGCTTTCCATTCCATCTGCCGCCCCTCAATGCGGAACTCAAAAACCTTGCGGCGATGGAGGCCCGGGTGGCCCGTGGCGGCGGCAAAAGCCCCCTAGTATGATTATTCCTCAGAATCTGTCATTTGGCATGCTTCATTACGAGCAGACCAATTCCGTCTGCCGGAGCAAGCCCGCGTCGCATCGCCAGAAGTGTGAGGCTGCTGGAGAAAGCAGACGCGGGCCTGCTGTCCTTGTGGGTTTGGCTTCGGCTCGGCGATGCTTCTCATTGCAGCCTCACACTATTATTTTACCATGTCTGGCCCGATTTTTCAATAGCCCGCGCCCAAGGTTCGGTTCATTCTTTCCGGAGTGGCTCCAATTGGCCTGACTTGACTGTGGCGAGAAAGATTTCCCAGATGGAAATGTTGCAGCAGCGTTGGAGCGAACCGAGGGTGGTATGCATGAAGGAGCCTCCATTTTCCGAGAGAATTTCCCGAATCTTCTCGGCGGCTTCGGGGTGGCGCTGAATGAGGGTTTCAGCGTCAATCCGAAGGCCAAAGGCCAGCAAGCAGAGGGCGGCCTCTAGCTCCTCAACGCGCTCCTCAAGGTTCATTGCTAATCTCCCTCCTGAGTTTCTCCTCAATCGCCTGGGCGCGCCGCTTGCCTCCAGGACTGGCCCATTTGATTAATTCACCAGGATAAATGCCTTTTTTCAGCTCTTTTTCCACGCGCTCGTCATAAGAGGCCACTACGGGAAAAACCGCGTGTATATTATCAAGAAATTTATCCGACGGTGGCAACTTTATGACCATCAAAACGAAAAACAAAATGAAAAGCGCAAGTATAACTAACACAAAAAGCGCGTTAAATATAGGCCACAGCCAATCCTTATCTTCTTCCTTCTCCGCTTCTCTGTTTTCTCTTTTCATCTCTCTTCCGCCTCCCTCCTGAGTTTCTCCTCAATCGCCTGGGCGACCCAGGCGGTGAAGGACATGTTACTCCGCAGCGCCGCGGCCTGGGCCGCGGCCTTCTCCTGGCGGCTGAGGTAGATGCCGACCTTTATCCCCTCCGCGCCGCGGCGCGCGGGGCGGCGCTGGATGCCCGGCGATGCCTGCGCTTTCCTCATGGCTTATCCCTCCTCGTCAAAGATGATTTCCAGGCGGACGGGGCCGCCAGCCTTGCGGCCGGTGGCGTCAGTGGCGTAGACGGCATAGACCGGGAAGAGGCCGTCGCCCACGGCGTTGCGGCTGGCGACGGCAAGGCCACCGCCGACAACCTCAAATTCAAATGCGATCTTCTTCTGCAAAAAACCCGCGTCAATCCGGGTTTGGGTGAGAGCCAGGTCAAGGAGCCAGTTGGCATCGTCTCCGGTGCGGGCCAGGACATAGCAGGGGTCAACGATCATGACGACGCCCGAGTCTACGCTGATTCGTCCAACCTTCTCGCGGATCTCCTCGCGGACCTCTTTCATCGCGCTCTCTCTCCTTTCTCATTCGCGGTAAGGTCAGACATATACTGGGATTCCGCGCTGAGCGGCGTCAAGTTGATACCACTCCGGCGCTACCCGCCGGTTGCAGACACGGCATTTTCATATCAAGCGCCATACCCTGCGGCCCCTGCCTTCCCTAACTTGGGTCATTTTTTCCCCGCAGGCTTCGCACTTGATTGTCATTGTTCCCATCGCCTTGACGCTTGCCATCTGAAACGCTCCTTTCTAATCCTATTCCTATTCTACCTCTATATTTCCATATTGTCAAGAGGCTTTTCTGCCTTTTTTCGCCCCCGGCAAAATATTTTTTGGCGAAAGGGGCGAAAAGGCGACAGGCCCCGTTTTGCGCCACGCTTGGCCGAGAGAGGCTTTCAAATCAGGATAGGCCTCCTTACCCTGAGTGGAAACTGTTTCCGTGCGTCTAGCGGCTTTGCAGGGGCAAGGGGAGGCTTTGTGAGAGGGGGAGAGGCCGCTTCAAAAGCAAGGGGAGGTTATAGGGCAGTTCCGGCGGCAAGGCGAAAGGATTGCCGCTCGTGGGCGCTTTTGCGCGGCGGTTCGCGCCGGTCCTTTCATCTTCCCCTGGGGCCATGCGAGATGTTGGGCTGAAACGAGGCCCTTCAAGAACAAAGCGGCCCCGGCGGTTTCCCCTCGCCGGGGCCGAGGCTCCGCGGGCAAACGGACCGCGCCTGCATTTCAGTCAAACGCGAAATTGGCCTGCGCGCCCATCAACTGTCGCCCAACGCATTGGCCCACCAATCCAATATCCACGGTGGCCGGTCGTTCGCCGCGCGTCTCGGCCAGCGTCAGACCGGCATTGCTCGGGCCTATGAGCCGGTAGGCTGCGCAGAGGAGCACATTGTTTTCGCTCCAACCGGCGCTCATTGCATCCAGTGCATAGCCCACGCCGACTTTTCCACGTTTCACGGCGTCAACCAAGTCCAGCGAGAGGCCGGCGGCCAGTTTGCC
>Ga0315314_1004541_pt1 | contig 10379 bp, 10 predicted proteins | sample TDP9_MG_FD_203631 | JGI IMG/M metagenome (GOLD analysis project Ga0315314, IMG submission 203631) | Freshwater sediment microbial communities from Lake Towuti, South Sulawesi, Indonesia - TDP9 | ecosystem: Environmental > Aquatic > Freshwater > Lake > Sediment | place: Indonesia: South Sulawesi... | reverse complement strand
TTCATAGATTACGCCTCCAACATAGGGAGCAACAGACGCCGCCAACGTAGCAGACATTTGTGACACTGAAATCCATCGTCCCCTTGACGATTCCGGGGTGATAGAGCCCACAGACGCTCCCATCAAAGACCAGAGCATGTATGAAGCGCCGTTTAGAAAAGAGGCGAAGGCTAGGGCTGGAAAATTGTTGAAACAAATGAACAAACCGAACGATAAGACGCTAAATAGAAGCGCAATTGCCACAGCAACCATCTTTCCCAATCTATCCCCAACCTTACCCATCCAGATTGAAAAGAGAGCAGAGCCTAGGAAACTAATGGAACCCAACACTCCTATGTAAAAACTCTCGAGACCGTAGACGTCTTCGAAAAACTGAACCACAAAGGGTCTAACTAGGTTCAGAAAGAAAAACACTGTGGCAAAAAACAGCGACAAAAAAACTATCTTTTTCGCATGTGACGAGCCTAAGTTTGATTGTTCACTCTGCGACTTTGATGATTTCTCAACGCGTTGACTTCGGATGAAAAAAAGCACGCTGGTTGCAGCCGCGTAAAAAATGAATGCCAAGAAGAAGACGTTGCGAATCCCGATGAGAGTGGATAGATAGCCTCCTAAGCCAGGGGAAAAAATGTATCCCAGCCACCAGGACGAACTCATCATCGTGTATGTTAGTGTCACTCTATCCTTTCTAGCGAAAGTCACAACGTAAGCGCTTGTGGCAGTCCGCTTATAAAAAATCCGTACAAACCCATAACTGGAATGAGTTGAGTCCAATGAGTCGCAAAGGAAAACATGAGGGGAAGGGGCACCCAAATCATCCACCCTAGAATCATCACCTTCTTTCGGTCAAAACGGTCAGCTGCGAAGCCGCCTGGAATTATGGTTAAGGCTGTGCTCAGGATGAAAATTGAGAAGAGGAAGCCAACATCTGTGGAGGAGGCAGCTAAGCCCCTAATGTATAGGGGCAGTATGTAAGCGTACAAGCCATCGCCGAAAGCGCCTATAAAGTTGGAAATAAAAATTAGTTTAAGGTCTTGATTAAACGTTCCTAAAGGAAGAAAACGACTCCAAGCTGCTGAAACCATAAGCAAACCCTTAGGGCTATTCTTAAAAGAAAAACTGATAGTTAAGTTTTCGAAGCATAAACGGGTTGGAACCCGACTTGACCTTACTTCTTATGGTTTTCCCATAGTCTGAATGATTCCTGAAATCATGTTAAGTCGGTTAGAACTTCCAAAAGCACAAATGAGATTGCCTAGAAGCAACGTATTTATAGAAAACAGTGCTTATCGAAACCCCAGAAGCGCAAAACTCTGGAAGAATTAACTATAGAGGATTGTTACATTAGATTTATAATAGCACACTCTTCTATGCCCATTTGTGCGGGCAGAGAATTGACATTATGCTAACGTCAAGCCTTCCTCTCGATATTTATCTCTCCCCGCACTTTTCAAATTACATTTGTCTCTGTGGGCGAAGTTCTAAAGGAAAACGCCACATCGCAGCGTCCTTTGCAAGCTGTATCCCTTTTGTAGTCAGCTTGTATCTCGCTGCTTCTTGGCTTTTCAGCGGGTCCACGGGTTTTATGAGACCCAGAATCATTAGATAGTGCAAGTATGTGTTTACTTGATCTAAGTTGAGATTTGCACCGCGCATAATGCTGGTTTTAGTTTTTCCTTTTGGGTCACTGTTGATCGAGTCTAAAATGTCACCTATGATGTTGGATCTGTCTCTGTATTTGAATCCCGTGGAGAATATCTTTCCAAAGACCAAGCTCAGAAATAGATAATTATTCAATTTCTCTCCCCACTTATTTTACATAAGAATAGGAAAATATCTCTTTCGCTTATAGGAGATTCTTCTATAGAACATTTCTTCGTCATTTTTTTATTAAGGCTTCTTCCTCGATTAAAATTGGCGTGGGCAAAGTCTTTCATGGGAGGTGCCGGATCAGCAGGCAAAATACCAATCTCTCGTACTCGATGAAGGCTACTCGATGAAAAATCAGTTATGATTAAGTAATCTGATAGACGCCCAGAAACGCCACAAAAGGAGTGGAGGTGGCGGGATTTAAACCAGAACTCAAGTGAAGATGTCTCCCGCAAACCTCTTTTTTTATGTTCACATTAAGAACGTATGCATGTGCTCGCACTCTAGTAGAGGTAACTAGGGATGTTGGGCTTTGCTAAAGATGTCTGTCAGATAAGCTCTTCTCGGTATGGAAACAGTGCAGGTGTTCCACCTGTATGGATGAAGACCACATTGTCCTCTTTTCTGAAGTGTCCACGCTTAATCATGTCGATGAGTCCAGCCATGGCTTTTCCCGTATAGACTGGATCGAGTATTACACCCTCGGTTTGGGCCACCAATTTGATTGCGTTTAAACACTCTGGGGAGAGTATTTCGTAGCCCTTTCCAGCGTACCCTTCAATTATAGTTACATTCTTTGATTCTACAGTTACCTTTGTGTTAAGAAGCGTGCTAGCTGCATTCGCACTGGCAATAGTCTTACGGGCAAGGTGTCTGCATGAATCGTGATCTCCTTCCACAGAAATACCAAGGATGTCAATTCCTAAATTCAAAGCCTTATTAGCTAAAACGAGTCCAGCTTGGGTTCCACCTGAACCCGTAGCATGAACAAGGCAGTCGATCTTTAAGCCAGTTTTCTGCGATTGGGTGACTAGTTCTAACATGGCGTTGACGTAGGCAACAGCCCCAACTGAATATGACGCACCTCCAGGTATGATATATGGAACATGGCCTTCCTGTTCCAGTTCCTCTGCCGTCTCCTTCATCACAGAGTTGATATCGGGCTTTTCTGCATCGACATATCTTACCTCAGCGCCGAGAAGGTAATCTAAGAGCAAATTTCCATCGCGTTTTTGTGGTTTTTTTCCTTGTAGAATGAGAACTGCTCTCAAGCCTAGCTTTCTTGCAGCAGCGGCTGTGGAACGGGAGTGATTTGATTGAACTGGTCCTGTTGTCACTACCACGTCAGCCTTTCTTTTCAACGCATCTGCAATGACGAACTCAGCCTTTCGCTCTTTGTTGCCTCCGAAAGCCAAGCCCGTGCAGTCGTCTCTCTTCATCCACAAATGCGGACCTTTTAGAGTCTTAGAGAGCCGTTCCATCTTTTCTAGTGGAGTCGGCAAGTTTAGGATTCTTACCCTCGGCAGCTTATCTATTCTCACTCTCAATTCCTTAACAGTAAGCAGGGGGCGTCACCTATCAGAAGGTGTACGTCGTCTCTATTCATAAATTGCGTGGTGCAAGCTGTCTGCCGCTAGTTACATTGCTTACGCTGTGGATCAGACCATGTTCAGGTTTCAATGAGGCAATACGGAAACTTGTTCTTAATCTCAACCATCCATTTGTCTACAAGTTGTGGTTGACCGCCCCTGCCAGTTTTGAGCAACATCTCAACCGCAAGGGCACCTCTTCGGACTTTCTGCAGCGCCTCAAGATTCTTGCATGTCGTGGGTTCGTTGCATTCGTTGCAGTCGGAGAGTTTCTTTTTCGAGGCACACGGTCTGATTCTGCATTCGTCGTTGCCGCCGCCTTTTAGACATCCTTGGCATATAGGCAGGTTTTGTATTGATGCTAGTCCTTTCATGAATTCTTTTGAATCAAAGTCTTTAGCGCTCCATTCATCCACACCGTAGCCTTTGATGAGTTCCTCATATCTTTTCGTTAACTCTTTCAGGGTTCCATTGCCTACTATGCAACTTCCACACCAAAGCCCACAGTAACCTATCTGGTTCTTCACATTCTCGAAAGCTTTAGCCTGCACTTTACATGACCTCAGCAAATCCTGTCAAGAAATAACCAATTACCGACAAGCACGATATAAGAATACTTCATGCAAAAGTACACACCTTGTTACTGATGAACCCAAACCCAATTTGGTGGGGTCGCTTAGATTGAAGTCCTCGTTCAAATTCCCCATGTTAGAAATGGCTGTTTAAAACAGTGAAAGAAGAAAATGGGAGTTCAAACCTCAACCGGGCTACCATAAGATTTTCTTAAGACTTTTCAAGCGTATTTTGAGAAATAGGCCCATCTCTTTCCTTTCAGAATGTTCAGAATGGATTTGAAGGCACCTCATATTTTTTCCAATGAGACACCCCCAAATTTCGCATAGCCGGAAAGTCTTATTCAGGTACAAGCTCATTATTGAAAGTAACGAAGTTTAGGAGGTGGACAAATGTCTGAGAAAAAGATTGAGGGTATAATGCGCGACTTTGTTAAGGCGATCGAAGAAAACAATGTAGAGAAGGCTCTCTCCTTCTTAACAGACGACGCAGAATATGTTACACCTGAGGGCACATTCAAAGGCAAGAAGGAGTTGAAGCGCTACCTGAATTGGGGAACTCGGACTACTCCAAATCAAAAGGTTAGGGACGCGGGGATTGGTATCATGGTCAAGGGGAATAAGGCTGTTTTCGAGCATATTGTAGAGGGCACTTACGAAGGTACGAAATATGAAGTGCTGACTATATGCGTGTACGAATTCAGCGATGAGAAAATTCAGCACTTAAGGACCGTTGTGGACAGGCTATCCATCGCCAAACAGGTGGCTAAGGGATGGTTCGCAAAAAGAATAATGGGTTCCATAATAGCGCGTGCGGAAAAGGGGTTACACTAGCGTTTATCATATAATCTCAGAATGGTATAGGCACCAATACGCCTTAAAATCTTCTTTTAAGCTCCCTCCGTGGATGTTTTCCGGAAAGGGCAAAAAATCTTGCCTTAACCCCGATAATTTAAACCGAGTTTTAAACCTAATCCTTGCACCGTCTCTAAGGTTCAAACCCGGACGCGAAATTGCCGGGCATCTATTAGATACTTGCAAAACAATCTCTGTGAGTCAAGCTTAATTCAGATAAAAAAATCCTCAAAAATTGCTTGTTTTTGAAAAAGAAGCTTGGTGGGGTCGCTGGGATTTGAACCCAGGACCTCCAGCGCCCCAGGCTGGGATCCTTGACCAAGCTAGACGACGACCCCGCTGGAATAGACGAGTACCCCTTTGCTTATTTTCTTTTTCTAAAGAGTCTGACGTTGTCCATCTCAGTCACGTACTCGAATCCAGCTTCTATCAATTGGGTCGCTTCTGTCAGACTCTTGGCAACCTTGCAAACATAGTCGTCGTTCTTGACGTCGATGAGTTGGGTGTAGATCAACGTGTTCTTGATGTTCTTGTGCCCAAGCAATTGCATGACATAGAGGATGTCTTTGGTCTTATGATACTCCATAGTTGCCTTCCAATGTCTTAACGTATGGAAGTGTATCTGAAGTATTCTCGGGTTTCCGAGCTTGTGTGCAATTCTTTTTCTCTGCTTGGTGAATGCTTTCCTCAGATAGAACTTGCTCTTGTAGGCGAAAACTGTTATAGATTTCTTAGGTAGGTTTGCTAACATGCTTGCAAGTTTATTTGAAATTTTGAACATTCTAGGATTGCTTGATTTCTCCGGTGTTATCCTCACAGCATTGTTCACAAGGTCTATGTCTGTCCATTTTAAGACAAAGGCTTCACCACATCTCGCTGCTGTCTCTTTGAGCAATTGAAGGAACGTTGCCATCTGAGGGCTGCATCCAGCGATGACTTGGTCAATTTCCTCTTCAGTCGGTATGAATGGAAGCTTTTGTATTGGTCTGTACTTTGGAACATTCCACTTTAATCCATGGATTTTGAGAAAGGCTGTATATGCTTTGACTGCTTGTTTCTTTCTAGCTGAGCTCCACGTCTCTTGTCTGGCAATCACATCCTTGACGTTATCTGTATCATAGAGATCAGCTCCACGTTTGGCTAAGGTTTCTAGGATGTAAGCATAATCTGATATCGTGGCTTCAGCGTATCCTTCTCTCTTAAGTTTCCACATGAACTCGACGATTTTGCCCTTGACTTCTGCTGATGTTGCTGTGGCTCCCGCAGCCCGCTTTTCAATTCGGGTTTCCACTTCGGTCAAGTTTTTCATCCCCAGCTTGGAGACGCATACTCGACGCGTACTACTGTAGTGACGCAACCTATTTAACTTTTGTCCTACTACAGTACGTTCATGCGGAGTTACATCTTCACTCGGAAAGAAAGGCAAGTCATCAATGGGTTCTTTAGAGGAAAGGTCAGAGCGGGAGACAACGTGATGAGACAAATTGTTGCTCGTTTGCGATCTTTCGACTCCTTGGCTTCTGACGTGGAGCTTTACCTTGAGTTGCGTCGCAGACTCGCTAAACCTAAAACTGCATGAGCGACAAGTGTAGCGTTGAACGTCACCGTTCCTTGTATGACGAATCCCGTCTTTCCAAATTCTAGAGCTCTTGCATTCGGGGCAAGAGAGGTTCTTTAGCTTGTTGCGCAACCCGGAACCCTTTGGCAATGATCTTTTGAAAAATCAAAAATCACAAAGAAAGGGAAAGTTAGTCATAAGAAAGCTACTAGGAGCAAGACTACCCTTAAGACTTTATGACCCATCTACTCTCTTTCTTTGCTGAAATCCACTCTGCGTTGAAAGGCTTAAGAGCGTCGTTGATTTCTGCCCAGACATCTTTTCCTAGATAGCCCTTAGGAGTTATGACGATGGCGTTGTCTTGCTCAACTGTGTCAATGCAATCAGCCCATTCGTTCAGCGCTGACCTTATGTCATTGATTGTGGCTGTTGTTTCTGCTTTTAGCTCTGGCTTTATCACCTGGATTGCGATTTGATTTCCGCAGTGAGGGCATTCTATCCTAGACAATTTTTCCTCCAACCTAATCACCTCCTTTCTTTAATCATGCTGGCCAATCAGCCCCAGCTCCCATCTTTTCCTTGGCTCTCAAGTATGCCAGCTTGTCTTGATCCATAGCTGGATGATAGTACATGTGCGCTGGATTGTCTTTTGCAAGAAAGTGACTTTGAACTGGAAGCATGTGTGGATCTGGTGGTAGCTTAAGAACGGTTTCTAACCTTGCTCTTGCTTTATGCATTGGTAGGAATTTTGGACTTGAGAATCTTGGCATGTGAACTCTTGGACTTGGAGAATAAGACGAAACGTATCCACCCTTCTCCTTGCTGTACCTTATCTTCCTCTTCTCCAAGTGATCTTCGAAAATCTTCTCTGCTTCATCTTTGCGCAGGTCGCATTTCTCTATCAATAGCGAGATCAAATCTTTCTTGCTGATGGCTCCATGTTCACTTATGTATTGGAGTATGACTTCGCTCGGGCTCTCAGCAAGTTTTTCCGCTTCGTCTTCTGTTTGAAAATCTTCTGACATTTTAATTCCTCTGAGAATTTGAAATTATGAGAATTGTATTCTCGCGAAAGGAATCGGAATTAAGCTTCATTTTGCTTATGGGTTGTTGTACAACCCTTTTTCTCATTCTCCTAATTCTTCCGAATCTCTTTTCACTAAAACTCGTACTTTTCAAATCTTTCACCCCTTAGAAAATTTTCGTAGAGTATGATGTACAGAATGAACGTCACATCGCTGTGATCGAACGAGAATTTTGATGCTTGTTGAAGAACAACATTGTATGCATTAGCATTATCGCAAATGAAATAGACTCCGCCGAAAGTCTCAACACACTTCAAGACGTTGTTGTAGACTTGCTCAAACTTGTTGGAGCCTGTACAGATTTCGATTGGTATTGTCAAATTGTCTTTTCTCAAGCAAATATCAACGTAACCGTGCTCAACTTTGCTTTCAGCTAGTTCCCAACCAACTTTTCTGAAAATCTCGATTGCCTTTTCCTTCATCTCTGAATGTCGATGTTTCTTTTCCAGGTTCGCCGCTATGGCTTCGAATGGCCATTTTCCAGTTAAGATGTGAAAAGCGACTAAGCCCTCTGGTCTCAGAAAATATAATACAGGGTTACCAGGTGCTTTCGGTTTTTTGAAACCAATCAAACCATTCTTGGCTAATTCGAAAGCAAGTTTTCTGAAATTATCTCCAGGTATTTTCATCAACGATTTGAAATCAGAAGCTTTACACGAAGAGCCTTGACCTAAAAGTAACAATACCTTGTGACTTGCATCCGAAAAACTCTCGACTTTCTTTTTCACTGAGTTGAACCATCTTGGATTCTCCAAAACTTTTTCAGGGTTGACATCAAATGATTCGATACGAGAACTCTTAGACGTTGCATTGATCCCTTCCATCCCATCTGTTTCGACAACACCGCTTTCATCGTCGATAGGATAGGTTTCGAAAAATGATCGCATGTACTTGTCAATTTCGTTTCTCGCCACTTGTCCTGTGAACGTGACTGGTTCTATCTGAGCGTGAAAAGTGTACGGAAATGAATCTCTGTCTAGCTTTACAAAGACTTCTCCCTTACTCAGTTCACCAAGGTGTTCTGACTGTTCTTTGGTTAAGCTCATTGCATTTCTTATGACTTCTCGATCTTCTTTTCTTACGACCTTATGACAGATTTTGTTTGCAGTGTTTGCTACAACTTCTGAACTTAGCTTTGAAGGTTGTTGGTCTATGACAATAGTTCCCCATCCAAAATCTCGCATCTCACAAAGAGCTATCTCTGGCTTCAGCATGATGTCTCTGTCAAAATTCGTCTTCGGTCCAAAAATATTGTGGGCTTCTTCTATTACGAGCAAACCTTTCGTTTTCTCTCGATCGTCTTTTGCCTTAAGGCATTCGTAGACCATGCCGTAGATGACTTCTATGAAGAAACGCTTGTTTTCGAGCAAGGGAATCCTGGAGAGATCGAAGATGACAAATCTTTTCATCAAGTCTTCAAGTTTCACACCGATTCTGGTGGAGAAGACTGAACCTAAACTTGCTTCAGTCAACAGCGTGAGTCTCGTTAGTATTGATCTCCAACTTTCTTTATCGAAGCTCGAAATTGGTTGATAACCTTCGACTTTGCTTGCAAGTTCAGCCAGTGTTGGATGAGTGTTTTCTTTGTACAATTCCTTAAGGCATTTCACGAGTATCGAAGCTGATGGTTCTCTTAGCCCAAAGGCATGAATGAACATATCAGTGAAAGTTTCAATCCATGTCAGAACGTCGACTGACTCAGGATGCCTTAACGGGTTAAATTTGAATTCGTCTCTACCAACTGAGAAAATCCACAGGTGATCTCTCAGTGACACGTTTACGTCGTGCAAGGGCTTGAGTAGATTTATGTAGTCAGCTTTCCAATCGAAGACTATTGCTGACTTCCTTTCTAAGCACCATTGATATAGCAATGTTAACACTGATGTAGTCTTGCCGCTTCCTGTGATTCCGCTTACGAAAAGATTGGTCGAAATCTCCTTGTTTCTGATTCCGAATTCATGCAAGACTTTCTTTCCTTTCAGAACATGTCCTAGCCTGTAATCTCCTACTGCCTCTACTTTTTCTGGAGAGTGGAACCCAAGCTTTAGATGAGTAAGATCCTGTGTAGCCAGCTTCAAGGAAATGATGTCATTTATCCATTCTTCAGTTTCAGTCAGTTCGTCCCCGTTCTCAAGAAGCAAGGTTGTGAGAAGTGGCTTTGTGTAATGCTCTACATTTTCTCGTTTGGATGTCTCAGCGTAATCAACAATTTTCCTGAGTCTATTTGCTAGCAACGAAGACACTCCTGAATATTTTCAAACCGAACGCAGCGAGGAAGAGCAACACTAGAGGGATGATGAGTACCCAAAACTCGAAGGGAAGTCGATATCCACTCAGTAGATAAACAACCACATAGATGTAACCAAAACAGAAAGCAATGAAACCGATGATTACAAACCAGACTATGAATTTTTCTAGGATTTTTAGTTCGAACATGTTGTATCCTCCTCAGTCCGCAAACTGTAAGTTCCTTTAGTTTTCTCCGCGATGAACTCCGAAAGTTTTTGTTTCATGGAAATGCAATCAGCATCTTTATTGTACAGCGCATCAAATACTCCGAGTGCGTCACGACCAAGATTTGTAACTCTAAGTTTTGGGAAAAATCTTTCAAGAAAACCAACGGGTTCTTTCGTTACGTATTTTTCCATCAAGTCGTCGATTCTTTTCTTGACAACATCTGGTTTTACGCCTGTCAATTGGAAGATTGCTCTTGTGCTTGCCACGCCACTAGAAATGCATGCCAAGATCAGGTAATCGGTTTTTGTTAGGGAAATCTCATGTTCTGATTCAAGACACTTTTTACAGTGAATCTCGTTGAGGTAGAGAAAACTACATTCCTTGCAGATTAACCGTTTACAATGAGAGCATCTTGTTGCGTTTTCCTTCGTAATGCTCTTTCCGCATTGGCAGAAGAAAGGTCCGACGTTTATCTTCCTGTGTTTTGAACCAAGTTTGAGTTCTCGGATGTTCTTGCCCAGTATTGGTTCATTGACAATTTCGCCAGCCATCTCAATTGTTTCTATAATCAGGCTTTCTGTTTCATTCTCTTCCATTTTCACCAACTCTAGAA